>Ga0134126_10002864_pt1 | contig 21712 bp, 24 predicted proteins | sample KB31752_FD_96881 | JGI IMG/M metagenome (GOLD analysis project Ga0134126, IMG submission 96881) | Terrestrial soil microbial communities with excess Nitrogen fertilizer from Kellogg Biological Station, Michigan, USA - KB3-175-2 | ecosystem: Environmental > Terrestrial > Soil > Unclassified ... | reverse complement strand
CCTGTACCGCAGCTTAAAGTTTCATTTTCAACGCCACGCTCGTAAGTGCGGACAAAAATATGATCATCATCCAGAGTTTGAACAAAATTTACATTAATTCCTTTTTCTCCAAACTCTTTATGGTTGCGGATTTTACGCCCTTCTTCTACTACATTAAAACCTTCCAGCTTGCTGACGGATTTTACATAATGTGGCGAGCCGGTATCTAATGTATAATGATCTAATGAGAACTCAACGTTCTTTATATCATTCATTTTTAAACTGATTTTGTTATTCAAATCTATTTTGGCAATATGTGGCCCATCTGAAGCTAAAAATAAATACTCACTTTTTTTAATGCCCAGCATGGAAGCAAACTGAACAATGCACCTGCTTCCGTTTCCACAAAGTGACCCAATATTCCCATCTGCATTAAAATAAATCATTTCAAAGTCGAAACCTTTTTTATTATTTAGGAGCATTAATCCATCAGCACCAATTCCATAATGCCTTTCACACATTTTATTTACCTGGTGAACTGTTAGTTCATTAGCTACATTTTCCCGGTTATCAATTAAAATAAAATCATTTCCTGCACCCTGGTATTTATAAAATTTAATTTTCATTTTTACAATTTTTCAATAATAATTTCTAATGATTTTTCAATAAGCTTATCCATCAAATCCAAAGGGTATTTACTAAAATTTTTATGAATCCTGTTGGCAATAATAGCGCTCAAAGAAAGACAATTATGGTGTAACGCTTTTCCCAATCCGTAAATTGCGGAAGTCTCCATCTCGAAATTGGTGATTCGGTATTTTCCAAATTGAAAACCGGTTAGCCTGTCGATTAATTGCGGATTAGAAATTCCTAGCCTTAAAATTCTTCCCTGCGGGCCATAAAACCCCGGGCAGGTAACGGTGATACCCTGGTGGAAACCTTCAACAAAAAATTTTAATAAATACATGGATGCAGCCGAAATATAAGGGCCACCAAAACCGTTGTGCAGTTGAGTTTGAGTAACGAAAGAATGAATTAATTGTTTTTCTTCCTCATTACTTTCATGAAGATAGAAATTCATTAAATTATCAAGGCCAAGACCGTGGCTGCTTGCAACAAAACTATCCACTGGCACATCGGCCTGTAACGACCCGGAAGTGCCAATGCGAATAATATTAAGTTTTTTTAATTGATCATTGATAGTTCTTGTTTCAAAATTGATATTTACCAATGCATCCAGTTCATTCAAAACTATATCAATATTATCCGGGCCTATTCCGGTACTAACTACCGAAATTTTTTTGTTCCCGATATAACCTGTATGGGTAACGAATTCGCGATGTTGCCTTTCAACTTCTATTTTATCAAAATGTTTGCTTATTTCTTTTACCCGTGCAGGATCGCCGACGGTAATTATATTTTGAGCAATTTCTTCGGGTTTAACGTCAAGATGGTAAATGGCGCCTCGTGTATTAATGATAAGTTCAGACTCAGCGATTCGCTGCATAAAGTTTTTGTTAATGAATAATTATACAAAATTACTTCATTACAATTGAATGAAATTTCTGATTTCTGAATAAAGTTGTCCTTAAAAAAAATTACTTATTTTTGTGCGCTTTAAAAATAAAATGGTCCTGTGGCCGAGTGGCTTAGGCAAAGCTCTGCAAAAGCTTCTACAGCGGTTCGAATCCGCTCGGGACCTCAGAAGAGGTTATCAATGGATAACCTCTTTTCTTTTTTTACCTTTACTTACTGTTATTGCATGATTTTAACTGTATAAAGCTAAGCTGGCATTTCATTAATTTCAAACCTTTCCTGCTACAGGATTTCCAGTCTCAAAATGATTCATTTCAGCTTTCTTCCCCCAGGTAAATAATTTCGATTTTTTTATTATCACAATTGTTGAGAATTTCCAGGAAATCTTTCTTTTTAGAAATATCTTTTTCCAATAATTGTTCAGGGTTTAAGATAATGATCTTTATCTTTTCTTCATTTATCCAATCCAAATCAGAAAGTACTTCTTCGAATGCATCCAGATTATTTCCAAAATATCCGGGAAGAGAAAGTTGTGCTTTCAAAGTAGCATAAGTTTGAATAATAGATTGGCAACAACAGCCATCTATAAATACATAACGTATATTATTTTCTACAAAAAAGCGTTTATGAATTTTTAAAATAGCGCTCATAATTATTTTATTTGGGTAAAAGATTGGTAATGGTCATTCGTGTACCATGCACGTCCATCGCTTCCGGTTAAAATCCTTTCCGTACCACGGTTTTGCCCCTGCACTTTTGGATTCACATCCCATTCCTGGTATTGAATTGGATTGCCGTTTTCATCTGCCTGCGGTACTATTTTTTCCCTGTTTGTAAAAACCCTTCCACCGACGTATCCGTCCATGGCGTGATGATTAGATTGTATATATTTTAGTACATCATAAACTTTTTGGGGTATTGCAGCGCCCTTTATATCGTCATTAGAATTAACCATTCCGGAATTATCTTTCCGCGGATTCTGGCTTTGCGTAGAAGTGGCATTAATATTTGGATTGGAAAGTTTATTTGTTGAAAATATTTGTTTACCTATATACAAACCGATAACCAATCCAATAATAATCCCCAAAATTAACCGGGTGTAATTATTTTGCATTTTTCAAAGATAGTATTACCGTTGAATAATTTAAGATGGGACTAAACTATGCTCCTGTTCAATAAGAATTTAAAGCCTATTTTTCTCTCAGAAAGCTTTTAAGAATTGATTTCATAATCGGAAACTTTTTAATTAAAGCAAACGCAAAAAATAAAATAGAAATCTACGTTAGAAGTCCGTTTACCGGGATTTAAAGATGAAAGATATTATTTTTAATATATCAAAGTAACAACCCGGTAAGATTTAAAATCTTTATTGAATTTTTATTTGGCCGGGGCCGTAAACTATTATTTCTGCTTTTCCCTCAAACTCTGCCAAACGGCCTGTAATACAAATATTTCTATCAGCATACATTTTTTCCGGAAGATCTTTAAAATTTTTTCGGGATTCTCCGAATATGACAATTGTCAGCAAACTATTGGGATACGCTGCGCCAATGTTCAGGAAGGTTGGCTGTTTTTCCGACTGTTCTAAATACCTTGTACCATAAACTTTACTACACACAGTAACACTATCACCGATATGGGAAGAAAGGCTGTCAATGCCAATAGTAGCCTGGCAAAATAAAAATGTTGAAAATAATATTCCTGTAATAAAAAGTATTATTTTTTTCATGATCTCAAAAAATTTATTTTTTTGCAAGCTAAGTAATATTTTATTTCAGAATTTTGGCAACTATCCAGTAAACGCACAAATAATCCGGATTTTTATTTATAAATAAAAAGGGTTTGATGAATTCTTTTTTCCATAAACTCAAAATTATAAGCCTTCTCAAAAATCAAGTTTCAAGATGGGCTATAAATTTTATCAGGTTATAGTAAAGCAACAAATAAGAATGATTCTTATTTTACTATATGGGGTAAAAAAGCGAATAATTTGTTTGCTTATTTTGTCGTGATTGAATGATTTCAAGGAGTGCGAGGTTATTTTAGCACACGTCAACCCTTGTTTGTATTATGGCTATTGGAATTCCCGGTTAATTTAAATTTATCATCGGGTTGTTTTCCGATGACAAAGGGCAAACTGAATTTTCCATTCGTAATCATTATTTGATCATTTGCATTTTTATTATTTACTCCTATTCCGCTAAAAATACCTTCAACCATTAATGCTGTTTTATCCAACTTAGTTACTGTAAAGTTTCCTGAACCACCAACTGATTGATCTGTTTCATAAATTGTAGCCGTATTTGGATCTGTAGCTGATTGTAGGGCATAAATTAAAATGTTATTTTGGTTTTGGTCAAACTTAATAGATTGGTTGATACTAACATTATCTGGAAATTCAAGAATAAATATAGTACTGTCTGAATTTACCACTTTCAATCCTAAAACTGCCATTTGGCCATTAAAATCGCCTCCATCCGTTGTATCTGATTTCCAATCTTTGCCATTGACAGTGGCAGAAATAAAATATTTACTATTTTTTGAGTTATCGGGTGTGGCCTTATCTTTCTTGCAACTTTGCATGATAAATGAAACCAATAAAAAGCTTATTATAACTGAAAATACCTTGTTGAAATTATTCGTTTTCATGTTTTTGATTTTTATATTTTACAAAGTATTTTAGTTTTTATTTGATAGATATGATCCTGATATCATTAGGTGTTGCCGTGATATCAATAGTAAAAGAATCACCCCTGCTTCCGTTCACATACTCTGCGGTGGATTTACTATTATTTTCAGTAAAATGCACGTAACCATCTTCGGTGATATTAGAAAACACATAGGCATGGGACGAAATGACAGGTGTACCATTGTTATTAATTGTAAGAACGGCGCTAAAATGAGTATCATCTGTTTTAGTTACAACAATATTTCCGGGAGAATTTTGTGTAGTATAGACCTGTAGGTTTCCGTTTGCATCTGTCGTACTGCTGATCTGATAAGTACCTACAGCCATTGCCGCTTTTGCATAATCCGGGTTAGCCGTATCAGAATTTGTAGAACTTTTTTTACATGATGCTAATAAAAAAATCGTGCAGAATAAAAAAATAGATTGTTTCATGTTTATTTGATTTAAAGGAAACTAAGGTTCGGTTACCGTCATCCTGATGAATTATTTTGCATAAAATGAAATGATGAAAATTGAAAAAATTGTTTTTGAAATGCCGGTTACTTTTCAAATACATAATTTATCATAATTCCAAAGACCCGGGATTTTACTTTTAAAGGCGGCAACGCCGGATTAATAAGCCCGAGATCAAAACAACCTTTTATTGCAAGATTTGGCTGAATTAAATATCCGGCCATAACGTCCAGGCCTGCATCCATCCGCCTTGAATCATCTAAATTGGGATCGTTGCCAAAATAAATTTTATAGGATTTGCCGCCAAGAGTATGCGTTCCTGACATCGCATACCCAAGGAAAGGGCCTGCCCCGAAAAAAAACTTTTCACTTTTTTGGTATAAAACATCAAGCGGCAGCCTGAGTAATGAAACAAAATATTTAGTATGATTGGCTTCTACACCGGTCCTATAGGTGCCTCCATAAACATAGAGTAAGGATGGTTGAAAAGAAATTTTTTGATTTATTATTTTTTTCGCAGACACACCAATTTGATAACCTACCAAAGGCCCGCCTTTTAAGGTTACACCATCCTCTACAGCGTAGGCGCCTGAAAAATTTATTCCTCCTTCAATACTAAATTTTAGTTGCTGGGCATGCAGGAAATAAACGGTAAAGATTAAACAAATTAATAACGAGGATTTTTTCATAAAAAAGCTTAATAAATGAAATGAAAAAAAAATTCAAAAAATTCCTTTTATTTAAAACAAATACAAGGATATTTTAAGCAATAAAATTCTGTAAGTAAAATAAAATGAGAAATACCTACTTCTAAGTATTTTTTTAAATTATTATTGGAAAGAATTTGACCAATAAATAGTTGGAATAAAGTTTTTGAGAATCAGGCCAGGCCGTGTTCTTTGGCAAATTTGAGGAGAGCAACCGGTGTATGAATATCAAGTTTTCTGGAAATATTTCGCCGGTGCGTGTTAATGGTAAATTCGCTCACAAATAATTTTACGCTTATTTCTTTACTGGTGAGGCCATTTCCTGCCATACGGATAATTTCTACTTCGCGCCGTGTGAGTTGGTATTTTTTTAAAAAATCATCTATAAAAAAATTGGAAACCGGCGGATCCTCACCTATATCATCATGAAACCAGGTATTGCCTTCTGCTACAGTTTCTATAACGTTTTCGATGTGAAGGGAAGAACTTTTTTTTAAAAGGTAGCCACTTGCGCCCAATAATTTTATTTCGCGTATTAACTCAGCCTGGCTATAACTGGTGAGGATTATAACTTTTATATTTGGAAATTGGGTTCTTATTAATTTTAAAGTTTCGATGCCATCAAGATGTGGCATGTTTAAATCGAGCAAAACAATATCAGGAATATTTTTCTGTAAACTATCAATTAACTGCCGTCCGTTAGACACCGTAGCCAATACTTTTAAGCCCTCTATTTTTTCCAACATGGATTGTATTCCTTGTAAAAACAAAGGATGGTCATCAGCGATAATGATACTTTTATAATTCAAAATAAAAATTCATTTTTTGAAATCAATTGCTAAAAATGATCTAAAAGGCAATAATTAAAATAAAGAAGATTCCAGCCCTGGATTTACACGGGAAATTCTATAACGATTATGGTGCCTCCTCCTTCATTATTGTTGATTTCCATTGAACCATGAAGATAATCAATTTTTGAACGAATTGAATTAAGCCCTAATCCATTTTCTGAAATGGTTTTTTTCATGCCTTCCCCATTATCTTCAACCATCAACGAAATATGATCGGAGTGCTCGATCAATTCGAGAATAGCATGTGTGGCATTGGCATGAGCGATGACATTGTGAAGAAGTTCCTGTATGATCCTGTAAATATTTTTGAGAAATGAAGGGGAATATTTTGCGGAGTTATCAAAACCAATGAGTATGGTTTCCAGTTTTATTTTTTCAGATAAATTGATAGTGTTTACCATATCTTTTAATGCAACTATAATTCCGAATTTTTCAATCATGAGCGGTGTGAGTTCATGGCTAAGGCCGCGCACAGCCAGGGAAACAGAAGATAATATATCGTTTACTTTAGATAACTTTTTATCCGCATTTTCATTCTTGTTTTTTGTTTCCAGAAGGGAAGATATATTAATTGACGCGAGCGAAAGCATGGCGCCTACATCATCATGGAGTTTATCTGCTATTTTTTGCCTTTCATTTTCTTCCGCGTCCATAGTACTTTTCATCTGTGCAATCCGGTTTTGTTCTTCTATCTGGGTTATTTTATTTTGTTGCAATATTTCGTTTTGCCTGTTTCGTATTTGCCTCTGGCGAATATTGAAAAGCAATAGTAATATGCTTACAGCAGAAAGCGCAACAAGGGAAATGTAAAATACTTTTTCCCTTTTCATATTGGCTGTGCGCACCTTCTCTTCTTCCTGCATCAAAGTTACTTTTTGCTGTTCTTCTTTTACCCTATATTTTACCTCTACTTCTTTAATAGCACGATAGCGTTTCAGGTTGGTTAGTGAATCTTTGATTTCGTAAAAAGTTCGAAGCGCATTTGCATAACCTTCATAATCATGTTGTGCTTTTAATAGTCCGGCGTCGTATTTATAATAATAAAAACCTGCTGCTGAAAACTTCTTTTTTGTTAAACTTGAATCAAGGCTGTCTAAAATAATTTTTGCTTTATCCAAATTCCCTGTTAGTACAAGTGAGTGTGCATAATATAATTCTGGCGGCATAATATATAATCCCTCGGTGTTTCCCTTTTCAAGTGCTGTACTAAAATATTGCAGCGCTTTTTCATTATTATTTTTATGTTCCTGTACCAGCCCTGCAGCAATAAAATAACTGATGTAAGGAATTTTATTTTCGGGCATTTTAAATTGCCTAAAGCTTTTATTTAAATAATTTTCTGCATCATTAAAATCTTCGTGGTAGCTTTTTACGATTGACATTTCAGCATTGTAATAAGGAGCCTGCACGCTTTCAGGGTTTGGCGCGATTACTAAATTATAAAACATATCTGCATACTTTTCAGCATCATCGTAGTCGGTGAGCAATAAGTTTACCTGCATCAAATTGTAGTAAACACTTGACTTAGCATTTCTGAAAGAAAAGTTTGTGCGCTCATATAATTTGGGAGGATAATGATTTAAGGAAGAGTCATTTGTTAGTTGCAAAAGCGATTCCAGTTCGCTTACCTCTTTCACTAAATTATTTTGACAATAAATTACTGCGTAATTGTAGCGTGCTGTGAACAAAGCGTTTTTGTCCGGAAGGTTTTGCGCCAAAGAAATTGCCCTGGTTAAATAATAATCCATAGTATCAGGATTATTTAAGTGAGACATTGCCTTAAATGTGTAAGTGAAAGAAAGGTTTTCTTTATCGCCAGCTTTTAAACACAGGGTTTCGCTGATATTAAGGTATTTTTTGAGTGAATCCTGTTTTCCCCATTCGAGATAAAGAAGTATGGTGCCCACCATGCTTTCGCGGTAGTATAAAGGGATTGTTGCGGCATTTTCCCGTGCTTCCAAAAAAAGCTTTTCTGCATCTTCAAAATAATTTAAAGATTCTTTTGCGCGCCCCCAACTCATCAATAAAACGTGTATCCAGCGTACATTTCCGGTGGCATTTACTTTAGGAAGGTATTCGGTAAATATTTTATAGCTTTCAGGAATATCCGTTTTGGCAACGCTTTGCATCAGGTCACAAACCTGGCGGAAACTTTTTAGGTTAACAGGTTCCGTTTTTAATTGATTCCATTCTTTGTTGTCTAATATCTGAACCCTTGCCTGTCCGGAAACTTTATTACTGGTTATCCAGAAAAGAAAGAGATTTAAAAATAATAATCTCCACATTGGTAGAAAAGATTAGAAAGAAAAAAAACTGCAACCGTTAATTTAAAATTAGTATTTAGTAGGATAAAAAAGATTTTTTATTCAATCAGATTTCCAAAATAAGATTTAATAAAATGAATTTGCAAATTTATCCTCCAGTAAACCGACAAATTTCCATGATTCTTATTCTTGTTTTTTTTTATAAAACTGCTCTTTTTATAAACATACTTCTATAATATTTTCTGTAAGCATATCCCAAAAATAAGTTGGGCACAATTAAAAAAACTCCCATCAGCCAACCTGAAGGAGCCAGAATAGTATGAAAAAGTAAAACGTTTAAACTTATCGGGAAAAGTACAACTGCGGAAAATGGCGCGTAACGGTTAATCAAAAGCGAGATGCCACCTGATATTTGTATTATTTTTTGCATCGGGTAAAAGTATCCCGCAGCTCTCAACCCTGATTTAAAAGCCGCTGCATTACCAGTGTGGTGTGGTTGGTATGGAATGAAATGCAGGAAATAATCAAGGCCAAAAACTAAATAAAGAAACCCTAAAAGAATACGGAAAATCAAGGTTGCATTTTTCATAAATGTCAAATCATTTTCCCGAAATTACAAACTTATAAGAATAGGAATAATCTTTCTGCGTTGCCGGTTTTATCTTTTAATCAAATCCAGTAAACCAACAAAATCCCCGGATTCTTATTTTGCTAAAAACGAAAGATATTAAAATTGAAACGCTGCTAATATTTTTAAATGATTTAGTTTTTCTCAACTAGTTTACTTTCTAACTTGGATGCATTTTCTTTTTCCATGTTTGCAAATGCATTAGCAGCAAACAAAGTTTGAGTAGGGTATGCAAATTCAATTTTTTCATTTTCAAAAACCTGCATTATCTCCAGGTAAATTTTTTGTTGCGCATCCATAAATAAATTGTAGTCCGGGTTTTCGATATAATAAACTGTTTCAAAATTCAATTTGAAATCACCAAAAGCTGAAAAATGGCTCCTGTCAAAGGTTGCATTCGCGGTAGCATCTATGATTGATTTGATAATTAAAGGAATCTTTTTCATCTGTTCAGCGGTAGTTTGATAGGTTACGCCAATGCTAAACACAATTCGGCGCCTCAGCATTTTCTTATAATTATGTACTCTTGAATCAGTAAGGAATTTATTGGAACACACAATTTGTTCACCGCTGATGGCACGTATCCTGGTTGTTTTAATTCCTACATATTCAACAGAACCGGTTACTTCACCGTCAACTATTATAAAATCGCCTATTTCAAAAGGTCGGTCAAAGAATATTACAAAATAACTGAAAAAATCACCCAATACCGCCTGTGCTGCGAGCGCGACGGCTATGCCGCCTATTCCAAGGCCAGCAATAATCGTAGCCACGTTAAATCCAAGGTTATTTATAAGAAATACAAGCCCTAATATCCAAACAATACCTTTTAAAATCATGATTAAGCTACGCGCTTGTTTCTTCTTAATTTCACTGTTTTCCTGCTTTTCAAGAAACGAGAAAATAGAATAATGAATTGCAGAAGTAATGAGCTTTAAAATAAAATAAGTGATGATAAATAATTCGGCAACCTCTATAATATGCGTAGTATGCATATTAAAAGTGAGATAATTTAATGCACCAAAGATGGCGCCGAAGTATAAAAAAGGTATAATGGTTTTTTTGATGGCGAATACAATAAAATCATCAAAAGTGGAAACTGTTTTTTGAGCCCACTTATTTAATTTTTTTACTACAGGGCCTTTTAATATTTTGATGAGGCTGAATGAAACCAGGATAATAAAAAACGCAATTGCCCAGTCTTTAAAAAGGTTTCCAAATAAAATTCTGTCCCAAAAATTCATGATTATGGTTTAATTAAAAATTATTGCTTTTGCATAATGTAACAATTTTTATTTCAAATTCTTCACTTTTTTATTTAATAACATTTACCTGGCAGATTGTTCTTTTCTTCATTTAAAAAGTTGGAACCAATTTGGTTCCTGGAAAATTGAGTAACAAATGTACTTATGAATTAATTCTCAGTAAACCAACAAATACCTTTCATTCTTATTTTAAACAAATAGATAGGAGAAAGTTAATTTTCTTCATCGATTATTTTTATTGTTCCAAAAAATTAAAAGTTTATTTTCGATACAAAAAAAAGCCGGGTATGAAAAAAACGATTTTTCTTTTTTTGCTTTCTGTCATTGTAATAGCAAACACAAGCGCACAAAGAATTCATACGAACTTTGATGGCTTTTGGAAATTTCATTACGGAGATGTAAAAAATGGTGAAAATGCAAATGCTCTTAGCCAGGGCTGGCGTGAGGTAAGCCTTCCGCACGATTGGAGCATTGAAGACCTTCCAAACCATGGGGATTCAGTTACCGGGCCTTTCTCTTCAAAAAGTGTTGGAGCCACTGCAACGGGATATACTGTAGGCGGTATCGGGTGGTACCGAAAAGAATTTAAAATAAATAACACCACAAATGATGAGGTTACGATTTATTTTGATGGTGTTTATATGAACAGTGATGTTTTTATTAATGGGCACCACCTTGGAAACCATCCTTATGGCTATACGCCGTTCAGCTATGACCTTACTCCTTATTTAAAACCTAAAGGAGAAAAAAATATTCTTGCAGTGCGTGTTAGCAATGAGGGTAAAAACAGCCGGTGGTATAGTGGTTCAGGAATCTACCGTCATGTATGGCTCACCGTGATGCCAAAGATGCATTTGGCCCAATGGGGGGTGTATATTACCACTCCTGAAGTTAGCAGCAAAACTGCTACTATTAAAGTTCAAACAAAGCTTGTCAATGATGAGAATATTGATAGGAAAGTGATACTTCGCACTACTATTTTTAATGCTACAAATAAAAAAATTGCTGTATTAAAAAATGACATTAATGTTGAAGCCAAAAATACTTCAATGGCTGCCGATCCATCGGTAATAGAGCAAAATTTCATGGTTGATAATCCGAATCTTTGGTCACCGGAAAGGCCGTATTTGTACCACACAGTATCAGAAGTGCTGTTAAATAATAAAGTGATTGACCGTGAGACAAACAATTTTGGTATCCGCTCTATTGAAATCACTTCTGAAAAAGGTTTTCTTTTAAATGGCAAATCAATTTTATTGCGTGGTGGCTGTGTTCATCATGATAATGGCCCGCTTGGTGCAGCTACAATTGATGCTGCAGAAATTAGAAAAGCCCATCTCTTAAAAAAATATGGATTTAATGCTGTTCGCACCAGCCACAATCCGCCTTCCCAACAATTTCTGGATGCATGCGATAGTATTGGAATCATCGTTATTGATGAAGCATTTGACCAATGGGAACGTGCAAAAAATCCGGAAGATTATCATCTTTATTTTGATACAAGCTGGCAAAAAGATATTGGATCTATGGTTCAGCGTGACAGGAATCATCCTGCGGTTGTTTTCTGGAGCATAGGAAACGAAATCAATGAAAGGGCTGACGCACCGGGACTTTTGATTGCAAAAAATTTGCGCGATGAAGTAAAATCATTCGACAGCACAAGGCCGGTAACAGAAGCTATTTGTTTTTTCTGGGACCATCCTGGCTATAAATGGGATACCACTGCGGCGGCATTCGCTTTACTTGACGTAGGTGGGTATAATTACCTGTGGAATATGTATGCATCCGATCATTTAAAATATCCTGAACGTGTTATGATGGGTACAGAAAGTTTTCCAAAAGAAGCTTTTGAGAACTGGCAACAGGTTAAAGAGCATCCATATGTAATCGGTGATTTTGTTTGGACAGCTATGGATTATCTTGGCGAAACAGGAATAGGCCATTCTTCACTTGATAGCACACCCGGCTTTCAACTGCAAACATTTCCCTGGTTTAATTCATGGTGTGGAGATATTGATCTTATTGGCGGAAAAAAACCTCAATCATATTACCGCGATGTAGTTTGGGGGCTTAGTAAATTAGAAATGCTAGTTCATAAGCCCATTCCCGAAGGGCATACAGAGGCGGTTAGCGCCTGGGGATGGCCTGATGAAGTTCATTCCTTTACTTTTCGCGGAGATGAGGGCAAAAAGTTGCAAGTACATGTATATACTTCCTATCCTTCAGTACGATTACTATTAAATAATAAAATAATTGGAGAACAAAATGTTTCTGAGGCAACCAAACTTACTGCAACTTTCAGTGTTGTGTATCACCCGGGGATTCTAAAGGCAATTGCTATGAAAAATGGCATTGCAGTTGATTCTGTGATATTACAAACAGCAGGCAAACCCGTAGGAATCAAACTGAATGCGGACCGGGCGTTTATCAATGCCGATCGTAACGACCTTAGTTATGTTACAGCAGAAGTCGTTGATGCAAACGGAAATGTCGTTCCGGATGCAACTATTCCTTTACATTTTAATATTGAAGGTGCCGGCAAAATTATTGCAACCGCCAATGCCAATCCTTCTGATATGGAAAGTTTTCAGCAACCAAAACATAAAACCTTTCGGGGAAAATCTTTGATCATTGTACAACCAAAAGGTAAAGCGGGCACAATTAAATTAAAAGCAAATGGTGAAGGATTGAAAAGCGGGGAGGTTGTGATTAATACGAAATAATTTTTTATGAATCCCGGTTCAATTCATGATTTAGTAAACGAAGAAATAACTAAGATTTTTGTTTTGATAAAGATTCATAATAGTTGATCCTATAATCTAAATACCAACAAGTTTTAAAACCCTCTTTATCACCAGAATACAGACAAAAAATTAATCTCGCTTCGTTCAAAGTCAATAATCTATTTTGAAACCTTTTCGCTTTGATTCTTTATTCCTAAACGAAATATGTTAAAAACAATGGTTTTAAATACAAACGCTTAATTTTGAGAAAGATTCATTTTTTGTTTAAGCTGTCGAAAAAGTAAGGAATAAAATAATGATAAATGCAATGGTTCATTTGTAAACAAATACAAGTTGTATGAGAAAATTACTTTTTATTTTTTTATTGATAGGCAATTCATGTTTTGCACAGGAATGGGTGGCAGAAGTAATGGTAGGCGTTTCGGGTTATAACGGAGACCTTACTCAGCAAAGGGTTGCTTTCAATACAATGAGGCCTGCCGGAAGTATTAATTTGAAATATAATACTGGAAATTTTATCAATTTTCGTGGTGGCATTAGTTTTGGCAGTGTCGCCGGAAATGACAAATACAATACGCAAGCTAATTTAAAAGCAAGAAACCTGAACTTTAAGACCAATATACTGGAGATAAATGCAGGAGCAGAAATTCCATTAATAGATCCTTTAGCTTATTACGCATACCCTTATATTTTTGGCACATTTGGTGTTTTTCATTTTAATCCGTATAGCTACGATAATAATAATGTAAAGACATATTTGCAACCTTTGAGCACTGAGGGCGAAGGCTTGCCACAGTACCCCGGAAGAAAAAAATATTCACTCACACAGGTTTGTATTCCGGTAGGAGTAGGTTGGAAATGGATAATTAATGAAAAAATGGAAATATGTTATGAATTTGGGTACCGTTTTCTTTTTACTGATTACCTGGATGATGTTAGCAAATCATATATTAACCTGGATATTTTGGCCCAGGCCAAAGGGCCAAAAGCAGTAGAAATGGCCTATAGGAAAAATGTACCTTTTATTGAAGAGGGGCTTCCAAGGGGAGGGCCTACAAGAAACGATTCTTATTTTTTTACAGGAATAAAATTTGGTTTTGTCCTGGGCCAGGGTTCAAAAAATTAGTTGCCGAATATTGATAAATGGTTGATTTTATTTCAACGGATTTTATAGTAAACCCACAAATAACTTCGGTTTTAATTCTGATAATTTTTAATCATTTAATCCCTTTCCATTTAGAATTAGCGGTGTGTATTTTTCAACTCTCAATTCCCGTGTTTTAGATTGTTTAGGTTGAGAAAAATAAAGTAGGTAACCTCTTTGCCTTCCCGGCGTCAGTGATTTAAAAGCCTTTTTTAAATCTGGGTTTTCAATTAATTTCTTTCGAAACTCTTCAGGAATTTCATATTCTTTTGTTTTTTTTAATTCTACTTTCAAACCAGCTTTTTCAATCCCGATTGCTTCCAAAATATAAGCCTTTAGAATAGGTTTTAATTTAGTTATTTCATTAAGGTTTGTAAACCTGGCCTGCCTCGCAGATTGTACATTTTTCGACTGTTGGATGAGGATATTCTTAGCGTCTTGCAATAGTGCACCTTTAAAAAACAACAGCCCACAATATTCTTTAAAACCATGAATTAAAACGATATTTCCTTTTTCAAATGTATAACAAGGGCAGCCCCATTTTAATTCTTCAGTAAGGCCGCAACCTAATGCGATTTTTCTTAATTGCTCATATTCTTTTTGCCACTTTGAGGATTTATTAAAAAAGAAATCAACTTTAGCATTCATGGTTTTATTTTTTGATGAGAAATATTTTTTAAATAATTATACTCTTAGTGAACCGCGAAAACCCCGGGCGGCATAATAAGATTCTGCTCCATTGTGGTAAGTAAAAACAGTATCATACCTGCGGTCACAAAAAATAGCCCCGCCTAATTTTCGAATATTCAGGGGTGTTTGTATCCAACTCGATGTTTTTAAATCAAACTTCCCAAGTAGCTGCAGATTCCGGTATTGCTCTTCCGTTAAAAGGCCAATGCCCATTTCTTCGGCCATCCCTATAGCGCTACTTTCAGGTTTATTTTCTTTTCTCGATTCCCAAGCTGCATCGTCATAACAAAGGCTTCTTCGCTCTTTAGGGCTTTCCGGTGAACAATCATAAAAAATATATTCGCCAGTCTTTTTATCATAGGTAATGACGTCAGGCTCGCCTCGGGTTATTTCCATTTGGTAAAGTGGTTTTAGCTTTGCAGGATTTGACTCCAACTTTGCCTGTACTTTAGTCCATTCTATATTTTTATGCCGGTTCATGTTTTTTCCGAAACGGATTTTTAATGTGTTGAGAAGTTCTCCGTTTTCCTGGGACAATTTTTTTTCCATTCTGCTTATTTATTTTTATTGACACCTTGAAAATAAGTGCCTTCAGTTCTAGCTTATTTTTGCAAGAGATAAAATAGTGAATGATTTAATGCGGCCTTTCCCTACTTGTTGACTATAATTATGCGTCCGGAATTTCCGGCTCCACTAATTTCGCTAATTTTTCTAATGACTCCTGCCAGCCCAGGTAGCACATTTCTGTAGGTATAGCATCCGGAATGCCCTCCTGGATGGCCTTTAGTTCCGTGCCAACGGAAACTTTGTTAAGCCAAACTGAAGTAATCATTTCTCCTGGCAAGTTTGGGACATCAAAAACGTCAGTGTATTTTAAGAATTCATTTGGCTTCAACTCAAGATATTTTCCACCAAAAGAATGTCCATTGCCGGTAGAAAAATTGATGAAAGACATTTTGTAACTCCCGCCAGGCTTCGCATCCATATTATGAACAATACCTATAAATCCAAAGGGTGGGAGCCATGATGCTAATGCATTGGATTCTGTAAAGGCACGATAAACCTTTTCAGGAGTTGCCTTAAGAACTCTGTGTAATGTTATGCTGTTTGCCATGTATTATTTTTTATGCAAAGCTAATGTTGATCACTTATTTATTTGCCTTCTTAAACTATTTTAGTTTGTTTACAATTTCCTGCAGCCTGTTGTGAGCCATATTAATTCCTTGCGCAAAAGGCAACTTCAACACCTGGTCTCTTTGAGCGGCGGATTCATAAATAACGTGCATTTTGAGCCGGCTGGTATTTTGGGTTAGCATTTCGAATTCATACACTTCAAGTTGAACACCAAAGGGCTTATTCCCCATTTCAAATGTGCGCGTTATCTTTCTGTTTGGAATAAATTCGTGAATTACGCCGCTGGCCTCAAAGGCAATATTTCCTTTAGGGCCCTTTGTTTCAATTCGATAACTGCCGAATTTTTTACTTTCCAGTTTAAGTACTTTTGTTCCCATCCATTGTTCTACAATTTCAGGGACTTCATAAGCTTTAAAAAGTAACTCCAAAGGCAAATCAAATTCCCTGGTAATTAATAAATCCTGCCTGCCTTCTTCGGCATTAACTTTTGTTTTTTGTTCCATGTTATTGTAAAAATGCTTTTGTCTTTTGTTAACCCTGAATAATTCCGATAATGTTATTATCCTTGTCTTTTACACTGGCAATTAATCTACCTCCACCGACATTTTTTATTTCCTGGATGATCGTTGCTCCACCGTCAACAAGAATTTGTAGGCTTTGATTAATGTCGCCGACATGAAAAAATGCGGCTACACCTCCTTCCGGATTGCCAGGTACCAGGCCGATGTCCTGGCCATCAACCTTAAATCCAACATAATAGGGCTGCTCCGCATAAGGCTCTGTCCCTAAAAATTTCCGAAATAGTGCTGTTGTTTCCTTTAAATCCTTAACAGGATAAAGAACTGTTTTGATACCCTGATTCATATATATATTTTTTAAAGCCCTACTCTTTTGGATTTTCAGTAACTCCCGTTTTTTATTGTGGTTGCTGCTCCACAATATTTTTTGTCCCAGGGGCACAGAGCATCGTCTTACGCCCTTTACGGCATGGATTTTTGGTATCTGCTAAGTTTTCATTTTATATTTCTTCATTACCGATTCTAATTTATTAAACCTGTCATCCCAATTTTTCCGGAATGGCTCAATAAATTCAGCAATTTCTTTCATTTTATTTGCATTTATCTGATAGGAAATTTCTCTTCCATTTTGCTTTTGTTGAAGCAATTTACATTCCGTAAGTATTTGCAGGTGCTTTGAAACTGTTGGACGGGCTGTTTCAAAGTTAGCAGCTATAGCGCCTGCTGTCATTGACTGCGATGCCACTAATAAAAGTATTGCCCTTCGCGTTGGATCGGCTATTGCCTGGAAAACGTCTCGCCTTAAATTCATTATGAAGCTATTTGACTACAAATATATGTGTAGTTATTTAACTACGCAATTTTTTTTTGAAGATTGGTATTTACCAAACAGGCGTTCCTGGCCATTTTTCAAAAAAGTGCTTTTGCTGATAATAAAATTTATTCTAAAAACTAATTTCGAAATGTAAATTTCAAAATAAAATGGTAGCCCTAAAAAAAATGAAAGGTGACACAGTAAACAAACATTTAATAAAGATTTTTATTTTCATAAAACTGAAAAATAGAAACATTTTTTCCATTAGAATAATTAGATTCCAACAGCTAAACTTAGTAACCAAAATCTTATTGGAGAGTTTGGCAATCGTTAAAAATATTAGGAATGAAATTTTCCGATTAGGGATTGCTGGCAACCAATCAAATCAAACCTTGGGTAATTCATAACCATTGTGGTATTCTTTCATAAAATATTCTTTGTTCACTGATTCATCAGTGAATTTTTCTTTTGCAGCATCCCATACTAATTTCTTTCTGCTTCGAAAAGCAATATTGCCCATTTGGGCAACGGTGGCTACATTTGCTGCCGCCTGAACCGGGCAATGCAAATCTTCAAATTTTCTTGATTTTACAACGCTTACAAAATTCTCCCAATGTTTGTCAAGCCCGTTATCTACTGAAGGAGCAAAAGGCTTGCTCACTTTGTTCTTGCTTTGTTTTTCTTCAATCACTTCCCAACCTCCGCGATTCAAAATCAGTGTCCCGTTATTTCCGATGTAAGCAATTCCATGGTCACGGTTATAAGGCCCATTATCGATTCCCATTGCAGAATCCCACACCATATTAAATTTTTCAAATTCATAAAGCGTAGTGAGCGTATCCGGTGTTTCTTCATATAAATCAGGATAAGCAAAGCGGCCACCCAAAGCTGAAATAGATTTTGGAACTGGCGAGTTCATGCCCAATAATCCATAATCTAATAAGTGTACGCCCCAATCAGTCATCAGGCCGCCGGCATAGTCCCAAAACCAACGAAAATTAAAATGAAAACGGCTTGAATTGAAAGGCCGTGTGGGCGCGGGCCCGAGCCATGTTTTATAATCTACTCCGGCCGGTGGCGCAGTATCGGGTACAACCGGGCCTGGTTTCATCCAACCCTGGTAGCACCAAACTTTTACTGTCCTGATATTTCCTAGCACACCGGTTTTTACATAATCTACCGCGTCTTTAAAATGTTGCTGGCTTCGCTGCCATTGGCCTACTTGTACTGCCTTATTATATTTCTGTTGGGCCTGTATCATCGCCCTGCATTCGCCAATAGAGTTGCCAACCGGTTTTTCACAATAAACATCTTTTCCTGCTGCACAGGCTTCCATCATAATCATCGCGTGCCAATGATCGGGAGTGCCAATAATTACAGCGTCCACATCTTTATTGTCAAGCAATTGACGATAATCACCATACGTTTTTATTTTAGAAGTATCAATGTTCATTTTTGATAAATCATTTAATCTTTTGGTGATTACATTTTTATCAATGTCGCAAATAGCCACAAGGTTTACACCAGGGATTTTTAATGCCGAAGTTGTATCAGCCCAGCCCATTCCATTTACTCCAATTGCACCAATATTTAGCCGATTACTTGGAAAAATTTTATTTTTAAAAATTGCGAAAGCTTTGTTATCAAACGAAGATGCTAATAGACCGCCTCCAAAAACAACAGCGGAATTTTGTAAAAATTTTCTACGTGAACTCATTTTATTTATTTTTATGTTGAGGAATGGGGCAATCAATTTTTTCTAACAATTGTATAAATATAATGAAACAAATTATAAAGTACTTTGAGAAAAAAATAAACAAAAGAACAGTAGCATTTTAGTTGATATTTATTTGTATTTTAGTTTTTAAATAAGAAAATTAAACGTTTAATATGAGAAAAATAATGATGGCTTTGTTGGTTACTTTTATAACATATTCTTCAAATGCTCAAATTTCAAATACCAAATGGAAAGGCACACTGAATATACAAGGTGGCAGCATGGATGTGGATTTCAATTTTAGCAATGATACTTTGGATATTATTAATACTTCAGAAAATCAAAGCCTTGAAACAATGAAATATACTGTGGCTGATTCAGTTCTTTCTTTGCAAAAGCTTTATGGCAACAGCTCCTGCGACACGGCAATTGGTAAATATAAATATGCAATGACAGGTAATGAAATGGTGATTAGTTTAATTTCAGATGGTTGTAGCCAACGGTCTGATGCTATCGGGACATTGAAATTAAAAAAGGAAGAATAAAGGGAATAACTGTAAAATTTTAGTGTAAGCTTTATGCTGCGCAACCAGTAAAGCAACAAATAATGGGAATTCTTATTTGCTTTTTTATATTATAACAGCCATACTTATACGTAATATCTTTTATGTTGTTTTAATGAATCCTGTCACCCCTTATTTCCATGCTTTGCATCAATTCAGTTTCAAAAATGATCCATTCTTTCCATCTTTTTCTTACTTTTTCTTTGGGTAAATAAGTGCCTGCAAGATTGATAAACAAAGTATAATGGCCGGCTTCGCTTTCCATAAATTTACGGTAGAAATTCCTCATATATTCGTCATCCAAACCTTCGCTCAATCTTTTGAAACGCTCACAACTCCTGGCTTCTATTAAGGCCATAGTTAATAAATGATCTAAAAACCTTTCCTCAGGGCTGCCTCCTTTTTTTTGAAAATCCAAAAGTTTATTTACATAGATATCTTTTCTTTGTTTGCCTAATTTTAATTTACGTTTATGCAATTCCGTTAGTACCTGACGGAAGTGCCCCCATTCTTCTGTTACTATCGGTGAAAGTAGGGTTACCAGCTCGTCTTTATCACTGTATTTACTAATCAATGAAATACAGGTAGTTGCTGCTTTTTGCTCGCACCACGCATGGTCGGTTAAAATTTCTTCCAGCGAAAGGGAAGCAAGGTTAATCCATCTCGGGTCAGTAACCAATTGCAGGCCCAGTATATTTTTTGTGTCTTGTGATAAAGGTTCCATTTGCCAAAATTAACTAATACCATCTTTATTTATTAAATAGCCCGAAGGGAAATGTGTAAAAATCAGATGGTATTATACCCGTAGAAAATAGTTGGCCTCCTATCAATAATATTTAAATTCGGTATAAATATCCAATTTTCAATTTGATTAATTTTACCAAATGAAAGAATATTTTCTTGATAAAAAATTAAACGAGCGAGAGCAAAATAATTCTTTGAGGGCTCTAAAAATAATAGAAGGGAATTTGATAGATTTTTGCAGTAATGATTATCTCGGAATTGTAAAAAATAAAATAATTGAAAAAAAAGCCAGTCATTTGCTTTCCCACGGAAGCACTGGTTCGCGGCTGCTTTCTGGGAATTATCAATTGATAGAAGAAACGGAAAAGCTGGTGGCTGGTTTTCATGAAGCTGAATCTGGATTAATTTTTAATTCTGGTTATGATGCCAATACAGGATTGTTAAGTTGCGTTCCGCAAAAAAATGATTTTATTTTTTATGATCAGTTAAGCCATGCTTCACTTCGGGATGGAATGAGGCTTTCTTATGCCACTTCTTTTTCCTTTTTGCACAATAACATGGAAGACCTGGAAAAGAAATTAAAATCTGCCGAAACCAATCATCAAAAATTTGTGGTAACAGAAAGTGTTTTTTCTATGGATGGCGATTTTGCACACTTGAAAGAAATCAATGAAATGTGTGAAAAGTACGATGCGGCGCTCATCGTTGATGAAGCCCATGCGACGGGAGTGGTTGGAGGAAAAGGAGAGGGGCTTGTTCAACAATTAAATTTGCAGGGAAAATGTTTTGCCCGCATCCATACTTTTGGAAAAGCTTGTGGAGCGCATGGTGCTATTATTTTAGGTTCTGAAAAATTAAAAAAATACCTTATTAATTTTTCACGGCAATTTATTTACAGCACTTCACTTCCTCCTTCCAGTGTAGAAGCCATAAAAGTTTCCTACCAAACATTTCCATCAATGGAAAAGGAAAGGAAGCATTTAAATCAAATGGTAAATGTTTTTAAAACCCGGGAAGCAAAGTTCAAAATTCTAAAAAGTGAAACTCCGGTTCAAAGTGTAATTATCCCGGGAAATGAAGAAGTAAAAATGGTTGCAAAACTTTGCCAGCAAAAAAAAATGGATATTCGGCCAATTCTTTATCCTACCGTTCCCAAAGGGCAGGAGAGGTTAAGAATAGTCTTGCACGCTTTTAATTCAATTGAGGAAGTTAAAAGCCTAATTGACTTTTTAAGAAAATAAAACGAAATGTTTAAAAATCCGAATGGCTAAT
>Ga0134126_10002863_pt1 | contig 21716 bp, 20 predicted proteins | sample KB31752_FD_96881 | JGI IMG/M metagenome (GOLD analysis project Ga0134126, IMG submission 96881) | Terrestrial soil microbial communities with excess Nitrogen fertilizer from Kellogg Biological Station, Michigan, USA - KB3-175-2 | ecosystem: Environmental > Terrestrial > Soil > Unclassified ... | reverse complement strand
CGGCGTAGCCGCCGGCCTCCACCGCCAGCAGCACATCACGCGCGAGTTGGCGGGCAGGCGAGACGGGCACGCTTATCAGCTTAGCGCGGCCCAAAGGCGACGCCATCCAAAGATGGCCGTCCACTCGGATGTGGGAGAATGGCCTCCATGTCGACTGCCGACGTCTATGTGGTTGCCGGAGTGGATCCGGAGATTGGCGCTTACGCCATGGCCAAATACAGCCGCTCGGCGCTGTCGCTGCGCGAGAGCCTGCGCGAGCTGGATGAGCAGAAGGCGGAGAAGTTTCTCAACACTTTTTATTTTCAGTACGGTCATCGTTCCATCGCCGACCTCGCCCATCTCAGCCTGGCGCTGGAAAGACTTTCGATTTTGGCGGCGATCGAGGTGGCGGACGAGCCGCGCTGGGACGGCCAGGAGCGCTCCACCCGCTATCAGGAGTTCCGCCGCTCGGGCTACATCACCCCGCCGGAACTGGAGGGCGTGGCGGGGTATGCGGCGGTCATCGACGATCTTTTCACCGCTTATGAGCAGGTCAGCGCCGGCGTGCAGGCCCACCTGGCCGAACGCCATGCGCGCCCCGAGGCGATGAAACCGGAGACCTATCAGCGCACTCTGCGGGCCCGCGCCTTCGACGCCGGCCGCTATCTGCTGCCGCTGGCCACCGCCACCAGCCTGGGGCAGATCGTCAGCGCGCGCACCCTGGAGCAGCAGATCGTGCGCCTGCTCTCCTCGCCCTGGGCCGAATGCCGGCTGCTGGGCGAGGCCTTGAAGCAGGCGGCGAGCGCGCCTGGCGCCGTGCCCACCCTGGTGAAGTACACCGACCCCAATCCTTACCAGATGGAATCGCGCGCCGAACTGAGGGCGGCGGCCGCCGAGGTCATGGCCGGCATCCAGCCGGACTCCACGCCCGGAGTGCATCTGGCGCCCCCCAGTGCGCTGGAAGTCGAGTTGGCCGCCTCCCTGCTCTACTCCCACTGCGATCACAGCTACCGCCAACTGCTGCAAGCCGTAGGCGGGTTGAGCGCGGCGCGCCTTGCGGCGGTGATCGCCCTGGGCCGCGCCCACCGCGGCAGCCACGACGAGTTGCTGCGCGCCTATCAGGCGGGTTACGCCTTTCAGTTCGACATTCTGATGGATATTGGCGGCTTCCGCGACCTGCACCGCCATCGCCGCTGCGTGCAGTTGCACCAGGGCTTCAGCCCGCGCCACGGGTTTGAAACTCCCGACGAGGTTTTGGAAAGTGGCGGCAAGGCCGCGTATGCGAAGGCCATGCAGGCAGCCGGCGACTGGGCAGCCGCCACCGGCGCGGCCGGCGCCTATGCCCTGCCTCTCGGCTACCGCAAGCGCAGTTTATTCAAGATGGATTTGGCCCAGGTGGCGTACATGGCCGAACTGCGTACCGGCGTGGGCGGACACATCTCCTATCGCCGCGCTGCCTGGCATATGGTGGAAGCCCTGCGGGAGCGCCATCCCGCGCTGGCGGCCGGTCTGCGCGTCACCGACCCGGCCGCGCCCTACGACATTTTGCAGCGCTGATGGCGGTCAATAAATGGATCCGCCGGGCTGGTCGGAGGCGACTTTGCCATCCCTGACGCGGAGGGTGTAACTTTCTCCGGCGCCCGACCAGGACCTCAGCGAAAAGCTCTGCCCGGGATCGAGGCGGCGGGCGGCGAGGGGTCCGAACGTCAGCGGCTTGCCGGATTGACAGACTTCCGGTTTCCCGCCGGCCGCGATCAGGTACACGTGGCCGGTGCCCACCGCACGCGCCTCGCCGTCGCCGTCCACCTCGAGCGCGGTGTGCTGATCCACACCCACGCCGTGAATGGTCGTGGCGTCACCGGATTGCAGGATGCGGGCCAGGAAGACCAACAAACGGCCCAGCCGGTCACGGTTGTGAAAATGGGAGTCGGTAATCAATCCGCGCAACGGTGGGATAGCCAGAAAGTGCCGCGCCACCACCACCTGCGGGTGGAAAGGGTTGGCGAGGGCGGCGGCGCTGCTGAGGTTGGGGCCTTGGGGACGGTCGTTTTGCGCCGAGTAGACGAACTCGCCCAGCACCGCCAGCCCGGCGCTGGTGCCCCCGATGGGAACCCCGCGCCGAATCGCCGCATCGAGCGCGCGCTGCACCGGCGTGCCCGTCCAGAAATTGACATAGTTGGATTGATCGCCGCCGGAGATAAAAATGGCTGACGCCTCGGCGATGCGGCGAGCCACGAAGCCATCTTCGGCCGCCTGGCGGGAGGGAATGATGAGCGTGGCCACGGAGTTCATCCCCGGGCAGAGCTTCACGATGTAGGGATCGTAGGCATCGGTGCCGGAGGCGCGCAGCACCAGAAAATCGCCTCCACCGGCGCGCCGGCACATCCACTGAAAGCCCTCGTCCACGTCGGTCCCGCCGCCCATCAACAGAAAGCCCGTCCGCGGCGCGCCCGCCCGGTCCTGGGCGGGGCCCGAACGCTGATAGGTGTAGGCCGGCCGCGGCGCCTGCGCCGCCAGCGCGGCGCCCAACGCCAATGACAGGGTCAGAAGCCAGGTGCGCATGGCCGCCAGTCTAGCGCGGCTGGGCCGGGGTGGGGACCCGGAAGCCGACGGCGAGGCGGTTCCAGCAGTTGATGGCGAGGATGGCGTAGGTAAGGTCTACCAGCGCCTTGCCGCTGAAGTATTTGCTGACCCAGTCGTAGATTTCCGGGGGAACGTGGTCGTGACTCACCAGGGTCACCGCCTCCGCCCAGGCGAGGGCGGCGCGCTCGTCCAGAGTGAAGAGGTTGGACTCGCGCCACACCGCCACCGCATCCAGGCGGCGGTTGTCCTCGCCCGACTTGCGGGCGTCGTGGGCGTGCATGTCGACGCAGTATGCGCAGCCGTTGATCTGCGAGCAGCGCAGCTTGACCAGCTCCAGCAGTTTGTGGTCGAGGCCGCATTCATTGACATACTTCTGCATCGCCTGCAGGGTATGGGCGGCGTCGGGGGCGGCGGCGTAGTAGTTGAGGCGTTGTTCGGGGGCTTCTTCGTCCAGGTGCATGGATCAGGGTTCCTCTTCCTTCCCAGTATGCCCGCGTTTATTGACGGCAGGCACGCTTCAGGACTCGTCGTCCTCGCTGGTGTGCCCACGTTCGGCCCGCGCCTTGGCGACGATCTTTTCCGCCTGGACGGAGGGGACCAGGTCGTAGTGGGAAAAATGCATGTGGAAGCTGCCGCGGCCCTGGGTCTTGGCGGTGAGGTCGGACTGGTAGGTGAGCATCTCGGCCAGCGGCACATGGGCGCGGATGCTCTCCACCCCGTTTTGCGGCAGCATGCCTTCGATGCGGCCACGGCGGGCATTGAGATCGCCGATCAGGTCGCCGGTAAACTCCTCCGGCGATTCCACCTCCACCGTCATGATGGGTTCGAGCAGCACCGGACGCGCCGTCTCCATGGCTTTTTTGAAGGCCAGCGAGCCGGCCACCTTGAAGGCCATCTCGCTCGAATCCACGTCATGGTAGGAGCCGTCGTAGAGGACGACACGGAAGTCCACCATGGGGAACCCGGCCAGGAAGCCGCGCGCCGCGCTCTCCACAATGCCCTTCTCCACCGCCGGGATGAAGTTCCTGGGGATGGCGCCGCCGAAGATCTCGTTGACAAACTCGAAGCCGGCGCCGCGCGGCCGCGGCTCCATGCGGATGCGGCAGTCGCCGAACTGGCCGTGGCCGCCGGTCTGTTTCTTGTGCCGTCCCTGCACGTCGGCCTTGCCCAGGATGGTCTCCCGATAGGCCACCCGCGGCGCGCGCAGCTTGACCTCGACGTTGTAGCGCTGCTTGAGCCTGGCGACGGCGATCTCGACATGCTGCTGGCCGGTGCCGCCCAGCAGAAACTCCTGGGTCTGGGGATCGCGGGCGAAGTGCAGCGCCGGGTCCTCCTCCAGCATTTTGTGCAGGGCGAGGGAAACTTTGTCTTCATCGCCGCGGCTCTTGGCCTCGAGGGCGAAGTGGATGGCGGCCTCCGGCCAGGCGGCGGGCGGGTAGGCAATGGGCGCGGCCTTGTCCCCCAGGGTATCGCCGGTGAGCACATCCTTGAGCTTGGCCACCGCGCCCAGGTCGCCGGCGTGCAGCTCCGGCACCGCGCCGGGCTGCTTGCCCTGCAGCACGCTCAGGTGCGCCAGCTTTTCACTGGCCTGATTGCGGTAGTTGAGCACCGTGTCGTCATTCTTCAAGCGGCCGCTGCGCACCTTGAAGACGCTGAGGCGGCCGGCAAAGGGGTCGGCGATGGTCTTGAAGACAAACAGCGACAGCGGGGTGGCGTCGCTCGTCGCCCGACCCTCGTGCGCCGGCGCTTCGCCGGGATGGGGAGCATAGGCGGCCAGAAAATCGAGCAGCGCGTCGCTGCCGATGTTCTGCGCGCCGCTGGTCAGCAGCACCGGGAAAATGCGCCGCGCCCGCACCGCTTCGTGGATGCCCGCGGTGAGGTGTTCGAGCGGAATGGTGCCCTTGTCAAAAAACTCCTCCATCAGCGCGTCATCGCCTTCGGCGATCAGCTCCACCAGTTGTTCATGGCCCGAGCGCGCCGCTTCATCGTAGGCGTCGTCAATGGCCGCCGAGCGGCCCTTGCCGTTGCCGCCCGCCTGATAAAGACGCGCGGCCATGGTCACCAGGTCCACAACGCCCTGAAAGCCGCGCTGCTCGCCGATGGGCATCTGCACCGGGCAAACACCGCGGCCAAAGCGCTCGCGCAGCGCGGCGAGCACGGCGGGAACATCGGCGTGATCATGATCGGCGCGCGCCAGGGCGATGATCACCGGCAGGTTGCGGGCGGCGGCCATCTCCCACAGCTTCACCGTCTGTACCTGCACCCCTCCGGCGGCGTCCACCACCAGCAGTACCGACTCGACCACATCGAGCGCCGCCGCCGCTTCGTGAACGAACAGGCTTTGCCCCGGCGTGTCGGCGAGGTTGAGCTTGCAGGGGCTGCGGTCGGGAGCCTGCCACTCGGCCCAGGCCACGGAGGTCGAGATGCTATGACGGCGCTGTATCTCCTGCTCGTCGAAGTCGGTGACCGTGGTGCCCTGCACCACACTGCCTAGCTGCGGCGTGGCCCCGGCGGTATACAGCAGCGCGGACACCAGCGTCGTTTTTCCGCAGCCGCCGTGGCCGGCCAGGGCGCAGTTGCGGAGGTGGGGGGTGTCGAAAACCTTCATGAGGCCATCTTCTCCCTTTCCCGAACCCTAGAAAGCGCCATGCTAACACAGGCTTGCGCGGACTGCGGCGCTGACCGGCGATGCTTTCAATGGGCCAAAGTGTAGCCCCAGAGGGGGGCTTGCTACTTCAGCGGCTTGGGCGTAAAGAGGGAGTCCGGGAAGGCGGCGAAGCTGAGTTTGGTGTAGTTGCGCTGCTCCAGCTTTTGCGGGCCCTGAAACTCGTCCTGCGAAAACGCGGCTTCGATGCCGCCGATATCGGACCAGTTGCCGTAGACGACGGATTGCTCGTAATGCCCGCCGGTATCGGTGTCCACGCGCGGCCAGCGGACGCGCAGCGGAAGATGGGTGCGAAGGGAGAAGTCCACCGTGGCCGATTCGCCGTTCTGCGTGGTGAACAGGATGGACTCCACCGGGGCCTGGTCGAAGTTGTTCTGCCCCTGATCGAGAATCAGCGTGTTGGGATCGCTGGCCCAGGTCTTGAGAATGACATCGAGGGAATGGGCAGCGGCGTTCTGGTACTCGCTCAGGGCGCGGCGGAGCACCGGGGCGACGCCCTTGTAGGTGATCTCCCATCCCTGGCCGCCGGCATAAATATAGATAACGTTGCGATCCTTGGTCAGCTCGATGCGCTCGTCCGCGGGGAAACGGTACCAGGCCCAGAAGCGCGTGCCGCCGCCATTGAGTTCGCCGCTGGAGTTGAAGCTGTAGATGTAGCCCTGGCCGCTGCGGTAGCGCGCCTGCAGGTAGCGCTCGCCGCCCAGGGCGGCGATGGCCTGGTCCACCACCTGCCGCGCCTGCTGGTTGGCGGGGGTCTGGAGGGGCGTGGGCGTCAGCCAGAGGGCGAGCAGCAGCGGCAGCATGAGAGCAGTTTAGACCGTGGTCAGGCCGGCCACCTTCTCCAGCAGTTTTTTGAGGCCAAAGCCGGGGAAGGAGATGGTGAGCTTGGTCTGTTCGCCTTCGCCCTCGATCCGCAGCACCGTGCCCACGCCGAATTTGGCATGGCGCACGCGCGCCCCGGCCCGCCAGCCGCCGGCGGCCGACCTGACCGCAGGGGAGGAGGCTGGTTTAGCTCCGGCGGCGGCAGGGGAGACGGCGTCACTGCTCCGCTCTCCGCCGCCGCCGGCATCGGCATTGCGACCCGGGCGCTGAAAGAACTGGTGAATACTTTCCACCGAGTTGTAGGTATGACGGAAGCCGGGGCGGGCCGGTTTCACCCCTTCTTCCTGGCTGTAGCCCTCCCGCACATACCGCGGCCCGGCGGCCAGACGGCGGGCCAGGGGATCGGCCGGCGAAAGGTCGCGCAGCAGGTCCGGGGGCACCTCGCTGAGGAAGCGCGAGGGGACCGTCGGTTCGTATCCCTGACCGCCATAACGGCGGCGGCGGGCGGCGTGGCTGAGGGCAAGGTGGCGGCGCGCGCGGGTCATGCCCACATAGCAGAGGCGGCGCTCCTCCTCCAGCTCCGCCGGACTGTTGGCGCTGCGGCTGTGGGGAAACAGTCCCTCCTCCAGCCCCGCCAGGAACACCACATCAAACTCCAGCCCCTTGGCGGCGTGCAGGCTCATCAACTGCACCGTGGCCTGGGGGTCGTAGTCGTCCTGATCGCTGACCAGGGCGGCATGGTCGAGGAACGCCTCGCTGCTCTCGCCGCGCGCGGCGGCGTCGGCGGCGGCGTTGAGCAGCTCGCCCAGGTTCTCCAGCCGCGCCTCGGACTCGGGCGTGGCCTCGCTCTCCAGCATTTTGGCGTACCCGGTACGTTCCAGGATCAGGCGCAGCATGGCATCCACCGCCAGCGGCTCGAGCGCCGCTTTGCGCAACCCGACCATCAACTTGTAGAACTCCGCCAGCGGCGGCAGCGCCCGCTGCGCCAGCCCGGCGCCGCCTTCGAGCGCCGTCTCCATCGCTTGCAGAAAGGCGAGATTGCGCTCCAGCATCACCTGCTCGATGGCATCCACGGTGACTTTGCCCAGGCCGCGCGCCGGGGTGTTGATGATGCGCAAAAAGGCGATCGAGTCGGCCGGGTTGATGGCGGCCCGCAGGTAGGCGAGCAGATCGCGCACCTCGGCGCGTTCATAGAAGCTGAACCCGCCCAGCACCCGGTAGGGGAGGTTGAAGCGGCGCAGCGCCTCCTCGAACAGCCGCGACTGCGCATTGGTGCGGTAGAGGATGGCCATCGAAGGCGGGTTCGCCGCGCCCATCCGCGACCGTATGGCCTCGGCCACCCACAGCGCTTCCTGCTCGGCATCCGGGGCCAGGCAGTAGCTGATCGCCTCGCCCGCCTCGGCCGCCGTCCACAGGACCTTGCCCTTGCGCTCGCGGTTGTTGGCCACCACGCTGCCGGCGGCGGCCAGAATGTTTTTGGTGGAGCGGTAGTTCTGCTCCAGCCGGATGACGCGGGCGGCGGGGAAGTCACGCTCGAAGTCGAGAATGTTGCGGATATCGGCGCCCCGCCAGGAGTAGATGCTCTGGTCCTCGTCCCCCACCACGCACAGGTTCTGGGTCTGGCGGGTGAGCAGCCGCAGCAGCTCGTACTGCGGACGGTTGGTGTCCTGATACTCGTCAATCAACAGGTGGCGATAGCGTTCGTTGTAGCGCGCCGCCAGTTCCGCATTCTGCCGCAGCATGCGCTCGGTTTCGAGCAGCAGATCGTCGAAATCGAGCGCGTTGGCCTGCTTCAGCCCCGCCTGGTACCGCTCGTACACGACCGCCAGCCGCTCCGACTTGGGATCGCCGGCGCGTTGCTGAAACTCCGCCGGGGACCAGCCGCGGTTCTTGGCCGCCGAGATGCGGCTCAGCACCATGCGCGGCGCATAGGTCTTGTCATCGAGGCCCAGGCTCTTCACCAGCGACTTCACCATGCGCATCTGTTCGTCGTCGGCGTAGATGACGAAGTCGCGGCGGCCGCCGATGGCGGGGTAGTCGCGCCGCAGGCTGCGCACACAGAAGGAATGGAAAGTGGAGACCTGGGGCAGTTCGCCCGGCTGGTAGCTGAGCAGCGCCGCCACCCGCTGCTGCATTTCCTGGGCGGCCTTGTTGGTGAAGGTCATGGCCAGGATGGCGTGCGGCGGGGTACGATAATGAGCCAGAAGATGGGCGATGCGGTGGGTGATGACCCGGGTCTTGCCGCTGCCCGCGCCCGCCAGAATCAGCAGCGGCCCCTCGACGTGCTCGACCGCCGCCCGCTGTTCGGGATTGAGGTCGGCGAGGCGCGCGGTTGGGGAAGCGGAAGACACACCCTATTTTAGCAAGCACCATGTACTGGCTTTACTCCATCCTGCTGGGCCTGGGACTGATCGGCCTGACGCCGCTGCTGCTGCTGCGCAACTCGCCCGACGGGCGCTACACCCGCTTTCTCAGCGAGCGCCTGGGGAGGGTGCCCGAGCCGGCGCGCGGCGCCATCTGGCTGCACGCCGTCTCGGTGGGCGAAGCGCTGGCGGTGGAACGGCTGATCGAACAACTCAAGCAGCGCTTCCCCACCCGCCCCGTGGTCCTTTCGGTCACCACGGCCACCGGACGCAGCGTAGCCACACGCCGCATCGCCGCCGATCTGATTTTTTATTTCCCTCTGGATTTCCGTTTTGCCGCGCGGCGCACCCTGCGCGCCATTCGTCCCGACCTGGTCATCATTGCCGAGACGGAAATTTGGCCCAATTTCCTGCGCGAAGCGGCGGCGGCGAACGTGCCGGTGATGTTCCTGAACGGGCGCATCTCGGGCCGCAGCTTCGCCCGCTACCGGCTCATTCGACGTCTGCTGCGCCCCACCCTCGCCCAGGTGAGCGGCTTTTTGATGCAGACCCCGACGGACGCCGAGCGGATTCTCGATCTCGGCGCGCCCGCCGAGCGGGTCCAGGTGGCGGGCAATCTCAAATTCGACCTCATCCCGCCGGCGCAGCCAGGGTTTATTGAACGCCTGCGGAAGGAACTGCAACTGGCGGGCATTGACCAGGTGATTGTGGCCGGCAGCACCATGGAGACGGAAGAAGAGCCGGTGCTGGACGCCTACCAGCGGGTGCGCTCGCCGCAACGGCTGTTCATTTTGGCGCCGCGGCATCCCCAGCGCTTTGACAAAGTGGCGCAGTTGCTGGCGGCCAGCGGGCTGCCCTGGCTGCGGCGCTCACATTTGGGCGAACCCGGGGCGCTGCTCCCGGCGGGCGGGGTGCTGCTGCTCGATTCCCTGGGCGAACTGGCCAGCGCCTATCAGCTGGCCACGCTGGCGTTTGTGGGCGGAAGCCTGGCGCCGCATGGCGGCCACAACCTGCTGGAACCGGCCTACTGGGGCGTGCCGGTGGTGTTTGGGCCGCACATGGAAAACTTTGCCGCCATCGCCGAGCAGTTTCTGGCCGCCGGGGCGGCGCGGCGCGCCGCCAGCCCGCGCGAACTGTGGCATGTGTGGCAGGAACTGCTCGATCAGCCGCTGGCGCGCGAGCGGGTGGGCGCGGCGGCGCGGCTGTTGCTCGAGTCCCAGCGCGGTGCGACGCAGCGGGCGCTCGAGGTGATTGGTACACTTTTGATGTGCCCAGCGAACCTTTCGAAATAGCCGTTCTCTCCGATGCCAGTTGGCCGATCCCTCCGGCCGCCGGGGCGGGCGTGGCCCGGCTGCTGTCCACCGCCTGGACGCGCGCCGGGGTGGCGCTGGAAACGGCGGCGGTGACCGGACGGGTATGGATCGCCGGCGGCTGGCAGGCGGAGTTGACCGTTCAGGGTGAAGCGCGGGCGGAATCGGCGGGGTTTGAACTGGGCCACCACCTGCTCTGCCGCCTGGCCGAGTTCGGCGCCAAACAGGCGGGCGGCGAGCTGGGCGAACCGGTACTGCGCAGCTTCGACGACCTCGCCACCCACTCGCCGGCGGCGCTGCTGCATTATCTGGCCGGCCTGGGGAGCGAGGGCGCGGCGGCGCAACGCGAGTGGCGGCGGGCCTTTGAACTCGACCCGCAGATGGCGGCGCCGCGCACCGCGCTGGCGGCGGCGCTGTTGTCGTCGGGCCAGGCGGAGGCGGCGGCGGGGCTGCTGGCCGGCATCAGCCTGAGCGACGGCTTTGCCGCCGCCGACCTGGGGCTGGGACTGTGGGCGGCGGGCGAGCAGGCGCTGTCGTTTGAGCTGTTGCAGGCGGCGGTGAAGGCCAACCCCCAGAACGCGCTGGCGCTGGCGGCGCTGGGGGCGCAACTGGCGCGCCGCGCCTCGGGCGGCGAAGACGCCGAGCAGCACGAGGCGCTCGATGAAGCCCAACTGCTGGCCACCCAGGCCACCCAGATGGCCGGCGACGACTACCGCACCTGGGCGGCGCTGGCCGACGTGCACCGCGCCCGGGGGGATTTTTCCCAGGCCGGATTTTTCTACGGCTTCGCCCTGCGCCTGGCGCCGGACGCGCCCGCCCTGCTCAAGGACGCCGGCGCCAACTGGCTGCAGGCACGGCAGGCGAAGCAGGCGCTGCCGCTGATCGAGCGCGCGCTGCAGGCCGCCCCCGACGACGCCGAGAATCTGGGCAATCTGGCCTTTGCCCATCTCCTGCTGGGCGACCCGCAGGCGGCGCTGGTGGCCGCGCGCCGGGCGGCGAAGCTGGGACCCAACCATGCCCGGCTGCGCATCCTGCACGGCGACCTGGCGCTGCGCGCCGGCAAACGCGAAGAGGCGCTCGAGGCCTGGGCGCGGGCGGTGGAGTTGGAACCCGGCATCACCATCAACCCCGAAGGGGGCAATCTGGGACTGGAGGCGGAATGAGCAACGAACCCTTACCCATTGAAATCACCGTGGCCGAAGTGGCCGCCCGGCACAAGGCCGGCGACAAGCTGATCCTGCTCGACGTGCGCGAGCCGATCGAGTTCGAGGCCGGCCACATCGAGGGCAGCGAACACATTCCGCTGGGCCAGATCCCCATGCACATCGAACAGATGCTGGCCGAGCGGCCGGAGGCGGAGATCATCTGCTACTGCCACCACGGCCGCCGCAGCCTCACCGCCGCCGATTTTCTGCGCCGCGCCGGCTGCACCCGCGCCCGCTCGCTGGCCGGCGGCATCGATGCCTGGAGCTGCGAGGTGGACCCCACCATCCCGCGTTACTGAGCGGGCTTCGTGCACGGGGTGCGGCGTCCGCCACGGGGGCTCAATGCAACCCCAGGCGGCCGAGGATGACGGTGAGCACGATCACCGCCAGCACGATGCCGGTGACCAGAGTGAACTTGGCGTCGCGGTCCACGGCGAAGGCGGCGAAGGCCACCGCCACGCGCGCCACCGGGGTAAGGATGAGCAGCACCGTGGCGGCGATCATCAGCGCCGTGGGATCCAGATGGGCGAGGCCCGTCCAGGTTTGGGTCCATCCCCAGTGCGGCGCCGGGCCGAGCGAGATCGAGAGGTGTTGCGACAGGGCGCGCAGCACGCCCAGGGCAAACAACACCGTGCTCCCCACCATGCCCCACAGCAGCGCGCTGTAGACCACCTTGTAGACATTGGCGGGGGCTTCGTGCAGCCGGGGCGAATTGGGCGGGGGCGTCGGCATGGGGGTCAGCTACCGAGTGAAGGCAGAAGGATGTGGAAACGCAGCGCCAGCGCCTTCACCAGCATGCCGTAGGCGAGATAGAGCATCAGCACCGCGAAGATGCGTTTCAACACCACCGAGCGCAGCCGGTTCATCACCAGCGTGCCGACCGTCGCCCCGGCGGTGGTGCCCAGCGCCACCGGCGCCACGATGTAGAAGTGAATCAGTCCGGCCAGGTAAAACAGAATCGAGCCGACCGCGGCGGTCACCCCGATCATCATCTTGCTGGTGCCCACCGCCGCCTTCATCGGCACGTTCATGTAGCGGTTCATGGCCGAAACCTTCAGCACCCCGCCGCCCACCCCCAGCAGCCCCGAGGCCACACCCGCCAGATACGACACCGAAGCACCGATGCCCGAGCCGTTGACCACGTACTCCACCGGCCGGTCGAGCGCCTGGTCGTGGTAGCGCCCGCTCAACTCCAGGCGGCGCGACCAGGCGTCGGGCGCGGCCGAGCCGTAGCCGCCGCTGGCGATGCGCTGGTCGTCGCGATGGCGGGTGATGTAGGCCGTCCACGACATGTAGAGCAGCAGCGCGGCGAAGAGCATCAGCATCACCCACTCGCGCAGATACAGCGCCAGCACGCTGCCGCTGAGCGCGCCGATGGTGGTGAAGACCTCGAGAAACATCCCCAGCCGCAGGTTGGTGATGTGCTGCTCGACGTAGCTCGAGCCGCCGGCGTTGCTGGTGGCGATCACCGACACCAGGCTGGCGGCGACGGCGATCTTGACTGGCAGCTGAAACATCAGCACCAGCGCCGGCACGATGAAGATGCCCCCGCCCACCCCGAGCAGCGCGCCGAAGAAACCGGCCAGCACGGCGGCGGCGAAGAGCACGGCGACAAAGTGGGGGGTGTAGGGCAAGGAACAGGATACAGGGAAGAGGGAACAGGGAACAGGGAATAGGGGACAGGGGACAGGGGACGGTTCCTTGCACAGGATTTGGGATGTGGAAGGTGTGGAGGATGCGGATAAAATAATTCGACTGGAACCGGGGGGTGGGGCGGCGTAAGATGCTGACTCACGGCGATGGCGATCTCCGATCAATTGGTGGACAAGGGGCTGCCGGCCAACCTGCTGGCCGAGCGCACCGTGCTGGGCGCCATCCTGCTGGACAGCTTCCACTTTTTCAACGTCGCCGACCTGCTGCAGCCCGACGATTTTCATCTCGACGCCCACCGCAAGATTTACCGCGCCATGCGCGAGCTGGCGCAATCCTCGACCGCCATTGATTTCATCACCCTGGGCGAGGCGCTGGAGCGCACCCATGACCTCGAGTCGGTGGGCAGCCATGTCTACCTGACCACCCTCACCGAGGGCCTGCCGCGCGGGCTGAACGTCGAGCACTACGCCCACATCATCAAAAATCGCGCCATGGAGCGCGACCTGCTCAGCGTCGGCCAGGGGATGGTGCAGGCGGTGCTGGGCGGCCAGTTGGGCAGCGAGGTGCTCGACGAGGCCCAGCGCCGCATCTTCGAGATCTCCAGCGCCCGCGTCCAGGGCGGACTGACCAGCGTGGCGGACCTGGCGGGCGGCATCCTCGACACCCTCGACGCGCTGCACGGCCAGGAGATCAGCGGCCTGCGCACCGGCTTCGCCGACTTCGACGAGCTGACCACCGGCCTGCAGAAATCCGACCTGATCATCGTCGCCGGACGCCCCTCCATGGGCAAGACCAGTTTTGTGATGAACATCGTCGAAAATGCCGCTCTCGATCACGGCAAAACGGCGGCGGTGTTCTCGCTGGAAATGTCCAACGTGCAACTGGTGCTGCGCATGCTCTGCTCCATCTCGCAGGTGGACGGCCGCCGGCTGCGCCAGGGCCACCTCGGGCGCCACGACATTGAACTGCTCACCCAGGCCGCCGGCCGGCTGGCGCAGGCGGGCATCTACATTGACGACAGCTCGGGCATCGATATGCCCACGGTGCGCGCCAAGTGCCGCCGCCTGCAGGCCGAGCTGGCCGCCCAGCACCCGCCCCGCACGCTCGATCTGGTGGCGGTGGATTACCTGCAGCTGATGGGCTCCAGCGGACGCTCGGAGAACCGCAACCTCGAGGTATCCGCCATCTCGCGCGGCATGAAGATCCTGGCCAAGGAGTTGAACTGCCCGGTGATCGTGCTCTCGCAGTTGAGCCGCGCGCCCGAGCAGCGCACCGGCAACCACGAACCCATCCTCAGCGACCTGCGCGAATCCGGTTCCATCGAGCAGGATGCCGACGTGGTGGCCTTCATCTACCGTGACGAGGTCTACACCAAAGCCAACAGCCAGGAGCCGGGCGTGGCGCGCATCATCGTCGCCAAGCAGCGCAATGGACCCATCGGGACCATCAAGCTGGCCTTCCTCAACCACTGCACCAAGTTTGTGAACAAGGCCCCCGATGACGGCTATGAGCCCTGAGCCGCGCGCCATCGGTTCGCGCCACGCGCTCAGCGCCGCCTTCCTGGGGTGGATGCTGGACGCCTTCGACTTTTTCGTCGTCGTCTTCCTGGTCGGCACCCTGTCGCAGCAGTTCGCCGTGCCCAAGTCGGCGATCGTGTGGTCCATCACCGCCACCCTGGCCATGCGGCCGGTGGGAGCGCTGATTTTCGGCCTGCTGGCGGACCGCTATGGACGGCGCCTGCCGCTGATGGCCAACGTCATCTACTTCGCGGTGATCGAAGTCGCCTGCGGCTTCGCCCCCAACTTCACCGTGTTTCTGATCCTGCGGGCACTGTTCGGCATCGGCATGGGGGGCGAGTGGGGGGTGGGCGCGGCGCTGGCCATGGAAGCCGCCCCGCGGAAGCAGCGCGGCGTGCTTTCCGGCTTGCTGCAGAGCGGCTATCCGGTGGGGTATCTGCTGGCGGCGCTGGCGGCGCGTTTCATCCTGCCGGTGTGGGGCTGGCGGGCCATGTTCTGGATCGGTGGCGTGCCGGCGCTGCTGGCCCTCTATGTGCGCGCCAAGGTGCCGGAGTCGGAGGCCTGGCAGCGGCACAAGGCCAGCTCCATGGGCGATCTGTTCCGCACCCTGGCCGCCAACGGCAGGCAGTTGCTGTACCTGATCGTGCTCATGGCGCTGATGAACTTCCTCTCCCACGGCACCCAGGATCTGTACCCGGATTTCCTCTCCAGCGTGCATCACTTCAGTGGCGCCACGGTCGCCTGGATGGCGGTGCTGTACAACGTGGGAGCGGTGGTGGGCGCGGTGATCTTCGGCTGGCTGTCGGGCCCCTGGGGACGAAGGCGCAGCATGTTGGCCGCTTTCGCGCTCTCCATCTGCGTCATTCCCTTCTGGGCCTTCGGCGCCGGGGTGTGGCTGCTGGCGGTGGCGGCGTTCCTGATGCAGGCGGGAGTGCAGGGCGCCTGGGGCATCATCCCGGTACACCTCAACGAGTTGGCGCCGGAAAAAGCGCGCGGGCTGGTGCCCGGCTTCAGCTATCAGCTCGGCATTCTCATCGCCGCGCCCACCAGCAACATCGAGTACGCGCTGCGCGACCACTTCGGCTACGGCAAGGCGATGGGGGGCTTCGAGTTGCTGATCCTCATCGCCGTGGGTTGGGCGGTGTGGCGCGGTCCGGAGCACACCGGCCGCGACTTCCTGGCCAGCGAGGCTAGCCCGCCAGTCTCTGCCCCTGTGTCGCCATGAGGTAGAACGACAGCGCCAGCACCGCCACCACCGCCCACCGCACCGCCGTCCACAACCGCACCTGGGCTTCCGTCAGCGGCGGATCGTCGCCCACCATCATGCCCAGCACAAAGCCCGAGGCCAGACCGCCGATATGGGCGGCGTTGTCCACCCCGGGAATGACAAAGGCGAGGATCAGCGCGTAGATGGCCCAGCGCATCGCCACGCTGCGCAACTGCTGCCCGGCGGCGGTGTGGCTGCGCTTCACGCCGTAGGCGATCATCACGCCCAGGATGCCGAAGATGGCCCCGGAAGCGCCCAGGCTGAGGTACCCAAACCAACTGGAAACCATGTAGCCGATGACCCCGGTCGCCATGTAGAGGAACAGATACTTCGCACCCCCGTAGAACGACTCCACCAGCGGGCCGATGTCATAGAGGGCCCACATGTTGAAGCCGATGTGCAGCAGACCGGCATGGAGAAAGCAGGCGGTCACCCAGCGCCAGTACTCGTGCAGACCCAGCACATAGGGCAGCGGCAGGCTGGCCCCCAGCCGGATGATGGCCGCCTGCGAAGGGCTGGCCATCAGGTTGGTCATGGGCGAGGTGCCGCTGACCGCGTACTCCAGCACAAACAGGATCAGGTTGCCGAGGATCAACAACCCGGTCATGGGCACCGTCGAGGGCACCGCCCGCTGCATCAGTTTGCCGGTGGGGCCGGTGCCGAAGACCTTGAGCCGCTGATCGCAGTAGGGGCAGTTGGCCTTGCCGCGCGGCACGAAGGCGCGGCAGGAGGGGCACATCTTCAACTCCGCGCCCAGCGACTGCTCCGTCTGGCGCGCGCTTCCCTTCCACTGCTCCCAGCGGTTGCGGAGCCGGTTCAGGCGAAACTGCATCTTGGGCGACAGCGGCATCGGGCGCGGACGGACTCCTAACTTACGCGCTCGATGCGCACCGAGTTCATGGTCACCGGCGTTTTGGGACGGTCGCGGCCGTCGCGCGGGGTGGCGGCGATCTTTTCCACCACCTCGTAGCCCTCGATCACCTTGCCGAAGATGCTGTGCTTGCGATCCAGCCACGGCGTGGCGGCCACGGTGACGAAAAACTGCGAGCCGTTGGTGCCCGGGCCGGCGTTGGCCATGGACAACATCCCCGGCTCAGAGTGGCTGAGCGAGGGGTGAAACTCGTCGGCAAAACGGTAGCCGGGGCCGCCGGTGCCGGTGCCCAAGGGGTCGCCGCCCTGGATCATGAAGTCGGGAATCACGCGGTGGAAGATCAGCCCGTCAAAGAACGGCCGCTTCGCCTTGGCGCCCGACTTGGGGTCGGTGAACTCCTTGCTGCCCTCGGCCAGGCCGACGAAGTTGGCCACCGTGTTGGGCGCCTCCTTCTCGAACAGACGCACCAGAAAATCGCCCTGCGAGGTGGAAAAATGGGCGTACAGACCGGGTTGAGAAGGCGTGGGCATGACGGCGGAATGGTCCTTTCCGAGCGGCGGATGGTAGTCTAACCATTCGAGCACACTATGCCGACCACGCGCAATGTCGTCATCCTGGGTTCAGGCTGCGCCGGACTCACCGCGGCCATCTACTGCGCCCGCGCCGGGCTGCAGCCGCTGGTGGTGGAAGGCCACGAAGCCGGCGGCCAGTTGAGCCTGACCACCCTGGTGGAGAACTTCCCCGGCTTTCCCGAGGGCATTCAGGGACCGCAGTTGATCGAGAACATTCGCGCCCAGGCGGCCGCCTTCGGCGCCGAGTTCACCTCCGGCGATGTCACCGCGGCGCGCCTCAGCACACAGCCGCTGGAACTCGACATTGAGGATGCGGTCGAACCGCTGCGCACCCGGGCGCTCATCATTGCCAGCGGCGCACGGGCGCGCTGGCTGGGCCTGGCCAGTGAGAAGGCGCTGATCGGGCACGGTGTCTCCAGCTGCGCCACCTGTGACGGCTTCTTTTTCCGCGGCAAGGAGATGATCGTGGTCGGGGGCGGGGATTCCGCCATGGAAGAGGCCATGTTCCTCACCCGCTTCGCCTCCGCCGTGCATATCGTGCATCGCAGCGAGAACTTCCGCGCCTCGAAGATCATGCTCGCCCGGGCGCGGGAGAACGAGAAGATCCGCTGGGTCACCAACGCCCGCATCACCGAGATCCTCGATGTGGCCCGGAAGGAAGTGACCGGCGTGCGGCTGCAGTCCACCCATGACAGCAACAAGCAGTGGGAGATGCCCATCGCCGCCGTATTCCTGGGCATCGGCCATGTGCCCAACACCGCGCCCTTCGTGGGCCAGCTTTCGACCGACCCCGACGGCTACCTGGTGACCCACGAAAACGTGCTCACCAACGTCGCCGGCGTCTACGCCGCCGGCGATGTGCAGGACCGCCGCTACAAACAAGCCATCACCGCCGCCGGCACCGGCTGCATGGCCGCCTTGGAAGTCGAGAAGTTCCTCGCCCACCACGCCGGTTAAGCCGCGGTGGCGTGGGCGAGCAGTAAGTGGCCCCACTTGTGGCTGAGAGCGCTGCGCCGCGAGGCGCGGCGATCACAGGCGCGTCCCAGAGAGCCCAGCAGCGGGAATAGCCGATAGGTGTGGGGCAGCAGGTTGATGATGCCGCACACCTCGACGTGGACGAAGCCGGAGAGCTCGGCCGCCAGCTCGGCCGCATCGTAGGCGTGGTAGAAGATGCCGCTGGGGTGAATGCCCTGTTTCGGCTCGCCGCGCCGGCGCCAGGATTCGCTGTAGTTATAGACGGTGAGCAGCAGACGGCCGCCGGGCCGGAGGAGGCGATGCAGGCTGGTCAATAAGGCTTGCCGAGCCTCGGCCGTAGGCAGGTGTTCCAGCACCTGGGTACAAACGACGGCCTCGAACCCGGCGGCGGCCGCCAGCGGCAGGCGGGTCAGGTCGGCCTGGGCCAGGGCCAACCGCCCCTGGGGGGAGATGGGGGCATGGGCGCGCAGGTGGCACAGTCGGGCGAGGGCAAAATCAAGCGCCACCACGTCGCAGCCGGCGCGCAGCAGCTCGCGCGTGATGCGGCCGATGCCGCATCCGGCGTCGAGGATGCGCTCGCCCGGGCGGGGGCGGAGGCGCGAGAGCACGGCTTCATCCTCGACCCGCCACTCGTAACGCAGGCGGCGGTCCGGTTCGAGGGTGAGGATACGCTCGCGGCGTTCGCGCTCGCGGCGTTGCAACTCGTCCATGGAGGGGTTTCGATGCGGTGGGGTAGGATAGCGAAGGCATGAGCTACTCCCAACGACAGGCCCGTCTGCGGCAGCGCATGGAACAGGAGGGCGTGGATGCGGTACTGGTGGCCCATCTGCCCAATCTTCGTTATCTGTGCGGCTTCAGTGGTTCCAACGGCCTGCTGCTGGTGGAGCAGGCGGATCGGGCCACCCTGTACACCGATGGCCGCTACCGTGAGCAGGCAGGCAGCGAAGTCCAGCAGGCGCGGGTGGTGGTGCCGGTGCGCGGCGACCTGTGGAAGGCGGCGGCCCGGACGGCACGGCGGCGGCGGCGCGTCGGGATGGAGAACGAACACCTGACGCTGACCCAGCGGGCGCGGTGGCTGGCGCACTGGCCGGGCGGGGCGCGCGGACTGAAGAACTCCAGCGGGTGGGTGGAGGCGCAGCGGGCGGTGAAATCGCCGGACGAGGTGGCCGCCATCCGCCGCGCGGTGGAGCTGGCCTCGTCGGTGTTTCCAGCCACGGTCCAAAAGATCCGCGCCGGGATGAGCGAGACCGCGCTGGCCGGGCATCTGGAGTTCGCGTTGCGGAAAGCCGGGGGCGAGGGGCTGGCGTTCGACTCGATCATCGCCGGCGGCGCGCACGGCGCCTGGGTGCATGCCCAACCGGACGCGCGGCCGCTGCCCCGCCGCGGCTTCGTGGTGATGGACTACGGCGTGGTGCTGGCGGGCTATCACAGTGACATGACGCGCACCGTCCACCTGGGCGTGGCCGACCGCCGTGCGCGGGAGGTGTATCGCGCCGTGCTCGAAGCCCAGCAGGCGGCCATCGCGGCGGTGCGGCCGGGCGCGCGCTGCGCGGCGGTGGACCGCGCCGCCCGCCGCAGTCTGGAAAAGGCGGGATGGGCCAAGTACTTTCCCCATTCCACCGGACATGGCGTAGGCTTAGAAATACACGAAGCGCCGCGGCTGGGCGCGACCTCGCGGGAGACGCTCGCCGCCGGGCAGGTGATTACCATCGAGCCCGGGGTGTACATTCCCGCGTGGGGTGGAGTACGAATCGAGGATGTAGTGCTGGTGACCCCGGCCGGCGCTGAGGTGCTGACGCCGACGCCCAAGGATTTGATCTATGGACTTTGACGCCATCCGCAAGCTGATCGATACACTGATCGAAAAGCAGATTGACGAGTTCGAGCTGGAGGAGGAGGGCCGGCGCATCCGCATCCGGCGCAATGTGCCGGCGGCGGTCGTCGCCGCCGCTCCCGTCGCCGCGGTCCCGGTGGCGGCGGCGCCCGCGCCCGCGGCGGCCGCCGCCGCCGCCCCGTCAGGCGAAGAAGCCGGGCTGGTCACCGTGACCTCGCCCATCGTGGGCACCTACTACGACTCGCCGGCGCCGGGCGCGCCCGAGTTCATCAAGGCCGGCGATGCGGTCGAGCCGGGACAGGTGCTGTGCATCATCGAGGCCATGAAGCTGATGAACGAGATCGAGGCCGAGGCGGCCGGCACCGTGGTGCGCAAGCTGGTGACCAACGGCCAGCCGGTCGAGTTCGGCCAGCCGCTGCTGCTGGTGAGGCCGCGGAGCTAGCGTGTTCCGCAAGATTCTGATCGCCAACCGCGGCGAGATCGCCCTGCGGATCATCTGCGCCTGCAAGGAGATGGGCATCGGCACGGTGGCCATCTTCTCCGAGGCCGACCGCCATGCGCTGCACGTCCGCTTCGCCGACCAGGCCATCTGCGTGGGACCGCCCCGTCCCGGCGACAGCTACCTCAATGTACCGGCGGTGGTGAGCGCGGCCGAGATCACCAACGTGGACGCCATCCATCCCGGCTATGGCTTCCTGTCGGAGAACGCCAACTTCGCCGAGGTGTGCGAGGCCAGCGGGCTGAAGTTCATCGGTCCCAAGGCCTCGGTGATCCGGCTGATGGGCGAGAAGGAGCGGGCGCGCGAGGCGGCCCGGGCGGCGGGATTGCCGGTGCTGCCCGGTTCCGACGGCATCCTCAAGGATGAGGCCGACGCGGTGGCGGTGGGCCGGAGGGTCGGGTACCCGGTGATGGTCAAGGCCTCGGCCGGCGGCGGCGGCCGCGGCATGCGCGTGGTGCGCTCGGCGGAGGAAATGCCGGGACTGTTCTCGGCGGCGCAGACGGAGGCCGCCAATGCCTTCGGGTGCGGCGATTTGTACCTGGAAAAGCTGGTGGTCGAGCCGCGCCACATTGAGTTTCAGGTGCTGGGCGACGAGCACGGCCGCGTCATCCACCTCAGCGAGCGCGAGTGCAGCGTGCAGCGGCGCCACCAGAAGCTGATCGAGGAATCCCCCGCCACCCCGGTGACGCCCGAACTGCGGCGCCGGATGGGCAAGGTGATCACCGAGGCCATGCAGCGCATCGGCTACACCAACGCCGGCACCATCGAGTTTCTGATGGATCGCAGCGGCGAGTTGTACTTCATCGAGATGAACACCCGTTTGCAGGTCGAGCATCCGGTGACCGAGATCGTCACCGGCGTGGACCTGGTGAAGGCGCAGATTCGCATCGCCGCCGGCGAGCGGCTCGACGCCATCTGCCGGGTGCCGGAGGGCGAGACCGGGCTGCTGCCCCATGGCCATGCCATCGAATGCCGCATCAACGCCGAAAACCCGGAGACGTTCACCCCCTCGGCGGGCAAAGTGACCGGCCTCAACCTGCCGGGCAGCATCGGCGTGCGGGTGGATGCCGCCGTCTACGCCGAAGGCGTGGTGCCGCCTTACTATGACTCGCTGGTGGCCAAGCTGATCACCAGCGGCGGCGACCGCGACGAAGCCATTGCGCGCATGCTGCGGGCGCTGGATATGTTCGTGGTGCAGGGCATCGAGACCTCGATCCCGCTGCATAAAAAGATTCTCGCCGAAGAGGACTTCCGCGCCGGGCGCCTCTCCACCGCCTTCATGGAACGCTTCATGCCCGCCCGGAGTCCGCGCAAGCACGGCACCGCCTCCTGATCCGGCCCTTGCAGCCGCTGTACCCCATCCTCGACGCCGAGATGGCCGCCGCCCATGGTCACGACCTGGTGGCCTGCGCGCGCGCCTTCACCGCGCTGGGGTTCCCCTTGCAGCAATTGCGGGCCAAGACGCTCGGCGGACGCGACTTTCTGAAGCTGGCCGAGCGGCTGGCCGCCGTGGTGCCCCAACTCATCATCAATGACCGTGCCGACCTGGCGATCCTGGCGGGAGCCGCGGGCGTGCATGTGGGCCAGGACGACCTGCCGGT
>Ga0134126_10002861_pt1 | contig 21734 bp, 14 predicted proteins | sample KB31752_FD_96881 | JGI IMG/M metagenome (GOLD analysis project Ga0134126, IMG submission 96881) | Terrestrial soil microbial communities with excess Nitrogen fertilizer from Kellogg Biological Station, Michigan, USA - KB3-175-2 | ecosystem: Environmental > Terrestrial > Soil > Unclassified ... | reverse complement strand
TTGCGCAGGAATACAATGTCCGTCACCACCGGCGTGCCCTCGCGCTGGAAGGCATCGGAGGGCAGACGGACGGCTCCCAGAAAATCCGCTCGCTCGGCCAGATACTCGCGGATGGCGGCGTTCGTCTTGTCGAGGGTGTAGTGCGAGGTGACCAGGGCCAGCACGCCGCCGGGTTTGAGAGCATCCACGGACTTGGCGAAGAAGTAATCGTGCAGAGAAAACTTGTGCCCGTGATGGTCGAGAGGGATGTTGGCGAAGGGCACGTTGCCGATGCAGGCGTCGATTGCGGGCAGGCGGCTGTCCTGGAAGTTCTCGATGCGGATGTCCTGGCCGGGATGCAGCGTCCGGGCGATGCGGCCGGAGATGCGGTCTAGCTCCACGCCGACGAAACGCATGCCTTCGGGGGCGAGGTAGAGGAATCGCCCCGGCCCGCAACCCGGCTCCAGGACCAGAGCGTTGGCGGGTAGGCCGAGGCGTTCCAATCCTTGATACATGGCTCGGATAACGGTCGAGGAGGTATAGAAAGCGTTGAAGGTGGTTCGTTTGGCGCTGGCGTATTCTTCCGGCGTCAGCAGGGTTTTCAGTTCCTCGCCGAGGGATTGCCAGCGGGCATCCGGATAACCGGCGAAGGGATGATCCGGCTGCTTTTTCAGCAACACGTCATTGGGAAACAGCACTCGGGCGACGGCAGCGAAGCCGCCGAAGCGTGCCAGTGTCTGCCGTTCCTCGCGGGTGGCGCGGCGTTGATCCTCCTCGATGGCCTTGAGGGTGCGGATGGCGGTCAGGATGTCGCGGGCCTTGGCTTTTTCGCCGCTGGCGATGAGATCGGGTGCAGCCGCTGAAGGGTGTTCCGGGGGCAACTCCTGGGTTCTTCGTGGGACCGGCTCACGGGACGGCGAGACGGGAAGGGGATCATCGGCAGGAGGGGCATTGAAGTTGAGCAGTGGCTGGCGGGAGGCCCTTACGCGGGTGGCGTAGGACGGCGGAGGAACGCCATTGCTTGGTCGAGGGACAGCGGTTTGTCCTCGTCCGGAGGAGATTCGGTCAGCAAAGAATCCTCCAGTTCTTTGAGCGCCATCTCCAGCGCCTGGCTGGCGATCTGGCTGTCGTCGCTCCGCGGCTTCGTCTGGGAGAGGATGTCCTTCCAGGCTTCGTGGCTGGTCTTCAACTCCTGGGCCAGTCGTTCCAGCGTCGGCAGTAGCAGCCGTTTCTTGCGGAGTTGTTCGTGCATCCGCGGGCGCTCTTCCAGCAGGTGGAGGATGATCGTCTTGTACATCATGTTGGTCTCCGTCGGGGTGAGAGGGAAGGTTGTTTTCAGGCTCGGCCGCCTCGCCCGGATCGGGCGTGAAATCAAACAAGCGTTGCTGTGTCGAATGCGGCTTCCGTGCCATGCGTCGAGAACGATAATCGGACAATGAGTGCCGACAGTCGTAATAAAAATCGAATATATCTGCAAATGTTTATTGGAAGTGCAAGCAAAGGGCAACGGATCGCCCACTGGGGCCGACTGAATCATCGATCAGTTGTGGAGCAGAACACAGACTTCGGACGGAAAACACAGGGCATCTCGGATATTACGGGATCATCGGCAACGTGAAAATGTTGCAGAGCTTTCGTCACCGAATGGTGTTGCTGTAGCGGAAGTGGTTATCGCGTCGGCAACGGCGTTGATCTATCCCGTAGGGGCAGTTCAATCGGCTGCGGGTCGTGTAGCTGAAGCCGTACGTGCCCAGACCGCCGCTGGTCGTGGAATCGCCAGCAGCTTGCACCACCTCTTGCGTCACCCGTTGCTGGCTGTCGTACTGGAAGGCGTTATCGGCATACGGAGCCACTTGCGCATCGGTCAGACTGCCCAGGTCCGTGCCCAGCGCCGCCGTCAAGCGTGTGTAGGAGGCGGAATTGAAAACATATTCCAGCCCATGCGTGTAGCCATTGGCCGCGCCGGGCGTGTAGTAGCGGTAATAGTCGGTGGACAGCGCATTGCCCGAACCGTCTTCGACGGTAGCCGTCATCAGGTCGCCGAGATTGCCGCCGTAGGTTTGCGTGCCATCGTAGTAGCTGTACTGCACTTGCTGCACCGTGGACCAGACGCCGCCGTTGATCTGCGTGCGCAGCGTCACGCTGCCGAGCAGACCGGCGTTGGCATCGCCGCTGGGCAGATAGCTGTAGAGATACGATTCGGTCGTGGTCGTACCGTTGCTGGTGACGGAGCGTTGCATCTCGGCGACATGGCCGTCCGTGGTGTACGACGTGACGGCCATCGTCTCGCCGGACGGATCGCTGTAGCTGGCGAACTCGCCGCGCTGAGCGGTTGGTCGCGTGCTACCGAAACCATTGAGGACGGTGGTGTCGCCCTGCGTGTCGGTCAGTGTGTAGGTGTCATTGCCGCTGTCGTAGGTTAGCTTCGAGCCATCGTCGAAGCGGGGTTGGTAATTGCCACCGACCAGACCGTAATAGTAGGCGGTGTTGCCGTTGGTGATGAGGACGAGGGTGTTGCTGGTGGAACCGTCGGCCTGGATGAGATGGGGCGTGTAGGTATCGACCCGACCGTTGCCATTGTCGCTGCCGCTGGCGTAGCCGGGTCCGTTGCTCCACGAGCGCGTCTGGCCCCAAGGGAAGTTGTCCGCAGGCGTACCTGTCTCAGCGAACGCTACCATAGCGAGCCTTCGGATCTACGAGACCCGACCCCTTTTTTTATCCGTTTCTTTCCGATTTTTACAATTACTCCTGCTTTCGATATACCATATTATGATGTTGAGGAGTAAAGCCAAGAGGGAAGATCGTTTTATTCGTATAGATTGCACCATCTAGAATTACTTCGGATAGGATTACTCCCTCCATATTAGCTGCTGTGAGATTGGCTCCTGTTAGATTAGCTTTCTCAAGAGAAGTTCTATGACCTATGTTGTCCGGTCTCATATCTGCACCAGTTAAGTTCGCCCCTTGCAGGTTGGCTCCTTGCATTGAAGCACCCCTCAATATTGTTCCTTGGAAATCTGCCCCCACACAGTTAGAAAATAGAAACACAGCACCGTAACAATCTGCCCTTATTAGACGAGACCCTTCAAGATTCGCATCCATGAAATCAGTTCCTTCTGCGATTACTTCGGTTAAGTCACAGTCATGTAGGTCGGCTGATTGCAAATCGGCCAAGGTAAGGACTGCTCGAGCAAGAGAAGCACCACCCAGGTTAGCTCCTTGCAATTTCGACTCTAGAAAATTGGCACAAGACAAATCCATCCCTGCAAGAACCGCACTCTGTAGGCAGACCTTTTCGAACTGGGCATCTTTCAGCGGCCCCGAATGAGACAATAAAAGTCTACCTTTTTTGTCCTTTATATTTACTATCTGCCTATGTCTCTGAGGGTTCACGAGCGTCTCCTTGTGAGATATAAACTGTAGTGACGAGACAAAAGCTCAGTACAACAGGTTACATGGCTGTGTCATACCTGATTGTAAGTAGGACTTGGTGCAGACAGGATCGAGATTGACGGTCTCGGTGAAGTCGCCGAGATCGCTCAAACTCTCCCTTGCTTGAGGTAAGTGTGGCCACGGCTGACATAGGAGCGGCGCAATTTCTCCCTGCCCAGAAGACCAATTCAATCTTCCCTGCAAGTGATGACTTTTCGTAAAGAGCGTGCCGGACGGATCAGTGGTCTATTACCTCGGCAAGTAAGATCATCACATATTCAAGTTAGCAGCATATTGGAATGATGGATGTTGAAAGTAATTCATGGCATGCTGGGAAAGATGAAGCAACTTCCGCATGAAATCCTGTATCCGCGAACGCACCTCATCCTTGCTATGCGGCAAGCCGGCGGCGTTCACCTTGCCTTTCAGGTCATGGTTCAAATACTCGTCCGCGTTCAACTCCGGAGCATAACGCGGCAGATAGAATACTTCCAGCCGCTCTCGATGCGCCCGCACCCACACCGCTACCTCCGGCGTCAGGTGCGCCTGCAAGCGGTCCACAATCAGGAACACCTTGCCCGTAGTACTCCGCAGCAGCCGCTGCAAAAACACCATAAACAACGCCGCGTTCATCGTTCCCAGGTAGGTCATGAAATGAACCTTCCCCGTGTTGGTGATCGTCGATATCTGGTTGGCACGGAGGTGCGGGTCCCGCACGTCCATCGTGGCCGCTTCTCCTTCTGGCGCGTAGCCGCACGCTAGTTGGTGGTCCGCTGCCACGCCGACCTCATCGCCCCAGTGGATGGTGGCATTTTCCTGCTCGGCCCGTCGTTGGATAGCCGGATAGGTTTCCTCCAACCATTGACGTACTTCCTCCGGGTCTTGGTCGCGGGCATGGCGACGCGGTCGTTTGGGCGTGAAGCCCCAGCGTTGCAGATACAGTCCCACCGTGCGCACGGCCAAGGCGATGCCGAATTGCTGGTGGATTAGTTCGCCCACGGCACGGCGGGTCCACAACGGAGCGGCGATGGCCAACTCCTGGGGTTGGTGCGTGCGTAGTTGTTGTTGGATATGGGCGGCCTGTTGGTCGGAAAGGGCGCGGCCCGAACTCACGGGTCGTCCCGTGCGGTCGTGGGGCAGGGCGTCCAGACCGCCATCGACATAGGCGGACCACCAGTGGCAGACGGTTTCGCGGCGGAGGCCGAGAAGGTCGGCGATCTCGACCTCGGTGAACCCCAACTGGCAGCCGCGTAAGGCACGCAGGCGGAGAGCTTGCAAGACTTCATCGGACAACGCACGAGCATCAGGTAAGGAGATGGCCATGAAACCTTCCTCCGACGGGCGAAAATGAAGTGAGATCATGGCATTAATGAGCAACATTCATGCCGAGGGAATATATCCGCCAAAAGCTCACCCCAATACCTAAATCGGGTAGTGACCCTCTGCGCGGCATAAGGTTGCCAAGATCAGCCACAAGTCATTTCCTAGATTAGATTTTCGCAGTTCAGCCGGCTGCCTATGCCGCGCAGAGGGTCACTACCCTAAATCGCAACACTATACACGCCGGCATGAAAAATTCGCACTCATATACTGCTCCCGCAAATGGATCATATCCCCTCCCTCTCTCCCAACGGAGGACGCCGCATCTGTGAGGGGGGCATCCACATCTCTATAATATTAGGAAAAAATATCAGGAGAGGAGCTCCAAATAAACCAGCTGGAATTCCTTGACGAATGGGCATCGTGCGTCCAACTGGTTTCACCGCTGGCTGCGGTATCGTCTCTGGTACTACTACGGGTAAAGGGGGAGGTAGAGGTCGAACTATTGGATCATTGCATTGAGCTTTATACTGATCAATTAGTTCCTTAAGTTTTCTTTTCTCCTCTCCAATTATTCTCCTATGCCCACTCCTGCTTAGGCTCGGTTTTACTTTGTCCCCAGGACAGGTCTCCGGCAATTTCAGTTCATCTTTTATGTATTCTGCCGTTCTCTTTTTGATGTCATTTTGGATCGCATATATCCTTTTTAATAGAGCTATGCACTTAGGATGAGTCGGTGGATGCAAGCCCGTTGGGTCAGTGAGCGTGATGGGTTGGTTGCTCTCCCAGCGGTAGTCATTGACATCTGGCCCTTGTCCCATCGGGTCCGTTTGCAACGGGCGCATCAGCGTCGGTGACACGACACGCTCTCCGAGCGTGAAGTACAGCCCCACCGTCTCATCGTAACGCATCCCCTGCCACAGATACGGCACGTTGTAGAGGCTGCTGCCACGCACCGAAAAATTCGCGGCGAGCACCGTCACCGCGCCATAAGGATCATAGACATAGCGTTCCACCACTGTGCCATTGGGTATGACCAACGCCGTCACATTCCAGTTGGCGTCCTGCTGCACCAAAAAGCGGTCGTTCAACGTGCCATTGTTGAACCGCGCCTGGTCGCGCACCACCAAGGCGTTGACGTACACCGGACTCCAAACATTTCGCGCCTGGATCAGACCATCGTACCACTCCGCCAACACCTGACCTTGAGCCGAGTAGTACAACTCCCGCGTGTCCGCACCGTGTACCTCTGTAATCCGCCGCCCCAGGCCATCGTAGCTGTAACTGGCCACCGTGCTACCATTATTCTGAACCGCCACCAAACGGTTCCAGGCATCATACACGTAGGTACTGCCGCTACCGTCGGCCGTTAGATTGCCGTTGGCGTCATATGTCACCGTACCCGCACCGGAGATGCCGGTGATCTCGTTCTGCTGATTGGCCGTGCGCGTCTGCGTCGTGCCATCCGTCGTCACGCTATCGAAGTTGCCCAATGCATCAGGCGACCAACTCTGGCTGTGCGTCGCCGCGCCTACCAGACCATCGTGCGTCGCGTTCAACGTGCCACGCTGGAATGACGTGAGCTGATGCAGGTTGTCGTACTGATCCAACTCGCTGAAGACGGCATCGACCAGATTTTGCCGATACAGCACGTCACCATCTTGATTATAGCCATACTGGAAACGATCCGTGGATACGCCCGTCGTCGCGTTCACCCAGTTCTGATCGACGACGCGGCCAAAACGATCCAAACCGACGTATTGATCGCCGGCATCGCCTGTCTGCACTTGCCCTGGCTGAGCGATATACGTCTGGTTGACGTTGGTTTGCGGATGGTCGCGTTCGACCACCGTATCCACGTCCAGATATTTGTAGCTCTCCAGCAAAAAGCCGTTGGATAAGACGCTGTTGTCCGATAGCGAACTCAGCCGGCTGATGCGATCGTCCAGGCCAATGTTATAGTTGTAGCTAACGATGTAGCGGCTGGCGGCATAGGTCGAGGGATAGGTGATGCTCACGAGCCGGCTATTGTTCTCGCCATTGGCCATCTCGTTGTAGGCGTACTGCACGCTGGTTTGCAGCGTGCCGTTGGCGCTAGTATCCACCGCGCCATGATGACCCTGATACTCGGTGGTCAACTGTCCCAGACCGTTGTACTGTCGCAACACCTGATTGACGATGTTGCCGCCACTGGCCGCATCGTAGCTGGTGATGAGGTAATTGTTGCCCTGGCTATCGTAACCGTACTCGATGCGTCGCACGCTGCCATCGACACCCGCGCCCAACGTCGTCACGGCATCGGCCGTCACGCGGCCCAGCACGTCATACGCGTACTGATGCACGCTGCCATTGCGATTCGTCGCTTGGATCACCTGTCCCAACGCATTGACCAGTTGGCTATCCTGCTGCGAAGAACTGGGATCGCCCGTCGTCGGGTCCGGGTACTGAGTCGCCGACAGAATATCGTTGCTGTTGACGCCGCTACCGGAAGCCGTGGTCACGCCGTAGACATAGCCCGTCTTCTGATAACTGCCGTCCGGCTCATCCGCCTGCACGTACAGGACATTGTTGTTGCCATCGTAGCCGTACTCGGTGGCGATGTTGCTCTCGGCGGTTTCCGTGCCGTCGGTGTAATCCTGAATCGTCTCGGTCGTGCGGCCCAGATTGTCGTACAGCGTCCGGTTGACGATGCCCATTGGGTCGGTGACATCTTGCACTAATCCCATTGAGTTATAGGCATACGTTGTCACCAATGCCGTCGCCGAGGAAGCCAGCGGCGTATTCGGCCGCGTCCAGGCTACGCTGCCATTGGTGCCCACATCCATCGTGGAAGTTAAACGATCTCCCTCGTCGTAATAAGCCGCCGCATAGTAGACACGCGCCCCGATGCCGCTCGTCGGTGTTCCCAGCGCTCCCGTTCCCGTGGCATTGTCGAAACGCTGGCTATCGATGGTTTCAATGGTGTTGCTGTCCGCGTCGTATACCGTCTGCGCTTGCTCCAACACCGTGTCATTAGCCACACTGCCGGCGTCCGCCCAGGTCGCACCACCCAAACCATCCGTGGTGTAATCCATGACATCGCGGCCAACGCCGTCGAACTGGCTCTTCGTCCACAATCCGCCCGGAGCCGCCTCCGCAATCAAATCGCCGCGATGGTCGAAGTAATCGTTGGTCGTCAACGCGCTGGCGGACACGGCTCCCGTACTCGGGTTCACGTCATAAACTTGCGCTTGATACTGCCGGCCCTGATCGTCGTAGCTATCGATTTCCTGCGCACGCAACAACGAGGCCGACGGCGCTTGCAACACGCCATTGACGATGCTCGGCGTCACGCCGTCGCCAGCATACTGTTGCATCTCAATCGCTTCGTCGAGGTTGTCATAGGTGGTGACGAGGATGGGCCGATTGACGCCGTCATTCTCGCTGGCCTGCACGCCCGATTTCGTAGCCACCAAGCGATCGCGCCAGTCATACCAGAACTGACTGACACGCGCAGCCGCCGTGCCGCCGGGGTAATCCGTCTCTTGCGTCAGATTACCATCGCCCACGCCGCCGTTGTCGTACTGGTACGAGCTAACCTCGACCATGTTCGCCGTGCCAGTGTTATTCGTCGGCGACCATTCGCCGGAGGTCGGCGTGTCGTTGGTGCCCACCCAAGCGCTGACCGTCTCGCCCAGGCTGTTGTACACCGTGCGATAAATGGTGCCGTTGGGCGTCTGCGTGCGCACCAAAAGACCAGCGCTGTCGTAGCCGTACTGCGTCTGGTAGTAGTTGGCGTTCAGTGTGCCCATCACGCCGGTCGCATACGCCAAACCGCCCAGATTGAAATAAGTGTCCTCAGCGATCACCTGACCCGCCGCATTGGTGTAGTCGCGCGTCAACGATTGCAGACCGCTGATGGCTTCGCTGCCATCGGGCGCGCCGTTGGTCAGATGCGGTGCCGCCGTCATGGTCAACACTTCGTCGTAACCATCGGCGGCATCCTCACGGATTACCTCGGTCGGACCCGTCGGCGTGCCCGTCGTGCTGTTCCAGCCGTTGTAGATGCGTTCCTCGTGCTGCGCGTCGAGATACACGATATAGGTGACATTACCACCCGGCGAGGTCTCCATTGTCGTGCGTCCTAGTGCATCGACCTGATCCTGCGTCACCAGATTCAGACCGCCGCCCGTTGGCGTCGTCCAACCCGCCGGCAGGTTCGTGAACTCGCTCGTCTGCGTCGTGTCCACATCGGCGATGCTCGTCAACAACGCACCCGTAGCCGGATCATAGGCCAGATACTGGATGAAGCCATCGGGATCTTTGACCCATTGAATGTTGCCGTTTTGATCGAAGTATGTCGTGGTCACGTCCGCCAAGCCCGGACCATTCTGCGCCGCCGAGACGACCGGCGCGGTGTCCGTCTCCGACTGCATCTGGGCCGTATTGCTGAACCAGGTGTAGGCGTAAGAAGTCGTCTCCGCACCCGTGCCATCCGTGTTGCGATATACGGTATCCGTGGCCAGCGGCGCGATGGTTTGGCCGTTGTAGGCGTGGGCGTAGTATTGCCACGTCTCTTGCGGCACGAGCGTACCCTGCTGACCCTGCTGAATCTGCACGTCTTCGAGGTAATTGGCCACGCCGCCCGCTGTCGTCTCACCCGCCGTCGTCGTCGTGTAATAGTCGTAGCGCGTGATCAGACCGCTGCTGTTATTGAGATACTGATAGCTGCCGCTGACGTTATGCAGCAGGTCGGCGTAGCTGTCGTCGTAACCGCTGACCGCCGACGGCGCGGCGTCGAGGATCATCTGTCCCTGCGTGTTGTAAGCGTAGAACTCGTTGGTGTGCAAGCTGCTGGCCGGGTCATAGTGATCGTCGAGCATGACCTGCGCGTAGACGTTGGTGTAGATGGTGTCGCTGCTGCCGTCGGGGTTCGTCACCACCGTTTTGGTGTGCCAGCTATTGAAACCGTCGGCGTTGGTGCTGGTCGTGTAGCTGAAACTGTAAGTGCCCAGACCGCCGCCCGTCTGCGAGTCGCCGGCACCTTGCACCACCTCTTGCGTCACCCGTTGCTGGCTGTCGTACTGGAAGGCGTTGTCGGCATAGGGAGCCACTTGCGCATCGGTCAAGTTGCCCAAGTCCGTGCCCAACGCCGCCGTCAAGCGTGTGTAGGAGGCGGAGTTGAAGACATATTGCAGCCCATGCGTGTAGCCATTGGCCGCGCCGGGCGTGTAGTAGCGGTAGTAGTCGGTGGACAGCACATTGCTGTTGCCGTCCTCGACGGTGGCCGTCATCAGATCGCCGACGTTGCCGCCGTAGGTTTGCGTGCCATCGTAATAGGTGTACTGTACCTGCTGCACCGTGGACCAGGCGCCGCCGTTGACCTGACGGCGCAGCGTCACGCTGCCGAGCAGACCGGCGTTGGCATCGCCGCTGGGCAGATAGCTGTACAGATACGATTCGGTCGTGGTCGTGCCGTTGCTGGTGACGGAGCGCTGCATCTCGGCGACATGGCCGTCCGCAGTGTACGAAGTGACGGCCATCGTCTCGCCGGACGGATCGCTGTAGCTGGCGAACTCGCCGCGCTGCGCGGTTGGTCGCGTGCTGCCGAAACCGTTGAGGACGATTGTGTCGCCCTGGGTGTCGGTCAGCGTGTAGGTGTCATTGCCGCTGTCGTAGGTTAGCTTCGAGCCGTCGTCAAAGCGAGGTTGGTAGCTGCCACCGACCAGATCGTAGTAATAGGCGGTGTTGCCGTTGGTGATGAGGACGAGGGTGTTGCTGGTAGAACCGTCGGCCTGGATGAGATGGGGCGTGTAGGTATCGACCCAACCGGAACCGTTGTTGCTGCCAGTAGCGTAGCCGGCTCCATTGGTCCAGGTGCGTGTTTGCCCCCAATCGAAGCCGAAGCCGCTGGAGTGCAGGTCGGTGGTGGCAATAGTCGCTACGCCATCGGCGTAACGGACGGGGTTGGCCGTTTGGATCAGCGGCGGCGGCTTGACGTAGCGCACGGCGTCATTCGTGTTGCCGATGTACTCGGCGTCGTTGCGTACCAGACTGCCGGGTTCGCCGGGACAGCCGCAGTTGCAGTCGGTACCGGGGACGAAGTTCGACGGCAGGCCCACCACAAGCGCGGCGCTGCCCTGGCTGGAGGCGAAGTTGGCGTCGCCGTTGTAGACGGCCGTGTAGGTGTAGGTGCTGTTGCCGCCACCGCTGGCACCGGTCGGGGCCGTCACCGTGAAGGTCACCTGATTCTGTCCCGCCGGCAGCGATTGCGTGGCGATCCACGTTGAGCCGTTATACAAGGAGACGCTGCCGGTGGGCGTGCCCTGTACCGGCGTCTGCGGTTGCACGACGGCCGTGAAGTTAACCGACTGCCCAGGAGCGGCGGAGGTATTGGCAGCGTTGAGGGTCGTGGTGGTGGCGGCGAGTACCGTCTGCATCAGCGCGGCATCGTTATCGGCATAAGTGGTGTCGCCGGAGTAAAGGGCGACGATGTCATGCTTGCCCGCCGACAAATTGGTTGTGGTAAAGCTGGCCTGGTTCTGGCCGTTGACAATGGCGAGGGCGACGGTGTCCAGAAGCGTCTGGCCGTCGTAGAAAGCGATGTCGCCGGTAGGGGTGCCACCGCCGGAGGTACCGTTCAAGGTAGCCGTGAAGAGAACGGTTTGCTGAGGTTGGGCGGGATTAACCGAGGAGGTCAACTGCTCGAAGGTAATAGGCTGGTCAACACTCTGTATCCCGGAATAAGGCAGGGTGGCGCTATTGCTGGCGTAGACGCTATCACCGCTGTAAAGGGCGACGATTTTGTGATTGCCCAGCGTCAGGTTGGACACGGTAATGCTGGCTTGATCCACACCGTTGACGACGCTGAGGGCTTCGCTGCCGAGGCTGGTGGACCCATCGTAGAAGGTCACGTTGCCGGTGGGCGTGCCGCCGCCGGAAGGGGTGCTGAGCGTGCTGGTAAAAGTGACGGACTGGCCGGGCAGCGACGGATTGACCGAGGAGGACAACTGTTCGTTGGTGTAGCCGAGATTGACGTTTTGTATCCCCGTATAGGGCAGGGTGGCGCTATTGCTGGCGTAGACGCTGTCGCCGCTGTAAAGCGCGACGATTTTGTGATTGCCCAGCGTCAGGTTGGAAACGGTGATGCTGGCTTGATCCACACCGTTGACGACGCTGAGGGCGGCGCTGCCGAGATTGGTGGACCCATCGTAGAAGGTTACACTGCCGGTGGGCGTACCGCCGCCGGAAGGAGTGCTGAGCGTGCTGGTGAAGATGACGGACTGACCGGGTAGCGACGGATTGACCGAGGAGGACAACTGTTCGCTGGTATAGCCGGCGGCGACGTTTTGCACTTGGGGATAGGGCAGCATGGCGCTGTTGCTGGCGTAGACGCTGTCGCCGCTGTAAAGCGCGATGATGTTATGACCGCCCACCGCCAGGTTGGACACGCTGATGCTGGCTTGATCCGTACCGTTGACGACGCTAAGGGCGGCGCTGCCGAGGCTGGTGGAACCATCGTAGAAGGTCACATTGCCGGTGGGCGTGCCGCCACCGGAAGGAGTGCTGAGTGTGCTGGTAAAAATGACGGACTGGCCGGGTAGCGATGGGTTGACGGAAGAAGACAACTGTTCGCTGGCGGAGCCGGCATTGACGTTTTGCACTTGGGGATAGGGCAGCGTGCCGGTGCTGGCCAAGAACGTGCCATCCCCACCGTAAATGGCCGTGATCGCGTGCGAGCCTGGCGTCAGGTTGGAGACGGTAATGCTGGCCTGATCCTTGCTGTTGACGACGCTGAGACTGCTACTGCCCAGGCTGGTCGCACCGTCGTAGAAAGTGATCGTGCCACTCGGCGTGCCACCGGAGAAGCCGCTCACCGTGGTGGTGAAAACGATGTCCTGACCGGGCAACGACGGATTGGCTGACGAGGCCAGGCTCGCCGTTGTTCCCTCCCCGGTGGGGGTGCCGGTCACGGACTGCATGAGCGACCCGCTACTGCCAGCGAAGGTGCCATCGCCATCGTAGAGAGCGGTGATGTCGTTGTACCCTGGAGTGGTCAGCGACGAGGTCGTCAGACTGGCTTGATCCTGACCGCTGACCAGCGCCAGCGTGGCGCTGCCCAGGTAGCTCGCGCCGAGATAGAAGGCGACGCTGCCGGTGGGGATACTGCCGCCGGAAGCGCCGGACGTCAACGTAGCAGTGAAAGTAACGGAATGCCCTGGTTGTAAGCTGCCGGTCGAGGAAGACAGCATCAGGGTCGTACTGCCGGGCGCTACCAGTTGAGAACGCACATTGACTGCACCGTTGAGCGCGCTGTCGCCGCTGTAGACGGCGGTGAGATTATGATAGCCGGAGGAGGTCAGGGCGCTGGTGGTAAGAACTGCTTGATATTGTCCGAGATTGTAGCTGAGGTTGGCGCTGCCCAGGCTGGTCGAGCCATCGTAGAACGTAACCGTGCCGGTCGGCGTACCACCGCCGGCGACTACCGAGACCGTCGCCGTTAACGTCAGCGACTGACCGGGTCTGGCGCTGCTCAATGACGAAGTCAACCCCACCGAGGTAACGCCCGGCGCTACCAGTTGGGAGAGCGCGGCGACAGCGCCGTTAAGCGTGCTGTCGCCGCTGTAGACGGCGGTGAGGTTATGATAGCCAGAGGAGGTCAGAGCGCTGGTGGTAAGAACCGCCTGGTATTGTCCGAGGTTATAGCTGAGATTGGCGCTGCCCAGGCTGGTCGAGCCATCGTAGAACGTAACCGTGCCGGTCGGCGCACCACCGCCGGAAACCACCGACACATTAGCCGTCAACGTCAGCGACTGACCGGGTCTGGCGTTGCTGGACGAAGAACTCAGGCTCAGCGAGGTGGCTCCCGGCGCTACTATCTCCGCCAAGCTGCCGACGGTACCGGCATGCATGCTATCGCCGCCGTAGACCGCCATCAAGTTGTGGGAACCGGAGGAGGTCAGGTCGCTGGTGGTAAGAACCGCCTGATATTGTCCGAGGTTATAGCTGAGGTTGGCGCTGCCCAGGCTGGTCGAGCCGTCATAGAACGTGACTGTGCCGGTCGGCGTACCGCCACCGGAAACCACCGACACATTAGCCGTCAACGTCAGCGACTGCCCCGGTTCGACGCTGCTAGACGAGGAACTCAGGCTCAGCGACGTAACGGCCGGCGTGACCGATTCCGTCAAGGAGGCATTGCTGGCAGCAAAAGTGGCATCGCCGCTGTAAATGGCCACAATGGCGTGGTTGCCGGCGGCCAAGGACGAGGTGCTGAAGGTAGCCTGGTTCTGGCCATTGCTGACGCTGAGGTCGGCGGTCCCCAATTCGGTCGTGCCATCATAGAACGCAACGGTCCCGGTTGGTGTCCCGCTGCCGCCCGAGGCGTTCACCGTGGCGCTAAAGGTAACGGACTGGCCGGGGGCGATGTTGGTTGCCGAAGTGGTCAGAGTGGTCGTGGAAGCGGTCTGGGGAATGTAAATGGTCGGGCTAGGGCTGTCCATCGGTGAGGACGGTATGGAAGCGGGTGACGGGGAAACGGACGGCGCTAACGCCGCGGTCGGACTGCCGGCTGTCCCACCGCCATCGGTGGGTGTGGATAGGATGAGGGGAGTGATGGAGCCACTCGCTTGGGGAGTGGGCAGACCGTTGCCGCTTGGCACGGACAGGCCGCCGCTCGACGCGGCCATCGCCCCCACCGTTCCTCCGTTGTTCAGTCCGCCCGCCGTCATGGCGGCCAGTTCGGAGGGTGTAAAGTTGGCGGCGCCCGGCCCCGCACCGGCACCCACGGCCGCGGAGCCTCCGCCTCCGCCGGTGTTGGTCGAGGCGCCACCCGGCCCGGCACCGCCGCCGGCGCCCATGTTGGCTCCGGCATTCTTGAGAGTCTCCGAGGGCAAGGCGGGCTGGCTCTTGGAGGGAGCGGGCGGCTTGAAGAGACCCCAGAAATCATCCAGACCGGCCGCCAACTCGTCGCTGGTGTCTTGGCGGCCACCCGGCGCGACGGTCGAGGCACCGGAGAAATCAGGTATCCCGGTGTGTGTCACTTCTTCGGCGACCTTGTTCGTGGCAGGCGTGGCCAGGATCGCATCGATACCGGCAAACGGCGTTGTCTGACCGGAGTCGCCGGAGGAGGTGTCATTGTTCCGGTGGGGCTGATAGTCGAGGGCCGGCCCAGACGCGGACAGGCTACGCGAGAGGGCGATGGGGCCGAGAAAGCGCTCGGCCTGCTCCAGCGGGGAATGGTTGGGCAGCATCCAACCAAGGGCCACCACGCCTGCCAGCGTCCCATCGCCCAACATCAGGCGGTCTTCCAGTGGCCGCAACGCTAATCGCTGCACCTGGGCCTGCCGCGTCGCTGGACGGCGAGCCGTGCGCGGACGAACCCAGCCACGCCACCAGTGGATGGGGGCAGCCAGGAGACGGGTGGCTTGAGAAGTACGCAGACTGAAGGCGGTGAAGACGCGAGGAGCAAGGCGCAGCATCAGCGAGTCCCCTGTCCTGGGTGATGGTAACCGATGCCCGGTCCACGGCATCATAGCCGCGGATTGAATGGGTTGTGGTGAGAGTGTATGAAACCGAGGACGGACGGCAACCAAAGAATCCAAAAATAATTGCGCAAGTGATATGAACACAGGATTACATGAATACCTGGGTATGGACGCGATCAAGGCGGCGTTGCCCTGACGAGCCGCCGGAAGAAATCCTCGTACAGCGGCAAGAGTCGTTCCGGCTGCCAGTCCCTGGCGGCGGCCAGACAGCGCTGACGGCACACCTCGTAGAAGGATGCGTCATCCCACAAGCGCACGATCGTCTCGACCCAGGGGGCGACTTCCGCCGCGGAAGGCACCAGCCGGCATTCAGGCGTATAACGATCCGGTATGTCTAATAGAAACCCTGCTGGCCCCAGCGTCTCGGGCAAGGCGCCGCGTTTACTGGCCAGCACAGGCACGCCGTTGTCCAAAGCCTCCACGGCCACACGGCCGAACGACTCCCGCCACAACGACGGCAGCAGGAGCAGGCGGCTGACGCGGTAAAAGTCGCGTGGGTCGGGCGTGTTGGCCATGCGGAACAAGTTGGTCAGACCACCCAGGTCCAAACCCACGCCCGCCAGCGTCTCGGCTCGGCCTCGCCCTTCCACCACCAAGAGCGGGATGTCGGGACGATGCTGCCCCAACTCGTGGGCGATGCGGGCGAACCAGAACAAACCCTTGTCGGGTTGGGGGTTGACGAAGGTGACGTAGCGGCCCTGTAGCTCGTCGCAATGCGAGCGGGCCAGGTTGCACAGCCCCGGCAAGGCCGTGCAGCGCAGTCCCAGCGCACGCCGATAATGCTCGGCGCAAAACCGCGACGGCACCAGCACGGCGTTCACATCGCGGAACAGGGTCGTGTCGGTGTAAGCAAAGTTGTGCAGGGCGAAGACCACCGCCAGACCGCGTCGCCGGGCGCGAGCCAAGAAGGCGGGCGTCGGCCAGGCGCCGCCGTAGGTCAGCAAGATGTCCGGCTGAAACCGTTCGGCCACCTCCTCGAACAGGCGGAGGAAGGCATCCCCTTCCGCCTGGCCGGCTGGCCGTGGAATTCCGGAAGGGGAGTAGACGGTCACCGGCACCCCTGCACGCACGAAGTTATACAGGGTGGACGATCCCTCTACCTCCGGCCCGGCCAGACGTTCCACGGGCAACCGCTGATCGGCGAGGATCTGTTCGAGGGGGCCGCCGCCCTCGAAGTCCAGGGTCGGGCCGCACACAACGCCGCAGGGCCAGCCGCGCTGGGTCAGCAACTCAAGCAGGTCGCGCGTGGCCAGAGCCGCGCCGCTGGAGGGGTCGATGTAACAATGATAAGAGCAGAACAGGATACGCGGAGTCGGCCGCCGTGCAGCGAGCTTGACGGAAGCCGCTGCCGTGCGCGCCAGACTGTCGGCGCGGATGTGATACAGGCCGCTGCGTTGGCTCAGGTAAAGGAAGGCCGCCCCTGCTCGCGCGAAGCGTTTCCACAAGTCCCAATCCTGCTCGACGATTTCTTGTTCGTCGAATAATCCCACGCGGTCGAGCAGAACACGCTGGTGCGCCACTCCCAACGGCACGGCGATGTTCTGCCAGCGGAGTTGGTGGAGGACGTGCTGCGGATTCCAGGTGGTGATCGTTCCGTGGGCGGGATGGTCAGGGCGTTCCTCCAAAAGATCGTAGGCGAAAACCAGCACCTCGCCGCGTTGGCGGTTGCATTCGATGTGAGCCAGGTAGTCGGGGTAGAACTCGTCATCTTGGTCGAGATAGGCGATCCACTCGCCGCGGGCCTGACGCAACGCCTCGTTGCGGGCAGCACTAGGTCCACCGTTGTGCGCGCGTCGTAGCAATTGGACGCGTGGTTCATCGCGGGCGAGTTGCGTCATCAACTCGAAACTATCATCGGTGGAGGCATCATCGACCAGCAGCAGTTCCCAGTCGGTAAAGGTTTGGCGGCGTACCGACGCAACGGCGCGAGCCAGGAACGAGACACCGTTGAAGACAGGTGTGATGACGGAGATGGCGGGTCGCGACGGGGTGGGCATGAGAGAAGACGTCTCCTGGACAGTTTAGCGGTGGAAAGCGATCGCCCTCCCTATGTGCGAAGGCTTGGCCTCGGCCCTCATGGTGTGACGACGCCATTTTAGCGACAGGTTCGGCATCGGACGAGACTCGTTGGCGCATTCGCGATGAGCAAAGGCAATGTTCCCGCAGATGGTTAGTGGCAGTGAAGCCACGATGAGGGTTCACGCAGCGAGGCCATGTACCGGGATGCCAGGTAGCATTTTTCACTTTCGCATGGCGAATCGATGCGTTAGGACAGACAATCGAAGCGATCGGGGCAGGGATGATGGGTGAGGGGGAGGAAGGGTTCTGCGCTGCGCTGGTGGAACACCGGCTTAACCGGACGGGCTTACTGGTCAAGCTCGACAAGGGGTTCGACGAAGGAGTCTATTGCGTGTACGTGCATTACGACGATCTTGCGGCGAGGATAGGCAATGTCGCCGCAAGGCGAGAGGCGATGCGGTACGGGACGCTGATCCTTGAGCAGATGGGCCGCACGGCCGGCTATGCCCTTGGCGACATCGAAGACGCTTCGCGCAGCAGCGACCCACGACGCCGCCGGGATCTGGAATGCACCTTCCTGTCTTTTCCCATCACCGCCAATGACGGCTGCTTCCACGATACGGCCCTGAAACAGCAGTTTCGGCTGGCCCTGCTGCGGGTGGATCAGGAATGGGATCAGATCAAGGCCCGTCGGGACATGCAACGGCATCGGGGCCGCCGGGAGGTATTTCGGCAGCGTCTGGGCACCTTGCTCGATGGCGAAGCCTACCGGCAGGTGGACGCGGCGACGAAGGAACGTCTGCTCGCCGAGGTCACGGCGCTGGCCTTCCCGGCAAAGGGGCTGGAACGGTAGAGCGAGTTGGCGGAGGGAGGCGTGTCAGCGCGCGGGGCCGCGTTCCTGCTCGATGGCTTCGATGGCCGAGCGGATGCGGCTCTCGGTCAAAACCCAGCCCTCATGCGGCAATCTGCCGACCAACTTGAATTTGAGTTTCTGGTAGATTGCTTGTGCCCTGTCGTCATCGCCAAGCACATCCGCGACGAGGGCCAGTGCCAGTTGCGCGGGGCCGCTTCCACCATAGCCCCATTCAAATCCGTCGGGTGAATGGTTGCGCAGATCGTGACGCGGATGCAGCGCATAGACGTCCTCGCCGTCCTCGACATCAACCGCGCAGCCATGCTCCGTTCTTCTTCCGTGGTAGACCTTCATGACCCGACCGAGTGTGGTTGACGCATGGCGGGGAGGGATAGCATGGTCGGGCGCATCTGTCCAGCGAGACGCCGACGAGAAGGAATTGGTTGTGGCGCTAGTGGATTTCTGGTAGGGCTTGGTCATGAACGACCTCGACAAATCCTTGGCTTCCCTGTTGGCCAAATCGATCGCCGCGCTCTGTGTGCGGAACACTTTCCTGGAAGATCTACACAGCGGCACGACGCCATCGTCCCAGAGCGGGGACTATGCCGACGTCAAAGTCGTGACACCCTTCGGAGAAATCCCCTGGCACAATCTCTCTCGCATCAGCGACGCGGAGATGAAGCGTCTGATGAAAGAGATCGTGGATAAAATCTATACCTTCCTTTACCGGCAGGAAGATCCGGCCTTTCTGGAGGCCTTCCTGCGGCTGGGCGGCATGTACGCCGACAGGTGGGATGAGCCGCGGACGCAAGAAGAGTTCGTCCTGCCGGTCAAAAGCGCCTCGCGGAAACCGCGCAAGGGCGGCAAGCGGCAATAACCGCGATCAGGCATCCCGCACCTCGAAGTTGAGCGAGATGCGTTCCACGATATTCCTGGTGACGCGCTTCTGCCGCCGGTCGTACAGGCGGGTGGTGCGCGGATCGCTGTGCCCGGCCAAAAACTGTACGTCTTCCAGCGGGATTCCTTGCGTGAGCAAGTCGGTGATGGTGAAGACCCGGAAAGAGTGCGGCGACAGCCGCTGCGGCAGGCCGGCATCCTTCAGCCGGCGCTTGACCATGCGGCACAGATCCACGCCCGTCATGGCGTTGGCGGTCAACCGGCCGCTCGTGCGGTACGCGCTATGAAAGAGCGGAAGGTCGCCAGGGGCGCCTTGGAAGCCGGCAGACTCGATATAGTCCAGAAGGAAGCCCTGCAAGTCGTGCCTCACGGGGATTTCCCGGGATTTTCCGCCCTTTTCCTCGAAACGCAGGGTCCACTGGCTGCCGTCATGGATCAAGTGCTTCAGGCGGAGCTTGGCGATGGCGCCGGCCCGAGCCGCCGTGAACAGCATCACGGCCACGATCGCCCGGTCACGTAGCCCGACCGTCGTTTGGGTATTGATCGACAGGAGCAGGGTGCGCGCCTGGTCGAGAGTGATTTCCGGCGTTTTGCCCTCGATCACCTGGTAACGCTCGCCGTGTACCGATGCGGCCGGGTTAAGGATCAGGACATGACGGGTGACGAGTACGTCGAAGAACGCCCGCAGCGCCGCCAGGTGGAGTTTGCGGGTCGGCGTGCTGCTGGTGTGCCGATCGAAGTAGGCGCCGACCATGCCGGGGGTGATCCGCTCCAACGGCACCTCTTGAGCCTTCACCCAATCGAGGAAACGGCAGACCGCCAGACGGTAGGCCGCGCGGGTGTGTGGGTTCCTCAAGCGTCCGGAGAAGAATTCGTCGAAAGCGAAGCCGGCGGCAGGTCCGGCGGATGCAATGAGGCTGGGCAGCTTTTGGGCATGTGATTGCGGGATGAGGGCAGGGAGGCTCACGGCTTTCTCTCTCGGATCAGGTGGATCTTCAGGTCGTAGCCGTGGGCTTTCCAGTCGATCTCCTTCCACCGGGATTCGCAGGTGAGGACGGGCCAGCCGTGCAAAATGCCGGCGGCCAGGCAGGCCCGGTCTCCCAGCGAAAGGCCCTTGGGACGTGTAATCGCTTCCAGGGTGCCGCAGAGGTAAGCCTGCTCGCGGTCGAATGGCACAAGCTCGGAGAACACCCGCAAGATGCGTTCTTCCACCCACGAGCGGGAGACGTTGTGCCGGGAGACGACGGCGACGATCTCGGCCAGATTCACCATCGTCAGGCGGATGCGGGCGAGATACTTCCTCACCTCGTCGGCGCCCGGCTCGAAGTTGAGGTAGGCGATGATTGCCGAGGTATCAGCGATGACGGGCGGCATCTTCGGCATCGGCGGCTCGTAGATCGCGTAGGTCGTCCATCAAATTGACACCTTGGCCCAGCATGTCCCGTAGTTCGTGGCGCATCCGTTCGGCTTCGTCCTCCAGTGGGGTGAGTACGAGTTGGCTCCCCTGGTGTGACAGCAGGAAGCCGTCGCCCGGCCGAATGTTGGCCTCCTTGCAGAAGTTGGATGGTATGGCGATGCGGCGGTCTTTGCCGAGGTGGATGTGAATGGTTGATTCCATGAATTGTCGCTGCCTGTGATGTGTTTGTGTCATGATACTGACACAAAACAGATATTGGGTCAACCAGAGAGTTGTCAAGAACACGAATGTTGGTTGGGGAGGGATATAGCTATACAAAGGATGTTATTTAGCATTAGGTCGTCGGTCATGTCATTCATGAATTAATTGACACAAGTTGTAAGCTGTGGCACAAATGGTCTTATAGGGTCAAACAAACGCTTGAGGGCTTATGTCAAACTTCATCCGGGGGAAGGTTTCAGGGCCGGGCCGTGTGGTTCTGCCGGCGGAGCTTCGCAAGGAATTGGGAATTGAAGATGGCCAGGACGTCGTCTTCAGCAGAACGGAGTACGGCATCCAGATCACCACACTCGACCAGGCCATCCGACAGGCTCAGGAGTTGGTCCGTCGCTATGTGCCGGAAGGCGTCAGCCTCGTTGACCAGCTTCACGAAGCTCGCCGGAAGGATTCGACCTTTGCCTGAGTACGTTCTCGACGCCTCGGCCCTCATCGCTCTGGTGAATCAGGAGCCTGGGGCCGAGAAGGTGCAGCCTCTCATGCCGCACGCGGTCATCAGCGCCGTCAACCTGTGCGAGACGATCAAGCGACTGAGACGAGGGGGCATGCCGCTCGAAGCGGTGACGCTGGCCTTGACACCACTCGTCTCCACCGCAGTGCCTTTCGACGAGTCGCTGGCCTATATCGCCGCCTCCCTCCACGAGCGGACACGGAAACACGGCTTGTCGTTTGGGGATTGCGCCTGTCTTGCCCTGGCACTCAGCCGCAAGGTTCCCGCAGTCACGGCGGATCGGGAGTGGACCAGGTTGGATGTCGGCGTCGAGATTATCGCGATGCGGTGACTCGAAGACTTGGCGGCTGGACACCCCATGCTTCCGTTTCGCTTGGACGGCATCGTCGTTTCCGGCCCCCGGAAGAAAGCGATTGCTCGGGCACACGATGCGGGAGGAGTGGATCCACGATCTCACTGTGTTTCGCCGATTGTGCAGGTGAAGCAGACGAGAAAAATTGGGGATTCAGAAGGAGGCCTGCTCTTGGCCAGTAGCGAGGCTGCGTTACTCGCGGATCATGTTGGTCA
>Ga0134126_10002859_pt1 | contig 21740 bp, 19 predicted proteins | sample KB31752_FD_96881 | JGI IMG/M metagenome (GOLD analysis project Ga0134126, IMG submission 96881) | Terrestrial soil microbial communities with excess Nitrogen fertilizer from Kellogg Biological Station, Michigan, USA - KB3-175-2 | ecosystem: Environmental > Terrestrial > Soil > Unclassified ... | reverse complement strand
GGTGCTATCGAGCTGCGCGGTGGACGCGGTAAGTGTTTATCCCACCTACAGAAAGCCCTTCGACATAATCTTCGAACGCGCGAAAACAGGGGAATGGTGGGCCTGGGTAGACTTGAACTACCGACCTCACCCTTATCAGGGGTGCGCTCTAGCCACCTGAGCTACAGGCCCGTTTTGCAGCGGAAGACGAACTGAACAGCGTTTTTATTCTACGATGGCTGGCCGAGGGCGCGCAACCGTGGGTGTGGCGCGCGAAAGGCGTGGCGGAGAAAGTTGCTTGACGGGTGCGCGCTGAATCCATGAAGATACCGCGCATGTCGAAACCAAACGGTTCGCAATCGGGCGGGGAATTATCGCGGCGGGAATTCGCGCGGGGGGCGGCGATGGCGGTTGCGACGCTGGCGTCCTCGGGTCTGCTGGCGGCGGAGACGGCGGCGGCAGCGGCGAAGCCGCAGAATCCGGCGGCGAGCGAATCGCCCGTGCAGGAGGAGATTGACGCGAAGCTCGCGAATATCGTGCGCAAATGGGGCGACCGGCTGAACGATCAGCAGAGACAGCGGCTGCGGCGCGTGCTGGGGGAAAACGAGCGGATGCTGGCAGCGGTGCGCGCCTTCCCACTCGAGAACGGCGATCCGCCTTCGCAAGTTCTGAAGCTGACGGATGACGAATACGAGCCGCGCGGCGGCACGACGCCCGGCAACGGAGCGAGCTGAGCCATGCTGAGCGACGATATTCTGTATCTTCCCATTCGCGAGATGGGCGAGCGCATTCGCTCGCGGCAGCTTTCCCCGGTGGAACTGGCGGAAAGCTACCTGGAACGCAGCGAAAAGCTCGGCCCGAAATACAACGCCTACGTGACGATCACGCGCGACCTGGCGTTGAGGCAAGCGAAGGCGGCGGAGCAGGAGATCGCGGCGGGACACTATCGCGGGCCGCTGCATGGCATTCCCTATGCCGTGAAGGATCTGGTGGCCGTGAAGGGATACCCGACGACATGGGGGGCGCGTCCGCTGGCGAAGCAGAGCTTCGATTATGACGCGACGGTGATCGAGCGGCTGAACCAAGCCGGGGCGGTGCTGATCGGCAAGGCGGCGATGATCGAATTGGCCGGCGGGCTGGGATATTCGGGGCCCGATGCGTCACTTACGGGGCCGTGCAAAAACCCGTGGAACACGGATTACTGGACCTGCGGATCGTCGAGCGGGCCGGGCGCGGTGGTTTCGGCGGCGCTGGCGCCCTGGGCGATTGGGTCGGACACGCGCGGCTCGATCATCTGCCCCTCGGCATGGTGCGGGATTTCGGGGATGCGGCCCAGCTTCGGGCGCGTGAGCCGGCATGGGGCAATGGCGATCGCGTATTCGATGGATAAGCTGGGACCGATGGCGCGCACGGCGGACGATTGCGGGCTCGCGCTTTCCGTGATGGCCGGACACGATCCGGCGGATTACGATTCCCTTCCCGCGGGGCTGGCGGAGTTTCGCTATGGCGGCGCGCAGCAAACCGGCGGGCCGATGCGCATCGGGCGGCTGACGAACGCGTTTACGCGAATCTCGCCGGAGCAGGAAGCGTCAGTGGAAGCGGCGCTGAAAACTCTGGAGCAGCAGGGCGCGAAGATTACGGACGTGAAGATACCGGACGGGCCGTACGAAGAAGCGGCGGAATTGACGATCCTGATGGAAGCGACGACGGCCTACGAGGATTTGATTTCGTCGGGGCGCTGCGCGCAATTGGAAGACCCGCTCGGGCAGATCAACGGCTACGCGAGCCTGGAATTTTCCGCGGCGGACTACCTGCGCGTACAGCGCGTGCGGACGTTCCTACAGGAACAGGTGGACAAGGTGCTGCGGACGGTGGACGTGGTGGCGACGGCGGGCGAGTCAGGTGCGGCATCGCCGCTGCGGGAAAATCAGCAGCAGCGCAGGGCTCGGCCAGCGACTCCGCCGACGGCTCCTCGCACAGCGACTCCGGCCGCGCGGCCGGCCACGCCGCCCGCTGCGCGGCGCAGCACACCGCAACCGGATGGCGTCTCGAGCCTGTGCGGGTTGCCGGCACTGACCGTGCCGTGCGGATTCACGAAAAATAAGCTGCCCTATGGAATTCAGTTCATGGCGCGGGCGCTGGGCGACGGGGCCGTGATCGCGGCGGCACGAGCGTTTCAGAGCCGGACAGACTGGCACAAGCAGCGGCCTCCGGTTCCGGCGAGCTGACATAGCGGTTCGACTTCGTCGGGCGCGTTACGGACGGCTTCCAAGTTCCCTCCTGCTTCTTTCCCCTCGCGATTTGCGTGTTCCACGTGCGTTTCCTCTCGGCTGGCCTACTCGGATTCCGGCAAGGGTTCTAGGGAGAACAGGGGATTTTGTTCTCTGGTTCGATCTCCAATTCTGGAGTGTGAGGCGCGGAAGGCTGTGGGGAGAGGCGCGTTGATGGAAACGAGGTCCCCGAACGGATGAAGCTTGTCATCTTTGGGCTGACGATCACGTCGTCGTGGGGAAACGGGCACGCGACGCTGCTGCGCGGGCTGTGCAGGGCGCTGGCGCGGCGGGGGCATCGCGTGGTGTTTTTCGAGCGGGACGTGCCGTACTACGCGATGCATCGCGACCTTTGGGAATTGCCAGGCGTGGAGATTCGGCTCTATCCCGAATGGACAGACGCGCTGCCGCTGGCGCGGCAAGAGCTGCGCGACGCGGACGCGGGGATCGTGACCTCATACTGCCCGGATGGAATTGCGGCGTCGGACCTGGTGCTGAATTTGGATTTGCCGCAGCGCGTCTTCTACGACCTGGACACTCCGGTGACTCTGGAACGGCTGCGTGCGGGGCAGCCGATCGCGTACGTGGAGGCGCGGCGTTTGCGCGAATTCGACCTGGTGCTGAGCTACGCGGGCGGCGGCGCGCTGCGCGAGCTGCGCGAAAGGCTGGGCGTGAAGCGCGCAGCGCCACTTTACGGTAGCGCCGATCCCGAGGTGCACCGAACGGTGGAAGCCACGGCGCAATATCGCGGCGATCTTTCGTACTTGGGCACCTACGCGGAGGACCGGCAGGCGGCGCTGGAGGCGCTGTTCATCGAGCCGGCACGGCGGATGCCGGAGCGGCGATTCGTGATCGGCGGGGCAAGCTATCCGCAGGCATTCCCGTGGTGCGCGAACGTCTACTTCGTGAGGCATCTGCCGCCGCGCGAGCACGCGGCGTTCTTCTGCTCGTCGAAGCTCACGCTGAACGTGACGCGCAGGCCCATGGCCGCGTTGGGATATTGCCCCTCGGGCAGATTGTTCGAGGCCGCTTCGTGCGGCGTTCCGATGCTGAGCGATTGCTGGGCGGGAATGGACCAATTTTTCGAGCCGGGGCGCGAGATTTTGATCGCGCGAGATACGCAGGAGGCGATGGAGATGATCGCGGCACCGCCGGAGCGACTGGCGAAAATCGGGGCCGCCGCGCGGCGCCGCACGCTGGAATGCCATACCGCCGACCATCGGGCGGTTGAACTCGAGCGAATACTGGAAGACGCAAGCAGCGGGAACGCCATGCCGCAGGGAATGCATCCAGTGGAAATGAATCGGCGGGCGGCGGAGGCGTGACGTGTGGGGAATTATTCCCGCGGCAGGGACAGGCAGCCGCATGCAGCCACTGGCCTTCTCGAAGGAACTGCTGCCGGTTGGCAGCCGCTTCGAGGCAGGACAGGAGCGGCCGCGCGCCGTGAGCGAATACCTGGTGGAGCGAATGATTCGCGCCGGCGTCAAGAATATCTGCTTCGTGCTTTCGCCCGGCAAGACGGACATTCTGGAATATTTTGGCGGGCAGATCGGGCCGGCGCACGTGTGTTACACGGTGCAGCCGGAGGCCTGCGGGCTATGCGACGCCGTGTTTCGCGCGCTTCCCTTGATCGAGCCCGGCGAGGATGTGGTGGTTGGGCTGCCGGATACGATCTGGTTCCCGGAGGACGCATTGCTTGCCTTGCCGAAGGACGAACTGGCGTTTCTTTTGTTCCCTGTGGAGCATCCGGAGCTTTTCGATTCGGTGGTTGCGGATGCAAATGGGCGCGTGGAGCGCATAGAGGTGAAGAGTTCGGCGGCCGAATCGAATTGGATTTGGGGCGCGTTCCAGGCGCCGGAACGGGCGGTGCGCGAGCTTTTCGAGCTGTGGTCCGAGCCATCGCGGCGAGACCAGTATTTCGGGACGCTGGTGAATGCGTATATCGCGCGGGGCGGCTGCGCGTCTGCCGTGCGCGCTGGGGAAGCATATGTGGACGTGGGGACCGTGAACGGATACCGGCAGGCGCTCCGCCTGCTCGATCCCGCCGCGCGAGTGGCGGAAGCGGCCGCGGCTGGCCGGAGATAAAGACGCGTAAGACCCGCCCAGAACGCCGCTACTGTGCCGGCACGTATGAACGTCATGGATCACACACTGCGCCTTGAATCATGCGCCGCGGATTTTTTGCGGGCGATCGGCGGCCGAGAGTCCGTCGCTGTCTTTATCGCAGCGCACCCGGACGACGAAACCATCGGGGCAGGCGCGCTGCTCTCGCGATTGCGGGAGCCGGCGGTGATTCACGCGACCGATGGCGCGCCGCGCAATTCGTGCGACGCGAAAGCGGCCGGATTCGGCGGCCAGCGAGAGTACGCTGAAGCACGGAGCAGCGAGGCGCAGCAGGCGCTGGCAATCGCCGGGGTGCCGCGCGATCGGATTCTGCGCCTCGGGTTCACCGACCAGGAGACGAGCCTTGCTCTGGTACGGCTGACCGAGGCGGTCGCCGTGGCGTTGACGCGAATCCGGCCAGACGTGGTCTTCACTCATTCCTACGAGGGAGGGCATCCGGATCATGATTCCGTCGCACTGGCCACGCACGCGGCGGTCGCAGTGCTTCGCGCGAAGCAAGCGCAGACGCCGAACGTGACGGAATTCACCTCATACCATGCACGGCCGGGAATCGAAGGCGAAATCGAGACCGGCTGCTTTCTTGGCGGCGAGGAGGCCGTGGAGATCGCGTTTGCCGATGGCGAACGCAAAATTAAAGATGCGATGTTTCAGGCCTATGGCACGCAGAAGGCGATGCTGGCAAATTTTCGAACGCAGGCCGAGCGTTTTCGTCCCGCGCCATCTTACGATTTCAGCAGGCCCCCCCACCCCGGAAAGCTTTATTACGAACACTTCCATTGGGGCATGACGGGGCGCCGCTGGCGCTCGCTGGCGTGCGAGGCGCTCGCTGAAATGGGCCTGAGAACGATCCTGTGATGCAGGAGACCGTTCTGAACGTGGCGTATCCCTTTGCGCCGGTCGGATTCGACGCGGCGGGAGGGGCGGAGCAGATCGTCGCCCTGCTTGACCTGGCTCTGGTGGAGGCGGGACATCGGTCCATCGTGATCGCGTGCGAAGGGTCTCGCGTCCACGGCACCCTGATTCCGACGGGGCTCCCGAGAGGGGCGCTCACCGCTGAAGTGCGGAGCCGCTGGCACGAAAGCTATCGGGAGACGATTCGCCGCGCCATTGAGCGATATTCGCCCGATGTGGTTCATCTGCACGGTCTGGATTTTTCCGAGTACCTGCCGGCCGGGCCCGTGCGGGCAATTGCCACGCTGCATCTGCCAATCTCGTGGTATCCGCAGGGGATATTCGCGCTCGAGCCGCGGGTTGCGCTGGTGTGCGTTTCGGAGTCACAGAGGCGGCACTGCCCTCCGTCGGCTGGGCAGTTGACCGTAATTGAGAATGGCGTTCCGGTTGAACGCTTCCTCTATCGAGCGCGCAAATGGGGATTCGCGTTATGCCTGGGGCGCATCTGCCCGGAAAAGGGCTTTCATCTCGCGCTCGATGCGGCGGCCCGAGCCCGGGTGCCGCTGGTGCTTGCCGGGCGCGTGCATCCCTACGAGGAGCACGAGCGGTACTTCCGGGAGGAGATCCTGCCGCGACTGGGGCCGCAGGCGCGCTTTATCGGCCCGGCGGGAATGGCGCGGAAGCGGAGGCTGCTCGCGGGGGCGCGGTGCGTGCTGGTCCCCAGCATGGCGGAGGAGACGAGTTCGCTTTCGGCGATGGAGGCTCTGGCGTCTGGCACGCCTGTGGTGGCGTTTGGCGCAGGGGCCCTTGCGGAAATCGTGGAGCATGGCAAGACGGGCTTCCTGGTGGCGAATACCGAGGAAATGGCTGTCGCGATCGCGGAGAGCGGCAGTCTGCGAGCCGAATGTTGCCGGGCACGGGCATGCAGTAGGTTTTCCTGGAATCGGGCGGCACGCCAATATTTGGAACTCTATGAGAAGTTGGACCTTCGGCAGGCGGCCAGTGGCCGGGCGGCGAAGGAAGCGGATGCGATTCCGAAGAGAGCGAGCGAGGCGAATGCCGCGACGGATGCGCCGATTCCGCGTTTTCCCGCCACACTGGAAATCGAGGAGATCGTGACGCGCGAGGCGTGGGCCGCGATTGAAAGCGAGTGGCGCGATCTGATCGAACGATGCCCGGATGCTACTCCCTTCCAATCGCCGGACTGGCTTCTGCCATGGTGGGACCATTTCGGCCGAGGGGATTTGTGGGTTTTGTGTGTTCGGCGGCGCGGCAGGTTGAAGGGGCTTGTGCCGCTCTTCGTCCACGAGCACGAGCGGCGAAAGGCGGCGCAGATTTCGCTCGCAGGCATGGGAAATTCGGATTACCTGACGCCCCTGATCGAGCCGGAGGACGGGCGTGAGGCGGCGGAGCTTCTGCTGCGACATCTGGCTGCGCGCAGAGACAAATGGCGGGTCGCCGACCTGCAGGCGCTATCGCCCGATTCCCCGCTGCTGCTTGCGGCGCAAGGCGCGGGGTTGCGGGTGCGAATACTGCGACAGGATGTGTGCCCTGTGCTCTCGCTTCCCAGACGAGGGGCAGAACTGATGACGCAGCTTCCGGCGAAACTGCGGCGCGATTTGCGGCGATCGCGCCGGGCCTTGGAATCGCGAGGTGAGATCCGGGTGGAAAGGGCGCGGATGGAGACGCTGGCGGACTCGCTGGAGGCGTTGTTTCGCCTGCACGGATCCAGATGGGAAAAGAAGAATGAGCCGGGCGTGCTGCGCGACAGCGAAGTTCAGTCATTTCAAATGGAAGCCTCGGTGCGACTGCTACGAGCCGGCGTGCTGCGCCTGGACGTTCTCTTCTGGAAGGAACAGGCGGCCGCGGCAATCTGGTGGATGAACTGGCGGCGGCGCGCCTATCTCTACCTGAGCGGGTTTTCGCCGGGGTTGGAGGACTGGAGCCCGGGCGCGGTCCTGCTGCAAACCGTGCTTGAGCGGGCGATCGCAGAGGGAGTCCGCGAGGCGGACTTCTTGCGGGGCGGCGAAGCGTACAAATATGCCTGGGGGGCGCGCGACCGCATTGTGTGCCGGATATTTTTATCGCAGAGCTCAGGCGCGAGAGATGTGCGTACCGAACTGCGGCTCGCGAGCGGCGCCTAATTGGCTCTAGGCAGAATTACAAATCCAAATACAGTTTCACGGGTATCGAGTCGGCCTCGAATACGAGTAGATTCAGTTTTGTCGTTTACGCCAAGTGCGCACGCGCACGGTCGCAAAGGAGTCATGAAATGCCAAGAAAATCGGGCAGCAAACGGTCGCAGCAGAGTCGCACCAAGCGCAGCACGAGCCGCCGCAAGACCATGCAGGGCCGCGGAAGGGAGAACAGCCAGAGCCAGCGCGAGATGCCGAAGAACGAGGAAAGCGAGTCGTAGCGCCGGCGAAAGCCGAGGCGCTGCGGAAGGTTGCGCGGCTCCAAGGCAGATGCAAGACATGGGCCGGCATTCCAGGTGGTGCGGGCGACCGCAATGGCCGGCTGAGCTACTAGGTTGCAAGGCCCATGTCGGCAGCCCGCGCTGACGCTCCGAACGACGAACTCCAGCAGTTCCCCCCAATTGCCCCGAATTGACGACATGAACGAGATTAGCGCTGTACGTGTCTCACCAGCTGAGCCATTTGCTCTTCCGCCTTTGGGCACGTTCTCGCAGTGCGTCGCTCATTTGTGATCTGTAGAGGCTTCTTACAGGCAAGTTCCCGTTCGGTTAGGAGTTTGACCCTATGGCCGCGCGACAACCCCCAGGATACAAATGTGTTCGTCGTCTGAATTTATACCGCGAGATACCGGCCCAATCCGAAAGGCAGCCAACCCCATGCAAAAGCGCATTCTTATCACCGGCGGAGCAGGCTTCGTCGGTTCGCATGTGGCTGACGAGATGCTCTCGCATGGGTACGAAGTGCGCGCGCTGGATAATCTCTCGACGCAGGTACACGGCCCGGGAAAGCGACGGCCAGCATATCTGAATGGGGACGTGGAGCTGCTTACCGGAGACGTGCGCGATGGGGACATGGTGCGAGAAGCGCTGAAGGGCGTGGACGCGGTGTTCCACTTCGCGGCGCGCGTGGGCGTCGGGCAAAGCATGTATGAGGTTTCCGAATACACGTCGGTGAATAACGTGGGCACGGCCGTGCTGCTCGAATGCCTGGCGAGGCACCCCGTCGAACGGCTGGTGGTCGCCTCGAGCATGAGCGTGTATGGCGAGGGACTCTATCGCGCGGCGGACGGAACGTTCCTAAACAATGCGGAGCGCTCGCTTCCGCAGCTCCGAATGAATGAGTGGGAGCTTCGCGGAGCGGACGGAGAAATCCTGAAGCCGATTGCCACACCGGAAACGAAACCGCCGAACCTCTCCTCCGTCTACGCGCTTTCAAAGTACGACCAGGAGCAAATGTGCCTGCTGCTGGGGCGGGCGTACGATTTTTCGGCGGTCGCGCTGCGCTTCTTCAATATCTATGGGCCGCGCCAGGCGCTCTCGAATCCGTACACCGGCGTACTGGCGATTTTTGCTTCGCGGCTGCTGAACCATAAACCGCCGCTGATTTTCGAGGATGGGCGCCAAAAGCGCGATTTCGTGAGCATTCATGACGTGAAGCGCGCCTGCCGGCTGGCCCTGGAAACACCCGCCGCGCGAGGCGGCGTGTTCAACATCGGAAGCGGGCAATCGCACACGATTGAGGAAATCGCCCGGGAAATGGCGGCCGTGCTGGATTGCGAAGACCTCGATCCGGAAATCACCGGCCGCTACCGCGGCGGAGACATACGGCATTGCTTCGCGGACATAAGCTGCGCCCGCAAGGTGCTCGGCTATCAGCCGCGCGTCAGCCTGGAAGAAGGCATCGCGGAACTGGCGCAGTGGCTGGAAGGCAAAGTGGCCGTGGATCGCGTGGCGCAGGCATGCTCCGAGCTTTCGGATCGGGGGCTCACGGTATGAGTCCCGCGCCGCATTTCCCCCGACCGAAGCGCAAGGAAAACGGAATCGTGGAAAACGGCAGGAACGGCGGATCGAACGGCCTTCGCGCGAATGGCAGGCACGCGGCGGACGACAAGCGGCCCGTGCTGATCACAGGAGGCGCGGGATTCATCGGAACGAACCTAGCGGATCGCCTGCTCACGCTCGGCCAGCCCGTGCTGATCTTCGACAATCTTTCCCGGCGCGGCTCCGAAAGAAATCTGCAATGGCTCTCGAAGCGACACGGCTCGCTGGTGCGCACGGAAATCGCCGATGTGCGCGCGGTGAACCGGCTTCGACTCGCGGTTCGCGAGGTTTCCACGGTGTTCCACTTCGCGGCGCAAGTGGCCGTGACCGATAGCTTGGAAAATCCGCGGCAGGATTTCGACGTGAACGTAATCGGAACGGTGAATTTGCTCGAGGCGCTGCGGGAGCTTCGCACGCGACCGTCCATGGTCTTCACCTCCACGAACAAAGTGTATGGCGCGCTGGCGGATATTCGGCTGGTGAAGGACGGGACGAGCTATCGCCCCATTGTTCCCCATCTTGCGAAAACCGGCGTGAACGAGTCGCAGCCGCTCGATTTTTATAGCCCGTATGGATGTTCCAAGGGCGCTGCCGATCAATACGTGCTGGATTACGCCCGGACGTTTGAATTGCCCGCCGCTGTTTTCCGCATGAGCTGCATTTACGGGCCGCACCAATTCGGGACCGAGGATCAAGGCTGGGTGGCGCATTTCCTGATCCGAGCGTGCGAAGACAGGCAAATCACGATCTATGGCGATGGGATGCAGGCGCGGGACGTCCTGTTCGTCGAAGATCTGGTGGAGGCGTTCCTGCTCGCCCGGAAGCACATGGATAGGATTTATGGGCAGGCATTCAACATCGGCGGGGGCCCGGCAAACACGCTGAGTCTGCTGGAACTGGTGGATCTCATCGGTGCGCTAAGGAAACAGCCATGCGCGATCGAGTTCGCGGAATGGCGGCACGCGGATCAGCGGTACTACGCGTCGGATACCCGAAAATTCAAGCGGGCAACCGGCTGGAGGGCCGGGGTTTCCGTGCGAGAAGGCGTTGCGGCGCTGCACGAATGGCTAGTCGAGGCGCGCCAGGCGTTGCCGAGCGCAACTCGCCACAGCGAGGAAGCGTTTTCAGGACTGCAGCAGGCGCTTTTGGATGATCGCCCGCAAGCTGCGCTTAGAACGAACTAAATCGAAACTGGCGGATGCTCAGAATATGCGAACAGCGGTGATCGTCAAGCCGTTGCACGTACAAATGCAGGAGGCGGCAGTTTCCGAACCGAAGGGGCGCGCGCTCCGCATCAAGTTGCAGGGATGCGGCGTGTGCGGCTCGAATATTCCGCTGTGGGAAGGCCGGCCATGGTTCGGCTATCCGCTTTCCGCCGGCGCACCGGGACACGAGGGCTGGGGGATCGTGGACGCTGTGGGCAGCGAAGTGAATGACATCCGCCCCGGGGAGAGCGTCGCGTTCCTTTCCAATCATGCGTACGCGGAATATGACACGGCGGACCGAGATTCGGTGCTCCGCTTGCCGGCGTCCCTGGATGCAATGCCATTCCCGGCCGAGCCGCTGGGCTGCGCCATGAACGTGTTCCGCCGGAGCGGAATTCGCGCCGGGGATCGCGTGGCGATCGTGGGAATTGGTTTTCTGGGGGCGGTGGTGACGCGATTAGCCGTGCAAGCGGGTGCGCGCGTGGCCGCAATCTCGCGGCGGCGATTCGCGCTCCAGGTGGCGGAATCGCTCGGCGCGGAGCGAATCGAAGCGTTGGACGATCCCGGCCGCGCCCGCGACGCGGTGCTTGCGTGGACGAAGCAGAAGGGCTGCGAGTGCGTGGTCGAGGCGGTTGGCAGGCAGGAAACGGTCGATCTCTCGACGGAGCTCACTTGCGAGCGCGGCAGGCTCGTGATTGCAGGCTATCACCAGGATGGGCCGCGGCAGGTGAACATGCAGCTCTGGAATTGGCGCGGGCTCGACGTGATCAACGCGCACGAGCGGCAGCCCAGGGCATACCTCACAGGAATGCAGGCTGCGGTGGACGCGATCGGCTCGGGCCTGCTCGACCCTTTGCCGCTGCTGACTCACGTCTTCCCGCTCGATGAGCTTTCCGATGCGTTCGAGGCGGCGCGGAACCGGCCGGACGGATTCTTGAAAGCGCTGGTGGTGCCATGAGCGAGGCGATACCGCAGACCCGGGTTTCGGCAGCTCGCGCGGCATCGCCGCGGCTGGGGTTCGCCGGGGTGGGCTGGATCGGCCGGCACCGAATGGAAGCTATCGCCCGAAGCGGCGGCGCAAGGGTGGTGGCGATTGCCGATCCGGATCGCGAGACGGCCAAGGGCGCTTGCAAGCTCGCCTCGGAGGCAAAGGTTGTTTCGTTTGAGGAGCTGCTCGATTCCGAAATTGATGCCGTCGTGATCGCCACGCCCAGCGCGCTCCATGCGGAGCAGGCATCGGCGGCGCTGCAACGCGGGCTCGCCGTCTTCTGTCAAAAGCCGCTGGGGCGAAACGAGTTTGAGGCGCGGCGCGTGATCGAGCAGGCAAAGGCAGCCGACCGATTGCTTGGGGTGGATTTTTCGTACCGGCACCTGAACGGAATCACGAAGATTCGCGAGCTGATTCGCGCGGGCGAGCTGGGCCATATCTATGCAATGGATTTGACGTTTCACAACGCCTACGGCCCGGACAAGCCGTGGTTTTACGACGCTCGGCTTTCGGGGGGCGGCTGCGTGATGGACCTCGGGATTCACCTGGTTGATCTCGCGCTGTGGATATTGGATTTTCCGCCGGTGATGAAAGTGACGGCGCAGCTATTTGCCTCCGGGAAAGCGTTTGAAGCGATGGCTGGCGCGGTGGAGGACTACGCGATCGCCGATCTGCGGCTCGACGGCGGCACGGCGGTTCGCCTGGCGTGTTCGTGGCGCTCGCACGCCGGCCGCGACGCTGTGATCGAAGCGTCCTTTCAAGGGACGAAAGGTGGGGCGCGCTTGCACAACGTGGAAGGCTCGTTCTTCGATTTCGTGGCCGAGCGGTTACAGGGCACGCGGCGCGAAATCCTGAGCAAGCCGCCGGAGGATTGGGGCGGACGCGCGGCTGTGGATTGGCTGCGCCGACTGGAGAAGAGCAACCGCTTCGATCCCTCGATCGAACATTTGGGGAAGGTTGCGGACACGCTCGATCGGATCTACGGACGATGAGAATCCTGATGACAGCAGACACGCTGGGCGGCGTCTGGACGTATGCAATGGAGCTGATTCACGCCCTGCACGCGAAGGGCGTGGACGTGAGCCTGGCGACGATGGGACGTCCGCTGAGCCGCGAACAGCGCGCCGACATCCGCCGGAGCGGCTGCGATTCCGTATTCGAGTCCTGCTTCAAGCTGGAATGGATGGACGAGCCTTGGAGCGATATCGAGAGCTGCGGCGAGTGGCTGATGCGGATCGAACGCGATGTCTCTCCCGACGTGGTTCACCTGAATCAATACTGCTTCGGGTCGCTGCCCTGGCGAGCGCCGGTGCTAACGATGTGCCACTCGTGCGTCCTTTCGTGGTGGCTTGCGGTGCGCGGCGAATCCGCACCGCAAAAACCGTGGGCGCGATACCGGCAAGCAGTTTGCAGAGGGCTGGGCGGCGCGGATGTAGTTGTGGCGCCCACACAAGCAATGCTCTGCTCGATGAAGCGGCTCTACGGATTGCGCGCGCCTTCCGTGGTGATTCCGAATGGCAGATCATCGTGGAGGCTGCACGCGGCGAAGAAGCAGGCGTTTGTGTTTGCGGCCGGGCGGCTGTGGGACGAGGCCAAAAACATCGCGGCGCTCGACCGTATCGAACCGAATCTGGCTTGGCCGGTTTACGTAGCTGGGGAAGCCGAGTGCGTCGGGCGGGGGCAAGAAGCGAGCGGCTTTCAGCCTCGCAATTGCGCGCTGCTGGGCCAGCTTTCGGCGGCGGAGGTTGCCGAGTGGATGGCGCGCGCGACAATTTATTGCCTGCCGGCCCGATACGAGCCGTTTGGACTTTCGGTGCTTGAGGCGGCGCTTTCGGGTTGCGCGCTGGTGCTCGGCGACATCCCATCGCTGCGTGAAAATTGGGATGACGCCGCAAGCTTCGTGCCGCCGGGCGATGATGACGCGCTGTGCGCGGCACTGAATAACCTTATTGAGCATGAAAGCGCGCGGATGTCTCTGGCTAGGCGCTCGCTGCGGCGTGCCTCCGATTTTGGCGTGGATCGAATGGTTTCGGCCTACCTGAGCGCATATCAATCGCTAATGTCCCGGCACGACGTCGCGTCCGGCGGATGGGAGGCATCGGCGTGCGCATCGTGATGTTCTATCACTCGCTCGTTTCCGATTGGAATCACGGCAATGCGCATTTCCTTCGCGGGGTGGCTACCGAGTTCGTTGCGCTCGGACACGAGCTTCGCATCTACGAGCCGGAAAATGCCTGGAGCGTGCGCAATTTGATCGAGGAAGCCGGCGAGGGTGCGATTCGCGAGTTTCACCGCGCCTATCCGCTGCTGCATAGCGTTCGATATGGGACGCCGCTGGATTTGGACGAGGCGCTGGACGGTGCGGACCTAGTGCTCGTCCATGAATGGAATGAGCCGCAACTGATCGCGGCAATCGGCCGCCACAAACGAAGCTGCGGAAATTATCGGCTGTTCTTCCACGATACGCACCACCGTTCCGTAACGGAGCCGCGCGCCATGGCTCGGTACGATCTCTCCGAATACGACGGAGTGCTGGCCTTCGGCGAAACGATTCGCGACACCTATCTACGAAACGGCTGGGCCAAAGAGGCGTGGACCTGGCATGAGGCGGCGGACGTACGCGTGTTTCGTCCGCATTCGGATGAGGCTTGGCCATTGCAGCTGCTCGGCGATGGAAAGCAGCAGTACGACGGCGATCTGGTCTGGATCGGGAATTGGGGCGACGACGAACGCGCCGGCGAATTGCGCGAATTCCTCTTCGACCCGGCAAAAGAACTGGGACTGCGAGCGCGGGTGCACGGCGTCCGCTATCCGCCATCGGCAACCGCCGCGCTTGCCGAGGCCGGCATCGAGTACGCCGGATGGCTGCCCAATTATGAAGTTCCGCGTGTGTTCAGCCGCTTTCGAGTGACGGTCCACATTCCGCGACGACCATACGTGGAATCACTACCCGGCATCCCCACAATTCGAGTGTTTGAGGCGCTGGCCTGCGGCGTCCCGCTGGTGTGCTCGCCTTGGCAGGACTCAGAGCACCTGTTTACTCCCGGCAAGGACTACCTGGTTGCGCGCGATGGGCGCGAGATGAAGTCGCAACTCCGTGAACTGCTTGCAAATCCTAGCCGCGCGCGCGCACTTGCAGAGCATGGCCGCCGCACGATTCTCGATCGGCACAGGTGCGCTCACCGCGCGTCCGAACTGCTGGCGATTAACGAGCTGAAGGCAGCGAACGTTCCCGCGCTCGAAAGAGCCTTCCGATGACCTACGGGCTGGATATTTCGTTCTTTGGTTCGAGCCTCGTTTCCGCGTACTGGAACGGCGCGGCGACTTATTATCGCGGCATCATCCGGGCGCTTGCGCGCCGTGGGCATCGAATCACCTTCTATGAGCCGGACATATTTCGCCGCCAGGAATTCCGGGATATCGAAGATCCGCCGTGGTGCCGCGTGGTCGTGTATCCCGGCGGTGACGAGCAGGCCGTGTGGGCTGCGCTCGAAGAGGCTTCCTGCGCCGATCTGCTGATCAAGACGAGCGGCATCGGCCAATTCGATGAACTTCTCGAGGGGGCCGTGCTGGAGGCGCGCTCGACCGAGACGCTCGTGGCTTTCTGGGATGTGGATGCACCGGCGACGCTCGACCGGGTGGCGGAGACTCCGGGCGATCCCTTTCGCGCGCTGATCCCACGCTTCGACCTGATCTTGACGTATGGAGGCGGCGCGCCGGTGGTGCAGGGCTACAAGGACCTCTGCGCGCGCAACTGCGTTCCGATCTATAACGCCCTTGATCCTGAAACTCATTTCCCTGCGCCGCCCGACCTGCGATTCGCGGGCGATCTCGCCCTACTGGCAAACCGGCTGCCAGACCGCGAGGCTCGCATCGAGGAATTTTTCCTGGGCGCGGCGGAACTGGCGCCAGGTCGGCGGTTTCTTCTGGGAGGAAACGGCTGGGCTGAAAAGAGCATGCCGCAAAACGTTGCCGCTCTGGGCCACATCTTCACGCGGGATCACAATGCGTTCAATTGCACGCCGCGAGCCGTGCTGAACGTGAACCGCGAAAGCATGGCGCGCTTCGGCTATTCGCCGGCGACGCGCATTTTCGAAGCTGCCGGCGCGGCGGCTTGCCTGATCACCGACGAGTGGGAAGGCATCGAGATGTTTCTTGAGCCTGGGCGCGAGGTTCTGGTGGCCCGAAGCGGCGAAGAGGTGGCGGAGCATCTGAACGCGCTGACGCCGCAGCGCGCAAGTTCGATCGGCCGCTCGGCATATTGCCGGGTGATCGCCGAGCACACCTATGAACGCCGCGCCGCGCAGCTTGAATCGCTGCTCGATGCGACGTTTCGTCCGCGGGCGCTGCGCCGCGCGGCCGGAGGAGCGGGCTTTGACTGAGAAACGCAGTATCGTGATCTTTGGGTTAGCTTTTACTTCATCCTGGGGCAATGGCCACGCCACCACGTACCGCGGCTTGATCCGTGGCCTGGCGGAGCGGGGCCACGACGTTCTGTTCCTGGAGCGCGACCGACCCTGGTACGCGCAAAATCGCGATCTCCCCGAATCGCGTCACGCGCGGGTTCATGTCTATTCCAGCATCGCCGCAATGAAGAGGCGATTCGAACGCGCGGTGCGGGAGGCCGATCTCGTCATCGTCGGCTCATATGTGCCCGATGGCATTCACATCGGCGAATGGGTGACGCGAATCGCGCGCGGAGCGACAGCCTTCTACGATATTGATACCCCGGTGACGCTCGCGAAACTCGAACGCGGAGACGCAGATTACATTTCGGCGCGGTTGATTCCCCGCTTCCATCTCTATCTCTCGTTCACGGGCGGACCCGTGCTGCGACATATCGAGGAACAATACGGTGCGCGCATGGCTCGGCCGTTTTTTTGTTCCGTGGATCCCGACACACATTATTCCGAACAGTGCGGCCTGAAATGGGACCTGGGCTATATGGGAACCTACAGCCCGGATCGGCAACCGGCGCTCGAGCGGATGATGCTCGAGCCAGCGCGTATTTCAAACGCGGCGCGCATGGTGGTCGCCGGCGCGCAGTATCCGCAGGACCCCAACTGGCCGCCAAACGTGCGGCGAATCAGCCATCTTCCCCCTGCCGAGCATCGGCGATTTTATTGCTCGCAACGGTTTACGCTGAACCTGACGCGAAAGGAGATGCGCCAGGCGGGCTATTCGCCAAGTGTGCGGCTTTTCGAGGCCGCCGCTTGCGGCACCGCGATATTGAGCGACGAATGGCCGGGGCTCGATACCTTTTTCAACCCCGGCAGCGAAATCCTGATTACGCGGTCCGCCCGCGAGACGCTGAAATGGCTCAATGAATTGCCGGAAAGCCGGCGCGCCGCCATTGGCGCCAACGCGCGCGCGCGTGTGCTGCGCGAGCATACGGCGCTACACCGGGCAGCCGAACTCGAGTCGTATATCTCCGAGGCTTTGCGCACAAAGCGGGCAACGCCACAACGATCTTTGCTGCGTCCTGCGGTCCGCGTTCTCAAATCCGCGCAACAGGCCCGCGGCTGAGGCAATCACATGGCCACCTTCGTATTGATTCGCCACGCGACCTACGACCGCATCGGCCAGCGTATCGTCGGCCGCATGGAGGGTATCTGCCTCAACGAAAGAGGACGGGCGCAAGCCGCTGAATTGGGAAAGCGGCTGGCGGCGCTGCCCATTCGCTCGATCCGCAGCAGTCCGCTGCAGCGCACGCGTGAGACGGCTTGCGCCATTGCGCGCTCTCTCTCGCTGCAAGTCGAACTGGACGATGATCTGAACGAAATTGATTACGGCGAATGGACCGGCATGGAAGTGCGCGAACTGGATACACTTCCCGAATGGCTCCGCTTCAATGCGCTGCGGGGCACCGCGCAGATTCCCGGCGGCGAAAATATGGTCCAGGTTGCCGCGCGAGCCGTCGGCACCATGGAGCGTCTGCATCACCTTGAGCCCGAGGGCTGGTTCGCTCTCATCAGCCACGGTGATTGGATTCGAGCGGCCGTGGCGCATTATACCGGCGTCTGCCTCGACCGTCTGCGACGATTCGAAATCGCACCCGCCTCCGTGAGCATCGTTCGGGTTGAGGCGTCCGGACCGCGGATTTTGCTGTTGAATAGCACCGGCGACTTGGCGCACTCGGCCACGCAGATTCGCTAAGGACGGCAGCATGGATACTGGTTCCGCTCTTTCGCCCGCTCAGTGGTCCTCCGAAGAAATCGCCAGGGGCGTCCAGGAATTGGGCGAATGGTTTCACAATTTGGATTTGCGCGGGGTACAAACCGCGCCAGGACACTTCCTGGGCGATTACCCCCGCGTTAAATGGGAGCGATTTGCCCATGCGGTTCCGCATGACCTGCGCGGGAAAACCGTTCTGGACGTTGGCTGCAACGCGGGATTTTATTCGCTAGAGATGCACCACAGGGGTGCGGCCCGGGTGCTGGGGATTGACTCCGATGAACAGTATTTGGCGCAGGCCCGCTTCGCTGCGCGCGTCACCGGGGCAGACATTGAATTCCGGCGGCTCTCCGTGTACGAAATCGGCGAGCTTCATGAGGAGTTTGACCTTGTTCTCTTCCTCGGCGTGCTGTACCACCTGCGGTACCCCCTGCTCGCCCTGGACCTGCTGCGGGAGCACGCCGTAAAGAATCTGCTGGTGGTGCAATCCATGTTGCGCGGCAGCGCGGAAATCGAGCCGATTGCCGAGGATTATCCCTTCAGCGAGACCGGCATTTTTGCCCGTCCAGGATTTCCACGCATGGCGTTCATCGAGAGGGATTATTCAGGCGATCCGACAAATTGGTGGATCCCCAATAATGCCTGCCTCGAAGCCATGCTGCGCAGCGCCGGCTTTGAAATCTGCGGCCATCCGGAAGCTGAGGTATACCTGTGCCGCCCGTCGCTCGCGCCAGATGCGTCCGCCGAAGCGGGGCAAACGGCACGCGAGGCGGCACGGCTCGATGATCTTCAGGCGCGACCGCGCGGAATGGAGGACTCCGCATGGTCGAAGCGGTGATGCTATGGAACGAGCCGAACAATAAGTCTCATTGGGATTTCGAGGTGGATCGCGACTGGCACATTTTTTCGGACATGGCCAAGCTCGCCGCGGACGCCATTGCTGCCGAAGCCCCGCGGGTGCTGAAGGTTCTCGGCGGCATTTCGCCGATTGACCCAAGTTTCATTGCGAACCTGACTGGACAAGGAGTGCTGGATCGGCTGGACGTGGTTGCACTCCACGGCTTTCCGCTCGATTGGAATCATTGGACGATCGATCAATGGCCCGAAAAAATCGAGGAAATCCGTGCGGTTACGCAACTGCCCATTTGGGTCTCGGAGGTGGGTGTCTCTTCATTCGGCGCGGAAGAGGTGCAGGAGTTCGGCCTGGATCGAACTGCGGAGCTCCTAATGGGCCGGGTTCCGCGCATACATTGGTATAGCCTCTACGACCTGCCGCGGGCCTGGCCGGCCGCTACCCGCCACCGCGAAGCCGAAGGCTCCTCCTACTATCGCCACTTCTACATGGGGCTGCTTCGCGAGGATGGGGTGCCGAAGCGCGCGCTTTCCCATCTTTCGCGATACACGCCGGGAATGGGCATCTGCCAGTGGTTCCATTTCGAGGATTACCGGCTGGACTCCTCCGTCCAATGGCTTCGGAAACTCGGCGTCAAGAAGCTGCGGACGGGCCTGAGCTGGTCGGATACGTGCCGGCCAAACTGGGAGAAGTGGTTCGATCGCCAGATGATTGCCCTCGACGAATTCGATTTGACGCTGACGCTATGCTTCACGCCAGAGTCCCGCGGAATCGTCCCCCATTACACCAGTCCGCCCCGCAGAATTGAAGATTTCGCGGAGTTCGCCGGGGCCATGGCCCGGCGCTACGCGAAATAGCCTCCTCGAGGAAGATTTTCCGCCTCTTGATTGACGCCGCACTCGCATTGATGTAAGAGAGTCAGCCAGCTTTTCTGCATGTGTGCGAACCATCCTCGTTTCTTGGCGGGTCCGCGACGATGCGAATCGCAGCATCGGCGTTCCGGCTTTGGCACGCCTCCCCTCAGGCCCCTTTGCCCGAAGTTCCGTTCCGCCATGGTGCCGCGAAAATCCAGAGAAGCTTGGCCAACGCCGGAAGGTGCGAGCACATCCGAATAGTTCGCGGTGAAGGGTTCGAAGGAGATTGTAAGAGGTGAAAGAAAGGGAAAAGAAGGTGGGGCTGCTGCGCAGCGTCGTCCGCCAGACGAAGGGCCACCGCCTGTCGCTGAGCGCGATTTTTGCGCTTGAGATTTTGAGCACGCCGCTCGCGCTGCTGATGCCGATCGCCGTGAAGATCGCTGTGGACAACGTGGTTGGTTCGCAGCCCGTTCCGCGGGCCATCGCCGCGCTGTTGCCGGCGAGGGTGCTGCATTCGCGAGGGAGGCTGCTGATTGCGGCCGCCATCTTGCAGGTGCTTGTGGTGCTGCTGATCCAAGCGCACGCCTTTGCCAGTTACATCCTGAAGATGCGCTCCGGCGAACGAATGGTTCTCGGCTTCCGGACGGGGCTTTTCCGACACCTGCAGCGGCTGCCGCTCGCTTACCACGACGGACGGGGCACTTCCGATTCCACCTTTCGCGTTCAAGACGACGCCCCGGCGCTGAAATCACTGACGATAGATGGCGCGCTGTTTCTCTTTTCGGATGTGGTGAAGCTCTTCGCGATGGCCTGGGTCACGCTGCTGATTGACTGGCGCCTGGCGCTCGTGGCGCTTTCCGTCACGCCTTTGCTGGTGCTTTACGCCGTGGTGTATCAGAAAAAGGTGGGCGGGCGCTATAAGGAAGTAAAGCGGCTCGAAAGCTCGGCCATGCAGATCGTGCAGGAAGTGCTCTCGGCGGTGCGCGTCGTGAAGGCCTTTGGCCGCGAAGAGTCCGAAGAGCGGCGATTCCTGGACCGCTCTCTGGAGGGCGAGAAGGCGCGCGTGCGGCTCGCGTTTGCAGACAGCACGTTTGGTTTTGCCGTCAATATGACGACGGCTGCGGGCATGGCATTGGTGCTCTTCGTCGGCATCGGGAACGTGATGACGAACACCTTACTGCTGGGCTCGCTCCTGATGGTGCTCACCTATCTCGCGCAGCTCTATACGCCGCTGCAAAACATCACGTATCACGTAGCGAGCCTCCAAGCATCCGGCGCGAGCGCCGACCGCGCCTTCGAAGTTCTGGCCGAAGAGCGGGAAAACGGTTCGCAAGCCAATGCGACAACGCGCGACGAGTTGCGCCAGCGTGTTGCAGGCTCGGTTGAATTCCGCAACGTGTCGTTTGCGTATGATGCGGCGCGGTCCGTTCTGCACGATCTCTCCGTCAACATCCCGGCGGGAACACGCGTGGGACTGGTGGGCCGAACCGGGTCTGGAAAGACAACGTTCGTCAATATGCTGGTGCGGTTCTATGAACCGACTACAGGGCAGATTTTGCTTGACGGCGTAGATCTTCGCGAATACCCGCTGGATTTCCTGCGCAGCCAGTTTGCGTTGGTGCTGCAGGAGCCGGTGCTTTTTTCGACCACGATTGCGAAGAACATCGCCTACGGATGCCCGCACGCCAGCGACGCGCAGATTGTGGAAGCCGCCCGGGCAGCAAACGCGCACGACTTTATTCAGTCCTTGCCGAAAGGCTACCAAACCGAAGCCGGCGAACGAGGCATACTGCTCTCCGGCGGCGAGCGCCAGCGCATTTCCATGGCTCGTGCTTTTCTGAAAGATGCTCCGATCCTGATTCTCGACGAGCCCACCAGCGCGCTTGACGCGCGAACCGAAGGGGATATCCTGGGCACGATGCGCCGCCTGATGATGGGCCGCACAAGTTTCTTTATCAGCCACAGATTGAACGCGCTTTCCCATTGCGACCTGCTGCTGAAAATTGATAACAGCCGTGCCGCGGAGATGGCCGTGCCAGGTTCCGTCGCTGAAATCGAGACACTCGTGTCCGGCGAGCCGGATGCGGAAGCCGAACTCGCGTGATCGCTGCGGATCGCCGCTCAGAAGAAATTCACCGTGGATTTTATGGGAATGGACAGCCGCGCCGAATTAAGCTCCGCCGGCGGCTTGCTGGTTGAAAAGTTCGCGGCTATGCGAAATTCGTTGATCGAGCACGACGGCGGCGAAATACGAGCAGTTCTGTCGCTCGCGCTCCGCCCAGGCCGAAATTTTCGGAATCAGCAGCCCGAAGAAACGGCGCAGCCCGCTTAAAAAAAGGAAATAAGCACCGACGGCGCGAATCTCGCCTCGATCCTTGCCGCCCTCG
>Ga0134126_10002858_pt1 | contig 21746 bp, 17 predicted proteins | sample KB31752_FD_96881 | JGI IMG/M metagenome (GOLD analysis project Ga0134126, IMG submission 96881) | Terrestrial soil microbial communities with excess Nitrogen fertilizer from Kellogg Biological Station, Michigan, USA - KB3-175-2 | ecosystem: Environmental > Terrestrial > Soil > Unclassified ... | reverse complement strand
TGCAAACTTTCCTCACGCGGTACGATTGCGTTGCCGAATTAAGGGACGATGCTGCGAACTTGTCGTTCGACGGCGGACGCCCTATCCTCATCTCCCCCAGGTTATCCAAAATGGCGAGCGCTTCGCCAAATCCGGCTGCCAACGGCACGGCCGAGCGCTCCAGCGCCTTGGTCGATTGGATCGCGAGGTTCGGTGCGGTCGTCATCTACCGTATTTCGGCGATCGGCGATTGGGCCATCTTCAGCCTGAGTACGTTCGCCTGGATGGCGCGGCGGCTGCCGAGCCGCGGGACGCTGTTGCCGAATTTTTACCAGATCGGCGTGCTCAGCCTGCCGGTCGTGGCGCTGACGGGCACATTCATCGGGATGGTGCTGGCCGAACAAAGCTACGCCCAGTTTCGCTTTTTCCACTTGGAAACCCGGCTCGGCGGGGTCATCAATATCTCTTTGCTGCGCGAGTTGGGGCCGGTGCTGGCGGCCACGATGCTGGCCGGCCGCGTGGGCAGCGCCATGGCCGCCGAGTTGGGCACGATGCGCGTCACCGAACAGATCGACGCCCTGGACAGCATGGGCGCCAACCCGATCCATTATCTCGTCGTGCCGCGTTTCTTGGGCTGCCTGCTGTTGATTCCCACGTTGACCATCATGGCCGATTTCATGGGCGTGATCGGCGGCGCGCTGTACAGCATTTATCTGCTGAACGTCGATTCGCACCACTATTGGTCGAATTCGGAGCAGATGGTGCGCGTCTACGATTTGTTCGCGGGCGTGATCAAGAGCCTATTCTTCGGCGCCGCGATCGCCCTGGTCAGTTGCCACCGCGGGTTCCATTGCGACCCCGGCGCCGAAGGCGTCGGTCGCGCCGCGACCAGCGCTTTCGTGTATTCGTTCGTCTTGATCCTCGTGTTGGACCTGCTGCTGGGCATTATCTTGAACGCGATCTACTATCAGATCTGGCCCCAAGGGGCTTCGATTATTTGAAGAGAGAGTAGGGAGTAAGGAGTGAGGAGTGAGGAGATAGACTGATTGATGAATCGAGCCGTCGCGTCCATTTGACCTACTTCCTACTCTCTCGCTCCCAACTCCCTAATCCGGCATGAAAGCGCAAGACCACGAGCAAATCCCGCTGATGGAGGTCCGCGAACTGCACGTGCAATTCGGGCGGCAAGCCGTGCTGCGCAACATCAACCTGACGATTCCTCGCGGACAAACGCTGGCCGTGATCGGCGAAAGCGGCTGCGGCAAAACGGTGCTGATGAAAACGATGATCGGCCTGATCAAACCCACGCGCGGCGAAGTGCTGTTCGACGGGCAGCGCCTGGACCGGCTCAACGACCAGGAATTGACGCGGCAGCGCATTCGCTACGGCTTCGTGTTTCAGCAGGCGGCGTTGTTCGACAGCATGACGATCGAACAGAACGTGGCCTTTCCGCTGCGGCAGCACGACCACAAGTCCGAGGCCGAAGTGCGCCAGATCGTCCACCAGCGGCTGGCCGAAGTGGGATTGCCCGAGAGCGCGGCGCAGAAGAAGCCCGCCGAGCTTTCCGGCGGCATGCGCAAGCGCGTGGGCCTGGCCCGGGCGCTGGTGCTGAATCCGGAACTCGTGCTCTACGACGAGCCGACGACCGGGCTCGATCCGATCATGAGCGACGTGATCAACGAATTGATTTTGCGCACGCGCGAGCGGAACCCGGTGACGAGCGTCGTGGTCACGCACGACATGCACACGGCCCGTAAGGTGGGCGATCGCGTCGTGATGCTTTATCCTCTGCCACGGCTGCGCGCCGACGAATCGCAGGTGCTGTTCGACGGGCCGCCCGATGCTCTGGACGACGCCTCGGACCCGCGCGTCTCGCAGTTTGTTCATGGCGAAGCCGGCGAGCGCTTGAACGAAATGCGCGAGCTGGCCAATGGAGCGATCGACTGATGGACGAAAGATTGATGCAGTTTCGGGTCGGAGTGATGGCCTTGGCCACGCTCTTGATCACGGCCAGCCTCGTGCTGCTGATCGGCAAGTCGCCTTCGTTGGTGTCGGGCAAGTATACGATTTACATCAAGTTCGACGACGCGCCGGGAGTTTCGCAAGATACGCCGATCCGCAAGTTCGGCATTCGCATCGGCCGGGTCGCCAAAGTGGGCTTCGCCGACGACGGCAGCGGCGCGATCGTGACGGCCGAGATCGATTCGGACATCAAGTTGCGGCGCGATGAGTACTGCCGCATCAACAATTCGCTGCTGGGCGACGCGGTGCTCGAATTCATCAAAAACCCCGAGGTCGACGACCAAACCTACATCGAACAGGGCGACGTGCTCAAAGGCACCGTGCGCAGCGACCCTTTTCAAGTCGTCGCGAATCTCGAAGGCAATCTGTCGGCGGCGCTGAAATCGGTCGACGACACCAGCGACGAGATCGGCGTGCTGGCCCGACGCCTCAGCGATCTGCTGGGCAACAACGACGAGCAATTCTCGCGGATCGTGACCAAGACCGAACAGACGCTCGACCAGTTGAAGGCCACGATCGCCAGCGCCGACGACGTGCTGCGCGATCCGGTGATGAAGGAAAACCTCAAGCGGGCCATCAACGACCTGCCGCGAGTCGTGGACGACGCGCGCGACGCAATCGGCAATTTGAAGACGACGCTCGGCGGCGTCGACCGCAACCTGGCGAACCTGGAGGGCCTGACCAAACCGCTCGGCGATCGCGGCCCGCAGTTGGTGGCCAACATCGAAAGTTCCACGGCCACGCTCGACAAGGTGCTGCGCGACCTGGCCGAGTTCTCCGATTCGCTCGACAACCCCAACGGGTCGTTCGGGCAATTGGTGAACAACCCGGAATTGTATCAGCAGATCAACTCGGCGGTGGGCAACTTCAACCAGTTGAGCAAGGAACTGCGGCCGATCGTGAAGGACGTGCGGATCTTCACCGACAAGCTGGCGCGGCATCCCGAGCAGATCGGCGTGCGCGGGGCCTTGAAACCGTCGAACGGCCTGAAGAAGAGCCCCTCGGAGATCGAGGGGATCGAGTACGGCGCCCCGGCCAAGAGCGGCGGCCTACGGTCGTGGAGCCCGTTCCGGCAGCCGCATTAGCCGAAGCGGCCGAGTTTTACAGTTTCTGAGCGCACTTCTTGCAGCGCTTCCGCAAAGGGTTCAGCTTGCAGCCGCATTTGGGGCAACGCAGGTTCTTGAGCTTCATCTTGCGGGCGGTGCGCGGACGAATCGTCATCGTGGCATCTCGGCAATCGTGCTAGGCGGGTCTTGTTGACGGGGCGGTTTTCGACGCGTGGAAAGAACCGCTCAGAATAGGGTTTTTCGGCGAACATGCAAGGCGAAACTGCACTTTCTCCGCATTTGTCGTTCTGCAATACTCCCCCGCGTGAAAATCTTCTTTTCCGTCGGCGAACCGAGCGGCGATCTGCACGCGGCGAACCTGATGAGGGCGATCCGCGCGCGGCGGCCCGACGTCGAATTCGTCGGCTATGGGGGCCCCCTGATGGCGCAGGCCGGCTGCCAGTTGCATGTCGACCTGACGGCGCTGGCCGTGATGTGGCTGCTGCGCGCGCTGTTGAATCTGCACAAGTTCCTGGCCTTGGTCCGCCGGGCCGATCGTTATTTCCGCCACGAACGGCCGGCCGCCGTGGTGCTGGTCGATTATCCGGGTTTCAACTGGTGGATCGCGCGCCGGGCGAAGGCGCATGGCGTTCCGGTGTTCTACTACGCGCCGCCGCAGATTTGGGCCTGGGCCAGTTGGCGAGTGAAAAAGATGCGACGGTTCGTCGACCACGTGCTGTGCAGCCTGCCCTTCGAGGAGCAGTGGTTTCGCGAGCGCGGCTGCAACGCAACATTCGTCGGCCATCCCTACTTCGACGAAGTTCGGCGCCAGCGGCTCGATCAGGATTTTCTCGACCAGCAGATCGTGCGCGAAGGCCCGCTTGTGACCATCTTGCCCGGCTCGCGCACTCAGGAGGTCGAACACAACCTCCGCTGGTTTTTGAAGGCGGCGGCCTTGGTGCGGCAGGCGGTCCCCGACGTGCGGTTCGCCGTGGCCAGTTTCAAACCGCACCAAGCCGAGTTCGCCCGGCGGCTGGCGGCCGAAACCGATTTACCGATCGAGGTCTTTCTGCATCGCACGCCCGAGTTGATCGAGTTGGCCGATTGCTGCATGGCGGTCTCGGGCTCGGTCTCGCTCGAATTGCTCCACCACGGCAAGCCGACCGTGGTGTTGTATTGGATCAGCCGCTTCGCCTATTTCGTGCAGGGCTTCTTTCGCAAGGTGAAGTACATCACGCTGGTCAACCTGTTGACGGCCGACGAACTGTTTCCCAAGGATGTGCGTCCCTACGACCCTGCGCAGCCCGGCGCCGAGAAGGTGCTGTTCCCCGAATATCTGACCTGCGACGACCGCTCGGCGCAAGTTGCGGCGCACGCCATCGAGTGGCTATCCGACGAGCGGCGGCGCCGCGAGCGAGTGCGCGAACTGGTTCAATTGAAGGTCCGCGTCGGGCATGGTGGCGCCTCGCGCGTCGCGGCCGAATATATTTTGAAGGCGCTCGACATGCAGCCGCGCATCGTGCCTCGGCCCCATTTTCGCCCCGGCATGAAGCTGGCCAGCAGCGGCGGATTTGGCCGCGAGTGAATCGCGTTGCTTGCCGGCGCGATCGAAGCGACGTAGGTTATGCTTTAGCATGACGAATTCAAGACACCGGCGTCATGCTGAACCATGACCCACCAAGGCTGAATGCGGTCGTGCATTGCATTGCGCGTTGATCGCCGCCGTTTGTTCAATTCCCCAGGAGCTTGTCGTTGTTCTCCATCGAACCGCCGCACACCCAATACGACCTGCACTTCGTCGTGGCCGGCATCCGGGTGCGGGTGCATCCGTTGTTCTGGCTGGTGAGCCTGCTGTTGGGCGTCGGCCCGTGGAACGAGCCGAACCCGCCGAAGGAAATCCTGCTGTGGGTCGTCGCGGTTTTCGTCTCGGTCGTGGTCCACGAATTGGGCCATGCCTTGGCATTCCGCTTTTATCGCCAGCGCGCAAGGATCGTGCTCTATTCATTCGGCGGCCTCGCCATCGCCGACCATCAGGAGCCGTTCGGCGGCTACGGCGATTATGCGTCTTCGTACCGCGAAGAGCGCGGGCCGGGCGCCAAAATCATGATCTCGTTCGCCGGGCCGCTGGCCGGCTTTCTATTCGCCGCGCTGGTGCTGTTGGCCATTCGGCTCTCCGGCCACGAATTCGCCGTGGTCTTCGGCGGCCCGACGTTGTTTGCAATTCCGTTCGAGTTGTATGAGTCGGAGAACTTGAACACCATTCTCCGCGATCTGCTGTTCGTCAACGTGTTCTGGGGGTTGGTCAATCTGCTGCCCGTATTTCCCTTGGACGGCGGGCAGATCTCGCGCGAGCTATTGACCAACTACAATCCTCGCGAGGGGCTGCGGCAGTCGCTGCTGCTGTCGATTTTTGCGGCCGTCGGCATCGCGCTGTGGGCGCTGGTCAGGCTGGAAGACAAGTTGATGGCCATCTTTTTCGCGTACCTCGCGTATGTGAGCTACCAGGTTTTGCAGCAAATCTCCAGCGGCTATGGCGGCGGACGTGACTGGTGAAGCGGCGAACGAACCGCCCGCGACCCCGGACTTTCCTTCGCGCCGCGTCGTGTTGCTGGGCGCGAGCAACCTGACTCGCGGCATTTCGACCGTCGTCGAAACGGCCGCGCGTGTCTGGGGCCGCCCCCTCGACGTGCTCGCCGCGCTGGGGCATGGACGTTCCTACGGCATGGCCAGCAGCGTTTTAGGCCGCACTTTGCCGGGTATTTTGCAATGCGGGCTGTGGCCGGCCCTCGAGCGGCGGCCGTCGGCGCCGACCGCCGCGCTGCTCACGGACATCGGCAACGATCTGTTTTACGGCGCTCCGGTCGAACAAATCTCCGAGTGGATCGAGCGCTGTCTCGATCGATTGGCCCGTTGCGATGCGCGGACGATCGTCACGCGGCTGCCGGTCTGCAATCTGCCGCACGTGCGGCCGTGGCAATACGCCGTCATGCGGCGCGCGCTGTTTCCCTCCTGCCGCTTGACGCTCGACGAAGTCTCCGAGCGCGCCTGCGAGCTCGACGAGCGCATCGTTCGACTCGCGCACGAAAGAAATTGTCGCTTGCTCGAGCCGCGCGCCGAGTGGTATGGCTTCGATCCGATCCACGTCAAGCTGCGGCATTGGTCGCGCGCGTGGCGAGAATTGCTCGGCGCGTGGAACGAAGCGAACGACGACGACGCTTCGCGCGCTTCGCTCTCGCGCTGGCTCTATCTGCGGCGCTGCGCGCCGGAGCGCGTCGCGCGCTTCGGCATCGAGCGACGCCGCGCGCAGCCGAGCGGTCGCCTCGACGACGGCACATTGATTTCATTCTTCTAGCGCGCAGCGCGCTTCATCGCGCAAAAAAAATTTGCGCGCGATTGCGCGAATTCCTGTTGCAGAATTTCAAAGAATGCGTACAGTTAGTAATCAGAGGTCCACTGAACAGGAGTTGTTGCTCGACCTGCGACGCGAGACGGACATCAAACTTCGCGATCGAGCAAACGATAGGAAGTCGGTTTTTTGTTAAGGGCGAGACTTGAACCAAGCTTCGTTCGAACGGAAAAAAGAATCAGTCCGCTGAACTTCTCTCCGTCGTCGAAACTTTCCGCCAAGCTCGCCGGGTTTTTTTAACGGAGGATGTAGCGTGGCCAAAAAGAAAGCTGCTAAGAAGACCGCCAAGAAGGGCGTCAAGAAGTCGGCAAAGAAGAAGACGGCGAAGAAGAAGTAGGCCGCCCGACGGCTTAGCAGCGCGTCGCTGATCGGCCGCCTCTTTCGAACCTTGCGTTCCAGAGAAAGCGGCTTCAACGACGAACTGGCTGCCGGCCTCGCCGGCGCTATTTCAAGCAACAACGAGAAAGAGCCGCCTGTCGCTTGCGACAGGCGGCTCTATTGTTTTGGCATTCATCGTTCAGCGACTGCCGTACCAAACGCTGCCCTATAACACCGACAGCGTGGGCAGCGGCGGCGAAGCGCGGTGCGTTTCGGCCAGGTTTTTCGCCAGGTTGTGGCAAATCGCCTCTAAAAAAGCGGCCCCGGCCGCCGGATCGAAGTTGCCGGCGATGCGCCCTTCGTCGCCGTTCACGCGGATCTGCATGTTGATCGGCGCCTCGCCCAGGAACGGAATTTCCAGCTCCTCGGCCCGCTTCTTCGCGCCGCCGCTGCCGAAGATGTCGTAGCGCTTGCCGTTGTCGGGGCAGAGAAAGTAGCTCATGTTTTCGACCATCCCCAGGATCGGAATGTTCACCTTGCGGAACATGGCAATGGCCTTCACCGCGTCGAGCAACGCCACTTCTTGCGGCGTGCAAACGACGACCGCTCCGGTCAGCGGCAGAAGCTGCGAGAGCGTGAGCGCGATGTCGCCGGTGCCGGGCGGCATGTCGATGATCAGATAATCAAGCTCGCCCCAGGCCGTGTCGCGCAAGAATTGCGTGATCGCGCCGTGCAGCATTGGGCCGCGCCACACGACCGCCTCGCCCGGCGGCACGAGAAAGCCCATCGAGATGACTTTCATCCCTTCCAACTCGATCGGCTTGATTTTTTTATCGACGATCTCGGGCCGCTGGTTGATGCCGAGCAAGTGCGGAATGCTCGGTCCGTAGACGTCGGCGTCCATCAACCCGACCTGGCAGCCGGCGCGCTTCAGGCCGTAGGCGATGCTCGCGGCGATCGTGCTCTTGCCGACGCCCCCCTTGCCCGAACCGACGGCGATCACGCTCTTGGCGGTCAGGCCGATCTCGCCAAGTTTCTGGGGCGGCCGCTGGTGAACGGTGAGTTGCACGTCGACGTCGGCCAGCGAGGGAAACTTTTTGCGGAGCAACTCGGCGCACTCCGCCTGCGTTTCTTTCCACAAGGGGGCCGAGTGCGTGGTCAGGCCCAGCGTAAGCGAAAGCCGATCTCCCTTAATCTGTACGTCATGCACCTGTTCCTGCTGCACGACGCCGCGGCCCGTCTCCGGGTCTTTGAAATCGTTCAATGCCGTCATCACGGCGGCTTCGTTGATTGGTTCGCCCATCTCGTCTGTCTCCTGCGAATCGGCAAGTGTTTTCAAAGGCTTATTGTAGACTCTGGCGGCCGGATAGGGCATGGGGCGTCGTGAGGTTGGCTCGGCGTGACTGGCGTGGCCGGCGCCAACCGCTGGCCGCCAGTCATCCGCCCCACGGCAACGAAGCCCAGATCCGCGGTTCGAGTTCCAGCTCGTCCTGCGGCGATCGTGCCGCGTGGCGCTCGACCATCCGGCATAGCGCGGGCAGTTCACGCGGCGAGACGATGAAGTGGACCGCCCCCAGTTCGCGCAGCGACCACTCATATTCCAGAATCGTTCGCTCGGCCGCCACCGCCGCCGCGGCGCCGCGGCGCCGCGGCGTAATCTCCAGCAGCAGTTCCAACGCGCGGTCGCGGTCCTCCGCGGTCAGTTCAAGCACCACGAACGCCGCGGGGAATTCCCGAAGATGCTGGAGACAATCTTCCGGACTGCGCGTCTCGATCGTGCGAATCTCGGGCGCCTCGCCGGCCGCGCCTCGCGCATAACGCTCCCAGGCCTGCCGCCATGCCGCGGCCCAACGGCCGGAGCGCTCGAAAAATATCAAGACGGCAGACATCAGAACTCGACTTCCTCTTCGCCTTCAGCCGCCAGGCCAAGCTGCACCAGGCGGCGATAAAACCGCGGACGAGTCATGCCCAGCATCCGCGCGGCCTTGGTCTTGTTGCCGCGGGCTTGCGTCAAAGCGCGCTCGATCAACTCGCGCTCGATCTTCGCCAAAAACTCTTCCAGCACGATCGTTTCTTCAGGCTTGCGCGCAACCGCCATCGCGTCGGCGGCCAGGCCGATTCGGGGCGGCAAGTCGGCCGGCGTCACTTCGTCGCCGCGGCAATTCGCATGGGCGTCGGTCACGAAGGCTTCCAACTCCGCGAGATCGCCCGGCCAATGATAGCCCGCCAGCCGGTCGAGCGCCTCGGGCGAGAATCCGCCGACTTGCTTGGCGCCTTGCGAGTTGACTTGCTCCAAAAACCACTGGGCCACGAGCGGCAAGTCTTCCAGACGTTCGACGAGCGGCGGCAGTCGGATCGACAGCGTGCTAAGCAGGCACGCCAGGTCAGGGCGAAACTCGCCGCGCGCCGCGATCTCGGCCAGCGGTTCGCGGGACGTCGAGAGCAGCCGAAACGGCTGCGCCGCGCCGCCGAGCGATCGTGCTAATTCAAGTTGCGCCGGCGCCGGCAGTTGATCGACGTCGCCGAGCAGCAGCGCCGGCGCCTGGGCCGGATCGGCCGACTTCGCCCGGGCGAGGCCCCGCAGCGTGGCTTGCAATAATTCGCTGTCGAGCAGCGGACAAGCCAAGGGAACCAAGGGGCCGGCCTTGGCCGGCGCCGCGGCGTAGTGGATCGCCCGCGCCACGTGCTCGCGCCCGCTGCCCGCGGGGCCGAACACGGCCACGCTTCCCTTGCCCGCCGCCGCGAGCAGTACTTGCGCCCGCACCTGCCGCATGGCCGGGCTGTCGCCCCACAGCCGATCAACGTGGTAACGGACCATCAGCCGCCGCCGTTGCCGCTGGATCCGCGCGTGCAACTCGGTCGGCGTCGAGTCGGAATTCGCCCGATCATCTTCGCGGCCGGCCGCTGCCGATACGATTGCCAGCACTCCGTTGGCGGTCGCCGGATCGGAACCGAGCGGCACGAAGTCGGCTCGTCGTTCAAGGCTTGACTGCGGAGGTTCCATTTCTTGTTGGGGCAGCGTGACGTTGGCCGATGCGCCGCGGCCATGAAATGTCTCGGGCGGAGGACACAGCGCGGCGGCGACGGCCGAGGGGCCAGACGCATCCTCGCCGCTGTGGTAGCGGCACTCTTGGCCCAGCAATTCTTCCGCGGACAAACCCGTCCAATCGCGAAGGGCCTGGTTGCAAAAGATGATCCGGCGCTGATCGTCGACCACGTACAACGGCGAGGCGACGGCTTCGAGCAACCGCGCCAGAGAATTCGCGCTAGCGCGAGAGGAAGGCATGGGCGGTGCTCGCCGGCACAACAGTAGCTCCGACGCTCCGCGGCGGAGATGGCCGCGCGGCGCCGTCCGCGGCAGGCGCGACGAGAGACGCTCGCGAGGACTGGCTGGCCCCGCCCGACGTGGCCATCAGCGGACCAGGAAACGCCCCGATCAACACCACGAGCAACGCGCAGCAGCAGGCGGCCACTGCCGCCCCCAGCCCGCCTTCGCCTCGGGCCGTAGCCAGCGAGGGGCGGAAGTACATTGCCGAGATGATTCGCAAGTAGTACGCCGCGGCGATCGCCGCGTTCAGCGCGCCGGCCACCGCCAAAAACAAAAACCACATCCGCAGCAGCGCGTCGCCGTCCGGCGCCCGATCGACGTTCAAGGCCGTGTAGAACAGCGAATACTTGCCCCAGAAGCCGGCCAGGGGCGGCAGTCCGGCCAGGCTGAACATGAACACCGCCAAGCACAGCGCGGTCGTCGGGTGCGTGCGGGCCAAGCCGGCCAACTCATCGACGCCGTCGATCTGCCGGCCTCCGCCGCCCAAATACGTCAAGGCCGCGAACGTGCCCGCGGTCGCCAAGGCGTAGACGGTCAGATAAAACAGCAAGGCGCCGACGCCGTCGAGCCGCGAAGCGTCGTCGATCGATTCGACCGTGGCGAAGCCGACGGCCAGACCGATCAGCATGTAGCCCGCATGGGCGATCGACGAGTAGGCAAGCAGCCGGCGGATGTTGTCTTGCCACAGGGCGATCACGTTGCCGACCGTCATCGTCAGCACGGCCAGCACCAGCGCGATCCGCCAGCCGAACGTTTCCAGGCCCGGCATGGCCACGGCGGTGATTCGCACCAGCGCCACGAAGCCGGCGATCTTCGGCAGCACGGCCAGCACGCCCGCGTTGCCGTTGGTCGTGCCTTGATAAACGTCGGGCGCGTAGAAGTGGAACGGCGCCGCCGCCACCTTGAAGCCCATGCCGGCGAAGATCAAAACCATCGCCACGGCGGCCAGCATTCGCAGCCCCGTCGGGTCGGCCGCCTCGGCGGCCAGGGCGTTCTGAATCGCGACCAGGTCGGTCGAGCGGCCGACGCCGTACAAAAAGCTGAAGCCGTAGAGCGTGAGCGCTGAGGAGAGAATGCTCAAAAAGAAATACTTGACCGCCGCTTCCGGCGAGGCGGCGTCTTGCCGGCCGAGATACAGCAGCACATAGGTCGGAATCGAAATCAACTCGACGCCGAGGAAGAACAGCACCAGGTCGCCCGCCGAGCCGACGAGCATCGCCCCGCTGATCGCCAACAGCAGCGTGCCAATGAACTCGGGCTCCTGCACGCCCTTGTCGGGCTGCGCCGAGAGCAGCACGAGCGCCGCGCCGACAACCAAGGCCAGCCAGCGAATGTACTGCCCCAACTCATCGATATGGCCCGCCGCGTCGACCTTCAGCGGGCCCTGCCAACTGGCGGGGGCCGCGGCGCCGGTGGTCTCCGTCGCCATGCCTTGGGCGAACAGCACCACGCCGGCCAAGGCGATCGCGCCCAGCGCGATCCAACCCCACCCGCGCCGCGCCGGAAAGAACGCGCCGACGACGTAGATCAACGTCGCGACGAGAATCAGCGCGAACTCGGGAATCAGATCGTAGACGATTTCAGTCGACACGCGTCGATTCCCCTCCGGGACTGTCTGCAAATTGGCGAGCGGGGGGCGTCAGCCCCCTGGTGCGCCCCGCACTCGATTCGATCACGACCAAGGGGCCAACGCCCTCCGCTCGCCTTGCCACGGGCCGAACGACGGACGGGCTGTACAGCTTCGCCAGCGGCTCGGCGGTGATGTTCAAAATCTGGTCCAAGTCTTGGCTCATCGGCTGCAAGAAGTGCTGCGGCGCCAGGCCGATCCAAAACACGAACACCAGCAGCGGCGCCAGGGCGGCCACTTCGCGCAGCGACATGTCGCGAATCGGCGCGTCGTGCTCGTGATGCACCGGTTCGCGCAGCTTGCGGAAAAAGACCCGCTCGACCAGCCACAGCATGTACCAGGCGCCGAGCACGACTCCGGAAACGGCCGCGATGGCGATCGCCAGCCATTGCGCGGAATAAACCTCCGGCGCCTCGGCATAGCCGCGCTGGAACATGCCAATCAGCACCAGGAATTCGCCGGCGAAGCCGTTCATGCCCGGCAGGCCGATGCTCGATAGCGCAAACAGCATCATGAACGTGGCCAGCAGCGGCAACCGCTTGGCCAGCCCGCCCAGGTCGGCGATCTCGCGCGTGTGGTAGCGTTCGTAGATCATGCCGATGATGGCGAACAGGCCGCCGGTCGAGAGTCCGTGGTTGATCGACTGCAACACGCCGCCGTACAGGCCCGGCTTGTTCAAGGCGAAGATGCCGAGCATGCAAAAGCCCAAGTGGCTGACGCTGGAATAGGCGATCAGCTTTTTGATGTTGCTCTGGGCCAAGGCCAGCAAGGCGCCGTAGACGATGCCGATCACCGACAACCACAACAGCCACGGCAGGCAAACGGCCGTCGCGTCGGGCAACAGCGGAATGCTGAACCGCAGAAAACCATACGTGCCGATCTTCAACAGAATGCCCGCCAGCAGCACGCTGCCGGCCGTCGGGGCCTGCGTGTGGGCCAGAGGCAGCCATGTGTGCAGCGGAAACAGCGGCACCTTGATCGCGAAGCCGGCGAACAGGGCCAGGAAGATCCACAGTTGCACGGTCGAATCCATCGGATGCTCCCGCAGGTTCTCGACCAGCGCGGGAATCGAAAACGTCATCGCTCCGTCGGGCGACTGGTACGAATTCCAGATCACGATCGCCAGCACCCCAAGAAAGGTCAGCATGCTGCCGGCCAGCGTGAACAAGAAAAACTTGATCGCCGCGTAGCGCCGGTCTTCGCTGCCCCAGATGCCGATCAAGAAAAACAGCGGGATCAGCGTGAACTCGAAGAAGACGTAGAACAAGATGATGTCGCGGGCGGCGAACACGCCGAGCATGCCCGATTCGAGCAGCAGCAGCAGCGAGTAGAAGGCGGGCGCCCGATCGGAGATCGCTTCCCAACTGACCAGCACCGAGGTCAGAGTCAGCAGCGCGCTTAAGCCGAAAAACCAGACGCTGAGGCCGTCCAGGCCGAGGCTGAAATTGACGTCGATGCCCGAGACATTCGCCAGCCAAGCGGCCTCGAAAACCTCGCTCCCCTCGGCGGGAAACCGGCCGACTAGCCAGCCGGCCATGCCCAGCGTCGCCAGCGATACGGCCAGCGAGATCCACCGCGCGACCGACTGGCCCGCTTCGGCCAGGATCCAAATCAACGCGGCTCCCGCCAGGGGCAAGAACACGGTCAAGAGCAGCAAGGTCGGCATGGGAAGGGTTGGTTGGGGACTTTGGATTGGGGGTTGCGGTTGGACAACGAGTTTCCGGTTCGCCCTCACCCCGGCTCTCTCCCAGAGGGAGAGGGGGTAGTTCTATTTCCTGACTCTTATCTCCTCACTCTTCACTCCTATCTCCTCACTCTCATCACGACGCGGGCCACATCAAAAGCGTTCCGATCAAAACGACGAGCCCGAGCATCATCGCCAGCGCGTAGAACTGCAACAGGCCGTTTTGCAGCGGCCGCAGCATGGCGCCGAACAGCCGCGGCATGCGGCCGCTGAAATTCACCAGCCCGTCGACCAACTTCTGGTCGCACCAGTACGAGGCATTGGCCAGCAACCGCAGAGGCGCCACGATTAGGGCGTTGTAGATTGGGTCGATGAAAAACTTGTTGAACGAGAGCTTGTAGAAAGAGACTTCATAGAGCTTGGCGGCCCGCATCCAAAGGCTGAGTTTTTCCAACTGGCGACGCTCGCCCAAGTACAAGAAGGCCGCGATGCCGATCCCGCTGAGAGCCAGAATCGTGCTCAGCCCCTCGACTTGCGCGTGCGCCGCCTCGTCGTGCGAGCCGGCGGGCAGTCCGCTGAAGGCCAGCGACGGCGTGTGGTGCAAGAAGTTGACGAAGCCGTAATAGTTTGCCGCCATGCCGACGAGCAAAGCGAACCCGGCCAGGATTACGAGCGGCCCGATCATCGACGGCGGCGATTCGTGGGCGTGATGGCCGGCTTCGGGCGGAACGCGGGTGTCGCCGTAGAAGGTCATGAAGAAGGCGCGAAAGGTGTAAATCGCCGTCAAAAAGGCCGTGAACATTCCGGCATAGTAAAGCGTTTCGTACAGCGAAAACTCCAGCGACGAGCCGGCCAGCAGCACGAAGTCGTGATGCCCGCGATCGTGGACGGCCGCCAGGATGGCGTCCTTGCTGTAGAAGCCGGCGAAGGGGAACACGCCGCACAAGGCCAGCGCCCCGGCCAGAAAGGTTCCGTGCGTCCAGGGCATGATCCGCCGCAAGCCGCTGAACCGCAGCATGTCGCAGTTGCCGCCCATGGCGTGCATCACGCTGCCCGAGGCCAGGAACAACAGGGCCTTGAAGAAGGCGTGCGTGAATAGGTGGAACATCCCCGCGCCGATGCCTGTCAACAGCCCCGTGCCGACGGCGAGAAACATGTACCCGAGCTGGCTGACGGTGGAATACGCCATCACGCGCTTGAGATCGTTCTGCGTCAGCGCGATCAAGCCGGCCAATAGCGCGGTGAAGCCGCCAACCACCGCCACCGCGGCCTGGGCCTCGGGCGAGGCCGCGAACAACGGCGTGCAGCGCGTACACATGTAGACCCCGGCCGTGACCATCGTCGCCGCGTGAATCAGCGCACTGACGGGCGTCGGGCCTTCCATCGCGTCGGGCAGCCAGACGTGCAGCGGGAACTGGGCGCTTTTGCCGCACGCCCCGGCCAGCAGGCAAAGACAGATCGCCAAGCCGACCCCGCCGCCGACATAGCTCTTCGCCGGATCGTGCAGCCGCGACTGGCCGAGCACGCCGCGAATCGCAACTTCGTCGTTCGCCTCGGCCGCCGCCGAAAGCAGCGCCCCGTCGGCGCCGACGTCGTGAAAATTGAGCGTGCCGTAAGTCGTCCAGATCAGAAACAAGCCCAGCGCGAAGCCGAAGTCGCCCACGCGATTGACCAAAAACGCCTTCTTGCCGGCCGCCGCCGCCTCGGGCTTTTCGTACCAGTAGCCAATCAACAGGTAGCTGCACAATCCGACCGCTTCCCAGAAAACGTACAGCAGCACGAAGTTGCTGACCGAAACCAGCATCGTCATCGAGAATACGAACAGCGAAACGTAGGCGAAGAACCGCGGATAGCCCGGATCGCCGTGCATGTAGCCGACGGCGTAGATCGCCACCAAGGTCGAGATGAACGTGACCATCGAAAGCATGATCGCCGTCAGCGGGTCGGCCCGCAGCGTGACGTCGATGTCGAAGGGCCGCTCTACGCCTTCGCCATCCTCGCCTTGCCGGTACGCGTCTTCGATATCGGCCCAGGTCCAAAGCCGGACGAGTTTTTCGACGCCCACCGAAGCGTAGCCTTCTTCGCGCGCCGTTTCGCGCGTCACCTCGCGGAGCAGAAACAGGCTGAACACGAACGATGCGACCAACGCGGCGATCACCGGAATGTGGCTGCGCTGTTTGAGCAGCACGAAGCCGAACAGCCCGACGAACAACGTCGCCGCCAACGGCAGCGCGGGGATGAGCACCATCAATGTTTCGGCGTTAAACATGGCTGCGGTGAATCATCTCCTCGACGGGCAGTTCAGGCTCGACGCCCGATTGCGGCAGCACGGGCCAATGCTCGACGGCGGCCGGCTCTTCGGGCAGTTGTTGATCGACGAACTTCGGCTGGTTCGACTCGCGGATCGATTGCCAGACGGCGACGTCGAGCTTGCCGCTGCGATGGAACAACATCAACACCAGCGCCAAGGCGATCGCGGCCTCGCACGCGGCCACCGCCAGAATGAAAATCACCAGAATCTGTCCGCCCCAGTCGTTGTGAAAGCGGCCCCAGCCGACCAGGCTCACGGAGATGCCTTGCAACATCATTTCGGCCGCCAGAAACATCACGATCATGTTCCGCCGGCTGAGGAACCCGACCAGGCCGATGCCGAACAGCAAGGCGCCGACCATCAGAAACCGCTCGAGCAATTGGACTTCATCCATGTTGGCGGCCCTCCTGCAAGGCGGCCGCGCCGGCCGCCGCCTTGCCTTGGGCGACGATGGCCACGGCGCCGACCAAGGCGACCAACAGCAGCGTGCCCGCCACCTCGACGGCGATCAGGTGCCGGCTGAAAAGCTGTCCGCCGAGATGGGCCATGTGCTGCGGGCTCAAGATTTCGGCGTCGCGATCGGCGGCTGAAACGCGGCCGGCCGCGGCGCCGGCGAGCGAACCGCTCGGCGCTCCCTCAACCGGCGGCGGCGCGAAGACGATCGCGCTCAATAGCCCGACCAACACGGCGCCGGTGGCGGCCGAGAGCATGCCTTCCCAGCTCACGCGATCGTAAGCGGTCAGCCCCTTCGGCTGGGCGAGCATCAGCACGAACAAGAACGTCACCAGGATCGCGCCGGCATAGACGACCACGGTAGCCACGCCCAAAAACTGCGCGCCTTGATACAGAAACAAGCCGGCCGTGCCCAGCAGCGTCAGCGCAAACCAGATGGCGCAGTAAACCGGGCTGCGCAAGGTCACCGCGCCGATCGCCGAGACGATCGTCGTCGCGGCCAAAAGCAGGAACACCGCGTCGCCGATCTTGTGTTCGGGATCGATTCGCACGACGACATAGGCGAACAGGCCGAGGGCGATTGCGGCGAGCAACGCGCCCAAGCCGCGGCCGGTCGAACCGCCGCGCGGCAGCAGCAGCCACAGCCCGGCGCCGAGCAAAACCGAAGCGGCGACGATCGCCTGCAACGAGGTCATACCGTGCCTCCCAGCGAGGCTGACTTCATCGGCTCGGCGTCCTTCGTCTGATCGTAGACGCTCAGCAGCTTTTCCTTGTCGAAGATCATTTCTTCGCGGCTGCGGCCGGTCAGGTCGAGCAGGCTCGTCAACTCGATGGCGTCGACCGGGCAAGCCTCTTCGCACATGCCGCAGAAGATGCACCGCAGCTCGTCGATCACGAAACTTTCGGGGTATTTCTCCCGGTCGGGCCAGGGGCTTTCGACGCCGATGATGTCGATGCAGTGCGCCGGGCAAGCCGTGGCGCAGAGGAAACAGGCCACGCACTTCACGCGGCCTTGCTCGTCCTTGTTCAAGCGATGCACGCCGCGGTAGATCAGCGGATTGCCTACCTTCGGCCGCACCTCGGGGAAGCTGACAGTCACCTTGGGGCTGAACAGGTGCCGCGCGGTGGTGGTCAAACCCTGCACGAACAGCGGCAAATACATCTTGCCGGACAGGCCCAGCGAAGGCTCTTCGATCCAGTGGATATTGGGGTCGTCGGCGTTCATCGGCTTGTCACCTGTCGCGAATCGAAGCCCACGTGCGGCCGGTTGTCGGTGGCCAGCGGGGCGAAAATGCCCCCGACGATCCAGGTCACGATCGCCACCGCCCACATGCCGGCCAGGCCGACGACCATCGGCGCCCGATGTCCGTACTCGGCCAGCACCGCCACGGCCACCAGGTTCACCAGGCCCATCGGCAGCATCACCTTCCAGGCCAAGCTCATCAACTGGTCGAAGCGAAACCGCGGCCAGCTCCAGCGGGCCATCATGAAGAACAAAATCACGCCCAGCACTTTGACCATCAGCACCAGCACGCGAATGATCGCCGTCGTCCAGGTGACGTTGTTGTCGGCGCCGGTCAGGCCCCACAGGTGCCAGCCGCCGAAGAACAGAATCACGATCAAGAACGAAACCGTGACCATGTGCAGGAATTCGGCGATCAGGTACATCAAGAGCCGCATGCCGGCATATTCGGTGTGATAGCCGCCGATCAGTTCCTGCTCGCACTCGGGCAGGTCGAACGGCAAGCGAGCGCTTTCGGCGAACGCCGCCACCAAAAAGACCACGAAGCCGAGCGGCTGCAAAAAAATGTTCCACACGCCGCTGGCGGCTTGCGAATTGATGATCGTTTCCAGTTCGAGCGAGCCGTTGTACAGCACGACGCCCAGCAGCCCAAGGCCGAGCGGCATTTCGTAGGCGATCAGTTGGGCGCTGGAACGCAATCCGCCCAGAAAGCTGTATTTGTTGTTGCTGGCCCAGCCGCCGAGGATCACGCCATAGACGGCGATGCTGCTCAGGGCGAAGACGTAGATCAAGCCGGCGTCGAAGCCCGGCGCCACGACCAGGTCGATCTGCTTGTCGACGCCGGGGATTCCGGAATCGGCCGGCAGCACGCTGCCGACGGGAATCACCGCGAAGATCGCCAGCGCCGCCGCGAGAATCGAGATCGGGGCCAGCGTGTACAGGAACTTATCGACGTGCTTGGGAGTGACCTCTTCCTTGAAGATGAACTTCAAGCCGTCGGCCAGCGGCTGGCCGAGGCCGAACAACTTGATCTTGGTCAGCGGCACGCCGACGCGATTGGGGCCGAGGCGGTCTTGCACCCAGGCGGCCATCCAGCGTTCGAGCAGCACCAAGTAAGCCGCCGCGGTCATCAGGCCGAAGATCATCAAGGCGATCTTGACCAGGGCCTCGACGACGGTGGTTTCTAGGTCGGTCATATTTGTGCGACGGATTTCAATTAACTCTGTAGGGAACGCCCTCCGTGGCGTTCCGTGCCCCGCTCCAAAACTCGGAATTCAAACGCGCTTCTCGGAACGCCACGGAGGGCGTTCCCTACAATTCCATGTCGTTTGTATTTGTCGAAGATGCCCTACGTTGCCGCCAATTGGTTCAACTTCAAATCGACCCCGTCCGCTGCGATCTCGCCGCCGGCCATTGCAAAATATGTCGCCTCGGACGCCAGTTCGTTCAAGGCTTGCCGGGCGTTGTAAAGTCCCGGGCGCTTCAAGAGCCGCCAATACACTTGCCCTTCGGCCCACACGCCCGCCGGCGGACGAATGGCCCACTTCACCGATTGCAGCCGGTCGGCGAAGTTCACATACGAGCCGTCGCGCTCGGCGAACGAGGCGCTGGGCAATTGATAGTCGGCCTGCCGCCACAAGGGCGACGCGAACAAATCTTGCACGACGAGCAAGTCGAGCCCCGCGAAACGCTCGGCCATCGAAGCGTCGAACATCGGCTCTTTGTAGCCGCCGGTGACCCAGGCGCCGCGGATCTCGCCGCCGTCGAGCCTGCTCAAGAACTGTTCGAAGTCGAGGCTCTCGTCGCTGAAGTGGCGGATCACCGCTTCGACGCCGCGCCGGTTCGGGCACTTTTCGGCCCGGATGGTGAAGCCGCTCTTGAATCGCTCGTCTTTCCCGACGACAGGAACCGGTCCCAGGGCCAGCACGGCCTGCGGATCGATGCCGCGAACGTACTTGGCCAGCAAGTAAGCTTCTTCGACAGTCAGATGCGGCGACAGTACGGCCGCCAACCGGCCGGCGATGGAAAGCTTACCGTGCAATTCCGCGGGCAGCGTCGACCACTCGATGGCCGCGTGAATCTCCCCCTCGCGGCGCCGCGGGCCGATCTCGCGCGCCTCGTCGTGAACGTAATGAAAGCCGTAGCGCCCCTCGTCGCACATCCACCACTGGTTGACGTGCGGGTTCTCGCGCGGCTTCAGACGGTAAACGCGGTCTTGGTTCTCTTCGACGAAGATCGAGCAGCCGGTCGAACAGCCGGTGCAGACGCCCGCGTGTTTCTTCATGAACCAGACGCGCTGCTGATATAGAAAATCCTTGTCGCCCAAGGCGCCGACCGGGCAGAGATCGACCACGTTGCCCGACAGCTTATTGGCCAGCGGATAGCCGGGGAACACGTCGATCTCTTCGTGCGCCCCGCGGTTCGTGACCATCAACTCGCTGGTTCCGGCCACGTCGCGGCAGAACCGCACGCAGCGGGTACACATCACGCAACGGTCGACGAACAGCGTGACCGTGTCGCCCATGTCGCGGCGGCGGCTTGTGAAGGGAAGAATATCGGCCCGGCGCTCTTTCTGGCCGTACTCGAAGTGATAATCCTGCAAGCTGCACTCGCCCGCCTTGTCGCAGATCGGGCAATCGACCGGGTGCCGCAACAGCAGCCCTTCTTCGACTTGAGAGCGGGCCTGCTTCACCTTGTCGCTGTTGGTGACGAACACCGTGCCGTCTTTGGCCGGAGTCTGGCAGGCCGGCACGAGCTTGGGAAACATCGCAACCTGGCCCGTGTCGGCGTTCTTCGTGCCGGTCTCGACCAGGCACATGCGGCAACTGGCGACCACGGCCAACCCGGCATGCCAGCAGTAATGCGGGATTTCGACGCCCGCGCGCTTGGCCGCCTGAATGCCGTTGAGGCGCTCGGCGTCGCCGATCTCGATGTCTTGTCCGTCGACTATGACCTTGGCCATGCCTTGCTTGTCCTAATGATGCGAATGCGCCGAAGGCCACCAGGAGGGCTGGACCGGGGCGACCTGCGTGCCGTTGCTGCGATAGTCGAGCGAAGGGACGGCGCTCGCCGCATCGTAACCGTGCGGGTTCGTCCGCTTGATGTACTCTTCGAACTCGCCACGGAACTTGCGGATTGCGTTCTTGATCGGCCAAGCCGCGCCGTCGGCCAAGCCGCAGATCGTCGTGCCGGGCATGATGCCGATCGAATCGCCGATTTCCAACAGCAACTCAAGATCTTTCAATCGCCCGCCGCCCGCCTTGATGCGATTGAGCATTTCGACCGACCAGCGAGTCCCTTCGCGGCAGGGCGTACACTGCCCGCAGCTTTCGTGGGCGAAGAAGCGACAAGAGTTGTGCAGAAAATCGACCATGCTCACCGTCTCGTCGAGCACGACCACCGCCGCGGTGCCCAGGCCCAAACAACCGACCTTGCCGGGGCCGGCGAAGTCGAGCTTCGTATCGAACTCGGCCTCGGTCAGCAGGCCCATGCTGATGCCGCCGGGGATGGCGGCCTTGGCCTTGCGCCCCTTCCACACCCCGCCGCCGTAATGGTCGACCAGCTCGCGGCAGGTGATGCCCAGCGGCGCTTCGTAACAGCCGGGCTTGTTGACGTGGCCGCTGAGGCAATACAGTTTCGGTCCGTAGCTGCCCGGATCGCGCGGATTGTTCGGGTCGGCGGGCACGCCGATGCTCTTGAACCAATCGGCGCCGCGGTTGGCGATATGCGTGACGCAGGCCACCGTCTCGATGTTGTTGACGACCGTCGGCTTGCGAAACACGCCTTCGACCGCCGGAAACGGCGGCTTGATCCGCGGCCAGGCGCGCTTGCCCTCCAGGCTTTCGATCAACCCGGTCTCTTCGCCGCAGATATAGGCCGCGGCGCCGCGGTGCATGTAAATGTCGAGCGAGAATTCGCTGCCTTGAATGTTCTTGCCCAGCAACCCGGCCGCGTAGCATTCGTCGATGGCCGCCTGCATCCGCTCCAGCGAGAGCGGGTATTCGTAGCGCAGGCAGACGTAGGCCGTCGTGGCCCGCGTGGCGTAGCAGCTAAGAATGACGCCTTCGATGACCTGGTGCGGATCCTCTTCCATCAGGATCCGGTTGTTGAACGTGCCCGGCTCGCTCTCGTCTGCGTTGATGCACATGTAGATCGGCACGGGGTGGTCCTTCGGCAGGAAGGTCCACTTCAACCCGGTCGGAAAGCCGGCGCCGCCGCGGCCGCGCAGGTTGCTCGACTTGACGACCTCGATGAACTGCACCGGCGTCAGTTCCTTGAGCACCTTGCGCAGCGCCTGGTAGCCGCCCGTCGATTCGTAAACGCGCAGCG
>Ga0134126_10002857_pt1 | contig 21747 bp, 20 predicted proteins | sample KB31752_FD_96881 | JGI IMG/M metagenome (GOLD analysis project Ga0134126, IMG submission 96881) | Terrestrial soil microbial communities with excess Nitrogen fertilizer from Kellogg Biological Station, Michigan, USA - KB3-175-2 | ecosystem: Environmental > Terrestrial > Soil > Unclassified ... | reverse complement strand
GCTCCGAACGGCGGCCCGAACGGATAGCAGCCCCAGTTCGCGAACGTCGAGTAGATGCTCTTCACGCCGTAGACGGTGTACTCCCAGTGCGACGGCGAGCCGCCGCAGCCGACGTGGACCGTCCACGGCGCGGTGACGCCCGACTTGCTGAAGACGCTCGTGCCCGATGCCCATCCCGATCCCCCTGCTGCCTGGATCCAGACGCCTTCCACGGGTCCGGTGCCCTGATTGCAGACCACATCACCAGAGATGGTCGTGGACCTGGGGTGTGCCTGCGGGGTGCTCGCCGAGGCCGGCCCGGCGGTCAGAGCGTGTCCGGGAGACGGGGCGGCTGACGGCGGGTCTAGCGTCCTCGCGCTGGCGACGCCGCTCGCGCCAGCGGCGGCCAGGCAGGCGGCGATCATGATCCCGGCCGCTCGCGCGACCAGAGCTGGCCTGTGCCAGACAGCGGCTTTCCGGATTGTCATTTCTCCCCATTCCTTTCGGCGGCCGACCCTGATGGCCGGAAACAATTCCGCAGCCTCGCATCGCCGCTTTAGCAGGTCGATAGCCGGGGAATTCCCCGGACGATGTCGCACGCTGCCGCGGAGATAGCCGGACAGCGTCGCACAGTCTCCGTGCAGGTCAGTGTTGGTCTAGCGGCTGGGCGGGGAGTAGGGCAAGGACCTGGGGAGAAGACGCAATGGCCGATGAGCACTATGACGCGATAGTCGTCGGGACCAGCCAGGGCGGGCGGTTCCTGCCGGGTGAGCTGGCGAAGGCGGGCCAGAAAGTGGCGCTCGTCGAGCGTGACCAGCTTGGCGGCGTCTAGGTCAACAGGGGGTGCACTCCGACCAAGACGATGGTCGCCAGCGCGCGCCTGGCCTACCAGTCTGGCCGCGGCGCGGAGTACGGCGTGCGCACTGGTCCGATATCGGTGGACCTGGCCGCGGTGCGCGATCGCAAGCGGGCCATGGTCGCCGGTGCGCGGCAGAACTACTCGAGCCGCCTGACGCCGGACGGGCTGGACCTCATTGAAGGGGAGGCCCATTTCGCGGGGCCGAACACGGTCGAGATCGCGTTGACGGATGGCGGGACGCGATTGATCAGCGCGCCGGTGATCGTCATCGACGCAGGCACCCGGCCCAGGCCGCTGACGATCACCGGCGCGGACCAGGTGCCCGTGCTCGATTCAACGTCGATCATGGAGCTGGACGAGGTCCCGGAACACCTGATCATCCTCGGTGGCGGCTACATCGGGCTGGAGTTCGGGCAGATGTTCCGCCGGTTCGGCAGCGAGGTCACTATCGTCCAGGCCGGGCCGCGCCTGATGATGATCGAGGACGAGGACGTCTCCGACGAGGTCGCCGCGATCTTGCGCGATGACGGGATCACGGTCCTGACCTCTTCGACGCCCGTCCGGGTCGAGCCGGCCAGCGGCGGGCGCCTGCGACTGACCATACGGACAGCGGACGGCGAGCGGCAGTTCCAGGGCTCGCATCTGCTGTCAGCCATCGGCCGCATCCCTAATACCGACGCGCTCGCTCCCGAGGCGCCCGCGAAGTATCCGTCCAGGTAGTTACGCATGCCCAGGGCCAGGAACGCCTCAAACGGCACCTCGGAGTAGGTGATGGTGGCGATCGGCTCGACGAGGTCGAACATGCGGTGGACCCTGGCCGGTGAGTGCGGCATCGATCAGCATCTCCTGCGGTCGTGACAGCACCCCTCGCGGGCAGCCTCTCACCTGGCTGCAAACGACGGTGCGCGGATCTGACAAATCCGGTCGATTCTGAGCCCGCCTGAGGGGAGGGAGCGGGCCGCTCCCCCGCGCCCCGGCCCCGCCCTCATATCGTGATGGCGATCTTGCCGCCGGGGTGGTGCCCCAGCATGTGGGTGACGGCTTCTGCCGTCTGGTCGAGGGGGTAGGTCTGGGCGATGACGACCTTGACCTCGCCCGACTGGAGGAGCTGGCGGAGCGCGGCCAGGTTCTCGCGGTTCACCGGCGGGGTCACCAGCTTGACGCGGGTGGAGCCGAGCCCCATCAGGACAGCCCGCGCCATCCTGGGCAGGCCCGCGAGCATGCCGCCGGTATAGCCGAGGCTGTTCGGGATGAACGTTCCGCCTGGCGCCAGCACCCGCGCGGCGGCCTTGGGCGGGTAGTTGAGCACGTTGTCGAGGATGACATCGAAACGCTGGCTGCCCCTGGTGAAGTCTTCTCGCGTGTAGTCGATGACATGGTCGGCCCCGAGCGACCGGACCAGCTCGATGCCGCGCGTCCCGCACACGGCGGTGACCTCGGCGCCCAGCGCCCTGGCCAGCTGCACCGCCATGGTCCCGACCCCGCCTGAGGCGCCGTTGATCAGGACGCGCGTGCCGGCGCTCACCCGAGCCACGTCGCGGATAGCGACCAGGGCGGTGAGCCCGCACATCACCGACGCCGCGGCGTCGGCAAACGAGAGCCCGGCCGGCTTGCTGACGAGCTGGGCCGCCGGCGCGGCGGCGTACTGCGCGAAGGCGCCCGCCCGGGCCCTGGCGCAGCCGAACACCTCGTCGCCCGGCGCCAGGTCGGTGACTTGGCGGCCCACGGCCTCGACCACGCCCGCGACGTCGCTGCCGCGAACCGGGCGCCGGGGCCGGCGCAGCCCGACACCCAGGCGCAGGACGTACGGCGCTCCGATCACGGTGGCCCAGTCCGGGGTGTTAACGCTGGTGGCCCGCACCCGGATCAAGACCTCTCCGGCCCCGATCGACGGCACCTCGGCCTCTCCGGCCCGCAGCACGCACTCTGGCTTCCCGTAGCCGTCCTGGATGATGGCCCGCATGCTGGGCGAATTGACAGGCATCTTCCCGCTGCGGCCCGGAGACGGCCGCCCAGTTGCAGAGCCAGCTCGGCGCCACCCATCCCTACGTCGTGGAAATGGCCCTCGCCGTCACCCACAGCGGCGCCCTCGGGTCCTGCGATGACGACGCCGAGTTCGCGTTCGAGATCGACTTCATCCTCGATGGCCTCGACCGGCTCCAGCGCGGCTGACCACCCCACGTCCAAGCGGCTGGAGAAGCTCATGGACGAGCTGGAGACGACGCTGGGCCCGGACAGCGGGAAGCTGATCGGCATCATCGACCTGGCGCGGCGGACACCCGCAAGCGCGGCATGGCCATGCTGGCCTTCAAAGCCGCCTACCGGGCCGCCGGGCTGGAGCCGGTGAAGGGGGAAGGTGAAGAGGGAATGGGGAGGCGGGCGGGGGGCGGGGAGCTGCCTGATTACCTGCCCCTGGTGCTGGATTTCGCGGCCCTGGACCGGCGCGGCGAGAAACTGCTCCGCGAGCACCGGGCCGACCTCGAGCTCCTGCTGCGCGCGCTGCAGCGGGCTGAGTCCCCGTACGCGGCGGTGATCGAGGCCATCTGCACGCAACTCCCGGCCCTGCGCCGACTCGACCTGGCCCGCATCCGCCGGGCCTGGGACGAAGGCCCGCCGGCCGAGGACGTGGGCCTGGAGCCGTTCGCCCCGCCGGGCTATGTGACCGGACGGGAGGCAGCACGGTGAGCAACGCCAGCGCGCTGCAACTGTTCTGGTGGGTGGGCCTGCCCTACCTGGCGCTGGGCATCTTCGTCGTCGGCCACATCTGGCGATGGCGCTACGACCAGTTCGGCTGGACCAGCCGCTCCACCCAGCTGCAAGAGCGCCGGCTGCTCAAGTGGGGATCCCCGATCTTCCACTACGGCACCTTCGCAGCCATCGCCGGGCATTTCATTGGCGTGCTGATCCCCGAGTCCTGGACCCGCGCGATCGGCATCCCCGAGAACGTCTACCGCTGGTTCTCCGCCTCGGCCGGCACCCTGGCCGCCGTCCTGGTCGTCGCCGGAGTGGTGGTCCTGGCCACCCGCCGGCTGCTGGTGCCCCGAGTGCGGGCCACGACTAGCGCGGTCGACTACGTCGCGCTGATCCTGCTGCTCATCGTCATCCTGACCGGCGTCGCCCCGACCATCGGGGTTAACCTGCTGGGCCATGGCTACGACTACCGCACCACCGTCGCGCCCTGGTTCCGCGGCCTGTTCACCGGCTCCCCCGACGTGCACGCCATCGCCACCGCACCGGTCATCTACCAGGTCCACGCCACCGCGGCGTGGGTCATCGCCACCCCGCCCCCTCAGCCCGGCACCAGCGGCCGCCGGTGGCGCAAGATCGGCGTCCGCTACTAGGCCCGCGGCGTGAACGTGGCTGAGAGCCCCGGCCCGGCGGCCGGCCAGGGCGGGGCGCGCCGCCGGGCCGCGACGGCGGTCCGCGACCTGCATCCGGGCTACTTCGCGTTCGTCATGGCCACCGGGATCATCTCGATCGGGACCTTCCTGCTCGGGCCGTCGTGGCTGTCCCTGGCGCTGCTGGCCGTCGCGGCGGCCGGGCTGGTCGTGCTGACCGCCGCCCTGACCGTCCGGATGATCCGCTTCCGGTCCCGCGTGGCGGCCGACCTCAAGGCCCCCGAGCGGGTATTCGGGTTCTTCACCATCACCGCGGGCCTGGACGTGCTGGGCGTGCGCCTGACCGCCGCGGGACACCCCCTGACGACCGCGATCCTGTCCGGGGCGGCCGCCGTGGTCTGGCTGCTGCTGACCTATGGCGTGCCCGCCAGCCTGCTGCTGACCCGGGCCCAGGACTCGGTCCTCGGCGGCATCAACGGCTCCTGGCTGCTGTGGGTGGTCGCCACCCAGTCCCTGGCCGTCACCGCCTCCGCACTGGTCAAAGCCTGGCCGTCGCAGTCCGGGTTCCTGGCGCCGGCCGCCGCCGCGCTGTGGAGCATCGGGCTCGTGCTGTACCTGCTCCTGGTCTCCCTCATCCTGCTGCGCTGGCTGACGGTGACCATGACCCCGGCGGCCCTCGGCCCGCCGTACTGGATCCTCATGGGCGCGACCGCGATCACGGTGCTGGCCGGCGCCAAGATCCTGGACCTGCCCGCGGCGCTTCCGGTCGTGGCGGCCACGCGCGGCTTCGTCGAGGGGTTTTCCTTCGCCCTGTGGGCCTTCGGCACCTGGTGGATCCCGCTGCTGATCGTGCTGGGCCTGTGGCGGCACGTCCGCCGCCGCTGGCCGCTCAGCTATGAGCCCACGCTGTGGAGCGTCGTCTTCCCGCTCGGCATGTACGCCGTCGCCACGCTGACCTTCGGCCAGGCCGCCCGCCTGTCGTTCATGCCGCCCATCGCCCACGTCATGCTCTGGGTCGCGGTCGCGGCATGGACGCTGGTAGCCGCCGCGTTCGCCGCCCGGGTCCTCGTACCTAAGTAGGAGCGCCGGTCGTCGGCCGGTAGGAGCCGGAATCCGGCCTGCCGACGATGCGGGCGCGGCGGCCGGGACCGTACCTTCGGCTTATGTCCGAGATGTCCGGCTCGATGAGGCTGACGCCCAGCGCCTCCACCTCGCCTCCAGCGGTCGCCCTGCGCGACGTCCGCAAGGTCTACGGCCGCGGCGAGGGCGCCGTCGTCGCCCTCAACGGCGTCAGCGCCGCGCTTTTCCCCGGCTCGTTCACCGCGATCATGGGGCCATCGGGCTCCGGCAAGAGCACATTCCTCAATATGGCCGCGGGGCTGGACCGGCCCACGTCCGGCAGCGTCGCGTTCGGCGACACCGACCTGGAGCACCTCAGCGAGCGGCGGCTGACAATCCTGCGGCGGGAGCGGATCGGATTCGTGTTCCAGGCCTTCAACCTGCTGCCCACGCTCACCGTCGCCCAGAACATGGCCCTGCCGCTGCGCCTGGACGGCCGCCGGCCGCGGCGCTCGGCGGTCCGCGAGATCGCCGCGCGGGTCGGGCTGGACCACCGCCTGGGCGACCGGCCCGCGCAACTGTCCGGCGGCCAGCAGCAGCGGGTCGCCATCGCGCGGGCTCTTATCACCCGGCCCCAGGTGGTGTTCGCCGACGAGCCGACCGGAGCGCTGGACACCCAGACCGGGCGCGAGGTGCTCGGCCTGCTCCGGGAGGTCGTGGACGAGGACCGGCACACGGTGGTGATAGTCACCCACGACCCGGTGGCGGCGGCCTACGCCGACCGCGTCATGCTGCTGGCCGACGGGCACGTGGCCGGGACGCTGGAGGCCCGACCGCCGACCTGGTCGCCGAGCGCCTCGCGCACCTGGGGTCCTGAGCCATGCTGCGCCTAGCCGTCCTCAGCGCTCGTGGCCGCCTGGTCACCTTCACCGGCGCGCTGGTCGCGCTGGCCGCCGCGGCCGTCCTCTCGATGGCCTGGGGCATGCAGCTCGAGTCGATGCTGCGCACGCATCCCCCGGTCGAGCGCTACGCCGGCGCGGCGGCGGTCGTGACCGGGCAGCAGGCCGTCGGCGGGCGTCACAAGGTCGCCCTCAGCGAGCGGGCGCGGGTGAGCTCCCCGCTCGCCGCGCGGCTGGCGGCTGTGCCCGGCGTGCGGGCGGCGATCGGCGACGTCTCGGTGCCCGCCCGGCTCGGCCGCACGGCCGTGGTCGCCCACGGCTGGAGCAGCGCCGCGCTGACGCCTTACGTCCTCGTGACCGGCCGCCCGCCCGCGCGGCCCGGCGAGGTGGTCACCGGCTACCCGGCCGCGCTCGGCACGCGGCTGACCCTGGCGTCCACCGGGCCCGCGCGCACGGTCACGGTGGTCGGCGTGGCCCGGCCCCGGCACCCCGTTTCCCAGCAGGCGGCGATCTTCCTGACCGACGCGGAGGCCGGGCGGCTGGCCGGTCACCCGGGCCAGGTCGACGCGATCGGCGTGCTGGCCGGTCCCGGCTTCGACCTCGCGCGCCTGCGCGCGGCCGCCGGCGGCGCGCTGGTGCTGACGGGCGCCGCCCGCGGGGCGGCCGAGTACCCACAGCTCGCGCGGGCCCGCCAGGTCCTGATCCCGGTCACGGCGGCGTTCGGCGGGCTGGCCATCTTCATCGCGATGTTCGTGGTGGCCAGCACGCTCGGACTGTCGATCCAGCAGCGCGAGCGCGAGATCGCGCTGCTGCGGGCGGTGGCCGCGACGCCGGGCCAGATCCGGCGCATGATCGCGTGGGAGGCGGCAATCGTCGCGCTGGTCGGCTCGGCCGCCGGGATCTGGCCAGGGATCGCGCTGGGCCGGTTTCTCGCCCATGCGCTGGTGCGCCACGGCATCGCGCCGCCGATCTACGTCCTGCACTACGACTGGCTCCCCGCCGCCGCGGCCATCGGCGGCGGGGTCGCCACCGCGCTGCTCGCGGTGCTGGCCGCCGGGCGGCGTGCGGCCCGCGTGGCGCCGACGCTCGCGCTGTCGGACGCCGCGGCCGAGCCGCGGCCGATTGGAGCGGGCCGGCTCATCGGCGCGGCGGTGGCGCTGGCCGGCGCGGTACCGCTGTTCGCGGTCTCGACCACCACCACCAGCCCGTCGACCGCCGCGGCCACCTCCGAGATCAACGCCGTCTTTCTCGTGGTGGCGGCGGCCTTCCTCGGTCCGGTCGTGGCCTTCGCGGTGGCGCGGCTGCTGGCGCCGGCACTGGCCGGGCTCTCGCCCGTGGGCGGGTTCCTGGCCTCCGCGAACCTCGGCGCCGCTACCCGGCGCTTCTCCTCGGCCAGCACTCCGCTGATGCTCACCATCGCCCTGAGCTGCACCTTCTTCTTCGGCAGTACTACCATCGAGCACGCCACCAGCCAGCAGGAGCGGGCCGGGCTGACGGGCCAGCTCGTCCTCACCAGCGCCGGGCCAGGACTCCCGGCCGCCGCGCTGGCGGACACGCGGTCCACGCCAGGGGTGCGCTCGGCGGTGGCGCTCACGTCCACCGCGCTCGGCCCGAGCCTGGGCTCCCGCGACATCCTCCCGGCCCAGATCCTGGCCGGAGGGCCGGGCGGCGGCCTGAACGTCGGCGTGACCGCGGGGTCGCTGAGCGCCCTGCACGGCGACACGATCGCACTCGGGCTCCACCAGGCCAGCGCCGCCGGTGTCCGTGTCGGCGACCGCGTAGCGATCATGCTCGGCGACGGCACGCGTACCCGCGCCACCGTGGTCGCCATCTACGCCCGGGACCTGGCCTTCGGCGAGGCCCTGCTCAGCCAGGGCCTCGCCACTGGTCACCAGACCACCCCGCTGCTCAGCGAGATCCTCGTTCGCACCGGGCAGCCGGCCTCCGTGGCCCGGCGCCTGCAGGCGCTGGCTCGGCGGTATCCAGGGCTCCGGGTCAGCGACAGCGCCTCGCTGGTCACGGCGAACGCGGCCAGCGACGAGCTGAACCACTGGCTCGGGCCGTTCTTCGTCGCGATGTTGTTCGCCTTCACCTCGATCGCCGTCGTCAATACGCTGATCATGATCGCGCTCCGGCGCCGCCGCGAGCTGGCGCTGCTGCGCCTCACCGGTGCGACCACGCGCCAGGTCCGGTCGATGGCGCGCTGGGAGGCCGTCCTGATCATCGCCATCGGGCTCGGCACCGGCCTGGCCATCGCCGCCACGGCGCTGCTGCCGCTCAGCCACGCGCTCAACGGCAGCCTGCGCCCGTACGCGCCGCTCGGCTGGCTCGCGGCCATTCTCGGCACCTCGGCGCTCCTGGCCCTGGTCGCCCTGGCCGTGCCAACGCGGCTGGCGCTGCGCGCACGGCCGGTCGAGGCGATCGGGATCCGCGAGTAGGCCGCGGGCAGTTGGGCTGGCCCGGCGGTAAGTTCCGCTCCTTCTCAGGTAGGAGGCGCCCCCGCGGCGCGGCGGTTTACCGTCATGTCATGCAATACCTGGGGCCGCTCGCGCGCCGGCTCGTGCTCGACGCGCTGATCCTGATCGTGGCGGCCGAGGCCGCGGTCGAGGTCGCGTTCTGGCACCACGCGGAGTACGAGCCGCGCCCCGCGTGGTTCGCCGTGCCGGCGATCGTGCTGGTGATCTTCCCCCTGCTGGGCCGCCGGCGCTTTCCGTTCGCCGCGCCGGCGGCGGTCTGGCTGGTGGCCGCGGCGGTCTCCTTCGCCGATGGCCTGCTCGTCGTGACGCCGATCGGCGCGGTCATCGGCGCGATGATCGCCGCCCTCCTGCTCGGGAACCTCGGCGACGGCCTTAAGGGCCGGCTCGGCCTGACCATCGTGCTGTGCGGGACGGCGGTGGTGGTCGGCAACAAGCCCGGCTACACCCGCGGCGAACTCATCTTCACCCCGCTCATGTTCGCGGTCGTCTGGGGCGCGGGCTTCGCCCAGCGTGAGCGCGCCGGGCACGCGGAGGCAGCCGAGCGGCGCGCTGTCCACGCCGAGTTCGAACGCGAGACCGCCACGCAGGTCGCGACGGCGCAGGAGCGAGCCCGGATCGCGCGCGAGATGCACGACACCATCGCCCACGCGGTCAGCGTCATGGTCCTGCAGGCCGGCGCGGTGCGCCACCAGCTTCCCGACGACCTGCAGGCGCACAAGAATGTCCTGCACGATGTCGAGCAGGCCGGCCGTACGGCGCTGACGGACATGCGTCACCTGCTGGACGCCATGCGCGAGAATGGCGAAGGCCTCGAGTTGGCCCCGCAGCCGGGGCTTGACCGCCTCGACGGCCTGCTGGAGGAGGTCGGGCGCGCCGGGCTGCCGGTCCGGCTGCGAGTCACCGGCGAGCCCTTCGACCTGCCCGGCAGCGCCGACATCTCGGCCTACCGAATCGTCCAGGAGGGTCTCACCAACGCGCTCAAGCACGCCGGCGCCACCCAGGCCGAGGTGTCGCTGGACTACGCGCCCGGCCAGCTGAGCATCGAGGTACGCGACAACGGCCGTGGCGCCGCCGACGGCACCAGCGGCGGCCACGGGCTGGTCGGGATCCGCGAGCGGGTCCGCCTCTACGATGGCGAGATGTCCACGAGCACGCCCGCGGACGGAGGCTTCCTGCTCCGCACGCGCCTGGCGCTGGACAGGAACCTGCCGTGAGCATCCGCGTCCTCGTCGCCGACGACCAGTCCATGGTCCGGGCGGGCTTCCGTATGCTGCTCACCGGCGAGCCGGACATCGACGTCGTGGCGGAGGCGAGCAACGGGCTCGAGGCCGTGGACCTGGCCCAGCGGCTTGACCCGGCCGTCATCCTGATGGACATCCGGATGCCCGAGGTGGACGGTCTCGAGGCGACCCGGCGGATCCTGGCCGAGAACCGCACCGCGCCCATCCCGCGTATCTTGATCCTCACCACCTTCGGGCTCGACGAGTACGTCTACGAGGCCCTGCGGGCAGGCGCGAGCGGGTTCGTGCTCAAGGACGACCCGGCCGAGCAGCTGATCGCCGCCGTCCGGACGGTCGCGGCCGGGAACGCCCTCCTGTCGCCCGCCGTCACCAGGCAGGTGATCAGGAAGTTCACCCGCATCCCGCGCTCAGCGCCGCCGAAGGGGGCAGACGAGCTCACCGAGCGAGAGCGCGAGATCCTGCGGCTGATCGCGACCGGGCTGTCCAACGCGGAGATCGGCCAGGCGCTCTACATCAGCGAGACCACGGTCAAGACGCACGTCACGCACATCCTGCAGAAGCTCGGCCTGCGCGACCGGGTTCAGGCGGTCGTGCTGGCCTACCAGACGGGCCTGTTCGACCAGACAGCAGGCGAGTAACCGGCGCGGCGGTCAGGGCAGGGCAGTCAGGGTCGGGCGGGTCAGGGAAAGCTGACGCTGATGTCCAGGCCGCCCTCGGGCCGGGCCCGCGCGCTGAGCTCGGCGCCGTGAACGGTGACGATGGCGCGGACGATGGCCAGGCCCAGTCCGTGCCCGCCGCCCTGGCGGACCCGCTGGCTGGCTGGCCGCTGGAACGGCTGGAACAGGCGGTCGACCTCGTCGGGCGGCACCAGCGGCCCGGTGTTGCTGACCGTCACGACCGCCCGCCCGTCGCAGATGGCGGCGGAGACCTCGACCCGGCCGCCGTCCACGTTGTGCCGGATGGCGTTGCTGACCAGGTTGGCGATGAGGCTCCCGGCCAGGGCCGGGTCGCCCGTGGCCGGCGCCGCCGACAGGGCGGTGTCGACGCGGATGTCGCGGCGCTCGGCGTCCTGGTGCCGGTCGAGTACCGCCGTGGCGGCGATGTCGGCCAGGTCGAAGGGCTCCCAGCGCTCGATCTCGCGCTCGCTGCTGGCCAGCGTGAGCAGCGAGTCGATGAGCCGTTCCTGCTGTCCGTTCCACTGCAGCGCCTTCTCGCAGGCGGACCGCAGCGTGGTCAGGGTGGCCTCCGGGTCGGCCAGCGCGACCTGGAGCACGGTCTTCTCCGCCGCCACCGGCGTCCGCATCTCGTGCGAGGCGTTGGCGACGAAGTGCCGCTGGGCCACAAACGATGCCTCCAGCCGCCCGAATAGTCCGTCGAGGGTCTGGCCGAGCTGCCTGAACTCGTCGTCGGGACCGGCCACGGCCAGACGCTGGTGCAGGTTCCTGGCCGAGATGTCACGGGCGGCCGTGGTGATGGTGCGCAGCGGCCGCAGCACCCGGCCGGCGATCAGCCAGCCGATCCCGAGGGCCAGGAGGGCCAGGAGGACGACCATGACCAGCCCGGCGACGTTCTGCTTCATGTCGTGGGTGACGGTGCCGGCGAACGACAGCTGGCCGGCCGGGCCGCAGGGGCCCAGGCCACTCGGCGCGCCGGGGGCCCGCGCGCAGCTGGCCCCGACCAGGAAGTTGGGCTTGAAGATCACCGCCAGCGCGGCCACGGCCACGACGGACAGGCCGAACACGGCCGCGTAGAGCAGGGCGAGCTGCGCCCGCAGGGTCCGCCGCGGCAGGCGGGACGCCGCGGCGGCCAAGCCGGACAGGCGCATCACAGTCCTCCGATCTGGTAGCCGCCCTCGCGGACGGTGCTGATGACGGGCGGGTCGCCGAGCTTGAGCCGGAGGCGGCGCATGGTCTGCTTGACCGCGGTGGTGAACGGGTCGGCCGCCTCGTCCCAGACCCGCTCCAGCAGTTCCTCGGCCGAGACCACCCGATCCCCGGCCGCCAGCAGGCACTCCAGCAGCCCGAACTCCTTGGGGCTGAGCTCCAGCCGCCGCCCGGCCCGGTACGCGATCCGCCGCCCGGGGTCCAGGGTCACGTCGCCGTGCTCCAGTACCGGGGGCAGCGAGACCGTCGGCCGACGGCCGATGGCGCGGATCCGCGCGACCAGCTCGGCGAAGTCGAAGGGCTTGGGCAGGTAGTCGTCGGCGCCCAGGCCTAGGCCCTCGACCCGGTCCCGTACCGTGCTGGACGCGGTCAGCATCAGCACCCGGCTGCCCGACCGCCGGGCTGCCAGCCGCCGGCAGACCTCATCGCCGTGCACTCCGGGCAGGTCCCGGTCCAGCACGACCACGTCATACGGCGTGACGTCGAGGTGATCGAGGGCGTCGGCCCCGTCCAGCACGACGTCCACCGCCATCCCCTCGCGGCGCAGCCCGGCCGCGATGGCCGTGGCCAGGTCCTCGACATCTTCCGCTACCAGCACCCTCACGCCTTCGAGAATGCCAGGTCAGCCGTATCAGGCGGGTTTCAGCCTGGGCTACCGGGCTGAGACCGGCGCCGGCGTAGAACCGACTTCGAGGCAACCCACCATCGAGCCAGAAGGCGGCCAGCTGACCATGACCACGATGACACCCGCCCGGCCGCCGGGCATCCGGGCCGGGCACGATCCGCTCGCCCATCAGCTGCGAGCCGAGTGGACCAAGTTCCGGACCGTCCGCGGCTGGGTCATCGGCCTGATCGCCGGGGCGATCGTGACGGTCGCGTGGGGGCTGCTTGTCGCCAACGGAGGCAGCACCGCCTGCCAGCCCAACCCAGCCGGGCCGGTGCTGAGCGGCGCGGCCTGCCTGCCCCATGTCCCACTGGGACCAGGCGGCGAAGCCGTCACCGACAGCTTCTACCTGGCCCGCCGGCCGCTGCCGGGTGACGGCAGCATCACCGTCCGGGTGACGTCGCTGACCGGCCGGTACTCGGCCGGCGGGATCGCGCCGGGGCCCGACCCGCAGGCGCGCTTCGCCCGGGGCCTCCAGCCCTGGTCCAAGGCCGGGATCATCATCAAGGCGTCGGCCCGGCCGGGCTCGGCCTACGCGGCGATGATGGTCACCGGCGGCCACGGGGTCCGGATGCAGTACGACTTCACCCACGACACGGCCGGCCTGGCCGGGAACGTCTCCGCCGGGTCGCCGCGCTGGCTGCGGCTGACCCGTTCTGGCGACACGCTGACCGGCTACGACTCCGCCGACGGCCGCCACTGGACGACGGTCGGCACTACGCGGCTGGCCGGGCTGCCCGCGACCGTGCAGGCCGGGCTGTTCGCCGCGTCGCCCGACCACGCCACCGTGGTGTCGGCCTCCCTCGGCGGCGGCACCAGCACAGGCGGCCCCAGCCTGGCCACGGCCGCCTTCGACCGCATCCGCCTGTCCGGCGCCGGGCCCGGTGCCCCGGCCGGCGGCTGGCACGGCGGAGTGGTTGGCCACTCCGGCGAACTCCCGGCGGCGGCCAGCGGCTGGCGGCGGACGGGCGGCGGCCTCAGCGTGACCGGGACCGGCGACATAGCCCCGGTCGTGACCGGCCCGGACGCCTCGGCCATCGGCCAGTACCTGACCGGCGCGTTCGCCGGGCTGATCGCGGCGATCGTGATCGCGGTGATGCTGATCACCACCGAGTACCGGCGGGGCCTGATCCGGATGACGCTGGCGGCCAGCCCGCGCCGCGGCCGGACGCTGGCGGCCAAGGCCATCGTGGCCGGCGCCGTGACCTTCGCGGCGGGGCTGGCCGCGGCCGCGGTGGTCGTCCCGCTCGCGGGCCGGCTGGCCCGCGCCAAGGGCTCCTACGTGCTCCCGGTGTCCGGGCTGAGCAGCCTGCGGATGATTGTCGGCACCGCCGCCGTGCTTGCGGTCGCCGCCGTCCTGGCCGTCGCGCTCGGTACCATCCTGCGGCGCAGCGCGGCGGCCGTCGCGACCGGCATCGCGGTGATCGTCCTGCCCTATGTCCTCAGCACCACCGCCGTGCTGCCGGCCGGCGTCGCGGGGTGGCTGCTGCGGCTCACCCCGGCCGCCGCCTTCGCCATCCAGCAGAGCACACAGGCCTACCCCCAGGTGACCGCGAGCTACACGCCCGAGGCCGGCTACTTCCCGCTCGCCCCGTGGGCCGGCTTCGCGGTGCTGTGCGGCTACGCCGCCGTGGCCCTGGCCGTGGCCTGGTACCTGCTGCGCCGCCGGGACGTGTGATGGGCCAGGCCATCGGCACAAGGACGGCTTTACCGTGAAGCACGGCTGCCCGCCGCTGACGCCGGGCGACTGGCCGGACCGGCGCTTTTGCGGCCCGGCCCGGTGGTGATGACCGGGGTGCGGGTCCCGCCGGCCGCCGGGTCCTCGGCCAGGCTGAGGACGTGCCAGGCGACGTCGGCGCGGGAGATGGTCCTCATCGCGAACCGGTCGCTGGCCTGGACGTTCCCGGTGAGCGGGCCGTCGGTGAGCTTGACCGGGCGCAGCGCGTACCAGTCCAGGCCACTGGCCGCGAGCTCGCTCTCCATCGCCCGCAGGTCCTGGCCGACGCGACCCAGGTTGGGCACCGCCACGGTGCGGAAGAACCGGAACAGTAGCCGCGGCCCCGGGCCCATGACGGCATCGGCGGGTCCCATGCTGGCGGTGCTGACCGCGATCAGGCGGGCCGAGGGAGCCGAGGCCCGCATCGCGGCGATGACCGTGCGGGCCAGTCGCTGATGCAGGTCGGGCGGCGAGGTCAGCGCGGTCCGCGGGTTGTGGCGGGTGGCGAAGTTCGGCACGGCCGCCGTGACCACGACGTCGGCGCCGGCCACCGCGTCGGCGGTCACCCCGCGGCCGAGCAGGTCCGGGGCCAGGAGGATCTCGGCCGGGCCGGGCGGCGGGTCCTGGGGCGGGGTGCGGTATACGGCCCGGACCCGGTGGCCGCGCTCCGCGGCCAGGGCCACGACCTGGCTGCCGATACCGCCGGAGGCGCCGAAGACGGTGATGTTCATGGTCAGGTGCTCCTGTTCGTCAGGACCCGGTCCGGGCCGGGCGTTGAGTGTGAGGTGAAGGGCCAGAAGACGGGGGCGGTGAGACGGACTCGCCGCGCGTGCTGGCCGTGCGCAGGGCGATGACCGACGCGGCCAGCAGGAAGACGGCGCAGGCCAGCAGCGCCTGGTGGAAGCCACCGGTGAGCGCGACGGCGGGCCGGGCGCCGACCGTGAGCAGCGTGCTGGTCCTGGCGGCGGCGATGGCGGTGAAGACGGCCAGCCCGAGCGCGGTACCGAGTTGCTGCGAGGCGGCCAGCAGGCCGGCCGCCAGCCCGGCCTGCTCCGGCACGACGCCGGCGTTGGCGGCGGTGGTCACCGCGACCAGGACCGCGCCCAGCCCGACCGCCATGATGAGTAGGCCGGGCAGCAGGCTGCCGGGATAGCTGCCCGCCACCGGGATGCGGGACAGGTACCAGACCCCGGCGGCGGCGATCAGCGCCCCGGCGACGATGACCGGGCGGGTGCCGATCCGGGCGAACAGCTTCGACGAGATCCCGGCGGCGACCGCGATGCCCGCAGTGACCGGCAGGTAGGCCGCGCCGCCCCGGATCGGCGAGTAGCGCAGGACGTTCTGCATGTAGAGGGTGAGGAAGAAGAACACCGACACGAAGGCGGCGAACGCGATCATCTGCGTGGCATCGGCGGCGGCCAGGCCCCGGACCCGCAGGATCGCGACCGGGAACAGCGGGTCGCGGCGGCGTAGCTCGAGGACCGCGAACGCGGCCAGGATCACGCCCGCCGTGGCCAGCTCGCCGACCGTGCGCGCGCTGGCCCAGCCCTGCTGCGGCGCCCGCACCAGGGCGTAGACCAGCAGCAGCATGCCGCCGGTGGCCAGGACGGCGCCGGGCACGTCGAAGGACGCCGGCCGGGCCCGGTGCGGCTCACCGGGCAGCAGGCGGGCCGCGCCGGCCAGGATCAGCGCGCACACCGGCAGGTTGGCGAACAGTACCCACCGCCAGCCCGGCCCCTGGGCCAGCACGCCGCCCAGGAAGACGCCGACCGCCGCGGCCAGGCCGGAGATGGCGCCCCAGACGCCCAGCGCTCGGCTGCGGTCGGCGCCTTGGTGAAAGGTGGTAGTCAGCAGGGACAGCCCGGCCGGGGCCATCAGCGCGGCCCCCGTCCCCTGGGCCAGCCGGGCGCCGATCAGCATGCCCGCGCTGACCGACAGGCCCCCGGCCAGCGAGCTGGCCGCGAACAACACGGTGCCCGCGATCAGCAGCCTCCGGCGGCCGAGCAGATCGCCGGCCCGGCCGCCGAGCAGCAGCAGCCCGCCGTAGGTGACCAGGTAGCCGGACAGCACCCACTGCAGGCCCTGGACCGAGAACCCCAGGTCACGGCGGATCGACGGCAGGGCGACGTTCATGATCGAGGAATCGGCGACGTCGAGGAACTGCACGGCGCACAGCAACAGCAGGGTGAGCCGTCCGCGGCCGGTAGCGAGAAACGAAGCGGGCGGGGTGGTCACGGCAGGCGCCTCCAAGACTGGACCGGTCAGTACAGTCTTGAGGCTAACAGTAAGTGGACCGATTAGTACAGAGTCAGGCCAGGAACATCCTCACCTGTCTGCTAGCCGCGGACTGTACCGGCCGGTCCATTCTCGGTTCCGCCACGGTCGCGGGCCCGGCGCCCTCCCCCAGGGCGCCGGGTCCGCCATTCAGCGGTCGGCCACTTAGCGGCCGGCCGCCGGCGAGGCGAAGGGCTGGACGTCTCCGCGGCAGTGCAGCACCTTCGGCGCCGCGGCCCGAGGACGCAGCAGGTAGCCCCAGATCGCGTCGTCCACGCAGGCCGACGTACCGGCCGCCTCATGGCCCCAGCTGTCGCTGGAGATCAGCCGGCTGCCCGGCATCATCCGCGCCACCTTCACGGCGCTGTCGTAGCTGGTGGCCGGGTCCCACAGGTCGCCGATCACCAGCACCGGCGCGGCCGTCCGGCGGTCGAACGGGCCCCGGTACACGTCCCGGTCCTGCGCGGTCCAGATGTCGCGCGCGCACGGGACGGTGAACCAGGCGTAGTAGGCCCCGAAGTACGGGGCCCGCCGGTCGGCGGCGGCCGCGGCCGCGGGCCAGGCGGCGGCGCTCGCGCCGGACCTGGGGTCGGTGCACAGCACCGCGGACTGGGCCTGCAGGAGGGTGTCGAAGCCGGGCGGGGCCGCCAGCTCCGCGTGCAGGCGCAGCAGCGCCCGCACCAGGGCGGCGTGGCCACTGCCTCCCCCGCCGGGTGCCGCCAGCCGGGCCAGGTCGGTCAGCTCGGGGATCAGGCCCCGGTACCCGCTCGGGTCGTGCAGCCAGTGCTCGGTGTCGGCGATCATGTCCGGATAGGCGAAGGTGGTCGCCTTGACGCCCGGGGCGGCCAGGCGCAGCGGCCGGGCCCGGAGCCGGGCGGCCAGCCGGGCGAACCGGACGTTGGGGTGCGGGCTGGCGAACGAGCACCGGGCCCGGCCTGCCTGCCGGCACAGCTTGAGCAGCTCGCTCAGCGCCCGGCCGCTGGCCGCGGCCGAGCCCACCCGGTCGAAGACCGGCACGTGCGCGGTGGCTCGCGTCCCGACCAGTTCCTGCGGGTCGACGATGCCGTCGATCACCAGTGCCCGGACCCGGCCGGGGAACATGTTCGCGTAGACCTCCCCGAGGTAGGAGCCGTAGGACTCGCCGAAGTAGGTCAGCTTGCGGTCGCCCACGGCCCGCCGCAGGACGTCCATGTCGAGGGCGTCGTCGGTGGTGTCCATCGCCGACGCGATCTTCCGCCCGGTGGTGGAGCAGGCCCGACCGAGCCCGCGGGCCGCGCGGATAACCGCCCGCTGCCGCCTCGGCGTACTGGGGAACGGGGTGGCGCTGAACGGGGCCAGCGTGCGGTCCCGCGCCGCCGGGCTGGTGAAGCACCGGAGCGCCGTGCTCCCGCCCACCCCGCGCGGGTCCACCCCGACGATGTCGAACCGGTCGAGGATGACCTTGGGCAGGGCCTGCGGCAGCAGCGCGGCGAAGGCCCTGGCCGAGTCGCCCGGCCCGCCGGGGTTGACGAAGATGGTGCCCAGCGCGCGGCCGGGGTCGGCCGCCCTGACCCGCAGCAGCGCCACCGAGATCTTCGCGCCGCGCGGGCGGCGGTAGCTCAGCGGCAGCTCGGTCGTGGCGCACTGGTCGGTCTTCTGGCACGCCTGCCAGCGCAGGTGCGGCGTCGGCACCCGGTCGGCCAGGTGGGCCCAGCGGGTGACCGGATGGGTGGCCGGGCGGGTGGCCGGGCGGCCAGGGCCGGCCGCGTCGGCGGCGGATGCGCAGGCCAGGCCGGTAAGGGCCAGAGCGCTTACGGCCGCGGTCATGATCGTGAAGTGTGGTGCTCTCATGCTGACCATCGTTCGGCAGCGGCGCCGCCGGGGCACCGGAGCGCACCGGACAATTGCCGGTGGGGCTGCCCCCACCGCCGCGAGTGGGGCCAGGATGCCGTCAGGCCCTGAGGTAGGCCAGGACGGCCATCACCCGGCGGTGCTGTGCGTCGTCGGGCAGCAGCCCGAGCTTGGCGAAGACGTTGCCGATGTGCTTTTCCACCGCGCTGGCCGACAGCACCAGGCGCTGGGCGATGGCCGTGTTGGAGTGGCCCTCGGCCATCAGCGCCAGCAGCTCCCGCTCCCGCGCCGTCAGCGCGGACAGGGCGCTGTCGCGGCGCTGCCCGGCTAGCACCTGGGCGATGACCTGGGGGTCGAGCACCGCCTCGCCGCGGGCCACCCGGCGCAGCGCGTCCAGGAACTCCTCCACCCGCGCGACCCGGTCCTTGAGCAGGTACCCGACGCCGCCCGAGCCGTCCGCGAGCAGGTCGCGCGCGTAGGACTCCTCCACGTACTGGCTGAGCACCAGCATCGGCGCGCCCGGCAGCTGCGAGCGGGCGCTGATCGCCGCGCGCAGGCCCTCGTCGGTGTAGGTCGGCGGCATCCGCACGTCCACCACCGACACGTCCGGGCGGTGCGCGAGCACCGCCTCGACCAAGGCCGGGCCGTCACCTACCGCCGCCACCACCTGGTGGCCGTCCTCGGCCAGCAGCCGGACCAGGCCCTCGCGCAAAAGCACCGCGTCGTCGGCCACCACGATCCGCATCGGGCCGTCCGCGGCCGGCCCCGTCCTGGCCTCGTCCGGGGTCACCCGCACGGCAGCTCCGCGATGATCGTCGTCGGCCCGCCGGCCGGGCTGGAGACCCGCAGCGTGCCACCGGCCGCGCGCAGCCGGTCGTCCAGCCCGCGCAGCCCGTGGCCCTTGGCCAGCGCCGCGCCGCCCACGCCATCGTCGGTGACCCAGGCCCGCAGCGTGCCCGCGCCGTTGCCGGCGAACCCGTGGCGCAACCCGACCCCGCACCAGCGGGCGTGGCTGTGCTTGGCCACGTTGGTCAGCGCCTCGGCGATCACGAAGTACGCGGCCGTCTCGGTGGCCGGGTCCAGCCGCCCGTCCAGGCCGTCGGCGTCGAGCTCCACCGGCACCGTCGAGCGCGCGGCCAGTGCAGTGACCGCGGCCCGCAGCCCGCGGTCGACCAGCACCGGCGGGGCGATGCCGCGCGACAGCGCCCGCAGCTCGTCCAGCGCCTCCTGGGTCTGGACGATCGCGTCGGCTAGCGCCTCCCTGACCGCCTCCGGCCTACTGTCGAAATGGTGCTGGGCCCGGCCCAGCTCCAGCGCCAGGCGGACCAGCCGCTGCTGCGGCCCGTCATGGATGTCGCGCTCCAGCCGGCGCAGCGCCGTCGCCTCGGCGCTCACCGCGGCCACCGTCTGCGCCCGCGCCGTGTCCCGCTCCTGCTCCAGCCCGCTGATCCGGCGGTGCAACGCCGACTCGTCCGACAGCAGCGCCTGCCCCAGCCGGACCTGGACCGCCGCGCACGCCCTGGTCACCAGCGGCAGCGCACACAGCAGCAGCAGCCCGACCGCGGTGCCGATGGCGAGCCGCTCGGCCGGCGAGGTCAGCCCGACGCTCACGGCGATGTAGGACTTCGAGTGGGAGCCGCCCGTGCTCAGCGTCTCGGGCGGAATCGTCCCAGAGGACGGGATGAGCCCGGCGCGCAGCAGGGCCGTCGAGGCGGCCACCCCGACCCACCACCACACCCCCGTCACCACCGCCGTGACCAGGGCGATCGGAAACACCACCACCGCGTGGGCCACGTCCAGCCACAGCCCGGGGTCGGCCGGGTCGGCTCTCTCCCCCGGCCGCGACCCCCAGCCCGGGCCACGCACCCCGGCCACCGCCCGCATCCGGCCGATCCGCCACCGCTCCAGCTCGGCGAACCACCGAGCCGGCGCCAGCCCCCCGGCCACCGCCCGCGACCCGCCTGGCAGCAGGCGGCCGACTGTCGCCAGGACCAGCCCCGCGGGCACCAGGAGCAGGCTGGCCCCGGCCGTCACCGGCGCGGTCAGCAGGTACAGCGACTCCACCAGCGTGCGGCGTCCGGTGCGGATGACAAACCGGCCCGGTCGCCGCCGGCCCCGGACCGCCGAGGCAAGCGACTCGGTCATGCCCTCAGCCTATTCGCGAGTTTTCGTGCTCTCCCGCCGGATCGTGAACCGCCACCTGTCCTCCAGACGTCCTGCACGCGGTCGGCACACCGGTCGCTGACCGTGCCAGCATGACCGACGCGGCCGACCGGACCTGGAGCCGTTCCATGCCCGCCACCTACGACCGCTGCCTGGGCCCGGCCGTGTTCGTCGCGCACGCCGTCGAGCTGGCCCGGCGGGCCGCCGCAGACCGCGCCGAGGCCGCTCTGGAGCTGGCGGCGGGCACCGGGATCCTGACCCGCCAGCTCGTCCGGCGGCTGCCCGGTGCCCAGGTCACGGCGACCGACCTCAGTCCGGCCATGGCCGCCTACGGGGCGCGGCAGGTGCCGCAGGCGGCCTGGCAGCAGGCCGACGCGCTGGCGCTACCGTTCGCGGACGGCTCTTTTGACCTGGTGACCTGCCAGTTCGGCGTGATGTTCTTCGCACCCAGGGCGGCGGCCTACGCCGAGGTCGCCCGGGTACTGCGGCCCGGCGGGCGGTTCTGGCTCAGCACCTGGGACGTGATCGAGCGCAACGACTTCGCCGCCGCGCTGGCCGAGGCCATCGAGCTGACGTTCCCCGACGACCCGCCGACCTTCCTGGCCCGGATTCCGCACGGCTACGCCGACGTGACGGCGGTCGCGGCCGACCTGCGAGCGGCGGGCCTGGCGCCGCAAGACCAGGCCATGGTGGTCAGGACCGGCCGCGCCAGGTCGGCCGCCCAGGTGGCCACGGGCTTCTGCCAGGGCACGCCGCTGCGGATGGCGATCGAGTCCAGGACCGACCTGCGCGCCGCGACCAGCGCGATCGCCACGCGGATGACGGCCCGCCTCGGCCCCGGCCCGGTCACCGGCCGTCTGACCGCTCACCTCATCGCCGGCCGCCGCTAGTCTCCCGGCCCCGGTCGGCTGTCGCCCGGCCGCTGACGTTGCGGGTGGTGCGGGTGGGCTGCCAGTGGCGAGCGGCCTGGCACCTGCGCCTGCCTGCCCGCCGGGCGACGCAGGGCGCAACGACGTGGTTGTTGCTCCCACGTCGGTACAGCGGCGTGAGAGCAACAACCACGTCGTTGGTGGTCGCCCGAAGTCGGGCCAGTCTGTGGCTTGTGAGGTGGTTGGGACGGGGGTGAAGCCGTTGGGGGTCGGCTGGTCGTGATCAGGGCCTGTCCCGCGGCCAGGCGGCGGCGGGGCGTGCGGCCGGGTCGTGACCGGAGATACGGATGTGCAACAGCCACAACACTGTGACTCGCCGGGTGCCGGACGCCGGGCGCCCGGGTGATGGGCGCCGGGCGCCCGGGTGACGGGCGGCGGACGGCGAGTGACGGACGGCGAGTGACGGATGGCGAGTGACGGGTGACAGGTGACAGG
>Ga0134126_10002856_pt1 | contig 21749 bp, 18 predicted proteins | sample KB31752_FD_96881 | JGI IMG/M metagenome (GOLD analysis project Ga0134126, IMG submission 96881) | Terrestrial soil microbial communities with excess Nitrogen fertilizer from Kellogg Biological Station, Michigan, USA - KB3-175-2 | ecosystem: Environmental > Terrestrial > Soil > Unclassified ... | reverse complement strand
GAAGGACGGCCGGTGGGAGATTCATACCGGCAATCAGTGGCAGTCGTTGATCCTGCCCATACTGGCCAAGGCGCTCGGGGTCGCCGAGAGCAAGGTCATCATGCGCACCTATCTGCTGGGCGGGGGTTTCGGCCGTCGCTTGAACGGCGACTATGCGGTGCCGGCGGCGCTGGCGGCGAAGGCTCTGGGCAGGCCGGTCAAGATGTTGTGCACCCGCGCGGACGACTCGTACTTCGATTCCATCCGCTCGCCGTCGATACAACGTCTGCGAATGGCGTTCGATGCCGCAGGCAAAGTCATCGGCATGCAGCACGATGCGGCGGCCGGCTGGCCCACTCAGGTGATGATCCCCGCCTTCATGCCCAAGGCCACGAACGGAGAATCGTACGACCCTTTCTCCATCTCCGGGGCCGATCATTGGTACACGGTGGGTGCACAGCGAGTGCGCGCGCTGTCGAATGACCTGGCCAATCGCGCCTTCCGGCCCGGCTGGCTGCGTTCGGTGGGACCCGGCTGGACGAACTGGGCGGTGGAGAGCTTCATGGATGAGGCGGCTCGCGCGGCGGGCACCGATGCGGTGGAATTTCGCCTGAAGCTTCTCGATGGCAGCGGCAGGAATGCCGGCGGGCCGCCCGTGGCCGTCGGCGGTGCGCATCGCCAGGCCGCCGTACTCAGGCGCGCGGCGCAGAAGGCGGGATGGGGCAGTGAATTGCCGAAAGACACGGGCTTAGGGATCGCGACCACCTTCGGCCAGGAACGCAGCATGCCGACCTGGGTGGCCTGTGTGGCGCGGGTGCGCGTCAATCGCAGCAGCGGCGTCGTGACCCTGGAACGATTGACGCTGGTGGTCGACGCCGGCACGGTGGTGCATCCCGACGGCGCGCTGGCGCAGGTCGAGGGCGCCGCCTTGTGGGGCGCGAGCATGGCCTTGCACGAGGGCACGGAATTCGTGGGCGGCCGGGTGAAGGACACCAATCTGAATACCTATACGCCCCTGCGCATGGGCGATGTGCCCGTCATGGACGTCGAATTCATGCCGAGCACCGAGGCTCCGGTGGGTCTCGGCGAACCGGCGACCACCGTGGTCGGACCCGCCATCGGCAATGCGGTGTTCGCCGCCGTCGGCGCGCGCGTGCGTCAGCTGCCGATACGGCCGGCGGCGGTGTTGGCGGCGCTGAGAGCGCCCGACAGGAGTGCGTGATATTCGTCCGATCTGAAAGCTCAATGACTCCAACAAGAAGTTGAATCCAAGCGAGGAAAACCATGTCCAAGCTCGAAGCCCAAGTTCAATCCTGGTCGCCTGTGCTGTTGAGCGTATTGCGCATCGTGACCGCGTTCATGTTCATCCAGCATGGCACCGCGAAGCTCTTTCAGATACCTCACGTTCCCGAATTGGCGGGCGTCAAACTCATGTCGCTGTTCGGTCTGGCGGGAGTCATCGAAGTCGCCGGCGGCGCGTTGCTGCTGATCGGATTGTTCACGCGGCCCGTCGCCTTCATCCTCTGCGGTGAAATGGCGTTCGCCTATTTCATTGCGCACGCTCCGCACGGCGCTCTGCCGGCGCTGAATGGCGGCGAGCTGGCGGTCGAGTGGTGCTTCGTGTTTCTCTATCTCTGGTCGGCCGGTCCCGGGGCGTGGAGCGTGGATGGCATGCGAAGCGCCGGGCGCGCCTAGGGTTTGCGGCTCAAAATCCACAACGCGGCCGGCAACGCGGTGAAATCGGCCAACAACGCCAGGACGAATGCCGACGAAGACACGATGCCGAATTGACGCATGGGCGGAAGGTCCGAGAGGGCGAGGGCGAGAAAGCCGCTGGCGTTGATCAGGGTGGCGAACAAGATCGGGCGGCCGGCGGTCAACATCGCGTGCCGCAGTGCGCCGGCCATCGAGCCGCTCGAACGGCCCTCTTGAAGATGGTAGAAAAAATGCACCTGGTCATTCTCGGTGGCCCCCAGCACGGTCGAGCCGATGAGAATGGTGGCGATATTGAGCGGAATGCTCGCCACGCGCATCACGATGAACACGGACAGGATGGCGAAGAACGACGGAATCATGGTCATCAGGCGCGCCGAGGGGCTGCGAAACACCACCAGAAAGGCGAGAAAAATCACACTGGCCGTGAGCGCGAAGCTGTGGGTGAGAGTGGGCAGCAGCCGCTCGGTGATCTTCCCGGCCAGTACTCCATTGCCCGCCAGTTGACCGTGCACCTCGCGCAGCGCCGGATCGCCGGCCTGCGCCCGGGCCCAGGCCTGCTCGACGAACCGGCGCATGGCGCCCGAGGGGCCGAACAGTTCGGCGCGCCCGCGAATGTTGAGCCGCACACTCGCGAGGTTCGTGACATCGACGTAGTCGCGTGCGCCCGGCTCGGTCAGCAGAATCTGGTCCAGATCGGCGGCGAGCTTGGGCCACGCGGCGGCCGCCGTCGGCAATTGGTCCGATCCGGATTGGATATAGCGCGCCCAGCGCAGCGCCGAGGTGGGGCCGTCGACGGCATCCACCCCCCGGTGTTGCTCCAACCGTCCGGTCAGCCGCTCCACCGCGCGCAGAAACTCAGGGTCCAATGCGTGGCCGGGCGGCGTCTGCAACCACAGATCGACCACGTCGAGACCGTTCGATTGCTCGAAGTGCCGGGTGTCCTGCGCCACACGCTCGCCGGGATTGACGTAGGTCAGCGCGTCCGTTTCCAAGGCGAGGGGTTGCAGCTTGCCGGGAATGCCGAACAGCGCAGCCGCGCCGCAGAGCATGATGAGAAGTGCGCACGCGACCAGCGGCCAGCGGTAACGGCGGGTCGCGGGCACCAGCACGTCGACCAGGCCGTAAAACCACTTGCCGTCCGTGACGGAGCCCGAGCGCCTCGGGGCGCGGAGTACGGACTGCAGTGCGGGAAACAGCGTGAAGCAGCCGACCCATGCGGCGATCAGCCCGCATGCCGTCCATAGTCCCATTTCACGCACGGGGCGGATATCCGAGATCGCCAAGGCGGCGAAACCGACCGCGGTCGCGAACATCGATGCGGTGCAGGGCAGAAATTTATTGGCGAGCACGCGCGCCTGATGCTCCATCAATGTCGGAGCGTCATCCGGCTCCATGTAGCGCGAATGAATGTAAACGAGGGTGGCCGTGGTCGTTACCATGACCGTGAGCGGCACCAAGGTCGAGACGATGGAATTCGTCCAGCCGAACAAGTCGCCCAATCCCACCGCCATCGCGACGACGGCGGCCAAGGTCAGAATGATGGCGGCCAGCGCGCGCCACGAACGGTACACGATGAACATCAGGGTCATCAGGAAAATGCCGAACAAAGGCATGAATTTGCGCGTGGATGCGCCGGTCTGGCGCTCGAGCCATGCGTCCAGCCACGGCGTGCCGACCCGCCGGATGGCGGTGAAGGGTGTGGCGGAGCTTTCGAGAGACCGCACCAGCGCGTCGATCGCATTGAGTGCGGCGTCGCGTTCGGCGGGGGATTTCACGCGCAGGTTCAGCCCAATTCCCAGATAGTGCTCGCCCAGCAGGCCGGCGCGGCGGAACAGCGTCGTCCCGGTGGCGAATGCCTTCAGATGTCCGGCATCGTCGGGGCTGATGGCCGTCGGCGTCTTTGATCGAAAATACAGGGTCAGGAGGCTATGCGCCTCGACGCGAGGGATGGCGTCCAGATCGTGTTCCAACCGGGCGGCTCGCTGCAGTGCGGCCCGGCTGAAGGGATCGGGCGCTTCGAGCATGATGAGCGCTTGCTCGGCCTCGGGGAACACCTGCTCGAACTCGCGCGTGGCTTGCGCCACGGGGTCGCCGGCCACGATCAGCCGATCGATGGACGAGTCCGTGGATATCCGCGAAGCGCCGTAGATGCCCGCCGCAGTCAACAGTAGGAAAGCGCCTACGATGGGGTACCGCGCCCGCAGCACGCGCACGAACAGCCGATAAATTGCGGGCGAGACGAGCATGACCATAAATCGACGCGCTCAACGTCCTCGATCGAGTGGTGTCTTAACGCAGGCCTAATGATAGCCTATGGCCATGAGCACACTCATGATGGCTGCGGTTGCGACGTTGGTATTTTGCGCTCCGGGATATCCGGGCGGCGCCGGGGACGCGCAGCCGTATGTGGATCAATTCGCCAAGATGACGGCGGCCTCGGCCGGTTGGAACGCAGGAAGCTTGGCGGCCATCTACGACCCCACCGAGCAGGGCGGCCTCGAGAAACTGGGCAGTCCGGAGGCGGTGCTCACCTTCGTGCCCTTTGCCTTCTATGTGCAGCATGCAGCCGATTTACATCTCACGCCGCTCGCGCAAGCGGATGTGGCGGGGGTCGGCACCCAGGAGCGTTGGACCCTGGTCGGCAAGGCCGGCGGCGCGTCCGGCGCGCAATCGATGGCGGGCTATACCCTCTTGAGCGTGGCAGGCTATGCGCCGGAGTTCGTGCGGCACTCGGCTCTGTCGGCATGGCCCCTGCCGTCGGACGTAAAGATCGAGGCGACGGGTCAGATATTGAGCGCCCTGCGGCGCGCCGCGAACGGTGAGCACGTGGTGGTGCTGCTCGACTCGACACAGGCCGCGGCGCTGCCGACGCTGCCATTTGCCGCGCAGCTCAAGACGCTGGTGCAATCGGCACCGCTGCCGGTGGCTTTGGTGGCCGTGGTCGGCTCGCGTCTGCCGGCGCCGCGCGCCAAGGCAATTCAGTCGGCGCTGCTCAAAATGAGTTCCGTTGCGGCCGATGCGGATACGTTGGCGTCGCTGCGTCTCAAGGGGTTCGTGCCGCCGCAGCTTCCCGGGCCTTGAGAAGCACGTGAAGCGCTGCATCGGCATCGGTGTCGTCGCGCTCATGATCGCAGCCTGCAAGGCGCCGCTGCGGCCGGAAATTCAAACGTCGCTTCAGTCGGTCGCGGAACTGGGGGCGGCCGTCGCCGCGGACGCCGCACGCAGCGACCGTGAAGCCGACCCGAAGGTCCGTGATGAACTCGCGGCAGATGCCGCACGTCATGCCGACGCCTGCCTGGTGAAAGCACCCGGTGCCGCCTCCTGTCTGTACTACCATGCTGTTGCCCTGGGTCTCGAGGCGCGGGCGCATCCCGTTCGCGCCGGCGAGTTTTTGAAGACCATGCTCGAGGCGCTCGCCGGCGCGGAGGCCGCCGATGCGCAAATCGACGAGGCCGGCCCGGCGCGGGTGCGCGCGCTGGTGCTCATCCGGGCGCCGGGCTGGCCGTTGGGACCTGGCGATGTCGAGGCGGGCTTGGCCGCGGCACACCGGGCCGTGGCATTGCGGCCGCAGTACCCGCCCAACTTGTTGGCGCAGGCCGAGGCCTTGGCGAAGACAGGTGCCGCCGGCGATGCGCGGGAGAGTTACGAGCGTGCCCGCGATCTGGCGCAGGCGCTGCCGCCGTCTGCGGATCGGGACGACTGGTTGCGCGAGGCCGATCAGGCGCTGCAACACAAATGAGCCGGCCATGAGCCGCCCCTGGGACCTGCCATGGGCGCGTCGCCGCCTTGAACGAGACATCAACTGGATAGGAGCATTGGGATGAACCACTTAAGACAGATCGCGATTGCCATGAGCGTCGCCGCACTTTGCCTCGCAGGGTGCAATGGCAGCGATGCCCGGCGGCCACCGCCGGCCGTCACCACCCAGATCCTGAGCGACCCGAGCTTTGACGGCGACATCGAACAAACGTCGCCGGCTACATACACGATAACCCAGGGCATGTCCGCCACCGTTCAAAGTGTGTTTGCCGGCATCGATCCGCTGGCGCTCACCGAGTTCCGGGCCTTCCTGGATTTTCCATTGACGGGCGCCGGAGGCATTCCGGGCAGCGCAATGATCGATACGGCGTTCCTCGATATCTACATCAACAGTCTGCAACCGAGCACCGGCACGATTCCGCTTCGCATCGAGCTCGTGTCCTTTGAGCCGCCGACGCTGATCGGGACTGATTTTGACCGGACGATCCAGCCACCGCTGGCATCCATAAGTGTCTCGCCGCCGTTCACCCGATCGGACGTGGGGACCAATGTTTCGATTGACGTCACGTCATTGATGGTGGAGGCGCAGCAGCGGGGACTCAACGACTTCCAGGTGCGCGTCATGGAGGATTTGGGGCCGGCTATTTCCGTGCTGCTCGAAATCAGCGATACCACCGGAGGGGATCGAGCATCGTCCGCGCCGATGCTGACGGTCACTTATTTTTAGGGGGTCCGCCAACCGCCCCAGACAATGATACCCATGCCGGCCAGCGTGACGCCGGCGCCGACGATATCCCAGCGGGTGAGGGCAATTCCATCGACGCGCCACAACCAGGCGAGAGCGACGGCGACGTAGATCCCACCGTAGGCTGCATAGACGCGGCCCGCCGCCGTCGGATGCAGGGATAACAGCCAGGAGAACAGCGCCAGACTCAAGGCCGCGGGCAGCAACAGCCACGGCGATCCGCTCCTGCGAAGCCACAGATAGGGCAAGTAGCAGCCGACGATCTCGGCCAGCGCCGTCACGATGAACAAGCCGATCGTCCTGGCGAAAAGCATCATGCGGCTGTGGGTTGGCTGGTGTTCAAGGCGGCAATGATGGGGCAGGGGGCGGCGGCGTTGGTGTGATCGCACTCACTCAGCAGTGCGGCGAGCACCCGCTCCATTTGCCCGAGCGCGGCAATTTTGCCGCGAATGGCGACCAGCCGGGCGCCGGCGATTTTGCGGATCGCGTCGCGCGTGCCGCCCTTTTCCAGCTGCAGCAGTTCGCGAATCTCGTCCAGGCTGAATCCCAGATTCTGCGAGCGTTTGATGAACCGAATCCGATCCACCATGGCCGCCGGATATCGGCGCACGCCGCCGGAACCCGGCGGGACGGCCAACAGGCGGCGGCGCTGGTAGTACCGTACCGTTTCGACCCCGACCTCGGCCGCGCGCGCAAGGCCGCCGATGGTGACTTCAGCGCCGCGGCTGCTGGAACGGCGTGCGCGGGCGGCCGATTCGATGGCTGTTTTGAGCATGGCTTGACTCCGTACCTAGGTACGGAGCCTAGACTAGGCGCTGCTACAAGTATAGTCACAGAGGTGGGCCATGGACGCGAGCCAGTTCCGCGATCCGGTTTGCGGCATGATGGTGCAGATATCGAGCGCCAAGCATCGCGCGGTGCACGGCGGCGCCGCGTATTACTTTTGCAGCGCCGGCTGCAAGGCCAAATTCGAGGCGAGTCCCGCTCGTTACCTGCGAGCCGACGGCGAGGCGCAAACCGCCGTGAAGGTGCAAGCCGACGGCGAAGCGCAAGCCGCGGTGGGGGCGCAAACCGCCGGCGAGCCGCAAGCCGACGTGAAGGCGCATGGCACCGCCAAATCTTCGCCGCCTGCGATTGGGCCTGCAGTTCCGGGCACTCCGTATACCTGCCCGATGCACCCCGAGATCCGGCGCGACTCGCCGGGCAATTGTCCGATCTGCGGCATGGCCCTGGAGGCTGCAGGCATTCCTGAAGCCGAGGGCGAGAGTACCGAATTGCGGGACATGACCCGGCGTCTGTGCGCGGGCGCGGTGCTTACGGCGCCCGTTTTCGTATTGGAAATGGGCGGCCACTTATCGGCTCTTCATCTGCATCACTTCATCTCGGCAGGGCAGTCGATGTGGATAGAGTTCGTGCTGGCGACTCCGGTGGTGTTGTGGTGCGGGTGGCCCTTCATCGAGCGTGCCTGGGCGTCGGTTCTGAACCGTTCGCCGAACATGTTCACCTTGATCGGGCTGGGTGTGGGCGCCGCCTATTGGTACAGCATTGCCGCGACCTTCGCCCCGGGCCTCTTTCCGCCCGAGCTGCGACTTCACGATGGGCTGATCCCGGTTTATTACGAAGCCGCCGCCGTCATCACGGTGCTGGTGTTGTTGGGCCAGGTGCTGGAATTGCGCGCGCGACAAAAGACCGGCGGCGCACTGCGGGCGCTGCTGAAGCTGGCGCCGAAGACGGCACGGCGAGTTCGAGACGATGATACCGATGAAGAAATACTCCTGGAACAAATCCACGTCGGCGATCGGCTGCGGGTGCGGCCGGGCGAGAAAGTACCCGTGGACGGATCGGTACTCGAGGGTGAGAGCGCGGTGGATGAATCCATGATGACCGGAGAGTCCATGCCGGTCGACAAGGGCGCGTCGGCCAAGGTGATCGGGGGCACCATCAACGGCACCGGCACGCTGACCGTCCGCGCCGAAAAAATCGGCGCGGATGCGATGCTTTCACGGATCGTGCACAGCGTCGCCGAAGCGCAGCGCAGCCGCGCGCCCATCCAGCGTCTCGCCGATGCGGTGTCGGCCTGGTTCGTCCCGGCGGTGATTGCGGCAGCCATGATGGCATTCGCGGCCTGGATGATTTGGGGGCCGGCGCCCGCTCTGGCGCATGCCGTGGTGGCGGCCGTGTCGGTGCTCATCATTGCCTGCCCCTGCGCGCTGGGTCTGGCGGCGCCGATGTCCATCATGGTCGGCATCGGCGAGGGCGCGCGCAGCGGCATTCTCATCAAGAGTGCCGAAGCCCTGGAGCGCTTCGAGAAAGTCGACACCTTGGTGGTGGACAAGACCGGCACGCTGACGGAGGGAAGGCCGCGGGTGTGGACCGTTCTGGCGGCGGCCGGTTTCGATGAATCCGTGGTTCTGTCGTTCGGTGCGAGCTTGGAGCGATTGAGCGAGCATCCGCTGGCGGCGGCCATTGTGACGGAGGCCGGCGAGCGCAAGGCTATGCTGCAGGAGGTCACGAATTTCAAATCCGTCACCGGCAAGGGAGTAACGGGCAGCATTGCGGGTCGACGGGTGGCGGTGGGCAACGCGGCCCTGCTCGCGGAGCTTGGCGTGGCGGGCACCGGACCGGATGCGCGCGCTGAAATCGAGACTCGCGCGCAACTCGAGGCTCGAGCCGATGAATTGCGCAAGCAGGGCGCGACAGCGTTATTCGTCGCGGTGGATGATCGGGTGGCGGGGGCGATCGCGGTTGCAGACTCCATCAAGGCGACGACTCCGGAGGCGCTCGACGCCTTGCGCGCCGAGGGCATGCGCATCGTCATGTTGACCGGCGACAATCCCACCACGGCGCAGGCGGTGGCCGTGAAGCTGGGCATCACGGAGGTGGCAGCGGGCGTGCTGCCGGATCAGAAGGGAGCCGTCATTCGCCGCCTGCGAGGTGAAGGCCGTGTCGTCGCCATGGCGGGCGACGGCGTCAATGACGCGCCGGCGCTTGCCGAGGCCGATGTGGGGATTGCCATGGGCACGGGCACCGACGTGGCCATGCAGAGCGCCGGCATCACGCTGGTCAAGGGAGACTTGGCCGGCATTGCGCGCGGCCGGGCTTTGAGCCGGGCCACCATGGGCAACATTCGGCAGAATCTCGTGCTGGCGTTCGTGTACAACGTGCTCGGCGTGCCCATTGCCGCCGGCGCGCTATACCCGGCGTTCGGATTGTTGTTGAGTCCCATCATCGCGGCGGCGGCGATGAGTCTGAGCTCGGTTTCCGTCATCGGCAATGCACTGCGGCTGCGGGTTGCGCGGATGTGAGCGGGGCTTCTCGGAAACTGGGCGCGGTGCAGCATTTCTGGGTAAATCACGGACATTTGTGCTTTGTCGTGTCGGCGGCTGATCAATAAGATGACACCCATGGCTGCCGAACTTACACTCTATGAAGCGCTGGTCGAAGCCGGCGTGTCCAAAGAGAGGGCGCGGGACGTGGTGCTCGCGCAAGCGGGGACCATGCACGAGTTCTTGAGCCAATTGGTGACGAAGAGCGAGCTGAGCGTATCGACCAAGCAGCTGCAAGGCGAAATCGGCGCGGTTAGGGCGGAGATTGCCGCGGTCAAGAATGAGTTGAAGGGCGAAATCGGCGCGGTTAGGGGTGAGCTTGCCGCGGTCAAGAATGAGTTGAAGGGCGAAATCGCCGAGTTTCGGGCCTACGTCGACGGCCGGTTCAATGTGGTTGCAGAGCAGTTCGTTCAAGTCCGTCAAGACATGAATGCCATGAGCAACAAGATCGTGGTTCGACTCGGCGCGCTCATGGTCGTGCTCTTCGGACTGGCGGCGAGTGTGATGAGGCTGCCGCACTAGCTGTTTTGTCCCGCCGTTCCAGGCGCCGGACGCATGCGGTGGGCCACGCATCCTCGGGAGGTTGCGCGCGATGCCCACCAAAGGTGTCACTTCGCGTGCGGCGGCCCCCAATTGCCTGCTTGTCCGGGTTGCGCGGAATCGCTACAACGGGTTGTAGCGTTTCTTGGGTGAAAAATTCATGTAGCTGAGCGCGATGCCTTGGCGCCAACCTACGCCGAAGCGCACCGGCGCCAGCGCAATGCCGTCCCGCTGCACGTAATTGACGCCAAAACCTCCGACAAAGTACAGACTGCCTTCGACGCCCGGAAACCGCTTGTAAAGCGCCTCTGTATTCGGCAAGCCGTACACCAGGATGAATGTCTTGACCGCATTGGCCCCCAGGTCAAAGCCGATCGACGGGCCCTGCCAGTACACTTTGCGCGCGGGAACGCCCTTGTAGACCAACTCGCCGCGGCCGTAGCGCAGGCCGACGCCGATCGCCCCGCCGGCCTCTTCACCGCGGATGATGGCCACGGGATGACCCTTTTCCTTGAGCACTTTCGCCAGTACGTCGGATAATCCCTTCGCTCCGCTGCTGAAGAAATCCGACGCGGCTTTGGCGACTTCGTCGTCGCTGTAGGTGTCGTGAGTGACTTGACGGTCTGCGCCGGTCGCGGTCGATGGTGTGTTGGCGGCCTGCACACCGGCCCCGGCCAATGAGGCTGCAGCCGACAAGGCCGCAACCCGCAAAAATTTGAGATTCATATCGATACCATGGAAGTGGTGAACGGTTGCCGTCCGCATCCTGGATCCGTCCGTTTGATTACGCAAGTCATTCAGCAATGCGGCCCATCGCCGGCCGGGCGTGCGTCTACCATGCTTCGCCGTGCGGCAGCGCCATGGACGGGGGTGTGGACGGCACCAGCCGCAGCTGAAACTTCGGGATGGTTGCGCAGTTCGTCCAACAGGCCGCGCAGATGCGCATTTCGGTCGCGCGAGCGGAATGCAAGATACAGCGTGGAGAATGCTTCTTTGTCGCGCAGGGGCACGTAGACGACTCCGTCCAGATGAATGGATCGGGTGTCGGCGGGCACCATGGCGATGCCGACGCCCGCATCGACGAGCCCGATGATGGTGGTGAGCTCCTGGACTTCGCGCACTATCTGCGGCCGGAATCCGGCGCCCGCGCAAAGACGAAGCACCTGCCAGTACAGGCCGATGCCGGACTCGCGCGGATACATGATGAGCGGCTGGTCCCGCAAATCGCTGATCTTGATCGCGCGCTTCTTTGCGAGGGGATGATCATTGGCCATGGCCGCCACCAGGGGCGCTCGATACCATTCTTCGATCGTAATGCCTTTGGGAGCGCCCACGTCCGTTTTGCGCAGAATGCCCGCATCGAGAGTCCGATAGTGCAGGCCGTTGAGCTGATCCAGAGATGTCATCTCGTGAAGCGTCAGCAGCACGTGCGGAAATTCCATTTGGAACCGCTTGATCGCCCAGGTCAGCGACGAGGTGAACATCGCGGACGACGCATAGCCAAGATGCAGCGTACCCACGTCACCGAGCGCCGCACATCTCACTTCAGCGCCGGCCGCTTCCACCGAGGCAAGAATGCCGCGGGCGCGCATGAGCAAGTGCTTGCCGGCCTGGGTCAGAAATACATGCCGCTGATCCCGATCGAACAGCCGCGCGCCGATCTCCTGCTCCAGCGCCCGGATCTGAATGCTCAGCGGCGGCTGTGCGATGTGCAGCCGCGCGGCCGCGCGCGTAAAGCTCAACTCTTCCGCCACTGCGACGAAATACCGTAGGCGGCGAATTTCCATGATATTTATATAGTATCGGAACTCATCGTTATTTTGTATTGGCGAATATAAGGGGCGCTGCCTAGGATTGTGCCCGAGGGAGCACTGCGAGAGAAAACATCCGGCGGCGCCCCGCACAGTGTCGGAGACAGCATGCAGGATGATGAGACTCCTTGGCTTCTGGCCAGAGCCGCCGTCGAACGGGTCGCTCGCGGACTACCGGTGCTCGCCCTGGGCATCCGCAGTTCACGGACGGCCGACATCGCCCGTATCGCGAAAAGTTCCGGACACCACGCTCTGTGGGTCGATCTCGAGCACAGCGCCATGCCCATCGACACCGCGGCGATGATTTGCGCCGCCGCCCTGGACCTTGGCCTCGCGCCCTTTGCGCGCGTACCCGAACGAGACTACGGCGTCATCGGCCGGTTGCTGGACGGCGGCGTCCTGGGGATCATTGCTCCGCGGGTGGAATCTGCTGAGGAGGCACAGGATGTCGTTGCAGCCTGCCGATTTCCGCCGTTCGGTCACCGCTCGGCCGTCGGCACTTTGGCTCACGTGGATTACCAAAAGATGCCGGCGCAGGAGTTCAACGCCACGTTGAATCGAGCGACCGTGGTCAAGATATTGCTGGAGAGTCCCCGGGGGATCGAGAACGCCGCGTCGATCGCGGCGCTCCCCGGCGTGGATATGCTCGGGATCGGTACGAACGATCTGACGGCTGAAATGGGCGTGGCGGGAGAATACCGCCATCCGGACGTGCGCAGGGCCCACGAAACGGCGATAGAGGCGTGCCGACGGGCGCAAAAGCCCCTGGCCATCGGCGGCATCGGCGACGTTGCCTACGCCGCAGAGCTGGTGCGCCTGGGCGCGGCTCCGTTCATGTTCACCGGCATCGACACCGATCTCCTGCTGGGCGCGGCGCGGGATCGCGCCAGCCAGGCACTTGCATCCCTCAAATCATAATTCGGGAGAAACGGTACCCCTATGCCGGAAACGATTCTGACGTCCAAGCCGATGCGCGATGCCGGCACGCTGAGCCGCCCCGGGTTTTCCATGCCGAGGAACGCGTGTGATTCGCACGTGCACGTGTTCGAGGCCGCGGTGAAGTACCCGAGCGTCGAAACGCCGCACTACACGCTGCCGGACGGGGGCCTCAAGAAGCTGCAGTGCATGACCGAGGCGTTGGCGCTGCAGCGTTTCGTCATCGTTCAGCCAAGCTATTACGGCACGGACAATAGCTGCATGCTCGACGCGTTGAGTGCAGCCGGTCCGCGCGCGCGCGGCGTCGCCATGGTGGGAGCGAGCTGCACGGACGAGGATTTGAATGGGATGCACGGGCGGGGCGTGCGGGCGCTTCGGCTGGATCTGTTCCTGCGTTCGGGCTGGCCGACGGCCGATATCATCGCCTACATCGAAGACAGCGTGCGGCGCACGAACGCGATCGGCTGGCATGTGCAGTTCTACACCCCCGGATGGGTGGTGCGTGATTTGCTGCCGTTTCTGGCGCAACTCGACGCCGATTTCGTCATCGACCACATGGGGTACATGCTCGAAAGCGACGGGCTCACGCACGCCGATTTTGACCGGCTCATCGAGGTGATCAGGAATGGGCGCGGATGGATCAAGCTGTCGGCTCCCTACCGCATCGCCAGGGACGGAAACTTCGAACGCTTGAAGCCCATGGCCCGCGCCATCATCGAAGCGGCTCCCGATCGGGTCATCTGGGGCAGCGACTGGCCGCACATTCCGGAAGGCGGCAAAGATACCGGCACTCTTCTGAACCTGTTGTCCGAGTGGGCACCGGATGCGAAGGTGCGCAGCGGCATTTTGGTCCACAACCCGGCGAAGCTGTTTGGATTCGAGGGTGGCGGCGCTCGATGAACACTTCGTGCCGGCTCAACGTTCGGTGCCGGCTGAACGCGGTGCTCGCGGAGCACTCTGTCAGCCGTCCCGTGCTCCGCCGAGATATCGATCGGAATGGTCGACCAGAAATTGGCGCGGCGATTCTCCGTATTGCCGCCGGAACATGGCGATGAAGGCGCTGACGCTTTCATAACCCACATCGAGCGCGACGGACGAGACCTTGTGTCCGGCCGCCACCAATTCCAAAGCATGTTGGGCAATGACCGCGCGCTTCCACCGCGCGTAGGGCAGCCCTGTCTGGCTGCGGAAATGGCGGGAAAACGAGCGTCTCGACATGCCGGCACACGCCGCCAGCTGGTCGAGGCTCGTGGCGGCCGTGGGGCTCGTGAGCACGCTCTGCGCGGCCTTCAACAGGCGTGGTGCGGTGGGCATCGGGACTTCGAGACATTCGGGCTGCGCCGCGCTCATCTCGGCGGCCACCACCTTCCACAGCAATCCTCGCATTGAGCCCTCGCCGGAGGTCAGCTGCGCCAGACGTTGGAGTGCGGCCAACATCAATGCGGAGGCGCGCAATACGCAGACGCCGCCGGGCAGATCGCGCAGTTCGAGCGGGGGAATTATCACCCATCCGCTGCCGCCGCCGCTGGGTCTCGAGGCATGACGCACCCCCGCGGGCACCCACGCGACCCGGCGTGCGGGAATGATCCAGGCGCCAAGTTCAGTGCGCAAATGCGAAGTGCCCGTTTCGACCAGGATGAATTGGCCGCTGTCATGGGCATGCCACCTTGGTTCATCCGGACCCTCGTCATCCGGACCCGGGCCGCCGAATCGATTCGTGCTGCGCCGATGAATGGTCCTGGTTCGCGGGGGCGCGGAGGTGCCCGGTTCGCTCACCCAAGTGGAAGCGGAGGAGCGCACTTAATTGGGCGCAACAACCAGGAATTCGAAGGTCCCCGGCAGCACCGACGGGTAGGGAATCGGCGGTTTTGGCGGACCGAATTTAGCGGACGGCAGATACACACGGCCGCTGTCCACATCGACGGCGCCCAGGCGCGTGCCAATCTGAGTGTTCAGGGTTTGCACGAGGGCAATGTCACGGGGACTGCGAATCGCGATCACACTCAGCGTACCGTCATCGCCGCCGGCAACGAAGACGCGGCGGCGCTTCGCATCGAACATGACTGCATCGGCGCCGCGGCCCACGGTGAGGCCCGCGGTCACCTGTCCGGCCTGAGTATCGATGGCCTTCAATAGCCCGTTGCCGCAGACGGAGAAGAGGATCCGGTCGGCTGCATCGTATGCCAAGCCCGTGGCCTCTTCGCAGCCGTCGAGCGGAATGTGTTTGACGATCGTGCGCGAGGCGATGTCCATGGCCACGATCTCGCCGGTCTCGCCCCGGTTCACATTGAGATAGACTTTCCCGGTGCCATCGGCGGCGGCGAATTCGGGATGGCCGCCGACGGCAATGGTGCCGGCGACGCGGGATTTTTTGACGTCGACCAGCAGCACCAGCCCCGATTCTCCATTGACGGCCATGAGCAATCCCGTGGTCGGCTCGAGCACCAGGGCATCGAGCGCGTGACCGCCGTTCGCGCGGTTGTATTTCGCCGTGGGGATCGTGGATATAATTTTCCCGGTGGCCGCATCGAAGATGCTGATGACTTTGGTGCGGCTGTCGTCAACCGCGACGGTTCCGTCGCCGAGCAGCGCCAGACCGTGGGTCACGTTGCCGGGCACGAACCCGGTCGTGACCTCATGGGTCTTCAGGTCCACCGCGGTGACGCCGGCTTGCGCCAGAAGAAGCCGGCCGCGGCCCGGATCGACGATGGCGTAGTCCCAGGCTGCTCCAGAGCCCGGCACATGGGCGATGATGGAATAACCGGGGGCCTCGGCTGCGCGGCTGTCGAGAGGTCGGGCGGCCGCCCCGGCAACGACGGCGATTGCTACGGCAACGACGGCGGATATTGCGGCATGGAACGGTGCCCGCATGGTCGGCGCGGTCACCACCGGTAGCTCAGGGTGACGGTCCACAGGCGCGGACGGCCGATTCCGGCCACGTTGAACGGCGCCTGCACTTCGGCGGCGCTGACGAATGCAGTGTTGTAGAGCTTGTTGAAGGCATTGAATACATGGGCGGCGACCGTCCACCTTGCGCCCTCCAAGCGGACGCCCAGGTTCACCAGCTGATGAGCCGGTTGCTGGAAGTGGTCCGTCGGGTCCCAATACTGGCGGCCGACCAGGGTGGCGTCCGCCCTGGCGCCGACGGCGAGATTCTCGGTCAAGTGATGCGACCAATCGAGCGCCACCGAGCCTTGGTACGCCGGCGAGTAAGGGGCCGTGCGGCCGCTCAGGTTGGTCTCTTGATTCAGGTCGAGGTCGTAGTACGGCACGTTGCCCCAAATCGCCTTGGTCACGCCGAAGCTGGTGCTGAAAAGCAGGTCCTGGGTGAGCCGTGCGGACAGGTCGAATTCACCGCCGTAGTTGCGCGACGCGCCGATATTCTTGGTGAGCTGCACGAATTGGTTCGCCTCCAGGGCCACGGTCTGGAACAGCCGGTCCCTGTAGTCGATGTAAAATACGGCGGCGTTGAAGCGAAGCCGATCGAAGAACGTCGATTTGAAACCCAGCTCGTAATTCCAGGTGGTTTCCGGCTCGTACTCGCCGGCCATTGGATTGCCGAGGGCATCGAATTCTTCGACCAGATCGCCGGGCTGGAAGCCGCGCGAAATCGTTCCGTAGCCCATGATGTCTTTGTCGAAATGATAGGAAGCCGAGAGCTTCGGCAGAATTTCGGTGCCGTGCTGTTGGTTGCCTATGTTGTATAGGGGATCCGTGAGCGAGCTGTTGTTGTAATCCACGCGCGCCCCCGTTTCGAAGGTCCAGTTAGCCAAGGCATACGAGACGTTGCCGAAAGCGGCGTACTCTCGATGGCGCTGAATGACGTCGGTATTTTGGGCGCTGAACTGCGTCGGATCGTCGAAGTTGGCCGGGTTCGAGGGGTCGCCGTTGAAGGCGACCGTGTTCGTGAAGACGCTCGGATCGTTGGCCTGCGCGAACACGCCGACCAGCCATTTCAGGGCGCTGTCGCCGCTGCTCGCCAGCCGCACTTCCTGGCTGCCGACGTTGGTCCTGAAATTTTGGTAGCCGGTCAGGAAGGGCACAGGACCCTTGTCGATGTCGACCGTCACGTCGGCATACGAATGAAAAAAGGAGGAAATCGAGGTGAGGGTCAGGCCACCCTCGAGCCCCTGGTCGATTTTCAGCGTGGCCGAGTAAAGACCGCGTAAATACTGCGGATCCGTTCCATCGGCAACCTCCAGAGAGTAGTCCGTCGGCGTATCGGGGCGGTAGTAGATATTGGCGCCGTTTCCGGAGTGATTCCAATCATAATTGAGGTATAGGGTGGCGGTGGTGTCGTCGTTCTTGTATTGGAATGTGAGGCGCCCGCCTCTTTCGGTTCCGCCATCGACGTTCCTGTTCAGTACGGTGTCAAAGATGTAGCCGTCGGAGTGGCTGTCGAAAAAGCTCGCGCGCGCGTCCAGCCCGGGAAGCAGCTGTCCCGAAACGAAGCCGGAATAGGTCTGGGTGCTGTAGTTGCCGAACTCGACGCTGGCGCCGGCTTGAAAATCATCGGTGGGCAACTTGGTGATGTATTTGATGGCACCGCCGATGTTGCTGCCGCCGTACAGCGTGCCTTGGGGCCCTTTGAGAACCTCGATGCGCTCGATGTCTTCGGTGCGAACGCTTTGCCCGTCGAACAGCTGCACATCGTTGGCATAGAAGCCGACGCCGCTGACGACGCCGAACGACCCGACGCCCCGCAGTACGACGTCCGGAGTGTTGTCCGCCCGGGTGGTAATGTTCAAATTGGACACCAGGCTGCCGAGATCATCGATTTTGGTGATGTGCGCGTCCCTGATCTCCTGGGCACCGAACGCCTCGATGGACTCCGGAATCGATTGCATGCTTTCCACGCGTTTGCGCGCGGTGACGACGATTTCGGTCAGCCCGGTCTCCTGGTTGGCCGCGCCCGCGTCGCTCGTTGCCGTGGCCTGTGCCCGCGCGGGCGGCGCGAACAGGCAGCTTCCGGCAAGGGTCAGACAGCCCACCGGAATCACGAGGGCATAAAGCGCCGCGGGACCCCGCCGCTCGACCTTCCCGGACCCATATGATGAATGCATTGCGCTCCCCCGGATCTCATGATTGTTCTCGCCGGCCCCGCCGGATCGACGCCGGGCCGGCTGGGCGCGGCAGTCTCGATTGCCGCATTGATCGCAGGGTACGAATTCGCTTTAATATTATCCAATACATATTAGTGTCATTCTCTTATAGTCATTCCCTATCATGAAACTTCGCCAACTTCAGCTCTTCATTGCAGTGGCGGAGGAATTGAGCTTCAGCCGTGCGGCCATCACACATCCAACCGCATCGCCTCGCGCACCAATACCGCCAGGCCGTGTCGCCCCGCACGCATGTCGACCGCGGCTCGCTGCAGGAATACCTTCAGGTCCTGCGCGTCAGCCGAACTTCGCGGATTCGACCCTGATTGAGGGCGCGCCGAAGGCGCGGGCTTGGGGATAATGCGATACCCGATCTTCTGCTGGAGCGTTTGCATCTCACGCTTCCCGCCCACCCACCGCCCTAAAATCTATCGCCGTCGCGCGCGACATGTACGGGACCGCCGTACAGATTCGCGATGCCCTTCGTATAGGCGGCGTCACTCGTCTCGCCGTCACGACCGGGTACGAGGTGCGTAAGGACAAGTTCCTTGACGCCCGCGTCCGCCGCCAGTCGGCCGACATCTCTTGGTGTCATGTGATCTTGCCGCATGTGGGCGATTCTCGCGTCCAACACGGATTGGGGGAGCCCGGCGGTGCGCAGCATCGCCACGATGCTGTCCAGGTCGATGACTTCGCTGACCAGCAGGTCAGCGCCTTTGGCAAGTCGATCCACATTGGCAGAGGGGCCGGTGTCCCCCGTGAACACAATGGTTCGACCGGCAGCCTCGATCCGAAACGCGTACGATCTCGAGGCCTCCTGTTCCGCACTACCCGGAGCAAAGTGGTAGTGGTCGTTCGTCGTCGCGAACACACGGATGTTTTCGTCTTGATAGACCAACGCATTCCGCGGGGGGTCGGCGGGCATGTCGCGAGGCAGGACGCTGTTCGCCAAGGGCGGCGCCGATGGCCCGCCCTCCGCGATGGGCGCGAGTTCGGTCACGTGATAGGCAGCAACAATGTCACGGACGAAGGCGACGGTGCCCGGCGGACCGATAATCGGCAATGGCTTTTCATCGTTCAGCACCCAGCGGGTCACGATCAGCGGCGCCACACCGCCTGTGTGGTCGATGTGATGGTGTGAAATGAACACCGCACGAAGGCGCTTTAGCGGCAGGCCAGCCTGCAGCAGCCGGCGCTGAACTCCGTCTCCTGCATCAAATAGATAGACCGAGTCGCCGACCACGAGCGCATTTGCCGGCTCGGAGCGCACCAAGCGCGTGACCGGCCCTCCGCCAGTACCGAGCGTGACGAAGACGGCCTGCGTAGCCGCAGAAGCCGGCGAGATCAGTATTGCTGATGCCGCAAATGCCGCCAATACAGGGCCGCTTGCTGACCGCCATGCCGTTCTCGAACGATGCGTGCATTTTGCCATGTCAATACCTGTAAGACACCTGCTGCAGACGTGGGACCTCGGCTGTGCGGCCGTCGAGAGGCCGGGCGGCCGCCGCGACAACGACGGCGATTGCTGCGGCAACGAAGGCGGATATTGCGGCATGGAACGGGGCCCCGCCGCTCGACCTTCCCGGACCCATATGATGAATGCATTTCGCTCCCCCGGGTCCCATGACTGTTCTCGCCGGCCACACCGGATCGACGCCGGGCAGTGTGATCGCGGCCGCTCGATTGCCGCATCGATCGCAGGGTACGAATTCGCTGTAATATTATCCAATACATATTGGTGTCATTCTCTTATAGCCGTTCCCTATCATGAAACTTCGCCAAATTCAGTTCTTCATGGCGGTGGCGGAGGAACTGAGCTTCAGCCGTGCGGCCATCAAACTGCACGTGGCTCAACCCTCGCTCAGCACGCAGATCAAGGCGCTCGAGGACGATGTGGGCGCGCGGCTGTTCGAGCGCGACAAGCGCCATGTGTCCCTGACGCCGGCCGGGCGGCGCTTTCAGAGCCGCGCCGCCTCGGTGCTGTCTCTGACGGACAGCGCCAAGGCGGAGGCGCGTTCCACCGAGCGTGGCCGGCTCGGGACGATCGACCTGGGGTACACGGCGCTGTCGATGTTTTCCACGGCATTGCCGCACGCGATTCGCCGATTCCGCGAACAGGAACCCCAAGTGGTCATCACATTGCGGGAACTCACCTCGCTGGAGCAACTCCACGAACTGGGCGAGCGCAGGCTCGACCTCGGGGTGCTGCGCAAACTGGATGCCGGCGCTCCGAAGGGTATCGGCATCGTCGAGTGGTACCGCACGCCCTTGGTGGTGGCGATACCCCACAATCATCCGCGGGCCGCCTCCGATGCGTTGCGCTTGGCTGATTTGAAGGATGAAGCCTTCATCATGTACCCACGTCAGGCCGGCACGGGAATTTACTGGCAGGTCATGGATTTGTGCACCTCGGCCGGATTCCGCCCGCGAGTGGTCAGAGAGGTGCTCGAATCCTCGACCATCATCGGCCTGGTCGCCGCGGGAGTGGGCATCGCCATCGTGCCCTCCGACATGGACTGCATCCGGTTTTCCGGGGTTGTGTACCGGCGCATAACCGACCCAGGGGCCTACACGACCTTGCATCTGGCCAAGCGCGAGGGCGACCGAAGCGAGCAGTTGCGCAGCTTGTACGGGGTGCTGAAGCAGTACGCCCGCCGCCGGCTGCAGCAGCGGGGCCTACGGTAAGTACCGTCCGCTGCGCCGGCCGTCCGGCCGAGCTGTGGCCCAAACTCGTCATCGAATGGGGAAACAGCGATATTGGCCGGACACCGAACGGGTCCACAATCACGACCGATGACCAACGGAACTCAGGATGAAGTTGCGCCGAGACGCCACCACGCGGTGACGGTCATCGGATTCATGGTGGCCATGGTCGATGGCTACGATACCTTGATGCTGGCATTCATAGCGCCGCTGATCTCGAAAGCGTGGGCCTTGCCGCCGCAAATCATGGGGGGAATTTTCGCGAGCTCGTACGCCGGCGCGGCATTGGGCGCCACGGCCATCGGCATGGCGGCCGACCGCTTCGGCCGCAGGACCATGTTGCTCGCGTCGCTGGCACTCATGGGGGCATTCACCCTGCTGTGCGCGCTGACCGAGAATCCGGCGCAATTGATGGCGCTTCGCGCGGTGGCCGGTCTAGGGTTGGGCGGCGCGCTGGCCACCGCCACGGCATTGGTCGCGGAGCACGCGCCGGTGCAGCAACGCCGCGCAACGGTAACACGCATGTTTCTTGGATTTCCGATCGGAGCCATGGTCGGAGGCGCCGTTACGGCGGGGGTCATGGGCTCGTTGGGATGGCGGGGAGTGTTTGTGGGGGGCGGCATTTGCGCGCTGCTGCTCATCCCCCTGGTCGCGTCGGGCATGGGCGAATCCGCGGGCGGCGGGGCAAGTACGGCAGTGCAGGTGCACTCCCGCCGGCCACTCACCGAATTGGTGTCGGAGGGCCGGGTGGCGAGCACGGCGCTGTTCTGTCTGTGCGTGTTTCTCATGCTGCTGACCAGCTACTTTCTGGTCAGCTGGACACCGACGGTGCTGACCCTCAATGGCCTATCGCCGCAACGCGCCGCGATGGCTGCGGTCATCTTGAATTGCGGCGGCATCGTCGGCACGCTGATCCTGTCGTTCATCGTCGGCCGCAGGAGTCCTCTGGTGCCTCTGATCGGTTGCCTGTGTGCGGGAGCCCTGCTGATCGCACTCCTGGGTCACGGCATCGTATCGCCCGGCAATTCAAAATTTCTGCTGGTGTTCGCCGTTGGCCTGCTGATCATCGGCGCACAAGGCGGCATCCCGGCACTGTGCGTGCACTTGTATCCGGCCTCGGTCTATGCGACGG
>Ga0134126_10002855_pt1 | contig 21750 bp, 16 predicted proteins | sample KB31752_FD_96881 | JGI IMG/M metagenome (GOLD analysis project Ga0134126, IMG submission 96881) | Terrestrial soil microbial communities with excess Nitrogen fertilizer from Kellogg Biological Station, Michigan, USA - KB3-175-2 | ecosystem: Environmental > Terrestrial > Soil > Unclassified ... | reverse complement strand
TCTCCAGGGCTGCGACTGCATGCATCTGCTCGCGGGTGAAGCAGTGAAGGACTCCTCCGAGTCCGCTGGAACTCCAGTGCTCACGAATCAGTTGTAGAGTGTCATCCCAGGCATTTTCTGAATTGGCCGACGGACGGCAATGGATAATGATCGGCAGCTTGGCTGCGCGAGCAATCTCCATCTGACGAATGAACACCTGCTGCTGTACGTCACGCGGCGAGTGGTCGTAGTAGTAATCGAGCCCAATTTCGCCAAAGCCGATTACGCGCGGATGGCGAGCTAACGATTCCAGCTCCTGGTAATCCGACTCGCCGGCCAGCTTGGCCTCATGCGGATGAATGCCGATGGAAGCGTAGATCCACTCGTGCTGCTCAGCGATGCGAATGGCGCAATCGAGCGTGCCGGGACCAGTGCCGCTGCCGATGGCGAGAATCGCGGCAAGACCTGCGGCGCGAGCGCGTTCGAGCATTTCCGCGCGATCGGCGTCGAATCGAGGACCTTCGAGATGCGCGTGCGAATCGACCAGCATTACTTGAGCCGAGCGCCGATGGGAACATCTTCTAGAAAACTGGCCAGGACGGGCTGTCCTTTATCGCCAACAGAGGCGGCGACGATCATGCCATTTGATTCGATTCCGCGCAGCTTACGAGGTTGAAGGTTTGCGACGATCACAACCTTCATGCCGATCACTTTCTCAGGCGCGTACTTCTCGGCGATGCCAGCGACGATCGTGCGAACTTCACTGCCGATATCAACTTCGAGCTTCAGTAGCTTGTCGGCGCCTTTTACCTTCTCGGCACTCTTGACCTGCCCTACGCGCAGTTCCACTTTGGCAAAGTCATCGATCGTGATGCGACCATCGGTGGTGCTGCTCGGAGCGCCTCCTGGACCACCACCTTCGGTTGCTCGCTGCGCTGTTGTCGAGCTCGTGCCGACCGGCGTCCCATTCGGGACGACGGGTGCGGCTGCTGCCTGGGTTGCAGGCTGACCTGCTTTCGATCCCGTTCCGGCAGGGTGCGACGGAGCTGCGCTGCCGGCGCGCCCTTGTTCCGCTTCCTGCATGCGCTGCACGGCATTCTTCTCCGCCCGCGGAAACACCGGCTCGATCTTTCCTAATTTGGTGCCCAACTTCAGTTGTCCCCATTTCAGGTCATTCAGGCGGCAGCTTGCGATGTCGCCTAGTCCGAGCTGTGCCCAGATTCGCGCGGTTGCGGTTGGCAGAACTGGGTGTAGCAGAGCAGTGATGATTCGCAGCGCTTCTGCGCTGGTGTACAGCACGGTAGCAAGACGGGCCAGGCTGACTTCATCCTTTTGCTCGCCAAGCTGCCACGGCTCGTTTTCTACGATGTACTTGTTTACCGCACTCACGAGCGACCACACGTTCTCCAACGCGCGCGAAAACTGAAAGCCCGCATACAGCTCATTCGTGCTCTGGATGACTTCTCCTGCAAGCTGCGCGATCGAGTCATCGCCGGCGCTACGCGAGGCTTTCGCCGAGGGATAGGGAACCTGCTCGCGGAAGTAGCGCGCGATCATCGAAAGCGTTCTGCTCGAAAGATTTCCGAGATCGTTCGCCAAATCCGCGTTATAGCGCTGCACGAGGGCGTCGAAGGAGAAACTGCCGTCCTGGCCAAAAACTACTTCCCTAAGCAGGAAATAACGCAGCGCATCGTTGCCGAGCACGTCGACCACAGTTTCGGCGCGCACGATATTGCCGCGCGACTTCGACATCTTGTCCTGCTCGAACAGCAGCCATCCATGTACTACGATCTTTTTTGGCAACGGTAGTCCTGCGGCCATGAGGAACGCCGGCCAATAGACGGCGTGAAAGCGAACGATCTCTTTGCCGACCATGTGGACGTCCGCCGGCCAATAGCGCTCGAATTTCTTCTTTGCTTTGGCGTTATCCGCGCCGTAGCCGATTGCCGTGATGTAGTTGGCGTCGGCATCGAACCAGACGTACAGAACGTGCTTCGGATCGTCGGGCACCGGAATGCCCCATCGCACGGTGGTACGACTGATGCTGAGATCCTTCAGTCCCCCGCGCACAAACGCGATAACCTCGTTACGTCGTGTATCCGGCCAGATGAAGTCCGGATCCTCTTCGTACAACTTCAGCAGCTTGTCCTGGAACTCCGACAGCTTGAAGTAGTAGTTTTCTTCGCTGATGGTTTCGGTCGGCCTTCCGCAATCGGGACACGGCGCTCCCGGCGGCGCGTCGACGTATAGCTCGTCGAAGACGCAATACTGTCCCGTATACGTTCCTTTATAGATGTAGCCGTTGTCGCGAATTACCCGAAACAGGTGCTGGACGCCTTCTTCGTGCTCTTTGTCCGTAGTGCGGATGAAGCCGTCATAGCTGACGCCCATCCGATCCCAAAGCGCGCGATACTCGCCGGCGACGGCGTCCGTCCACTGCTTGGGACTCTTCCCCGCCGCGGCAGCAGAGCGCTCGATCTTCTGTCCATGCTCATCGGTTCCAGTGAGGAAATAGGTGTCGTCGCCGAGCATGCGTTGCCGGCGGGCAATGACGTCGCACACGATTGTTGTGTACGCATGTCCGACGTGGGGACGAGCGTTGACGTAGTAAATCGGGGTTGTGATGTAGAACTTTGCGCCTGTTTCCATGCTGTTTTCGCACAGCCGAGGGCCGTGCATCCGAGAGTCTCCGGCGCTAGCTTGCTGCTATGGACGCGATGAAGACGGCAATTCTTCATCATAGGGGCTGAGTCAGAGAGCGTCAACGCAGGCGGATGATAATGATCGGCTGTTTATAATCGAAGTTTTATCGCCAGCATCCCCGCGCTCTGAGGCTCCTTGTACCTTCACTTCCAGCAATCACTCAGCGAACGTGTACGCGCAATCCTGCGCCAGAAATATGACCTCGATCTGCCGAACATCGTCATCGAGCAGCCGCCTAAGATTGCGCTTGGCGAGTACGCCCTACCGCTTGCCTTCGAACTCGCAAAACGCTTGCGAAAGCCACCGCGCAAAGCCGCCGACGAGTTGGTTTCAGAACTCGGTTCCATTCCGGGCTTTGCGTCATTTGAGATCGCTGGTGCGGGATACATCAACGCCCGCGTTGATCGCGGCGCTTTCGTGCGGCAGATGCTTGGATACTCGGCCGAAACTCAACAGAAAGACAAAGTTCTCGTCGAGCACACCAGCATCAACCCCAACAAAGCTGCGCATATCGGGCATTTGCGCAACGCGATTCTTGGCGATACCTTCGTCCGTCTCCTGCGCGAAGCTGGACACCCGGTCGACGTACAGAACTACATCGACAACACCGGCGTACAGGTTGCCGACGTTGTTGTTGGCTTTGAGCAGCTTGAACACAAGTCATTCGAAGACGTGCAGGCGCTCATTCAGCAACCTCGATTTGACTACTACTGCTGGGATTTATATGCGCGTGTCTCGCAGTGGTACGAAGAAGATCCGGCCCACAAGCAGTTCCGCCTCGACGCGCTCCACAAACTCGAAGAAGGAAACAATCCAACCGCTCGTCTGGCCGATTTGATTGCGACGGCCATTTTGAAGCGGCACCTCGAGACCATGCAGCGTCTCGACATCCCCTACGACTTCCTTCCCCGTGAAAGCGAAATCCTCCATCTCCATTTCTGGGATTTGGCGTTCGAGCAGATGAAGCAAAAAGGCGTGCTGCGGTTCGAAACCGAAGGAAAGAACAAGGGCTGCTGGGTAATGAAGCGATCTTCGAGTTCGGGAGCATCTTCGGATTCGGCAGAAGGAAATGAGGAAGACGACAAAGTAATTGTGCGCTCCAACGGCACGGTCACTTACGTTGGGAAAGACATTGCCTATCACCTCTGGAAATTCGGTCTGCTCGGCCGCGACTTCGGCTACAGGCGCTTCTATCGTTATCCCGATGGTCGCGATTGCTGGATCTCCGCCGAGAGCGGCGAGGCCGATCATCCGCATTTCGGCGGCGTGAGCGAAATCTACAACGTCATCGATTCGCGCCAATCCGATCCTCAGAACAACGTGATCGAAGCTCTGCGCGCGCTTGGATACAGCGAGCAGGCATCGCACTACACGCACTTCTCGTACGAAATGGTTGCGCTCACGCCGCGATGTGCGCTGGAGCTTGGCTACGACGTTCCCGCGGAAGAGCAGAAGCGCGCGTACATCGAGGTGTCAGGTCGCAAAGGCTTCGGCGTGAAAGCCGACGATCTGCTGGACGCGCTGATCGCGTCAGCACAGAAGGAAGTCGATGAGCGCCATCCGGAACTCGCGGACGCAGGCCGGAAACAAATAGCGACGCGGATCGCTATCGGCGCTTTGCGCTATTTCATGTTGAAGTTCACGAAGAATGCGGTAATCGCCTTCGATTTCAAAGACGCACTCAGCTTTGAGGGCGAGACCGGGCCGTACGTGCAATACGCGATCGTACGCGCTTCGAACATCTTCCGCAAAGGCGACACGACTCCGGAACGGTCTCTAAAGTTCTCCGATGGATTCTTGGATTTCCTGAATCGGGAAGACGATATCTGGGAGCTGTGGCTTACGGCGGGAAAGCTGTCGTTGATGGTCGATCAGTGCATCTCGACAACAGAGCCAGCGTATCTGGCGAAGTTCGCTTTTCAGCTCGCACAAATGTTCAACAACTTCTACCACCGTCATCACATCCTCACCGAAGAAGATGCGACGAGAAAGGCGCTCCTCCTGGCAACTGCTGCGGTGGTACGACGCGAACTGATCCGGACGCTTGCGATTCTCGGAATCGAAGCGCCGGAAATTATGTAGCTTGGGACAGGGTACTTGGCCGGGGTTAACACGAAGGTCACGAAGTTTGCACATCAAGATCACGAAGAAAGTCGGAACCTCCGTGAACTTTGTGTGCAACCTTCGTGACCTTCGCGTTAACCCGGGTCCCAAAGCGAGAGCGATTTGCGGTTCCTTGTTCCCTATCCCTAAGCAGCCACCATCTCTCTTGGGCTTTGATCGACGTTATTTGTACCGCCGATCTTTTGCATCAGCTCGTCCCAGCTGGAAACGACATAGTCGCGCTGCAGCAGACCGGCTTTCTCGTTGGCAACCACGAACAGCTTCTGCGCGGGATCGCAATTCTTGATGTGGTCGCAGAGCTCGAGCGCGGGGTTGGCGTTTTCGCCAACATTCACGACGATCAGATCGAATGCGCCAGGCTTACAGCGGCCGCGCGCGTCGGGCATGCGCAGCACCGGATACACCTTGTATCCTGCATTCTTCAGGGCCGTATTGCGGTCTTTGCGACGATAGCGGTCCTTGTCTTCATCGACAACCAGCGCTCGGCGCTGCGGGGTGGAGGCCGTATTGTTCATTCTGTTCTCGAATTGCATAGTGTCCCTTGTGAGTGCGAAGGATTCCAGGGGTGTACTACTTTACAAATAGAGAGAAGCTGAAGGTGCACTGCGGGTTGCCGCGAGAAACTCACAATATTCGAGGCCCAAGGCCGCCTCCCTGGATGTAGAGGAGAACCTTAGAAGGTCCTCCTGGACTAATAAAGGAACTGTGTTGATCACTTAAACGAGGTCGCTGACTCCGTCTCGACACGACATTGGCGCTGCGCCCTTGTCCGCCACATCCCCCCGGATCATCGTTCCTAATAGGTTCGCATTATTGCTGCCCCAGTTCTTCGCCATTACAGTTTCGGAACTCTGAATTCCTGCAAATCGTCGAGCGCTGCAGCCGAAACGCGCTGTAGCCTTGTCGGAAACCTGACCGCTTTTTCGGAGATTCGACTCGATGCGTAAGTTGGTTCTGCTCCAGGTTCTTCTTGGGCTCACGATCAGTGCACTCGGCCAAAGCAACTATGGCGTCATCACCGGAACCGTGACCGATGTGCAGCATTTGCGAATTGCCACAGCGACGATTCAACTCAAAGCGGTCAGCACGGGAGCCGTGCGGCGAGTCATCACAAACGAACAGGGTTTGTTCGAAGCTCCGGCACTGCTGCCTGACGACTACGAGATTACAACGGCAGCCCCAGGATTTGCGCCGGCAACGCAGACCGTTCGCCTCGAAGTAGGACAGAGGCTCGCCGTGGACGTAATGCTCAAAATCGGACCCGTGAGCGAGGGAGTAAAGGTCTCCGCCGACAATGAAGTCCTGCACACGAAAGACGCCAGCGTGGGCGAAGTGATCGAACCCAAATCGATCAAGGAACTTCCTCTCAACGGACGCATGCTCATCGATCTCGTGCTCACGGTTCCCGGAGCACATCTGGGATTTGGCGCGCAGTCAGGAACGACGAATCCTCTTTACTGGCGACCGGGCCAGAGATCCGCTGTGGTGATCGGCGGCAATCGTCCGAATGCGAATTACTTCCTGCTCGATGGCGCTACCAACACTGATCCGACATTTAACACACAGAACCTCAGCCCGTCGCCGGACGCGGTGAAAGAGTTCCAGGTTCAGACCAGCAGCTACACGGCCGAAATGGGAGGCGCGGGCGGCGGGCAGATCAACATCGTTACCCACTCCGGCTCCAGCCAGTACCACGGCACGATGTATGAGTTCCTTCGCAATGGTGCAATGGACGCCAGCACCTTCGGATCGATGGGCAACAATCACCTTGTCCAAAATAATTTCGGAGGCTCATTCGGCGGACCGCTGGTCGGAAAGAAGACATTCTTCTTCGTAAATTATGAAGGGCTGCGGTTGGCACAAACCGATGCGCAGATCTTGACGGTGCCGACTCCGGACGAGATTCGTGGCGACTTCAGCATGAGCAACACGAAGATCTACGATCCGACGACTGCACTCGCCAATCCTAACTACAATCCGAGCCTGCCGACAGGGCCATCGAATTTTCCCTACACGCGCAGTCAGTTCCCCAATAACCAAATCCCTACGAACAGGATCGATCCGAAGCTGGAAGCGTTCCTGCTTCAGTACATTCCGGCTCCGAACATGGCGATGCCCATTGGCGCTGCGGACTCAAACAACTATCTCGACCTGCGCAACGAAACCCATTTTCAGGACCAGGGCACGCTGCGCATCGATCACAATTTCTCGAATGGCGACACGGTTTTCGCTCGTTACTCCGCCGGAAGTGAGAACGGATTCTCTCCGAGCAGCGGAACCACATCAACCACTGAGAATCTGCCCGGCTTCGGCGCGAACTTCGACAATCTGTCACAGCAGTCGACGCTCTCCTGGAACCGCATCGTCTCCAACACCAAGGTCAATACGGCGACAATCGCGATCTCGCGATTGTCCATGGATCGCACGTCGCAGAACGATGGCATGAGCGACATCGTTTCCCAACTTGGGATTCACGGCATCGGATTCGGCGGCCCGCAAGCTTCGGGTGCTCCCTGGTTTGCGGTGCAAGGATACACGGGTATCGGCGACACCTTCGCCGCCACTCCGATGCACGCATGGGACACAATGATCGAAGGCCGCGACGCTTTCACCTGGCAGCATGGACGCCATGGATTAAAGTTCGGCGGCGAGTATCACCGCTACATCTGGCCGATGTGGGGATTCTTCCAGAACCGCGGCTTCTATCAATTCACCAACGGCTACACCACGCAATCGGGCTTCAATAACGGCAGCGGCTCCGGCCTGGCCAGCATGTTGCTGAGCCTGCCCGCAGTGAAGCAGCGCCAGGCGGGCGTTCCCCAGATGAACCTGCGTGCCTGGGGAACGGCAGCCTTCGCCGAAGATAGCTGGCAAGTGACTCCAACTATTACGGTCAATCTCGGACTGCGCTACGAATATACCGACCCTCTCTATGACCTGAAGAGCACCAACACCAACCTGATTTTCCAAAATGGGACTCCGCAAGTGTTTATCGGAGGCGAGCAGGGCTATCCCAAAGGACTGATGTACGCCAGCAAGGTAAATTTCGCACCACGCTTCGGGATTGCGAAGAACCTGCCTGGGCAGGGCCTCGTATTGCGCGGCGCTTATGGCATCTTCTATACGCCGGTTGATTTGAACACGTGGTGCAATCAGCGCCACAATGTGCCTTACGTGTTCCCCGAGACGGAGCAGGCCGACAACTTCACGCCGCCGGCAGCGCTGTTCTCCTCAGGTCTCAACTTCGGAACCCCGGTGCTGGGGACGGGTCCGCTGCCGGCCACGACCGTGAGCTTTACGGCTTTTGATCCTCATGCGCTGTCGCAGTACGTGCAGCAATGGAACGGGTCGGTGCAGAAGGCACTCGGCGCTGACACATCCGTCGAAGTTGGCTATCTGGGCTCTCGCGGCCTCCACCTGCAACGCGCACACCTGATCAACAATCCGGCGCCGGGACCAGGTCCGCTCGGCCCACGCCGTCCATTCAAGACGCTCACGTTTGTTCCCGGAACGGTTCTCACACCGAGCAGCACGGATGCGATCTTTCAGAGCCAAACCTTCCCGGTGAGCACGATCAATCTATTGGAGAACAGCGCTCAGAGTTGGTACGACGCGGGTTACGTAAATGTGCGCCGCAGATACTCCCATGGTCTCAGCTTGCTGGCGAACTACACATTTGCCAAGGACCTGACCAATGCGCCCGATTTCCGCTCTCCCATGGAGGAGTCCGCCATTCCGCAGAACAACAGCGATCTTGTTGCGGAAAAAGGGCCGGGGTGCGATGTGCGCCATCGCTTCGCGCTGAGCAGCGTCTACGACATCCCTGCGTATCGTCAGCAACAGTGGTTGAGGCTGGTCACTCAGGATTGGCACCTCTCGACCGTGTATCAGGTCCAGTCGGGAATGCCTCTTACGATTTCCGTTTTCGGCGATACCGCCAATGCAGGAACGGTTCTTGGCGAAAATCCAATCCGCGCGAACACGACAGGCCAGCCGATCTTCGGTCCGGACACTCACACGGCAGCCGAATGGTTCAACCCGGCGGCGTTCGCAACTCCCGCGGCGTTCACTTTTGGGAATGTCGGACGCAACTCGATATATGGTCCGGGAATGCAGACGCTCGATTTTGCCCTGGCTCGGAGCTTCGCTCTGACTGAAAAATCAAGCTTCCAATTCCGAGTCGAGGCCTTCAACGCTCTTAACCACACAAATCTGGGAACACCGAACAGGTTCGTCAACACTCCCCAGTTCGGCACGATCACAATGCCGATGACTTCGGGCCGTGAACTCCAGTTAAGTGCGAGGGTTTCGTTTTAGCGATTAAGAATTCCAAGAAAAGCCTTCCATGGTCCCACTTCCTGGGCGTACTGCCGAGAGAGCGTGCGCAGGATCTGGTCGATGTGATTCCAGTCGTGGACCACCCAGGTGGCGAGCAATTGGCGCATCGTCACTGCTCCCAATTCGGGATGGCGGCCGGGTAAATCAAGTTTGACTTCGTCGAGTTCGAATGAACGAAGCGTCTGAATGTTCTTGCGGCGCAGTTCAGCAAACTCCTGGAGCAATTCATCGACTGACTTTCCCTCGAGCAGCGGATTGAAGCCGCTCCGGTCGAAAGGATCGAATGGACGGGAGTCCTGAAACTCGAAGATCCTCCGCGCTCTCGGAATCCAATCCTCGATTTCGGCAAACATCATGTGGCCCAACACATCCATTGGACTGAATGCCTTCGGATCAATGCGGGAATTGAGCCAGTCAGCAGATTGATTGCGCAACAAAGTATCAAACACCCGCGGAGCGCGGTCCAACATTGCCAGGGCTTCGTCGAGTTGAAACTTCATTCCTATTTCCTGGCCGTCAGCGACTGCATTGTCGCAATCTCGCGGCTATTCAATAGATTTGAAAATTAGCAGCTGCGATGCGGAACTATCGACTTGCTGAACGATGCCAACATATCCTGACGGACGCTGGGCATCGTAATCACGGGATGGTCCCATCCCCCGTGGCGATTCTGAGCATAGCGATATGCCTACATCAGATGAAAGCAAGAGAACATACAAACATTTGATGACCTCAACACCTGCGATCATCGGGCTCATATCCGACACACACGGACTTCTTCGCCCCGAAGCAGTAGAGGCGTTGCGCGGGTCCCAGGCAATCATTCATGCCGGGGATGTGGGCCGCGAGGAGATACTTCGCGAACTGGAGAAGATTGCGCCTGTGACCGCAGTTCGCGGCAATATTGATACGAGTGCATGGTCACGCAAGCTGCCGGCGACAAATGTTCTGGAAATCGCTGGAACGAGCATCTACGTACTTCATAACATCGATGAACTCGATCTCGATCCAGGGTCTGCCGCATTTTCAGCCGTGATCTTCGGTCACTCGCATAGACCGCTGCTCGAAAACCGCAAGGGTGTTCTCTTCTTCAATCCAGGCAGCGCAGGACCACGTCGGTTCAATTTGCCGATCTCCGTCGGGCGGTTGGTTATCGAGAATGCAAACCTCGCTTCTGAACTGATCACATTAACCGGTAGCTGATTCTACGCCGTTATTCATTAGCATGGACGTACGAGCGTAAACGACGTTCCAATTCTCAGATTCATGCAAAAGTTAAGTTGATCGGGGCTTGGCTCACACAAAATCATGAAACACAATCGTTTCTATTCCTAAGGCACTTTTTGACGATGTGAGTGTTCCTGAAATGGAACTCACAATAGTCACCGTCTTTGACTTTTAATTCTCATCGAGCCAACCGCCAAATATCATGGGCATCTAATCGTCGCATTCTCCGGACGCATGTTCTTGCCGGTCCGATTGTGTCATTTTCGATGACACTCTCACGCCGTGCCGGAGCGCTGGCACCCACCTTTATTCAGCAAGTGCGTCCTTCGTTCGCGCGAACTCGTTGACCCCCAACCCAATGCGACTTTCATTAAGGAGAAGATCAATTGAACACCAAGAGAAATGCAATGCTTGCTGTCTGTCTGACGACGATTCTGGCTCTCAGTCCGATCGCCAGTTATGCTCAGGCTGCCACCACGTTCAGCGGTGACGGCACAGCTCTGAAGGCAACTGCGCTGGGAATCTCGCTGACAGCGGGAGACACCGGAGCTCTCCCGTCTAACGGCGGAAATCTGAGTACCTCTGCAGCCAGCGTAAATGTTTTGGGCTTGGCCTCCGCTGACGCGCTGAAAAGTAGCACCTCTGGCAGTGGTACCAGCAGCCAGTCGCAATCGCAAGCTGCGAACGTGAGCTTGTTGGGCGGTCTGGTTAGCGCCGCTATCGTGAAGTCGAACTCCAGCGCCACCTGCAGCGGCAGTACGGCTTCCACGAGCGGGAATGCCCAAATCGTAAACCTGGTAGCCGCCGGTCAACCCATAGTCGTATCCAACCCGAACCTCGCCGTCTCGCTGCCAGGAGGTATTAGCCTCGTCGTCAACGAGCAGACGAGCTCGTCAGGTGGAAACACCGGATCGATGACGGTCAATGCGCTTCACGTCACCGGACCAGGCATCGACATTGTCGTCGCCTCTACCCATTCCGATATCACTTGTTCCTGAAGCATGGGAGATGGACAAAGCGCGGGGACAGACCGGACGTTCCTGAATCGGGAAAGCAAATGAGAATGCGTTCGTTCTGTCCCGCGCTTTTTCTCAGGCGAGGACGGTCATTTCGTAAAGCGTCAAACGACATCGGCATCGCGCTTCATGTAGAACTTGCGCTCATCTTCATGTGTGACTCGGAAGCCGAGGCGCTCGTAAAGTCGTCGCGCGGGATTGATCCGCGCTACATTCAGGCGTACTGCAAGTTTGAACGCAGTGGCTTCGCCAATCAATCGCTTCATCACCTCCGTGCCGACGCCCCTGCGTTGAAACCTGCTGTCCACAAATAGCTGCCCGATGAAAAGCCCATCATTTTCCCGGATGGTCTGCACCCAGCCTACATCGGTGCCGTCGAGCACTATGATACGAACCTGCATCGACTTCCACTGCTGCTTGAAGCTGGTTTCTTGCGCGGTTCTGTCTAAATGTAATCGCTCGATGATCCATCGCATTTGCTCGAAATAGAGACGCCGGCAGTACACAAAATCGTCGTCAACAGCTGGACGCAATTCAATCGGCAACGGTCCATTCTGTGGCATTCAACAATCCGGCTAACCCGAACAAAATCGAGGACAGGCCCTCACCGCGTCATGATCACCAATCGCCTGTGTAGATGATCGCGCTGCCAGGCGCTCTCGATATCGGCGAGCGGGATCTTTTCCGTCTCTATATGAAGGTTCCCTTTTGCTGCATGCGCCATTACTTGTTGAAACGCTTCAACCAAAATGTCGCGCGGCGGAATCCCGGCAGTGCCCATGAGCGTCAGTGCCGCACTGCGCAGCACGGCTGCGGGAAGTGTGATGGTGGGCGCAGCGCTCTCTCCCACCTGAACAAAGCGGGTTTCGCCTCGGATCGCTGCAAATTCTCTTCGTGTTATCGCAGCCAGGAATGCCTCGGCGGGAGATCCCCACACGTAGTCAATCACAACCTGGAATCCGGACTGGCCGGCTTCCCGCAGAAATGCGTCTGTGAGTTCAACCGCAGGCAGAGCGAGAGAGATGGTCGCGTCGGCGCCGAGATCGGCGAGCGTGTTTAGTACTTGTTGATTCCGTCCGGCGGCAACCACCCGAGCAGCGCCGAGAAGCTTCGCGATCTTTACAGCCAGTTTGCCGGTGATCCCTGTTGCGCCAAGGATGAGGACGTTTTCACCTCGCACTAACTTCGCGCGGTAGGCGAGTGAAAGCCAGGCTGACACGCCGGGATTGGGCAGAGCTGCGGCAGTCGCGTCGTCGACATTTTCCGGGATTGGGAACGTGAAGGCGCGCGGCACAACGGTACGCTCTGCCATTGCCCCGTGCGGTGGCCGGGGTCCTCCGAAAAAGATCCGTTGTCCGTCGTCGAGATGCCCCACTCCATCCGTGCCGCAAACGCGTGGTAGCTCGCGGCCGCTCGCAAAATGCGCTCCGCTGGCCATTTGCTTGTCCACAGGCTTCAGTGATGCGGCGTGGACATGCACGATCGCTTCACTCTCCTTGTGGTTAATGACCGGCTCTGGGAATTCTTCGTAACGAGGTACCGTTCCAATCTTGTGCAGGACGGCAGCATGCATACCCGTTCGCCCTTTCGATCTCTCTCCAAATTCTATTTGGTCGCCCCCCAGGAACTCGCGGACGTTCCAAATGCAAGCCGCGGAAGTAAAAGCAGGTCGCCGGCGGCGAGCTTGTGTCGACCACCGAATGCGGCTTGCATTTCACAAAAGAGCTGTATTGCCTCCTTTGGTTGGCCTACACTCGGCAGCACGAGGTTGAACACGCATGGCGAGACTTTCGCAATGGCGACGAAAAATGCGGTAAGTGAAGGGAACGTTTTCCTGAATCAGGATAACGGATTGAGATTATGTTTTTTCATTCCGGTTTTCCGCAGTTTCTTCAGGTTCATCATGGATTAATCTTCTCGCAGCGCGTGAATGGGATCGATTCGAGACGCCCTGCGAGCAGGCACGTAGCCGGCTAGCATGACGGCACCGAACAGAATTCCCACAGCGGAACCGAGAGTCAGCGGATCGTCAGTTTTTACCCCAAACAAGAACGACTGGACAAGTCTCGACGCGCCAAGGGCCGCAGGTAGACCGATAGCGATGCCCAATGCCGCAAACAGGAGTACCTGGCCGAGAATCATCCGCATTACGACGCCGCGTTGCGCTCCCAACGCCATGCGAATACCGATTTCTGCGGTTCGCCGCGCCACTCCGTACGCAGTGGTTCCATACAGACCGATGCCGGCGATCACCAGCGCCAGCATGGCGAATCCGGTGCACAGCCTTGCGAAGACAATCTCCTGGTTCATGGTGCGATCGATCTCCGCCGCCTGTGTTCGTATGTCGACTAGAGGAATGCGGCTATCCGCGCGATGCACGATCTCGCGCACCGTGGGAACGTAATTCAGAGGATCTCCAGTCGTGCGCAGCGCATAGACCATCTGCTGCACACGCTGCTGGTCCTGGTTGTAAGGGATATACAGCACTGGTCGTGTTGCGTCTTTCAAACGCCCATAATGGGCATCGGAGGCCACGCCGATAATTTCCATCTCCCGTGGATGCGGACCTCCCCGAGTAATGTGACGGCCCAAAGGATCTTCAGTGCCAAAATGGACCTTGACGAACCGCTCGTTGGCTACTACAACCCCCGTCGAGTCCGGCGTATCGCGCTCGTCGATCTCTCGACCGAGAAGCATCGGGATCTGCATCGTCGAGAAGAATCTGGGCCCGGTGTGCAGGATTCGCGTTTCCGGGGCTGCGGACTTGCCCGATACGAGAATCTCCACTCCCCTGCCGGCACCGAGAAGCGACGCGTGTGAAAGGGTAGCGCTGCGGATACCCGGAATTGACGCAAATTGCTTCCGTAGTTCCTCATAGAACGCGAGAATCTCCGGATCGTGGTGGCCGGCCTGGCGGGCATTCAACTCGAACAGCAGCACATTCTCGCGATTGAAACCCAATTGGATCGACTGCAGATGGGAGAGGGTGCGCACAAATAAGCCTGCCGCTACTACCATGAGCAGCGAGATAACGATTTGCGAAACCACCAGCACGTGACTCAAGCTCAGGCGCCGGAAAGCTAGCTTCGACTGCCAACCACGCTCGGCCGCTCGGCCTCCCTTGAGCGCAGACATCACTTCGGCACGCGTCGATTGAAGGGCCGGCGCGAGACCAAACACCGCTCCGCAAAACACAGACAGAACGAAGGTGGCAATGAGCACATGCCAATTCAGTCCCGCGTGCAAGGTGAAGCCCTCGTGTCCATTCGCTAGGAGAACGGTCAAGAAATTAACTCCCCAGAACGCCAGGACGACGCCGAGCACACCTCCTAGAAATGCCAGACAGACGCTTTCAGTGAGAAGCTGCCGAAGTACGCGTAATCGATCTGCACCGATGCTCAGCCGCACAGCAATCTCTCGCTGGCGCGCCGCCGCCCGCGACAGAAGCAAGTTGGCGATGTTGGCGCACGCAATCGCCAGAATCAAGCCAACCATCGCCAACAGCAAATAAAGCGGTTTGGAATAACGGCGTCGCAACGTGCCCAATCCACCGGCTCCCTCTTCGACACGCAGAGCGGGAAGCGACTCGAGCTCTCTCGGATTGCTGGCCGTTGCCGCAACCCACTGCTGAAAAGCCGGCGCCAAGGCAGCCTGCGCCTGCGCACGAGTGACGCCGGGACGTAGTCGGCCCATCATCTGAATCCAATAATGATTCCGTTCCAGGTAGGTCTCCGGTTTAACAGCCCAGGGCACAGTCCTGTCCAGCAGCAGGTTGGCGTGCATTGGCAAATAAAAATCGGGACTCTCGGCGGGATCTACTCCGAAGAACTCTGGCGGGGTTACCCCAATCACGGTAAATACGATGTTGTCGATAAGGACAGATTGTCCGACCGCATTTGCAGCACCTGAAAAGCGGCGGTCGGCGAGGCCAGCGCTGATCACGACGACTGGCGGCGCGCCCGCTCGATCATCGTCGGCAATGATCAGGCGGCCAGCCGCGGGAGGCACGGCCAGCCCAGTGAAATATTCGCCGGAAACGTATTCGCCGGCGGCGATCTCTGCCTCTCCTTTTATTGTCAGGTTTCGCTTGTCCGAGTGATAGTAGGCGAAGAGGTTGGAGAAGACAGCGTTGTTTTCCCGCAGGAGTTCGAAGACGCCGAAGGGGAAAATTCCACTGCTAAGCCCGTCCCCCTCGACCCAATCAGACCCATCCATACTGTGCATCACGTGATTAGGGCGGGGACCTCTGGGGTCTTTGCTGTGCCAATTCAGGACGACCAGAGATTCGGGATCGGAAACCGGAAGGGAGCGCAGCAGGATCGCATCCATGAAGCTGTAAATCGCCGTATTGGCTCCAATGCCAAGCGCGAGCGAGAGCAATGCCAGAGCGGTGAAAACACGATTGCGGAACATTGTCCTCAAGGCATAGCGGAGATCTTGAACGAGTTGTTCCAAAAAGATCCAGCCCCAAACCGCCCGAGTGTCCTCCTGCACGATCGTCGGATTTCCCAATTCGAAACGCGCTGCCCGTAGAGCCTCTTCCTTTGATAACCCCTCTTCAGTGCGCTCTTCCGCTTCCTCCTCCAGATGAAACTGGAGTTCCTCGCGTAGTTCGTCCTCGCGGGCACGTCGTAGCGTCAACCACCGCAGCTTGCGAAAGAATGAACTCATTGCCCCTCCTGATCTGCAGGACGCAAGATCAATCCCATCGCTCGCGAGAACGCCTCCCACTTGGATTGTTCGGCAATGAGTTGCTTTCGTCCTCGCGCTGTGAGGCGATAGTATCTGGCGCGTTTGCCTTTATCGGATAGCTCCCACGAGGCTGAGATCCAACCTTTTGCTTCGAGCCGGTGCAGCGCAGGGTACAAAGAGCCAGTCTCGACCTGGAGCAGATCTTCTGACGTACGTTGAATGTGTTTGGCAATCGCGTGACCGTGTTTCGCCTCTCGCAGCAATGTGCGAAGAATAAGGACCTCAAGGGTACCTTGCAGGAGTTCTAAACGGGCTCGCGGTTCCGGCTTGGGCATTGCGTAGAGACTCTACTACATATTGTGTAGAGTGTCTACGGAGCGCAACATTGTTCCTCCTGCTCAAGTCCTTTCAGCGCTGCTGCTACCATAGCCCTGCCCGATTAGGTACGTAGGAGACGCTTTGAATCAAGGCAGTAGTCAGCGTGTTGCTGTGATCACCGGTGCTGCTCAAGGAATCGGGCGGACAACAGCCGAACTCCTCGCTCACCGAGCCTATCGCCTCGTGCTCAGCGACCTGCGAACGCCGGATCAGACGCTAGCCTCGCTCGAATCACGCAGCGCAGAGGTGATCGACCATGTGGGCGACATCAGCGATGAATTCGTCGTCGAGCAGTTGGTTCGAAAGGTTTATGAGCGCTGGGGACGCAGCGACTTGCTCGTCAACAATGCCGGCGTAAGTTTTATCGCACCTGCAGAGAAGATTACTGCCAAGGACTATCGCCGCGTGCTCGAAGTAAATCTGGTCGCACCATTTCTGCTGTCGAAAGCATTCGGCACGCGCATGCTGGCTGCGGGAAGCGGCTGCATTGTCAACGTGGCGTCAGTAGCCGGACTGGTCGGCATCGCCGATCGCGCTGCCTACAACGCGTCCAAGCACGGACTCATTGGTCTCACACGAACCCTGGCAGCAGAGTGGGGCGGACGAGGTGTACGCGTAAATGCAGTGTGTCCCGGGTGGGTTAAAACGGAGATGGATGCGGCTGACCAAAGCAGCGGGATGTACAGCGACGACGACATCATCGGCCGCGTGCCCATGGCCCGCTTCGCGTCTCCGGACGATGTTGCGCGAGCCATCGCATTCCTCGCCGACGAAACGCAAAGCGGCTTCATCAATGGCCACGCCCTCCCAGTCGACGGCGGGTGGACCAGCGACGGCAGTTGGCAATCCCTGCGTCTACGTCATCGGTGAGGCTCCTCGTTGTGTTTCACGCTTCGCAGCTCCGAGGCTTTGCGGCTGCACAGCTTGTTTTAAGCGGGGAGCCTGGGTAGCGATTTGTCCCACCCATGTTGCTCACGTTTTACCCTGTCGAGCCGTCATTCTTGCATTCCCATGAAAAGGCTACTGCTGTCCCTGTTGATCCTTGCCGGCCTTACTCCCGCATTGTTCGCGGAACTGCCCTTCATCCAGGACAACTACACGCAAGCCCTGGAGCAGGCAAAGCAACGCAAGCAGCCGATTTTTGTCGAATGCTGGGCGCCATGGTGATCGAGCTGCCGCCTGATGAGGACGATGCTTGCGCATGTTGACCTCAGCAGGTACGCCGGACAGTTTGTCTGGCTGGAGATGAACTTCGACAAGCCGGAGAACCAGAAGTTCTTTACCCGTTTTGCGGCCAGTGCGACTCCTACTTTTTATGTGATCAGTGCCGAGGGCAATGTCCTGGCTGATCAACCCGGAGCGATGTCGGAGGCGGAGCTCACAGCGTTCCTCAACCGGGGAGTGAGCCTGGCACACAATCGGCAGACCCCGGCCGATGTCGCGTTGGCTCGGGCTGACGCGCTTCTCAGTACTAAGTCGCCGGAAGCCGCCGCAGCTTACGAAGAAGTGCTGCGCCTCGCCACACCGGACTGGCCGCGACGACCATTGGCGCAGTATTCGCTCGTAACCGCCCTACAAATCAACGAGCAGAATCAGCAATGCGCGGAAACTGCAGCCCGCGAGGCGTCGGTCATGAAACATGACAACACGTTCGCGAGCACCGTAGTTGCCGGAATGTGGTGCCTGGTCCAGGGTGACGCATCCGCCGCGTGGCGGACTGCGGCTGCCGCTAAACTAGAGCCTCTCGTACAACAGGCCCTCGCCTCCAACGAAACCGTACGTGATGAGCGTAACGAGCTTTACCGCACGCTCATGTACCTCGCTGTTTCCCGAAACCAGAACGCGCAGGCCGCGAGTTTGGAGGATAAGTGGTTGAGCGAACTCGCTGCAGTCAAGCCTGCGGATGACGAGGAGCGCTCCGCGGTAGACATCGCGCGCGTCGAAGCCATTCAGATCTACGGGGATCCTGAGCGCATCCTGCCGGCGTTGCGAAGCTCCGAAGAATCGATGCCGCACAATTACAACGCTTCGCTTCGCGTGGCGCAGATGGAAAAAGCCGCCAAGCACTACGATGGGGCTATCGCTGCATGCGATCGTGGGCTGGCGCGCGACCCCGGCGCCGCGGGACGCTCATGGCTACTGCAAATCAAAGCTGACGCGCTGAAACAGAAAGGCGACTCAGTGCAATCGCGGGAAACGTTCGAGGAAGCTTTGAAGGCTGCGCAGGAGATTCCCAGTCAGAGCCAGCGCGAGAACAATGTGAAGAGGATCCAACAGGCGCTCGCAGGAAAGTAGTTGCTGGATTCCCATTTTTGATGCGGACTGGGAGATCGCACGAGTTCGCATTCTGAATCGAATATGGCGATCGGTTTCGCGGCTTCATTGATGAGTTGAGCAGCAGCGTAGTCCCGTTCGCGACTTTCGCACTGAGGTGACAACAACGTGTGCACTTGTGAGAAAAAAGCGCCCGACGAGCGGGCGCTTTCTGTTTCGCTTAAGCGGCGTGTCCTGCAGCCTCCGGTTGGTAGAGGATTTCCTCCAGCTTGAATCTCCGTTCTCCCGCCGGCACTGACCAGACGATCACATCACCGGCGCGGTAACCGATGATCGCAGTCCCAATCGGCGCCAGTACCGAAATGCGGCCCTGCGCAACGTCAGCATCGCGAGGGAACACGAGGGCATAGATGGACTCACGCCCCGAGTCGAGATCCTTCAGTCGCACGCGCGAGTTCATGGTCACGACATCGGCCGGAATCTCGTCGGAAGTGACAATCTCAGCCTGCGCAAGTTCTTCTTTCAACATTCGCAGGTGCTGGAGGTCTCTGCTGGAAATTCTTTCGGCCGATTCCACCAGGTCGTTCAACCGTTGCATGTCTTCCTCAGTGACGAAGATGGTGCGTTCTTTCATTGGTCGTTCTCCTTTAAGAGCCAAGTTATGAGTGAATAAATGATTGCGGTGAGGTGAGTGCTCAAGCTGCGCGGATGCTCTCGCGTCCGAATCTGAGATCGCGAATCCTGGCGAGTTCTTGCGCGAACAGACGCCCGATGCGAGTGGTCGCACGATCGATCGCGGTGTGCATGTCCGGACTCGATTCCTCTACGCTCACGAGGCCGAATGGGACGATCTCGGCATCGATCTGACACTGATTCCGAGCACCATGCAGGCGCTCCGAACCGACAATTCGGACATCCAGCCGTCCTACGCGTCCGGCAAAACGCCCGAGAGAAAAATGCAGACGCCGGGCGACATAGCGCCGCAGCGCCTCAGATACGTCCACCTTGCTCAGCTTCACTTCTACTTGCATCGACACCTCCACAACTGCTTTCTCGTATAGACGTAATCTTCAGTCGTTAGTTCTTTTCATAATTGCTAAGAGTGTGTTCGCTTTTCGTTAACAACGTTTTCTTTTGCCGGTGGTGCACTCATGAAATGTGAAGTTCTGTTGCCGCGAACCCGGCTGCAGCCACCTGGTCAAGACAGTCACTCTGAAATGTTCAAGTGATGCAGCCGTCTTCGATGTTGAGACTTAGCAATGCAGCTGATAGACCGAGCGCCACAAATGCTGCTGTTCGGCAGCATTGCAACACTCTGCCTCATCAGAGGTGCGTGTTAGAATCTGCGGCTGCTTATGACTCCGCAACAACTTCGCGCATCGCTCCGCTACGGATTGGCTCTGGTTTGGCTTTCTTTGTTGGTCGCTTCGAGTTCCGCACAAACCACGGAGCTAAAGCGGAGCGAGCGTGCTGCAAGTCCCTCGCGCCAATCCGATTCTGCGATTGAGCCATCAGCATCCATTCGCATCGGACCAGGCGATCTGCTGGAACTAAAGGTTTTCGGTGCTCCCGAATTGGGAAGCACAGTGCGAGTGAGCGGAGAAGGCGAGATTACCGTTGCTCTTATCGGATCCGTGAAAATTGCAGAGCTTACTCCCGAGCAGGCCCAAACTGAAATCGAACAGCGGTTCCGGGACGGTGGATACCTGCGGGATCCTCATGTCAGCGTCCTTGTAAAGGAATTCGCATCGCAGGGCATTTCCGTTTTGGGAGAGGTTACTCATCCAGGAGTGTACCCCTTGCTCGGAAGGCCTCACCTGCTCGATGCCATTGCAGCTGCCGGCGGCACAACCGCGCGCGCCGGCAAGACGGTTGTGATTACGCACCGCAGTAGTTCAGGCGCACCGCAGAAAATCTTTCTCTCTCGTGATGCCGAGCAAGCCTCAACACAGGACATCGAGCTTCGTCCCGGAGATACGGTCGTGGTTTCGCGCGCCGGCATCGTCTACGTCAGCGGAGACGTACACACCCCAGGCGGCTTCGCGATGGACCAGAATGAAAACCTCACCGTGTTACAGGCAATTGCGCTGGCCCAGGGTCTGAATCCAACGGCATCGCTCGGCAGCGCACGCATTATTCGGAGGCAAGCAGGCACACTGAAGGAAATTCCCGTCGCGCTCAAAGAGATCATGGAAGCCAAGTCGCCAGACCTCGAATTACAAGATGCCGATGTGCTCTTCGTTCCGAACAGCGCGTCAAAATCGGCAGCGCGCAAAAGTTTGGAATCTATCGTTCAAGTCGCGACAGGGCTGGCAATGTATCGGCGATAGACCCAGGAACCTCGTCTTGAACTGAAACGCGCCGCTCGAGCGCTTACCTCCAAAATGGCACCGGCAGTGACGCGGCCCAATCAGAAGTCAGCCGGATTTACGGACCACCCAGATTGCGGATTACACGGACATCGCAACTCCGACGAGCATGCTCGCCAGTCTAATCCCAAGCAGTCGTCCGCACTATCCGTGTGATCCGTGACATCCGTGAGATCCGTGTCGTGTTTCGTTCTTACCTCGGTCTCCTCTGAGCCCTCCGTGTTGAAAGGTGTTGCTGTGAGCCGGAGGCTGGTAGCTAGTAGCTTAGCAGCTCAGCAGCTTGTGTCACATTGATCCAGCTCTGCTTCGAGCGTATAAAAGAGGCCTCCGCTCTCAACTTCCGTCAAGACAAAAAACTTCTCAACCGAAACCACACTCTTGAGGAGAGCACAATGCCGAAATCCGCAAAAAGCCCGATTCCCGAAGGATTCCACACTGTTACACCGCACTTGGTGATTCGCGGCGCTGCCCAGGCGATTGAGTTTTACAAGAAGGCGTTGGGCGCGCAGGAACTATCGCGCATGGCCATGCCCGACGGCAAAATCGGTCACGCCGAGTTGAAGATTGGCGACTCCGTCATCTTCCTCGCCGACGAGATGCAGAATCCAGGCAATGCCAAGTCGCCACAAAGCCTCGGCGCTACTACGACC
>Ga0134126_10002853_pt1 | contig 21753 bp, 19 predicted proteins | sample KB31752_FD_96881 | JGI IMG/M metagenome (GOLD analysis project Ga0134126, IMG submission 96881) | Terrestrial soil microbial communities with excess Nitrogen fertilizer from Kellogg Biological Station, Michigan, USA - KB3-175-2 | ecosystem: Environmental > Terrestrial > Soil > Unclassified ... | reverse complement strand
GGGCAGGGACGCGAGCGGTGGGCGCGGCCGGCGAGGGGGCAGGCGGACCGGCGCCGGGCGCGGCGCAGGAGGCCAGCAACGCCACCGCAAAGACCGCCGCGAGGCGGCGCCGGGCGCTCTTGAAGGGGGAGGGTGGCACGTTGATTTTGGCGGTCACGGCAAGGTTCGGGCAAGCGCGAGTGCGAGCATAGCCGCAAAGTGTGTCGGCGGCGATGGCGGGCACGGCTCCCACTCCGTCCAGCCCCTTTGCCGCGCGGCCGATCCGGCGCATGCTGGTGCGGTGGGACGCCGGTACCGCTTCCGGTAGGGCGCTGGCGTTCGGTGAAAAAACCGGATATTCCTAGGATTTCGTGCGCACTGTTTGCGTGCGTTGTGAGGCGAAGATGGCGCAAAGATGGAGCCCCGACGGCTGGCGGGGTAAGCCGGCAAAGCAGCTGCCCGACTACCCCGACCCTGCCGCTCTGGCAGCGGTCGAAAACACCTTGCGGAACTACCCGCCGCTGGTCTTTGCCGGCGAGGCGCGGCGGCTGAAGCAGGCGCTGGGGGAAGTGGCCGGCGGGCGGGCTTTCCTGCTACAGGGCGGCGATTGCGCCGAGAGCTTCGCCGAGTTCCATCCGAACAACATTCGCGACACCTTCCGGGTGCTGCTGCAGATGGCGGTGGTGCTGACCTATGGCGCCGCCTGCCCGGTGGTGAAGGTAAGCCGCATGGCCGGCCAGTTCGCCAAGCCGCGCACCGCCGATGAGGAGACGCAGGGCGGCGTGACGCTGCCCTCCTATCGCGGCGACATCATCAACGGCATGGACTTCACCGCCGCGGTGCGCAAGCCCGACCCGCAGCGCATGGTGCAAGCCTACAGCCAGGCGGCGGCGACCTTGAATCTGCTGCGCGCCTTCGCTCAGGGCGGCTACGCCGATCTACACCGCGTCCATAGCTGGAATCAGGGTTTCGTCGCCCAGAGCCCCTCCGGCGAGCGCTATCGCGAACTCGCCGACCGCCTGACCGAGACGCTCGACTTCATGGCCGCCTGCGGCCTCACCTCGGAGACGACGCCGCAGATCCGCGAGACCGATCTCTTCACGTCGCACGAGGCGCTGCTGCTGCCCTACGAGCAGGCGCTGACCCGTGTCGATTCGACCAGCGGCGACTGGTATGACTGCTCGGCGCATATGCTGTGGATCGGTGATCGCACACGTCAGTTCGACGGTGCGCATGTCGAGTTCCTACGCGGCGTCAAGAACCCGATCGGTATGAAATGTGGGCCGAGCCTCGATCCCGCCGACTTGTTGCGGCTCATCGATCTGCTCAACCCCGACAACGAGCCGGGGCGGCTTACGCTGATCGCGCGCATGGGGGCCGACAAGGTCGAAGCGAAGCTGCCGCCGCTGATCCGCGCCGTTGTGCGCGAGGGGCGGAAGGTGGTGTGGTGCTGCGATCCCATGCACGGCAATACCATGACCTCGTCGACCGGCTACAAGACCCGCTCGGTCGATCGCATCCTCGCCGAGGTCAAGGGCTTCTTCGCCGCGCACGAGGCCGAGGGCAGCTATGCCGGCGGCGTCCACTTCGAGATGACCGGCCAGGACGTCACCGAGTGCATCGGCGGCGCGCAGGCGATCACCGAGACCGGGCTCGCCGACCGCTACCACACCCATTGCGATCCGAGGCTCAATGCGAGCCAGGCGCTGGAGCTCGCCTTCCTCATCGCCGAGGCGCTGAAGAAGAAGCGCGTCGGCGAAGTGCGCCGCCGCGCCGTCGCGTCCTACTGAGCGGCCGCGGGCGGGGGGAGATCGCGATGCAGCCCGAGCCGGAGGATCTGGCGCGCCTCACTGACACTTATTTCCTTCGCACCAAGGAAATCGTGCGGCGCTTCGGCGATCGCGAGGCGAGCTATGCCATCTTCATGCGGCGGCCGGTGATCTGCACGCCGAAGCTCATGGTGGATTTCCTCGACGCGATGGCCGCGGAGCGTCGGACGAAGTTCACGATCGAGCTCAACTATGCCGAGGGCGACTGGGTCGGCGCCGGCGAGCCGCTGATCTATGTCACCGGCTCGCTCTACCATCTGGTCGATCTCGAGACGATCTACCTGCAGAAGCTCGGTCCCGCCTGTGTCGCCGCCTACAACGCCTACGCCATGTGCGTCGACCTGCCGAAGACCGCCTTCCTCGCCATGGATGCGCGGCATTGCGCCGGCGCCGAGATGGCCGAGATGATGGCCTATGCCGCCTCCGTCGGATCCGCCGCGGCGCGGCGCGAGGTGGGCGCCGTGGGCTTTGTCGGCAATGCCACGGACGCGACCGCGCATTTCTTCGGCAATGAGAAGGGGCGCGGGACCATGCCGCATGCCCTCATCGGCTATGCCGGCTCGACGCTCCGCGCGGCGGAGATGTTCCACGAGGCCTTTCCCGACGAGCCGCTGACGGTGCTCGTCGATTATTTCGGCCTCGAGGTGAGCGATGCGCTCGCCGTCTGCCGCCGTTTCCCCGAACTCGCGCGCGCCGGCCGGCTCGCCATGCGGCTCGACACCCATGGCGGCCGCTATGTCGAGGAGCTCGATCTCGCGCACTCCTATGACGTACTGGAGCGTCACGCGCCGCAGGCGATCCGCGGCTACCGCACCGAGGCCGAGCTGCGCTATCTCGTCGGCACCGGCGTCAGCGCCGCCGCGGTCTGGCATTTGCGTCAGCGGCTGGACGCCGAGGGTTTTGCGGGCGCGCGCATCGTTGCCAGCTCCGGCTTCACCCCGGCCAAGTGCCGCATGATGGCGGTGGCCGGTGCGCCGATCGATGTGGTCGGCACCGGCTCCTATCTGCCGGACCTCTGGACCGAGACCTATGCCACCGCCGACATTGTTGCCTATGACGGCAAGCCGCTGGTGAAGAAAGGCCGTGAATTCCTGCTGCGGAAGCGCGCGGATGGGTAGAGGCGAATTTTCAGTATTCAGTTGTCGGTTGTCAGTTCGCTTTGGAGCGACCAAGTGATGACTCGACTGACAGCGGACGACTGATGACTAACGGCTTCCCATGACCGACCGCCTCGCCATCGCCATTGCCCAGATCAATCCGACCGTGGGCGACATTGCCGGCAACATCGCGCGGCTGCGCCGTGCACGCGAGGAAGCGGCGCAGCTCGGCGCCGATCTGGCCGTCGCGCCCGAGCTTTGCGTCGCCGGCTATCCGCCCGAAGATCTTGTGCTGAAGCCGGCTTTCGTCGCCGCCTGCGAGGCGGCGGTGCACGCCTTCGCCCGCGAGACAGTGAACGGTCCCGCGATCATCATCGGCACGCCCTGGACGCAGGATGGCAAGCGCTACAACGCGGCGGCGCTGCTCGAAGGCGGCCGCATCGCCGCGCTCCGCTTCAAGCACGATCTGCCGAATTACGGCGTCTTCGACGAGAAGCGCGTCTTCACCGCCGGGCCGGCGCCGGGACCGATCGTCTTCCGCGGCGTGCGGCTCGGCCTGATGGTCTGCGAGGATATGTGGACGCCGGATGCGACAGAATCGCTGCAGGAAAGCGGCGCCGAGCTGTTGCTGGTGATCAACGGCTCGCCCTTCGAGAGCGACAAGCGCGACGAGCGGCTGTCGCTTGCCGTGGCGCGGGTGAAGGAAAGCGGACTGCCGCTGCTCTACGTCAACCAGATCTGCGGCCAGGACGAGCTGGTATTCGAGGGCGGCTCCTTCGCCGTCGATGCCGAGTGCCGGCTGCGCCTGCAGGCGCCCGATTGGCGCGAGGCGGTGCTGACCACTGTCTGGCGGCGCGGCGCCGATGACCGCTGGGGGATCGAGGCCGGGCCAATGACGCCGCCCAGCGAGGGCCAGGAGGCGACCTATCAGGCGATGGTCCTGGGCTTGCGCGATTATGTGCGCAAGAACCGCTTCCCTGGCGTGGTCATCGGGCTTTCGGGCGGCATCGATTCCGCGCTCACCGCCGCCATCGCCGTCGATGCGCTGGGCCAAGACCAGGTGCATTGCGTGATGATGCCATCGCCCTATACCTCGCAGGACAGCCTCGACGATGCGGCTGAGACGGCGCGGTTGCTCGGCGTCGAGCTGCGCAGCATCGGCATCGAGCCGGCGATGCTCGCCTTTCAGGCCATGCTCGAGCCCTCCTTCGACGGCCGTGCCCCCGACATCACCGAGGAGAATGTCCAGTCCCGCGCCCGCGGCCTCACCTTGATGGCGCTCTCCAACAAGTTCGGCTGGATGGTGCTCTCGACCGGCAACAAGTCCGAGATGTCGGTAGGCTACGCGACGCTCTATGGCGATATGTGCGGCGGCTACAATGTGTTGAAGGACGCCTACAAGATGACAGTCTTCGCGCTGTCGCGCTGGCGCAACCAGACGCGACCGGACGGGCTCCTCGGGCCGGCAGGGCGCGTCATACCGGAGCGCATCATCACCAAGCCGCCGAGCGCCGAGCTCAAGCCCGATCAGAAGGACGAGGATTCGCTGCCGCCCTATCACGTGCTGGACAGCATCCTCGAATGCCTGATCGAGCACGAGATGACCGTGGCGGAGATTGTCGCGCGCGGCCATGACGAGGCGACGGTGCGCGCCGTCTGGCGCATGCTCGACCGCGCCGAATACAAGCGCCGTCAGGCGCCGCCCGGCGTCAAGCTCACCCGCCGCGCCTTCGGCCGCGACCGGCGCTATCCGATCACCAACGGCTTCCAGGACAAGGGGCCGCTGCCGGTCGCCGATCCCGGCGAGACGCCCCGCGCGCCCGCGCCTTCGGCGCCATGACCCTCGGTCCGGCGTGGACCGGACTCGGCGAATTTGCTAACCCTCGCCCGTCCCAACAGAAGATCCGCGTGCCCGTGCCGCTCGCTCTCCACAATACGTTGTCACGCCGCAAGGAAGAATTCGCGCCGCTCGATGCGGCGAATGTGCGGATGTATGTCTGCGGGCCGACGGTCTACGATTTCGCCCATATCGGCAATGCACGGCCGGTCATCGTCTTCGACGTGCTCTACCGGCTGCTGCGCCATCTCTACGGCGCTTCGCATGTGCGCTATGTCCGCAACATCACCGATATCGACGACAAGATCATCGCCGCCGCGCGGGAGAGCGGCGAGGCGATCCGCGAGCTGACCGAGCGCACCGCCCGCATCTTCCACGAGGACGTGGCGGCGTTGGGCTGCCTTCCGCCCGAGGTCGAGCCGCGTGCCACCGAGCATCTGGCGCCGATGATCGCCATGATCGAGCGCCTTATCGCCTCCGGCCATGCCTATGTTGCCGACCATCACGTGCTGTTCGCGGTGCCGAGCATGCCCGACTATGGCCGCCTTTCGCGCCGCTCGCGCGACGAGATGGTCGCCGGCGCCCGCGTCGATGTCGCGCCCTATAAGCGCGACCCCGCCGATTTCGTGCTGTGGAAGCCGTCTTCCGCCGAGCAGCCTGGCTGGGAAAGCCCCTGGGGGCGCGGGCGGCCCGGCTGGCACATCGAATGCTCGGCGATGTCCGAAACGCATCTCGGCGAGACCTTCGACATTCATGGCGGCGGGCTCGATCTCATCTTCCCGCACCACGAGAACGAGATCGCGCAGAGCGTCTGCGCCCATGGCGGCAAGCCCTTCGTGCGCTACTGGCTGCACAACGGCTTCGTCATCGTCGAGGGCTAGAAGATGTCGAAATCGCTCGGCAATTTCCGCACCATCCGCGACGTGCTGGCCGAGGCGCCGGGCGAGGCCGCGCGCTATGCCATGCTGATGAGCCATTACCGCGATCCGCTCGATTGGACGGCGGAGCGGCTCGCCGAGGCGAAGCACGCGCTGGACCGCTTCTATCTGGGTCTGCGCAACGCGCCTGGGGCGGCCACGGCGGCCGCACCGCCGGCGGGCGTCCTGTCGGCCCTCGAGGACGATCTCAACACGCCGCTCGCGCTCGCGGCGCTGCACGATACGCTGGCGCGGCTCAACCGCGCCGAGGATGGCGCGGCGAAGCTCGCCCTCAAGGGCGAACTGCTCGCCGGCGGCGCGCTGATGGGGCTGCTGCAGCAGGATCCGGAGGCGTGGCTCAAGGGCGGCGGCGGCGAAGCTCAAGAGATCGAGGCGCTGATCGCCGAGCGCAATGCCGCGCGCAAGCGGCGCGATTTCGCCGAGGCCGACCGCATTCGCAATCAGCTGGCGGTTCGCGGCATCCTGCTGGAGGATGGTCCCTCCGGCACAACCTGGCGGCGGGCGACATAGGCTTTCTCATGAAAGAGCGCCTTTACCTCTTTGACACCACCTTGCGCGACGGTGCGCAGACCCAGGGCGTCGATTTCAGCGTGCAGGACAAGCACAGCATCGCCCAGGCGCTCGACCGCATCGGCATCGACTATGTCGAGGGCGGCTGGCCAGGCGCCAATCCGACCGATACCAGCTTCTTCTCGGCGCCGCCCGCGCTCGGCCATGCGAAGCTGGTCGCCTTCGGCATGACCAAGCGCTCTGGCCGCAGCGCCGCCAACGATCCCGGCCTCGCTGCCGTGCTCGATGCGCGCGCGCCAGGCACCTGCCTCGTCGGCAAGAGCTGGGATTTCCACGTCACCCTGGCGCTCGGCATCGGGCTCGACGAGAACCTGGCGCTGATCCAGGAATCGATCGCGGCGGCGGCGGCCAAATCCCAAGAGGCGATGTTCGACGCCGAGCATTTCTTCGACGGCTACAAGGCCAATCCCGAGTACGCGCTTGCCTGCCTCAAGGCGGCCGAGCAGGCGGGGGCGCGCTGGATCGTGCTCTGCGACACCAATGGCGGGACCCTGCCGCACGAGGTGGAGCGCATCGTCGGTGAGGTGGTGCGCCACGTGCCGGGCGACCGGCTCGGCATCCACGCGCATAACGACACCGAGAACGCCGTCGCCAACAGCCTCGCTGCCATTCGCGCCGGGGTTCGCCAGGTGCAGGGGACGCTGAACGGCCTCGGCGAGCGCTGCGGCAATGCCAATCTGGTGTCGCTGATCCCGTCTCTGATGCTGAAGCCCTTCTTCGCCGAGCGCTTTGAAACTGGCATAAAGCCCGAGGATGTGCGCCGGCTCACCCAGCTCTCGCGCCTGCTCGACGAGCTCCTGAACCGCGCGCCCAATCGGCATGCGGCCTATGTCGGCGACGCCGCCTTCGCGCATAAGGGCGGGCTGCATGTGTCGGCGGTCGAGAAGGATCCGCGCACCTACGAGCATGTGCCGCCCGAGAGCGTTGGTAACCGCCGCCACATCCTGGTCTCCGATCAGGCCGGCCGCTCCAATATCCTGGCGCGGCTGCGCGAGGCGGGGATCGAGCTCGACGCCAAGCATCCTAAGATCGCCCGTCTCCTCGAGGCGGTGAAGGAGCGCGAGTTCCAGGGCTATGCCTATGACGGAGCGGAAGCGAGCTTCGAGCTGCTGGCGCGGCGCGCCATCGAGAGCGTGCCGGAATATTTCCGGCTGCAGAGCTTCCGAGTCATCGACGAGCGGCGCTGGAACGCGCGGGGCGAGCTCATCACCCTCTCGGAGGCGACGATCAAGGTCGAGGTGGGCGGCCGGATGCTGATGACGGTGGCCGAGGGGAACGGGCCGGTGAACGCAATGGACACCGCGCTTCGCACCGCGCTCATCCCGGTCTTCCCGGAGCTCGAGACGATCCGTCTGACCGACTACAAGGTGCGCATCCTGACGCCGCAGGACGGCACCAAGGCGGTGACCCGCGTGATGATCGAGACCAGCGACGCCGAAGGCGGCAGCTGGTCGACCGTCGGCGTCTCCACCAACGTCATCGACGCCTCCTACAACGCGCTCCACGACAGCCTCACCTACAAGCTCTGGCGCGCGGGCAGGCGAGGTTAGGGGCCATGGCTGGCACCGATCATCGGCGCCTTGCCGCCAGCGGCGGGCCCGCCATCATCCTGGTCAATCCGCAGCTCGGCGAGAATATCGGTGCCGCGGTGCGTGCCATGTACAATTGCGGCCTCACCGATCTCCGGCTGGTCGCGCCGCGCGATGGCTGGCCCAATCCCAAAGCAGTGACGATGGCGAGCGGCGCCGACGTGGTGTTGCGCCAGGCCCGGCTCTTCGACAGCGTCGAGGACGCCGTCGCGGATCTCCGGCATGTCTACGCCACCACCGCGCGCGACCGCTTCATGGTGAAGCGCGTGCTGACGCCGCGCCGTGTCGCGGTCGAGATGCGGCGCTTCACCGCCGGCGGCGAGAGCTGCGGCGTGCTCTTCGGGCCCGAGCGCACCGGCCTCGTGAACGACCACGTGGCGCTGGCCGATGCTGTGTTGACCGTCCCGCTCAACCCGGCCTTCTCCTCGCTCAACCTGGGGCAGGCGGTGCTGCTGATCGGCTATGAGTGGTTCAGCGCCGGCGATGAAACCCCGCCGGCGCAGCTCCCCACCGGCCATTCGGCCCCCGCCACCAAGGAGGAGCTGCTGCGCTTCTTCGGCCATTTCGAGGAGGAGCTGGACCGCAGCGGCTTCCTGCGCACCAAGGACAAACGCCCGGGCATGATCCGCAATCTGCGCAACCTCTTCCAGCGCGCCGAGCCCACGGCGCAGGAGCTGCGCACGCTCCACGGCATCATCACCGCCTTCGTCGGACCAAGGCGGCGGAAGGTCGCGTCCGGGCCGACGGCAAAGCGATCCGGCGTTCGTCGTCAAGCTCAAGATGAGGAGAAACCGGGACGGGCATCGTCTGGAAATGCCCGAAAGAAAGCCAGCTCACCCTGACTTTTCCGAAGGGGCGGGCATGCGGCGGCCGTCGAAGTTGACAACCCGCTCGACCTTCCTATAGTTGCCGCCTCTCACTCCCAAGAAAGCGGGCCTATGGCCCCGCCGTGCCTGCGGGCAAGGACTATTGGGACAACAACAATCACAATAGGTTAACTGGATCATGAGCAAGCGAGAAGGGTCGAAGTACAAGATAAACCGGCGGCTCGGCGCCAATCTCTGGGGCCGCTCCAAGAGCCCGCTCAACCGCAACCGTGATTACGGTCCCGGCCAGCACGGCCAGCGGCGCAAGAAGCCGAGCGATTTCGGCACGCAGCTGCTGGCGAAGCAGAAGCTCAAGGGCTACTACGGCAATATCGGCGAGCGCCAGTTCCGCCGCCTCTACGAGGAGGCTTCGCGCCGCAAGGGCGACACCGGCGAGAATCTGATCGAGTTGCTCGAGCGCCGGCTCGACGCCGTCGTCTACCGGATGAAATTCGCGCCGACCCCCTTCGCCGCGCGCCAGTTCGTCAATCACGGCCATATCCGCGTCAATGGGCGGCGGGTCAACATCAGCTCCTACCTGGTGAAGGACGGCGACAGCATCGAGGTCAAGGACAAGTCGAAGCAGCTCGTCATCCTGCTCGAGGCGGTGAAATCGGCCGAGCGCGACGTGCCCGACTATCTCCAGGTCGACCACGATCGGATGAAGGGGACCTTCGTGCGCGCACCCAAGCTCGCCGACGTGCCCTATCCGGTGTCGATGGAGCCCAACCTGGTGGTCGAGTTCTATTCGCGCTGACGCCGGCTCGCTTCACGCAAGGGGGTTGGAGGGAGCCATGACCGCGTCCGCCGTCGAGCGTCCGGCCGTGGCGGTTGCCGATCGCGCCGCCCGGCAGTGGCAGGGGCCGCCTTCGGGCTCGATCAAGCCTGGCAGCGATGCGCACAAGGCACTGTTCTGCCGGATGCTGCTCGACACCTTCAATCCCTACAAGCCCGCGATCATCGACTGGCCGGTGCTGAGCGATGCCGAGCGGACGCGCGTCACGAGCCTGCCGATCTGGGACATCGCGGTTGCGACCGAGGGCAAGGCGCGGTTGCGCGTGCTGACCTACGGCAAGCGCATCTCGGACCCGCTGCTCAAGGAGGCGATCGACCTCAACGGCTTCGAGGAGGGGCGGCACAAGGACGTGCTCGCAAACCTGGTCGCCGCCTACGGCATCAAGCTTGCGCCGGAGCAGCCCTATCTCGCGCCGCGCGACGCCGAGTGGGCGTTCATGGTCACCGGCTTCAGCGAGTGCATCGACAGCTTCTTCGCCTTCGGGCTCTTCGAAGCGGCGAAGCGCTCGGGCTACTTCCCGCCCGAGCTGGTCGACACCTTCGAGCCGGTGATGCAGGAGGAATGCCGCCACATCCTCTTCTTCGTCAACTGGGTATCCTGGCATCGCCGCAACCTTCCCTTGTGGAAGAAGCCGATCTTCGCGGCGCGTGTCGCCGCCGTCTGGGTCTTCCTCGCCTGGGAGCGGCTGCAGACCGCGCGCGATGTCGGCGGCGGCAACAACTTCACCATGTCCGGACATGAATCCATGGGTATCGATCTTGACGTAGCCGGGCTGATGCGGGTTTGCCTCGCCGAGAATGACCGGCGGCTTTCAGGGTACGATCCGCGCCTGCTGCGTCCCAACACCGTGCCGCGCCTCGTCCGTCTGGCCTTGCGCTTCATGCGCAAAGAGGCCGCATGAGGATCGGTTCGGACGCGCATCGCGACGCCTTCTGCCGGCAGTTCACCGAGAGCTACACCGAGTTCGATCCCGAGCGCTTTCCCTGGCCCGAGCTCGATGAGGCCGCCTTGCAGCGGCTGCGGGCCGTGCCCTTCTGGCAAGAGGTGCTGCATACCGAGCGGCGCGCGGGTGCTATCGTCGAGGCCTTCGCTCGGGGGATCGAGGATCCCGTCGTGCGGGCGGCAGTCGCTCTCCAGGGCCGGGAGGAGGCGCGCCATGCGTCGCTGCTGCGCGTGATGATCCGGCGTTACGGTATCGACGCGGTCGAGCAGCCGCTCGAGGCGCTCAATCCCGACACCGAGACGGCCTTCATCGATTTCGGCTATGGCGAATGCGTCGACAGCTTCCTCGGCTTCGGCGTCTTCAAGATAGCGCGCCAGGCGGGCTTCCTGCCGGAAGAGATGTTCAAGATCTTCGACACGCTGATGTTCGAGGAGACGCGGCACATCGTCTTCTTCGTCAACTGGATGGCCTGGCGCGAGGTGCGGCGCGGCAGGGGCGCCGGCTGGCAGCGGGCGCTCACCTCGCTGCGCTTCTATATCCGCGCCGCGCGCCGCCTCATGGGCACTGTGAAGCAAGGCCAGCAGGCGAATGAGGGTCGCGACTTCTCGGCGACGCAGGCGAGCGTGTTCCTCGACGGCTTCACCTTCCGCCGCTTCCTCGAGAACTGCCATAGCGAGAATACGCGCCGCATGGGCGAACTCGATCAGGCGCTGCTGCAGCCGCGCTTCCTGCCGGCGCTCGCCGGCGTGGCGCTCTCGGCCCTGCGGGTCTGGAGTCTGGGACGGCGCCAGGCCAAGCCCGCATGAAGCGGGCGGCCATCGTTGGCATCTTTGCCGGCCTGATTCTGGCGATGGCGCTGATCATCCATTTCGGCCTGGCCGAGGTGGGTGCCGCGCTGCACGCCGCGGGCCTTTTCGGTCTGCTGGCGATCACCGCGATCCATCTCGCCGCGATCGCGGTGATGGGCATCGCCTGGTGGGTCGTGGCGGGCGGCAACCGCTCGGGCAACGGCCCCTGGCTCTACATCTGGGGCCGGCTGGTGCGTGATTCCGGCTCCGAGGTGCTGCCGCTGTCGCAGGTCGGAGGATATGTGCTGGGTGCGCGGGCGATCGCCGCCCACGGAATCGGCGCCGCCTCCGCCGCGGCGACGACGGTGGTCGACATCACGCTCGAGCTCTGTGCCCAGATCGGCTACACCGCGCTTGGCCTGCTACTCTTGCTGCAGCTTCACCCCGGCGACGGGCTCGCGATACCCGTGCTGCTCGGGCTCGGCATCGCGGTCGCGGCGGTGGTGGGCTTCGTCGCCACCCAGCGGCGCGGCGCCGATATGCTGGACCGCTTGGCCCAGTTTCTGGCGCGCGACTGGCTCGCCACCATCGCCACCGGCGCCGGCGCGGTCCAGGACGAGATCCGCCAGGCCTATGCCAGGACCGGCGGCTCGTCGCTTTGCTTCCTGCTGCATTTTGCCGCCTGGATCGGGACCGCCACCGAGGCTTGGCTGGTGCTGAAGCTGATGGGGGTGGAACTCGGCTTCGGCCCGGTGCTGGTCATCGAGAGCCTGCTCTATGCGATCCGCAGCGTCGCGTTTGCCGTGCCCAACGCCATCGGCGTGCAGGAAGGCGCCTATATCATGCTGGGCGCGCCTTTCGGCCTCAGCCCGGAAGTGGCGCTGGCGCTGTCGCTTTTAAAGCGCGGCCGCGACCTGCTGATCGGCATCCCGACGCTGCTGATCCTGCAACTCCTCGAAGGCCGTCGCTTCTGGCTCGGCCGAGCGGCGCCGGCCAAGATGGCGGTGCGCGAGCCGAACGGGCCCGGGACCAGGGACTGATCTCCGGCCGGCTTGCCGCGTGACGGCGGCAAAGCGCGCCCAATCCGCTATTCTAGGCGGCGGGCCTCAACCGCGCCGGAGACGGATACCGCCATGCTGTGGCTGCAGATCGCCTTCGTCTTCCTGCTCATCCTGCTCAATGGCTTTTTTGCAATGGCGGAGATGGCCGTGGTTTCGGCGCGCAAGGCGAGGCTGCAGCACGCCGCCGATCTCGGCCGCCGCGGCGCGCGACGCGCGCTCGAGCTGAAGCGCGATCCCGGGCGCTTCCTCTCCACCGTGCAGATCGGCATCACCGTCATTGGCGTGCTGGCGAGCGCCTTCGGCGGCGCCACGCTGGCGGAGAGCCTCGCGCGCCAGCTCGAGGAGGTGCCGGGCACCATCGGCGAGAATGCGGCGACGATCAGCTTTGTCGTCGTCGTCGTCGTCATTTCATACCTCACCCTGGTGATCGGCGAGCTGGTGCCGAAGCGGCTGGCGCTCGGCCGGCCGGAGTTCATTGCGGCGCGGCTCTCGGCGCTGCTGCAGGGGGTGGCGGTCGTGGCGCGTCCCATCGAGCGGCTGCTCAGCGCCTCCAGCAACCTGGTACTGCACCTCGCGCCGAGCCGCCCCGGCGAGCCGCCGCCGGTGACCGAAGAAGAGATCACGCTCATGCTGCGCGAGGCGACCGCCGCCGGGCATTTCCAGGCGGCCGAGACCGCCATGGTGCAGATGGTCTTCCGTCTCGGCGATCGGAAGGTCAGCGCGCTGATGACGCCGCGCACCCAGGTCGAATGGCTCGACCTGACCGACCCCGAGGAGGAGAACCAGCGCAAGATCCGCGACAGCGACTATTCGCGCTTTCCCGTGGCGCAGGCCGGGCCGCAGCAGGTGCTGGGCGTCGTGCAGGTGAAGGACCTCCTCACCATGGCTCTCGCAGGCAAGCCGATCGACATCAAGGGAGCGGTGAAGCCGCCGATCTACCTGCCGAACACCGTGACCGCGCTGCGCGCACTCGAGATCTTCAAGAAGTCGGGCGCACCGATGGCGCTCGTCGTCGATGAATACGGCGATTTCGAGGGGCTCGTGACCTTGCACGACATCCTGCAATCGCTGGTCGGCGACATCGCCGAGCCGGGCGAGGCGTCGAGCCAGGCGGTGGTGAAGCGCGATGACGGCTCCTGGCTGGTGGACGGCATGGTGACCGTCGACGAGGTGAAGGACCTGACCGGGCTCAAGCAGCTCCCGGGCGACGAGGGCGGCGAGTTCCACACGCTGGGCGGCTTCATGATGGCGCGCATCAACCGCGTACCTTCGGTAGGCGACCGCGTCATGTGCGAGGGCTTCCGCTTCGAGGTTGTCGACATGGATGGCCGCCGGGTCGACCGGGTGCTGATCATCCCGCCCAAAGGCCGGGGCTTGCGCCGCGAGGCGGAACGGCCCACTTCACTTTAGGTTTCACAGGCGCCGAGGCCCGTATGCCGACCAAACTGCCGAGCTTCTTCCTCTCCCACGGCGCGCCGACCCTCTCGCTCGATCCCGGCGCCACCGGCGCTTTCTGGCAGCGCCTCGCCGGCGAGCTGCCACGGCCCGAAGCGGTGCTTTGTATCTCGGCCCACTGGATGACCGAGGAGCCGGCGGTCTCGGCGCCCTCGCGCAACGACACCATCCACGATTTCTACGGCTTTCCCGAGGCGCTCTATCGCATGACCTATCCGGCGCCGGGTGCGCCGGACCTCGCCGCGCGTGTCGGTGCTTTGCTCGAGGGCGCGGGCATTGCCTGCGCCGTCGATCGCGAACGCGGCCTCGACCATGGCGCCTGGGTTCCCCTTCGCCTCATGTATCCGGCGGCCGATCTGCCGGTGATCCAGCTCGCGATCCAGCCCTATCGCGACGCTGCCTGGCATGATCGGCTGGGGGCCACGCTGGCGCCGCTGCGGCAGGAGGGGGTGCTGATCCTGGCGAGCGGCGGCGCCGTCCATAATCTGCGGGGCCTCGCGCGCGGCGGCGGCCCGGTGCCCCGCTGGGCGCAGGAATTCGACGACTGGCTCGCCGAGGCGCTGGCCTCGGGCCGGAAATCGGAGCTTCTCGACTGGGCCGAGCGCGCGCCCAGCGCGCTCGACGCGCAGCCGACGCCCGACCATTTCCTGCCGCTTTTCGTGGCGCTGGGCGCGGCCGGCGAGGGTGCCCGCGGCGAGCGCCTCCATCAGGGCTTCACCCTCGGCAGCCTCAGCATGGCGGCGTTCCGCTTCGCTTGAGGGTGCAAAAACGCTTTGCCGGCGGATAAGCCGCGGGCCTCGCGCTAGCCCCTGATCTCGCTCGGCGTCACCCCGAAGCGGCGCTTGAAGGCGCGGGTGAAATGTGCCGGGTGGCTGAAGCCGGCACGATAGGCGATGGTCGAGATGGAAAGATGCTGCGCACGCGGATCGGCGAGCATGTTGCGGCAGTGCTCGAGCCGCTCGGCGAAGATGCATTCCTCGACGCCGAGCCCCAAGCCGCGGAAAAGCTGGTGCAGATAGCTCAAGGAGATGCCGCAGGCCTGCGCGACCTGCTCCGGCCCAAGCTCGGCATCGCCAAGATGGGCGCGGATGTAGCGCAGCGCCCGCTCGCGATGGGCCATGCGCACGCTGGTATCGGCGGCCGGGAGCGCCGCGCCGGGCTCGACCACGAGCAGCGCGATGAGGTCGATGAGGCGCTCGCCGAGCGCGGCGAATTCCCGCTCTTCCCAGCGCTCGAGGCCATCGGCGAGATGCTCGACGAAGGACATGAGAAGGGCACCGCGCGGCCCGCCGGTGTCGAGCGGCACCGCATAGAAGGGCTGTACGTCGGGCAAGCGTCGGCGCAGCGCGGCGCAGGCGAAGGCGACGCCGGCGGTCTCGTAGGCGACCTCGGGCACGGTGGAGTAGGGGACGGCATGATTGAAGAGGTAGAGGCTGCCCGGGCGGATGGCGTGCTCGGCGCCTTCCTGTTCGGCGCGCACCTGGCCCGCGACCGGCCAGGTCAGGGTGAAATAGTCATGGGCGAGCCGCGCCACGTCGCTCGGCCGGCGCTCGAAATTGTGCCCGCGATAGGCGAGGCTGCCGAAGCGGAGCTCGCCACGCCCCCGTACGCGCAGCTTGCCGTGGAACTCGGCGGAGGGGTTGCGCGAGATGGCAAAGGGGCCGAAGACACTCGCCACGGAAGCCGACCACGCCGCCATGCGATCTTTCGGTGCGATGCTGGAAGTATCGAGTTCGAGCGCCGTCATGGCGGGTCCGTCCCTGGCTTTCCCTCGCCTGGCGGCGGCGCGACGATCCTCGCCCGCCACCCCGCCCCTGGTCTAAGCTTGCGCAAGAGTGACCATTCTGTGGACGCTGGGTCAAGGAAATGCGCTCGCTCGGTCAACGACGCCGGGCCGGGCCGGTGATAAGTAACCCAGCTTCACACCAGACGGTCCGGGAGGAACCGATGTCCCTGCGTTCGTTGTCTCTGGCCTCGCTGGCGGTTATCGCCGGAGTGGGCCTTGCTGCCTCGGCCTTTGCCCAAGGCAAGCCGGTAAAGATCGCCTTCATCCAGGACAAGACCGGCCCGCTCGAGGCCTATGCCAAGCAGGAGAGCGTTGGCTTCCAGCTCGGCCTCGAATACGCCACCAAAGGCAGCATGACGGTCGCCGGTCGCAAGATCGAGGTGATCGAGAAGGATAGCCAGAACAAGCCCGATGTCGGCCGCAGCCTCCTGTCCGAAGCCTTTGGCGACGACGGCGCCGATCTCGCCGTTGGCGGCACGAATTCCGCCGTGGCACTCGCCATGTTGCCGGTGGCCCAGGATTACAAGAAGGTGTTCATCGTCGAGCCCGCGGTGGCCGACGTGATCACCGGCGCCAAGTGGAATCGCTACATCTTCCGCACCGGCCGCAATTCCTCGCAGGACGCGATCTCGAACGCGATCGCCATTGGCAAGCCCGGCACGGTGATCGCCACCCTGGCGCAGGACTATGCCTTCGGCCGCGACGGCGTCGCCGCCTTCAAGGCGGCGCTCGCCGGCACCGGCGCCAAGCTCGTCCACGAGGAATACGCGCCGCCCACCACCACCGACTTCACCGCGCCGCTGCAGCGCATCTTCGACGCCCTGTCGAAGGAGAAAGGCCACAAGGTGCTGTGGGTGATATGGGCGGGCGGCAACCCGTTCCCGGCGATCAAGGCGGCCGATCCCAAGCGGCTCGGCATCGAAGTCTCGACCGGCGGCAACATCCTGCCGGCGCTCGCCGCCTATAAGGATTTCCCCGGTCTCCAGGGCGCCACCTATTACTATTACGACATCCCGAAGAACGCCGAGAACAAGTGGCTGGTCTCCGAGCATGAGAAGCGCTTCCACCAGCCGCCCGATTTCTTCACCTGTGGCGGCTTCTCGGCGGCGATGGCGGTGGTGACGGCGCTCGAGAAAACGCATGGCTCGACCGACACCGAGAAGCTCATTGCCGCCATGGAGGGCATGTCCTTCGAGACGCCCAAGGGCAAGATGATCTTCCGCAAGGAGGATCACCAGGCGCTGCAGGAGATGTACGGCTTCAAGATCAAGGTCGATCCCAAGCTCGCCTGGGCCGTGCCGGAGCTGACTCGCGTCATCAAGATCAGCGACATGAAGGTGCCGATCGAGAACCATCGCTGACCGCGGAGCCGAGAATGGCAGAGGTCGCGCCGATCCTGGAGACGCGCGACCTCACCATCCGCTTCGGCGGCCATACCGCGGTGGATGGCGTCTCCTGCGGCTTCGCGCGTGGCACGCTCACCGCCATCGTCGGGCCGAACGGCGCCGGCAAGACCACCTATTTCAATCTGATCTCAGGCCAGCTCCGCGCCAGCGCCGGCGCGGTGCTGCTGAACGGCGAGGCGATCACCGATCTTGCCGCGCCTGCCCGCGCCCGGCGCGGTCTCGGCCGCGCCTTCCAGCTCACCAACCTCTTCCCCGGCCTCAGCGTCGCCGAGAATGTGCGGCTCGCGGTGCAGGCGCGCGCCGGCATCGGCCTCGACTTCCTGACCCGCGCCACGCGTCATGCCGATCTGCTGGCACGGGCGCATGACCATCTTGCGCGCGTCAAGCTGCTGGAGCGCGCCGGGGCGCCGGCGGCGTCGCTCTCGCATGGCGACCAGCGCAAGCTCGAAGTAGCGATCTTGCTGGCGCTCGAGCCCACGATCTTCATGTTCGACGAGCCGACGGCAGGGATGAGCGTCGACGAAGTGCCGGTGATCCTCGACCTGATCGAGGCGATCAGGAAGGAAGGCGACAAGACCATCCTGCTGGTCGAGCACAAGATGGATGTGGTGCGCCGGCTCGCCGACCGGGTTATCGTGCTGCACAACGGCGCGCTGGTCGCCGACGGCGCCCCCGCCGAGGTGGTGGCCTCGCCGATCGTTCAGGAAGCCTATCTCGGCATCCGCGCTGCGTCCTGACGGGAGGAACATGCCATGCCGTTCGTTCTCGAGAACGCCTCACCGCAAAGCCTGGGCTTCCGCCCCGAGATGCTCGACCGCATCGGCGGCCTCATCGAAGGGCACATCAAGGAGGGCCGATATCCCGGCGCGCAGATCGCACTGGCGCGCCATGGCAAGCTTGCGCATTTCAGGAGCTTCGGCGCCGCGCGGCTCGAGCCATCGACCGCGCCTGCGAAGGACGACACGCTCTGGCTCCTCTATTCCAACACCAAGGTGGTGACCGCCGCTGCGATCTGGGTGCTGGTGGAGGACGGGGTGCTCACCTTCCACGATCGCATCGCCGATCACGTCCCGGAATTCGCCCGTCACGGCAAGGGCGACATCACGCTGTTGCAGGTGCTGACGCACCAGGCCGGATTTCCGGGCATGATGGTGCCGCCTTCTGCCTGGGACGATCACGCCGAGCTTCGCGACCGCGTTTGCGACTTCACCCTCGAATGGACGCCCGGCTCGCGGCTCGAATATCACCGCCTCGCCGCGCATTGGGTCTGCGGCGTGCTGATCGAGGCGGTGACGCGCATGGACTTCCGCGATTTCATCCATCAGCGCGTGGTGAAGCCGCTGGGCCTCGAAGGCGAGCTCTATGTCGGTCTGCCCGCGAGCGAAGCGGTGCGGGCCGCCGACATGCACGGGCCTTCCGAGGACGGCACGCGCCAGATCCGCTTCACCCAGGAGAACGAAGTGGCCTGGCGCCGCGCCGGCGTGCCCGGCGGCGGCGGCTACGGCACGGCACGGGCGCTCGCCGCCTTCTACCAGGCGCTGGTGCAGGGCGGCACGCTTGGCGGGCAGCGCATCGTCTCGCCGCGGATGATGCAGTATGTGACCCGCAACTTCACCGGCGACCGCGTCGACCACTACATGGGCATGCCGATGCATCGCGGCCTCGGTCCGCATTCGCGCGGGCTCACCCCCGGCATCCGCGGTCTCGGTTCGCTCGCCTCGCCGTCGACCTTCGGCCATGGCGGTGTCGGCTCTTCCTATTGCTGGGCCGATCCCGAAACCGGCGTCTCCTTTGCCTATCTCACCAACAGCCGCGTGCCCGATCCCTGGCATTCGCGCCGCCTCGACATCATCAGCAGCCTCGCCCATGCGGCGATCGAGGATCTCGATTGATGCGGGTTGTGCCAGACGTCTCCTCTTCCCGGCGGGGAGAGGGGCAGGGTGAGCCGCGCCGCCCATGACCGAGACTCCGCTGCTGCGGCTTGCCGGGGTGCACACCCATATCGGCCGCTACCACATCCTGCACGGGGTCGATCTCGCCGTGCGTCGCGGCCGGCTCACCATGCTGCTCGGCCGCAACGGTGCCGGCAAGACGACGACCCTGCGGACGATCATGGGACTGTGGCGGCCGAGCGCCGGCGAGATCGTCTTCGACGGCGCGCCGATCGGTGGGATGGAGACGCCCGACATTGCCCGGCTTGGCATCGCTTATGTGCCGGAGAGCATGGGTATCTTTGCCCAGCTCACGGTGCGCGAGAACCTGCTGCTTGCCACCGGGCCCGCGGGCTTCGACGAGGCGCGGCTCGACGAGGTGCTGGCGCTCTTTCCGGCGCTCAAGCAGAAATGGGCAGACCCGGCCGGCGCGCTCTCCGGCGGCCAGAAGCAGATGCTGGCCATCAGCCGCGCCATCATCGAGAATCGGCGCCTCCTCGTCGTGGACGAGCCGACCAAGGGGCTCGCCCCGGCGGTCATCCAGCATCTGATCGACGCCTTCCTCCGCCTCAAATCGACCGAGACCACGATCCTGCTGGTCGAGCAGAACTTCCACATGGCGCGCTCGGTCGGCGACGACGTCGCCGTGATGGACGACGGACGGATCGTCCATACCGGCAGCATGGCGGCGCTCGCCGGCGATGAGGCGCTGCAGCAGCATCTCCTCGGCCTGAGCCTCGCGAGCCACCAATGACCGCCAGTCCCGCGCTGCGCCGCTTCAATGAACGGCTCCCCTATGTGCTGGTGCCGCTGCTGCTGCTCGTGATGCTGCCGGCGATGAGCTTTTCGACCTGGCTCACCCTCACCGTGGCCGGGCTCGCCATGGGCATGATGCTGTCGCTGATGGCGGCAGGCCTCACTCTCATCTTCGGGCTGATGCAGGTCTTCACCTTCGCGCATGGGGCTTTCATCACGCTGGGCGCCTATCTCGCGGTGAGCGTGGTCGGTGCGCTCGCCGGCTGGAGCGGCGCGGAGTCCTGGTGGCTCAACCTTGCGGTGCTCGGTATAGCGCTGGCGGTCGCGCTCCTCGCCACAGGAGCGGCCGGTTACGTCTTCGAGCGCGTCATCATCCGCCGCGTCTATGGTTCGCATCTGCGGCAGATCCTGATCACGGTGGGCGGGCTCATCATCGCCGAGCAGCTCATAGTGGCGATCTGGGGCGCCAATCCGCTGCCGCTGCCCAAGCCCGCGAGCTTCCGCGGCAGCCTCATCCTCGGCGGCGCGGCGATCGAGAAATACCGTCTTGTCGCCGCGGCGCTGGGGCTTGTCGTCTATGGCGCGCTCCACCTCCTGCTCAATCGGACCCGGGTCGGGCTGCTGGTGCGCGCCGGTGTCGAGAACCGCGAGATGGTGGAGGCGCTCGGATATCGCATCCGCCGCCTCTTCATCGGCGTCTTCGTCGCCGGCACCGCGCTTGCCGGCGTCGGCGGCGTGATGTGGGCGCTCTATCAGGAGCTGGTGACGCGCAGCATCGGCAGCGAGATGACCATCCTCATCTTCATCATCCTGGTCATCGGCGGGCTGGGCTCGATCGGCGGCTGCTTCACGGCCGCGCTTCTGGTCGGTCTCGTCACCAACTATGTGGGCTTCCTCGCCCCGAAGCTGGCGCTCGGCTCGACCATTCTGCTGATGATGCTGGTGCTGCTGTGGCGGCCACGCGGCCTCTTCCCGGTGGGCGCGGAATGAAGCGGGGAGGGGCCGGCACGCTCGACCGGCTGCTCTCGGGCGACCGCCCGGGGGGCTGGCTGCTGAACCTGCTGTTGCTGCTTCTGCTGGCGTCGCTCGCGCTGGCGCCGTTTCTCTTTCCGGGCAGGCGCTCGGTCGGGGTTGCCGCGCGCATCTGCATCTTCATCGTGCTGGCGGCGAGCTATGACGTGATGCTGGGCTATACCGGCATCGCCTCCTTTGCCCATACCATGTTCTTCGGCATGGGGGCCTATGGCGTCGCCATCGCGCTGGCGAGGCTCGCCCCTGGCTGGGGCGCGGTGCTGCTCGGTGCGGCGGCGGGCGTCGCGCTCGCCATCGTCGTCGCCGTGCTGATCGGGCTCCTCAGCCTCCGCGTCCGCGCCGTCTTTTTCTCCATGGTGACTTTGGCAGTGGCAAGCTTCGCGCTCATCCTGGCGACGCAGCTGCGCGATCTCACGGGCGGCGAGGATGGGCTCACCTTCTCGGTGCCGGCGGCGCTGAGCCCGGCCTTCCGCCTGGCGGCGGAGCCGGTGCTGGGGGTGCGTCTCGACGGCCGGATTGTCACCTATTATCTGATCTTCGTCGTTTCGCTCGCGCTTTTCCTGCTGATGTTGCGCATCGTCAACTCGCCCTTCGGCCGGGTGCTGCAGGCGATCCGCGAGAACGAGTTCCGTGCCGAGGCGCTGGGCTACCGTACCGTCCTCTACCGCACGCTCGCGGGAGCGCTCTCGGCGGCGATCGCGGCGCTTGCCGGCGGGCTCATGGCGCTGTTGCTGCGCTACAACGGGCCGGATGTGACGCTCTCCTTCACGGTGATGATCGACATCCTGCTGATGGTGGTGATCGGCGGCATGGGCACGCTTTACGGCCCCGCGCTCGGTGCCGTCGTGCTGGTCATGGCGGAATACTATCTGCAGCCGGTGATGGCGGCGCTTGCGGGCAGCCTCGCCGGTGTGCCGCTGCTACCGGCGCTCTTCGATCCCGACCGCTGGCTGCTCTGGCTGGGACTGCTCTTCGTGCTCGTCGTCTATTTCTTCCCAGCCGGCATCGTCGGCGAGCTGAGGGCGCGGGCGCGTCCGGTCACGAGCGCACCCCGACGAGGTTGATCAGCGTTTCCTCCCGCCCGGCCGCCGGTG
>Ga0134126_10002852_pt1 | contig 21753 bp, 20 predicted proteins | sample KB31752_FD_96881 | JGI IMG/M metagenome (GOLD analysis project Ga0134126, IMG submission 96881) | Terrestrial soil microbial communities with excess Nitrogen fertilizer from Kellogg Biological Station, Michigan, USA - KB3-175-2 | ecosystem: Environmental > Terrestrial > Soil > Unclassified ... | reverse complement strand
TGCACGGGCACAACTATCGCGTCGAGATCTACGCGCGCGGCAGGGAACTGGACAACATAGGATTGCTGGTAGATTTTGTGGAGTTGAAAGCGGCAGCGGACGAGGTAGTGTTGTACCTCGATCATCGCAACATCAACGAGCTCGAGCCGTTTGTTGAACTACAGCCGTCTGCCGAAAACCTCGCGAAGTATGTGCTGGAGCGAGTAGCGGCGAAGGTTGGCGACGAGCGAGTGCAGATTTATAAGGTCAGATGCTTTGAGACGCCGACGAGTGTAGCCACCTACCAGGTGGATTGAGATCTCAGATCTCAAATCTGAGATCTCAAATTTCAAATCTCAAATCACAAAATTTCAAATCTGAAATTTCATTCCGACGCCCAGAGTCACGCGGATACCAGTGCCGAGACGTCGATATTGTATTTCCTGATCTTGCTATAGAGCCGCGGCCGGTAAATGCCAAGCAGATTCGCGGCTGCTTGTTTGTTACCGCCGGTACGCTGCAACGTCTTCTCGATTACCAGACGTTCGATGTCTTCCAGAGACATGTTTGCCGGTACATCCCAACCGGTTCCTGCCGGCGATCCTTCGGGAAGCGAACCGTTGTCGAACGGCAGATCCACCGGTTCAACTCGACTGCCCTTCGCCAACAAGACCGCTCGTTCGATAACGTTTTGCAACTCCCGAACATTTCCCGGCCAGGCGTGTCCGAAAAGGCGTTGATAGGCCGCCTGGGAGACGCCGTCAATTGGTCGCCCGTATTTCTGCGCATACATGTGCAGGAAGTGTTCGGTCAAAAGCTGTATATCCTCACTTCGTTCGCGCAGAGGTGGGACATGAATAGTTATGGTGGAAATGCGATAGAAGAGATCGTCACGTAAGAGGCCATCGCGGATGGCGTCAGCTGGTGGACGGTTAGTTGACGAGATTAGCCGGAAGTCTACCGCGTAGGTCTTTTCTGAACCAATCTTGCGATAGCTGCGTTCCTGTAAGACTCGCAGAAGTTTTGGTTGGAGTTCAACCGGCATTTCTGCAATTTCATCGAGCATCAGTGAACCGCCCGCTGCGTGTTGCACCAATCCCTCTTTGTCGGCATGCGCGCCGGTGAAGGCGCCTTTCGTGTGGCCGAAGAGTTCAGACTCAATCAACTCCTTCGGCAGGGCAGCGCAGTTAACCTTTATGAACGGCTTTCGCGCGCGCAAGGAATTGTAGTGAATCGCATTGGCGATGAGTTCTTTGCCGGTTCCCGACTCGCCGACGATCAGGACGTTGGCATCCGACTTCGCTACTGACTCAATAGTTTCATAAATAGTTTGCATCGACTTTGACGAGCCGATGATGTTGAAATACTCGGAGCGCGTTGAAAGTTGCCGGCGCATGTTGGCGTTTTCAGTGAGCAACTCGCGCTGCTTGAGGGCGTTCTTGATGCGGCGCAGAAGCGTATCAAGTTCGAAGTTGTCTTTCTCCACAAAATCAAACGCGCCCGCCTTGCTCGCTTCAAAAGCGCGTGGACCAGAACCATGGCCCGTGAGAACAATCACCTCCGTCAGAGGACGAGCATCCTTGATATGACGAACGACGTCGAGACCATCCATGTCGGGTAGTTGCAAATCGCAGATGGCCACCTGGTGCCCGCCTTGATCAAACAGCTCAATCGCCGTGGTGCCGGTGTCTGCGGTGTCTACCAAAAAGCCTTCCTCGACCAGGTGTTGTTTCAAGGAATCCGCCATCGTCTCCTCGTCGTCAACAACCAGAATGCGCACGTCCTTGTTTTCCACTCGTCTTCCTCCTCGAAACCTTCGTGTTGGTTTACTGTTCTGCTGTTACTTCCAGCTACTAAGCCAGCGGTAGACGGACGCTTAAAACGCCGTCTTGGCGCTTCGCTGAACCGCCATGCGCCTCGATTATTCTGGCGGCAAGCGATAGTCGTATTTCGTTACTGCCGGCAAACGAGTGAAACGGATCGTGATCCGAAGAATCGTCCACGGCCCATTCAATCACCCCATCTCGCCTGGATTCAAAACTATCTGTCTTCAAGCGAATTGTGAGCGAGCCTGCTTTGTTCGTTAACATCTTTATGGCGCTAAGCGATATCCATCGGAACGCCTCGGTCAGTAATGTCCGATCAAATTCGCCTGTCAGCGAACCACCGGTGTCGGCGTTGACAACAATTGACCCCGACAAGCCGTCCGTCACCGGCGGGCGATTAGTTAGGTTTTCAGCATTCAAGGTCGCAGCTAGGTCGCGCGATAGTTTTTCCAGATCAGTGCCCGCCTGTTTCTTGAGCTCGAGAGGCCTCCCATATTCAACAATCATCGAGACATCTCTGGCCGTACGATCTAACCCCGCGATTAGTTTGTTGATCGTTTCCAACTCATCTGCGGGCCGCTCGCCCTTCTCCATCCGCTTTCGCAGAAACGTGGCATAGAGTTTGAGACCGTTCAATTGATTTTTGAGATCGTGAACGATCTGAACAGAGGCCCGACCAAGTGCCCGCAGAGCGTCGTTATCTTCGGATTCTGACAAAAGTGGCTTCATCTGGCTTTGGGGGTATTTACTTTAACTTCGTCAGGCTCGCCGAAAAAGCGCCAGTGAAGTGTACTGATTAAACCCGACAGGGGGATCTGACATGTCGTCTTTCGGTGCGGGATCTTAGCAAAAAATGCGGGCGTATTCTAGTGATACAGCGTTTCCCGCTTACGGAAGGGTCAGAGCGACTTGAATTTGACTACTGAAGCAGCTGCGAACAAAGGGACTTACCCCATGGAGACTGAAGGTGAGGTCGTGACGGTTCTTCTGGTCGAGGACACTGAGGACAATCGTCAGATGATGCGAAGGTTGCTGGAGATGAGCGGCTTTCGCGTCGTTGAGGCGCTCAACGGGAGGGAAGCCGTCACGGTGGCGGCTGCGGTGAAGCCCGGAATTATCCTCATGGACCTCAGCCTGCCGTTCGTCGACGGATTAGCAGCAACGCGTCAAATTCGCATGCTACCCGAGCTGAGCGATGTGCCTATAGTCGCAGTCTCCGCTCACGACACAGCAGACTTTCACAGTCTGGCCCTCGATGCCGGATGCAATGCGTACGTCACTAAGCCGGTTCATTATCCGGAACTCGAGGATCTAGTTAACAGCCTGGTAAGTAGCCACTCTTGATTTCAATTGCCAGGGGTTGAGTGCCTTATGAAACTTTTCTTCGCGCGCGGTGTCTAACTGGCTTGGAAGTCGGTGGTGATTGGTGACACCGAGACATTGCAAAAACAGTTTCCGGCGCACTAGAATCCAACTCGACAACCCATGGCCACTTCAGACCAACTCCCTGATGCGTACGATTCCAGACGCAAAGTAATTATTATCGTTGCGGTAATAGCGGCAGTCGCAATTGCCGGTCTATTTTATGCTCTCATGCGTTCGGTCGGCACAGGGACCACTGAAGTTAAGCTGGAAGGTGCCATCCGTCCCGGCTCTCCCGAGTTTGAACAGTATGCTTCGAAGATCGTTCTGGACAAACCTGAAGCGTATGAGTCGAAACGGGCCCTTGGCGATATTGTGATGAACCTCCGAACGGTGGTACACAATTTCAGCGGTCGGACCCTTAGCGGACTCGAAATCAACGGAATCGTGGTTGATCATCAGGACAAACCGGTGAATCAGCATGCGGCGGTTGTACTTCCCAACTCGAGCCAGGTTGAGTTGGAGAACAACCGGAGTATTGCGGTGCAGGTAATGCTGTTGGGAATGACGGACAAAGACGATCGTGCCAACATCAAGATGGAAGTTTCGGCATTCAAATTCAAGTAGATCTAGTCAGAGGTTTCATTTCCTCCTGATTCGAGAAACAGCTCTTCCAGTGATTGCTTGAGAGGTTGTACGGACACGAGTTTCCCACCCGCTTTTCGCAGAGCTGTTATTACAGAATCAACATCTCTCTCGTCCTTGATCTCAATCCGCAATCCTGCCGGTGAACAGGTCAGCAAAAAGTCATGGCCAGCCGGCAAGTGAGGCTTAAGAGCGATCTCGTCTATGCCGCTCAGCACCACTTCAACCTGGTTACGGCCGGCGACTTGTTGACGTAACTCGTCGAGATATCCAACCTGAGCGAGGCGGCCGCCTCTTAGAATCGCCACGCGATCGCAAAGCACTTCAATGTCAGACAGGATGTGTGAACACATGAAAACAGTCTTGCCTTGTTGACGTAACGCTGCAATTAGATCGCGAACCTCGCGCCGTCCGATTGGATCCAGGCCGCTCATGGGTTCGTCAAGAAAAACTACTTCCGGATCATTGATCAGGGCCTGAGCTAAACCGACCCGCTGCAACATTCCTTTGGAAAACTTTCTTAACTGGGTGTTCCATTTCTTCTCGTCCAGTCTGACGGACGTTAATAACGCTCTCGATCTGTTGTTTCGTTCCGTCTTTGGAAGGCCAAAGATCTGACCGCAGAAATTAAGGAACTCGAGCGCCGTGAGGTAATCGTAGAAGTATGGATTTTCCGGCAGGTAGCCAATGCGACTATGCATCGAAACGTCCGCGATGTCGTGATCCAGAATTTGGGCCTTTCCTGCCGTCGGGAAAATAAGCCGCATCAACAGCTTGAGCGTGGTGGTTTTGCCGGCGCCGTTGGCACCCAGAAAGCCAAATATCTCGCCCTGGTTGACTGTTAGCGATAATGAGTCCAGCGCGCGCACTTTCCGTTTACGCACGAATCCGACTTCGTAGTCTTTCGTTAAGTTCTCTATGTCAATAACATTGGTCATAGTTAGACACGTGTTCTAATTTTCTCGTCAACAGTCTCATCATCTGTAGGGCACTTCCGATTTCGGATCGACATCCAGATCACAACCTTCGCTAATCAGAACATAGGCTGTTCCGGTTGGATCAAGCGGCGCGCCGGTCGAGTCCACCTGGACGCGCAAAGCGCGCAGCAAGGGTTCAACTTCTTTCCACGATGAAGGACAGCGACCGGCCCGCGCCTTATAGGCCAAGAGAACTTTGCGTAACCCATCTCTTTGGTCCAGGGAGTCGAGTTGCAGCAATCGCTTACGTGCCATCTCTTTGACCTTGGCGTTCTCGGCTTGTTCGTACATGCGGCCATAGATCTCGCGGGCAAGGTCACGACTTCCGCCTTCGTTCGCCATTTTTGCTTTCATGGCCAGCATCCAGGGCGGCGCCCCTGGCAATTTCGAGCCTTGATCATAGGCTTCTCCGGCTGCCTGGAAATCTCGTTGTTGCCAATAGATGTAGCCCAGGTGTTGATAGAGTCGCCACGCGTTCGGATTAGCCGCGATGCCCTTTTTGGTTAGACGGATCGCTGCTGGCAAATCCACCGCGGGCAGGACGACCGCCGCATACTGGTAAGGTTCGATAAACTCGGGATCCAGGGTGGTCGATGTATCGATTAGCGGCGCCAGTAGTTTCAAATTCAGTTGGGCCAGATTATCTATGGGAACATTGTCGGGAACGTTAATAATCTTCTTTCCGACATATTGCAGCGAACGCATCCAATACCAGTCTGCGGCCAAGCCATTGAATCCAAGACTAACCCGCTTTGCCATCGTGCCGGTGAGATAGAGTTGCTCTTCATCGATCTTCGAATCAGTCGGCGGTCGATGAGAGTCAAGCCAACCTGATAGCCCCACGACACTCGCGAGCCCAATTAATAAAGTTAACAGCAGCAAACCGTCGCGCATGAAAGCTTTGTGGTTCATTTGAAATTACGCCGGCGAAAGATCAAGGTAGCCGCAGCAAGGATTACGACAATGTATACAAGGGAGTAGAGAATCGCGCCGGCAGCGTACCCGGCGTGGGGCAACTGACCATGAGCTGCCGGAGTAATGAAGCTAAGATTCGACAGATTTGGGAGCAAGTAGTAGAGAGCCGCGAAGAGCCAACGGGCCGCGGTGCCACCCATGGAGTTGGCGAGACTTTTGAGGTCTGCGCTGAAATGGCCAATGATGAAAACGAAGAACGTTAACAGCGCCGACAATGCCGGCGAAGAAAAAGACGAGAAGAGAAGCGCGACCCCGGTCAGAATCATCAACTCAACATAGAGAAGCAGGATGGCCGGCCAGATACTCAGTGCCAGCGGATCCCAGCCGCGTTTGACGTAGATTAGCGCCAGGGAAACTCCAGCGCCCATGACCGCGACATTGACCAGCAAGGTCAGGCAAAGACCAAGGTATTTCCCCAGGAGAAACTCGCCGCGCCCGACAGGTTTTGAAAAGATCGAGTAAACCGTGCGTCGTTCGATTTCTTTGTAGACCAATCCCACGCCAACGAAGATGGCGATGAAAACTCCGAAGAGGAGCATCGCGCTCAGCCCAAGATCGACAATGATCTTGCGTTCTTGTCCACCGGAGAGTTCGCCGATGAAAACTGCGGCGCCAGTGAGAATGAGAACAAACAGGACGAGGTTGTAAAGCACGCGATCGCGCACCGCTTCTCGAAAAGTATTACCGGCGATAGTGGCGACCCGATGCAATGCGCCCACAAGCGCCCCTGTGGTCGGACCTCGCCCATTCTTTGCAGCTTGAATTGTTTCCACGAAATGTGATGTTTGAACAACAGAGTCTGTAACGAGCGGATACTCTAGCGTAACAATCAAGTTTCCGAAAGCACTTTTAGCGCGTCACATTATTACGTCGCGCCAGGTGAGCGAATGCCATCAGGCCAATGAACAACCAACCGAAAACGCTTACCGCGACTGCCACGCGTGCGCGTAGCGGTTCACGAAAATCCAGATTAATCGCGGTAGGACTCTGACTATCAGGCAGCGAGATTAACAGCGCGCCATCTCTATCGGGACGAGTAGGAAGCACCTGGCCCGCGGTGCTTGCGACCCAGAGCGGATAATAGAAGGTTCGCAAGCGCAGTTCGCTTGTGTTGCCTGGTAATACTTCAAAGCTGCGATGCTCGGACCCCCAGTTGTTTATCACCACTTGCCGATCACGGGCTTCAACCTCGGCCTTCATTTCTTTCGGGTTCGCACTCGCCCAAACCGGAAGCCAATATTTCACGCTCGGTGTTCCACGAACTGATTGTAAATCGGCTTGGAACTGTGCTGGTTTCCTGTATTCGGCTTCACGTACCGTGTGGGCCAGAGTGAAGGCGATCGAAACCAGCATACCTCCCAACACAATCAAGCGAATTGGGCGCGACCAATGCACCTTGTTCTCGAGCCACAGCGGTATGCTCGCAGCAGTCAGCAAAGACCCGGTCATAGAGAAAATGGCCAGCCAGCGCCAGGGGAATTGAGTTTGTTGCAGTACCGGAAGGATTCTCCATAGCGGACGGCTCAAAGGCAACGTCATGAAGAAAGTCATAACAGACAAGATTGCGGCCGGAATTAATTTGGCAAAATCAACCTGGCTACGTGCGCGGCGGAAAAACAAAACAGCTGCCGGGATAAACAGTAGGAACGTAATGCCGGTCAAAATGTTAACCCACCACACCGTCGGATCTTCCGTTGAGAAAGTCGAGAAGACAAAGTTTTGACTATAGTCCACCGAGCTGTCCGGGTTGACCTTGTTAACACCAATCCAGCTAAGTTCCCCTACCATTCTGACCCAATAGAGTGAGCTGGCCGCCAGACCGAGCAAAGCCGCCAGACATAACAACGGCAAACGTCGCCGCCAATTCTGTCGACTGAGGCTGGCGGCACCATACACCGCCAGCGCCAACGAACCCATTACCGCTAGGGGGAGGTGCGTGAGAATCAGAAGAGCATAGGTGGCCGCCAGTCCCGCCACATCTTGAAGCCGCCCGCGCCGGTTGACGCGTTCGACAAATCCGAACGCGAAAGGTAGCACGGCGGCTCCGGCGAATTCGGCAAGCAGGAATGCCTGGTAGAGTTGATTGACGTGATAAGGCGCGAGGGCATATAGAATCGCTGCCCACATAGCGCAGTTTGCTGAAAGAATCGAGCGGGTCCAGAAATACATTCCCAATCCACTCAATGTGGACAATAGGGCTAGCGTGAGTAACGTCCCAACATACCAGTTGCCGGTGAGGGCTTTGCCTAGCGAGAGCAGGTAATAAAGTGCCGGCGGATAGAATCGAAAACTTGGATCGCCATATCCGGAATTTGATTCCGCAAGCCAGCCTGGATACAGCTGGCCGCTGCTTAGTGAATCGAAAAATGGCAGGGCAAAACGAAAATGGTTCAAGAGGTCTTTGTTCGAGGGTATGCCGAAGAACAAAGCTGGCGCGATGAATATGACCGAAACAAGGACTGCCCAAGCCAGGCACTTCCTCGTTGACGAGAGCGTGGAGATGGAAGACTTCATCGCCGTAAAGTGTGATGCTTCTGAACTCATTCGTTCATTTTCGACAAAAAATTACGGAGGGCGGAGTTTAACTCCATCCTCCGCAAGAAACTAATTCGAACTATCGTGGTTGCTTAATTCCCGACTGGCGCCCAGGTTCCCGAATTGATAGCGGCAGCATGGTCTGCCGGGCCGACGTCTGAAACTCTGGCCCGCAGTACGCCGTCCTCCGCGATAGTAAAACTGCGATTGCCGGTGCGAGTAAAAGCGGCAGTATCTCGTGGAACTGCAAACACGAAAAAGTTGGGTATGGTTAGGGTGTTATCAGGAGTTGCTGTGAATGTGTAACCACTCTTGGAGCCGCCGCCAAGCTCAGTGCCGATAAGGTCATTAGCCATTAGGGCTGCAAGGTCTCCATAGTTACCATCACCCGCCGTTGCCCGGTAGGCTGCCTGACAACTCTGGACCGTGCGCAGCGACGACTGAGCCGAACCTTCGTTTGCCGCGCGGCGTGAAGCCAGGAGGTTAGGGATCGCAATCGCGGCGATAATACCGATGATAGCGACAACAATTAATAACTCGATGAGTGAGAAACCCTGCTGTCTCATATTTTTCATATCATTTACTCCTGACAGGGGCGGGTTTGTTGATAATGCGATTCCGTCTTGGGTTGCGGCGGGCCGCTCAGATATTTTCAATCAACGTTGAGGTCGTCAGGGAATCGGTACATTAAACTGGCAACGGGGGCCGGAGCTTTACCCCGGCCCCCGTTGCCTGTCGGTTCAAAACCAATGTCAGTCTTAGTTGCCGAGTGCGGTCATCGCTATGACGGCAGCCCTGTCCGCAGGTTTGGTGTCAGTGACTTTGCCGCGCAAGACGCCATCTTCGGTGATACCGAAGCAACGGTTGCCAGTGCGCGTAAACGCTGCTGAGTCAGACATGGAAGCGGTCGCGTGAAACTGCGCCGGGGGTCCAACAGCTGGAGTGGCTTCAAAGGTATAGCCGCTCTTTTTCCCGGTAGCCAACTGGCTATCAACCAGGTTCTGGCCGGAGAGGGAAGCCTCATCCTGGACGAAAGCGCCAGTGAGGTTCAGCTTGCCGAATTGTCCGTCGCCAATCGTTGACTGATAGACGGCTTCTGAACTGTGGATGGTGCGAAGGGTCGACTGAGCCGAACCTTCGTTAGCAGCGCGGCGCGAAGCCAACAGGTTAGGGATTGCGATGGCGGCGATAATACCGATAATCGCAACGACGATGAGGAGTTCTATCAGTGAGAAGCCCTCTTGGCGTTTGTTCGTATTCATTTCTTTATTCGTGCTCCTTAGAGAGAAAGTGTTTAGATGTTTCTCGCGCCAACGGTCTCGTCGTTACGATGTAACCGCGCAGAGCGCGAAGTGTCAGGCTGGCTGGTTACAAGGCCTGTGCCAATGGCAGGTTTGAGCAAAACGCGTGTAAATATTGAGGTTTTCGCTGAACTGGACCTTGTAGCTGAGGAGGCCTTCTGGCTGGTGACAAATTACGGCAGGAGGTCGCTGACGGATTACGTCAAAGTTGGAGATGGAACAGGAGTTTCAGCTTTCGCCGGCTCCGGCGGCCAATTCAGACTCGTCGTCCTCACGCCTGCGAACCGGCGGATCCGTCGAGCGGCGCCGTGGCGTGGACTCGCCTGAGCGGCGCTCATCCCGCATCTGGGCCGTAAGACTTCGAATGCCGTGTTTGTCGAGTAAGTGCCGCAGCGAGCGGACTGACAAGGCCAGGAGTTCGGAAGCGCTGGTTTGGTTTCCCGCAGTCCGGCGGAGGGCTTCGAGGACGTAGGTCTTTTCGAGTTGATCCAGATGAGCCGTAAGGTTGAGACCCTCTTCAGGGAACTCAAAGATCTCGGCAATGCGATAGGGATTGTAGTTGGTGATCTTCTCGGGCAAACGCTCAGGCTGAATCGAGTCAGTGGTTTCAAGCGCCACAGCACGCTCAATCGCGTGTTCAAGTTCACGAACATTTCCTGGCCAGAGATATTGTTCCAGAAGGCGCAGGGCAGCATCGCTGATAGTCAAACTTCGACCCACGCTGGCGCCAAACTTTTCAACAAAGTGTTTCGCCAGTTCAGGTATGTCTTCGGCTCTTTCGCGTAACGGCGGCAGTTCGATTGGGATAACCGAGATTCGGTAAAAGAGATCTTCACGAAACGTTCCATCCTTAACCATCGTGCTCAGGTCGCGATTGGTGGCAGCAATGACCCGCGTATCAACCACAGTCTCTTCAGTCGCGCCCACAGGTCGCAGCTTCCTCTCCTGTAACACGCGCAGGAGTTTTACCTGCATCGCGGGAGACATCTCGCCAATCTCATCGAGGAAAACTGTTCCTGTGTTTGCGGCTTCAAAGAGTCCTTTGCGATTAGTATTGGCCCCGGTGAATGAACCTTTGACGTAACCAAAGAGCTCGGATTCGAGCAGTGTTTCCGTAAATGCACCACAGTTAATTGAAACGAACGGCTTTTCAGCCCGGGGTCCGAGGTCATGGATAGCTCGCGCGACCAATTCCTTTCCGGTTCCCGAGTCGCCGGTTACCAGCACAGTCGACTGCACCTGCGCCACCGTTTCAATCATCTGGTAGAGCGCCTGCATCTTGCCGGATTTGCCGATGATGTTGTTAAGTTTCCCGCGGGTTCGTTGGCCCTGTATGAGCGCCTTGTTTTCCTCGAGCAGCGCCTCTTTTTCTTTGATCAGGGAGATTTTTTCCAGGGCGCGAGCAACGGTTTCCTTAAGCAAGTCATTGTCGAAAGGCTTCTGAACGAAATCATATGCGCCTAGCAGGAAAGCTTCGCGAGCGCTATCAACGTTCGCAAAGGCAGTCATCATTACAACTTCGATCTCCGGTAAAAGCTCACGAGCCGCCCTCAACAATTCGATTCCGTCCATGTCGGGCATTCGCACGTCTGACACGATCAGATCCGCCGGGGCTTTTTGCAGTAGTTCCATTGCCTCACGACCATTTCCGGCCGCACGCACAGTATGTCCCTCGCGCTGGAATAGGTGTGTCAGGAACTGACGCATTCCCAATTCGTCATCAACTATTAAAAGGTTGGCCATAACTAAAGAAGAGTCACGATTAAGGATCTTGAGACGTCACGGTTCTGATCGCACCGCTCGAACATCATCCAAGTTGCTCCGATTCCTGAATTTCAATTCCGGTCTCCGGTTCTCCGACCGGTAATTCAATTGTAATCGTTGTCCCTTGTCCCTCACGGCTGCGCACGTTAATTGTACCACCATGATCACGAATGATTTGATAGACGATCGAAAGCCCAAGCCCAGTGCCTCCGGTAGTCGAAGAAAAGGGCTCGAACAGATGTTCCACTTGTTGAGGCGACATTCCGCGTCCGGAATCAGCAAAGGCAATCCTTAAACGGTTGTCCTTCGGCGGATGCACCGTTGTCCTCAGTTCGCCCCCGGCCGGCATTGACTGCAGCGCATTGCGAGCGAGATTCCAGAAGACCTGCTGCAGCTGCTCCGCATCGGCGTCGACCAGGACCGGCGCGTCCGGAACTTCTTCCCTGATGGTTTGACGCTCGTCTATTTCGGTACTGTTGCGCAGGAGGGTAAACGTCCTTCGCAATAAATCGCCAACGTCAACCTTGGATTGAATTATTGAACGCGGCCGCGCGTAATTCAGGAAGTCGCTGATAATCCGGTTCAACCGATCTGACTCGCGGAGGATGATCTCCATGAGTTCCGTTTGTGACGATTCACCCTCCATGTCGGCCCGCAGCATCTGAATCGAGCCACGCATTGCCGCCAGCGGATTGCGAATTTCGTGGGCGATTGAGGCAGCCATGCGGCCGATGGCGGCCAGTCGATCCTGGCGTCGCGAGGTTTCCTCCAGTGCACGGATTCGTGTGAGATCCTGAAACGTGATTACTGTGCCGGTGGTATCGCCAAGCTCGGAAAAGAGAGGTGAGACAGTAAAGCCAAGTCGCAACCGAAGTCCGTCCGCCGTCAGGCAGTCGGCCTCAAAGCGCGGGTTGGTTTCGGGCGAACCGACAGCAGCCATCGACTCGGCAATGATCTGTTTGAGGTCGCCAAAGAATATTGAGGCATCCTGTCCGCGCACATCAGCCTCGTGGTAGCCGGTAATTTCCGCTGCCGCCGCATTGAAGGTATAGATACGACGTTGCAAGTCAGTGGTCACAACTCCTGAACGAATTGATTCCACGATCCTTTCATGAAGCGCGCGCAAAGTTGCGAGAGACTGAGTGGCCGCTTTCAAGCGGACTTCGGATCGGGATTGGCCGGCGGCCAGCCGAGCGGAAAGCAAGCCGACGACGAGAAACGCAATATCGAATAGGCCGACAGTTTGAAATGATTGCACTCGCGTGGCGTCGAGTAACTCAGCCGATTGGATCCGCCCGATGCCATTCAAAATAGCGAGCGCGCCGGCGGTGAAAGCGACAGCGCATGTCAGCGAAATAATTACGGCATCCCGCGGACCGAGAAACAGACTTGAGGCGGCAATAACGACAATGTAGATAGCTATGTATGGTGAGTGGATGACGTCCGTTGTCCAGACGAGCCAGGTTACGAGGATGATGTCGATCACGAACTGAACACGCGCCTGCAGGAGGAGCGCTTTGGAGAAGATACGCGCGAGCGCGTAGAGCACGGTGAGGCCGACGACGGTAAAGAGAGGCGTGAGCGTTGCCACCCAGGCTTCAAGGTTTCCTCCATGAATCCAGAAGCCGCGCGCAACAAATAAAATGAGTGCTGAGGCGACACGTCCGATGATGAGCCACCAAAGCTTTTGACCAAGCGAGTATCTATGTTCTGAGGCTTCTTCGAGGCCCATCGTAGGGCCAAGCCTACCACAGAGCGCTTGCGCTGCGGCAAAGATTGCCTATCCTGTGGCGAGGTAGTCCGAAGTCCGATAGGCTGAGCTTTGTTGTCGTCGCCAGCTCGTGTGTAGGCGAGGTGCTACTGACGCCAAACTGAACTTTATAAGACAGTAACTTGAACCAGACTTAACACCGCTTCGAATGACTTTAGCTAACAAACCCGGGAATTCAGCAGACTCTGATGAGGAAGTGGACACGTCATCAGGTCAAAATACCGAACTACAGGAAGGGATTGACTACTATCTGGAGGATGGTCTGCTCGTTTTCACGGCCATCTTTTTGCGAAAGCGTGGATACTGCTGCGAGAGCGGCTGCCGCCACTGTCCTTATCAGACCATCGAACGGTAACGACCAAAATCTAAGCAAGCTTGGCTAATTCCTCCATCTCTTCTTTTGCCAGATGAAAGACGGTCCAGTCGCGGACAGGCGCGGCGCCGAGCTTTTCATAGAATCCAATTGCCGATGCGTTCCAATTGAGCACGGACCATTCCATGCGGCCACAACCATGCTCTCCAGCGCGGCGCGCGAGAAACGCAAGTAACTTCTTTCCCACGCCGAGGCCACGAAAGGGAGGACGGACGAATAGATCTTCGAGGTAGAGACTTGGTAGTCCGGGAAAGGATGAATAGCTGAAAAAGTAAATTGCGAAAGCCGCGGGCTCTTCACCAGCATAGACGAAGGCGGTTTTAGCGTATGGCTCCGGTCCGAACAGCGTTGCGCGCAGAATTTCTTCAGTCGCGGTCACCCTTCCGAGCTCCTTTTCGTATTCAGCCAGCTCGCGGATGAACTGAAGAATGAGTGGAACATCTTTTTCGTGTCCTTCCTCAATGCGAAGCGGCAAAGCCGTAGACATAGATCCTCCAATCTCTGCGGGCGGCATAGGAACACTTCAGCGAGAGGCCCAGCGCCATGCAGGCTGATCGAATTTCCCAACTCCCACAACCTTGGTTTCCCCGAATTCTTTCTCGAGCCTTACTGAGTTGCATGCAGTCTGTTCCTCTAACACGCTGATCAATTTTGGCGCGTGTGTCACCACCAACACCTGCGATCGTTCCGCGGCGCTGGCTATCAAACGTCCCAGAGCGGGGAGCAGATCGGGATGCAAACTAGTTTCCGGTTCGTTCAGCACTAGCAATCCAGGAGGCCGTGGGGTCAGTAAGGCTGCAATCCAAAGCAAGTAGCGAAGAGTTCCATCTGACAGTTCTGCAGCCTTGAGCGGCCGCAGGAGCCCATGTTGATGCATGGCAATTTCAAAGCGCCCTTCCAGGTTCAAGACCGAAATACTGGACCCCGGAAAAGCGTCTGCAACCGCGTCGTCCAGGACTACGGGATTGCCAATTTCCATGATCGTTTGCAAAGCTGCCGCCAGGTCCGATCCGTCGTTACTGAGAATAGGAGTATGAGTTCCCACTTGCGGCAGTCGAGCGGGCGCATCAACGTCAGTGCGGAAGTGATCGTAAAACCGCCAGGAGCGAATCTGTTCCCTTAGCATCAATAACTCGGGCGCATTTCTCGGATCAGCAAACTGCGACATCATGCTGTCGAAAGTCGCGAGCTGGTATGAGAGAGTATCCCACTCACCATCGCCGTTTCTCGTGCGGACAACCCAGGCGCGACGCTCAACCAGCAACGTCGCCGGCCGGAGAATCGGGCCGGCCCAAACGCATTCGGTTTTTATTTCCGGATCGAGGCCAAAAGCTGACTTGCTGGGCGAGGGAAGCCCGAGGTCAATGGCATAACCGAAATCGTCTCCAGCGAACCCCAGCCGCAAGTTAACGCGCTCCTTCCGGACTGTGCCTTCGATCCGGTGTTCGCCGCGTTTGACGGCCGCACCTAGTTTCTCTGGACCCGCCCAAAGTGTCGATTGCAATCCACCTTCGCGAGCGAGAGAAGGTATTACACCTCCCTGGGCCGTTTCAGCTAACAACCGCAGCGCGCGATAGACACTGGACTTGCCACTGCCATTGGGTCCGGTGACGAGGTTCAGTTGCTGCAATGGGACAATCAGATTGCGCAGTGAACGATAGTTGGAGATGGCGAGAGTTGTGAGCATTGAGTCCTTAGCCGAGTTCTTCAGCAGTCTTGGGCCAATCGTCCCGCAGGATACGCGAGAGGGCACGATCTGCAAGTAGTTTACCGCCAGTCTGGCAAGTGGGGCAGTAGTTCGTTTCGTTTGATGCATAGCGAATGCGTTGAATCCTGGCACCGCATCGTAAGCATGGTTCTCTGTACCTGCCGTGAACTGCCATGCCTTCGCGAAAGGCAGTGACGCCTTCCGGAAAACCTGCGCCAACTTCCTTTCTGAGTCGTTCGACCCACTCAGTCAGAGTTGTGCGCGTTGCGATGTAAAGGCGTTCAAGCTCAGCTGAAGTCAATCTTTGCGTGAGCTTAACTGGCGAGAGCTGTGCGCTGAAGAGAATTTCGTCCGAGTAAGCGTTGCCGATACCGCTCAATAGGTGAGGGTTAGTGAGCGCCCGCTTTAAGGTGTGGTTTTCGGATTGAAGAGCAACGGCAAAAGCCTTCGAATCTTTCAACTCAAAAACTTCGAGGCCGCCGGGGTCCAGATCGCGAAGGCCTGCCTCACCAGTGACAACATGAAGGGAAGCGCGTCTTTGAGTGCCGGCCTCAGTTAGAGTCAGTCGACCGTTGTCAAATTCGAAAGTCGCCAGGTCGCGCTTCGAACGTTTGACCGGCGTCGCGTTGACCTCGTCTTTCCAGTGAAGTCTGCCTGCGATCATCAAATGAAGGACGAGCCAGAGGTCATCTTCAAGTCCAATGCAAATTCGTTTGCCAACCCTGCGCACGTCGATGATCTTCTTGCCTTCCACACTTGAGAGCGGAGGCTCCGCAGTGCGCAGAAGGAAAGGTGAAGCGATGTAAACACGCTGGAGCGTTCGACCGTGAATACGCTTTTCTAGTGCCTCAATGTAGACGACGATGTCGGGGTACTCAGGCATATCTTCAAATGAAGACTCTAATCCATTACGTATTCAGCTGGAGCAAAGCGAGCTATCCGGCGACGAAATCTCCAGCTTGGGGTTGGCCACAGCGTAGAGTTTCGACCAGTAGTGTCCAGATACCAGCTCAGACAACCGCCGGAAGTCCAGACTGTGCCGCGCATCCTCTTATCAACGCGCGCGACATAACCTTCCTGCGCTTCGGATCGCGGCTCAATGGCGGCTACGCCATTTCGACGCATGTAAACAAGGGCACTCAAGACGTGCTCGATCTGCGCCTCGAGCATGTAGACGACCGACGAGTGTCCCAGCCCTGTGTTGGGTCCGGGAATTAGGAAAAGATTAGGGAAACCCGCCACGGTTGTACCCGCAAGCGCCTTTGGACTACCAGCCCAAACTTCGCTGAGAGTGTGGCCGTCTTTTCCGCGAACTCTGCCGGCGAACGGAAAGTCAGATACGTGAAAGCCAGTGCCGAAAATGATTGCATCGACAGCGCGCTCAACACCGTCGTTGCCGATAACAGAATGTTGCCGCACTTCGGCGATGCCGTCCGTAACCAACTCTACATTGGGTTGAGTGAGCGCCGGTAAGTAGTCGTTAGAAATTAAGATGCGCTTGCAACCCATAAGATAGTTAGGGGTTAACTTCGCGCGAAGCACAGGATCTGCCACGGAACGTTTTAGGTGGCGCCGGGCGAGGGGCTGGAGTAGCTTCATGGCCCACGGGTGACGAAAGGCAAAGCCGAGTACCTCGCGGAAGCTGTAGATACCCGCCCGCATCAGTAGCTGCACGACCGGAAAGCGCCGAAAGAGTTTGCGTTCCAGGTGCGCAAAAGGTCGATCATGACGGCGCACAATCCATGGAGCCGTTCTCTGAAAGACGTAAAGCTTTTCAACCTGCGGTTGGATCGCCGGCACGAATTGAATCGCCGACGCGCCAGTACCGATCACCGCAATCCGACTTCGCTCAATCTTGAATTGGTGGTCCCAGCGCGAGGAGTGAAACATTTTGCCCTTGAAGGTTTCCAAGCCGGGGAACTGCGGCAGCTTGGGTTCGCTGAACGAACCCGCGGCAGAGATAAGAAGAGAAGCCATGAAGGTTCCCTTGGACGTCTCAATCCGCCAACGCTGCAGGTCGCTTTCCCACACCGCTTCGGTGACCATGTGTCCGAAGCGGACGTGCGGAAGCACCGTGTAATCCCTGGCGCACTTTCTTAAGTAGTCCCAAATTTCTGCTTGCGGAGAAAAACTGTGAGTCCAATCAGGATTCGGCACGAAGGACAGCGAGTACAGATGCGATTGCACATCACAAGCGCAGCCGGGATTGGTATTATCGCGCCACACACCCCCGACATCATCGGCGCGCTCAAAGATTATGAAATCTTCAAAGCCTTCCTGCTTCAGCCGGATCGCGGTTCCTATACCGCCGAAGCCGCTGCCGATGATTGCTATCTGCACGTTCTGCATCTTTTCTTTTTTCGCCCAGAAATCGTAACTCTTCGACGACCTTCTGTCGCTGATTCTCAGAACCGAAGTACAACAATACTCAATGATTCTCCGGTTGCGAAAGAAGAGGCCCCGCTCGATTCCCGACCTATCGCGACCAAGTTTGGGCTGAAGTGCTGAAGGGCATGGGCGTCAAGCCGCCCAGGACTTGTGACAGGTCACTGCATTCCAAGAAGGAGGAGGGTTATGTGCGCGAGTCTCGCTTAATGGGCTCAATTCGAAGGAGCCTTATGCCACCCGGCGATTGATTCGATCGGCAAGACTAATCCGGTGAGTTGTAGGATCGGGACTGACTCGCGTGACCCAGTGCCATAGATCTTCACTCCAAAATCAAAAACTCCCGCCGGCGGCGAAAAGTTCTGATACCAGTTGGTAAGTATAGGGTATAGCTTGGAAAACGATTCGGTTGCAGTGGGCAAACTCTGCGATTCACTAAAAAACACTGGCACAAAAGCATTCGGACCGCCGTCCGCGATCTGGTAACGATAATTGCACTCGTAGTCAAAGATCCGATTTGGGGCTTTCTCTAGCAGAAGACGAAAGAAGGTCGACAGGTGGTCTTCAATGCTTCCCACGGAGCTCGGTGAATTAGTTAACTTGTCAATCCTGATTTCATCCGAACGCCTGAAAAAGGTGCTCAGCTTTCCGGGTGAATAGTCTCTGCCATTCGCCTGTAGGACGGCATTTATGATTTCGATTTCAAAAACATTTACCCCGGATAATTTGAATTTCAGGGATTCGACAGGAACATTTTTCCGGTAGCTAATGGTTCGTCGGCTCTCACTAGCTTCAAGCAAGGTAAACTCAACCGGATCTTCTCTCCAATCCAGAGGAATGATCTCGAGGGTGTCGAGGTTGATGCCGTCAGCTGTGCTTTGAACCGTCAATGTCCGCTCCATCCCTGCGATGACTTCGGAAACTTCGAACAGGGTCTGCTGGTGCTCAGACTGTCGCAGGTCAGGCTTCTCGTCGTTAAAAACAAGAGCGCCAGTGAACTGGTACTGTGGCTGTTGTCGGAACCACAACTCGTACACGCCGGTGGCGGCGGCACGAATGCGTGTTTCTTCGCTGACATCTCCAACTTCAGGCAGCGCAATTCCTTCAAACTTCTGACCGTAAAATACGAGCGGTCCGACTTCAGAAAGCATTTGGTTTCCTTCTTGCAGGGTCTAATTTAGAAAGCGTTATCACTATTGTCACATGTTACCGCTGAAGTTAGGCTAAAAACAGCGAGGCCCGCATTACGCGGGCCTCTATATCAGGCATCGAACTTTCTTCTTCTCGAGGGGACTTAGTGTCCGGCGTTGGAAAGTTTTCCGATCAGCGTAAACAGTGGCAAGTACATAGCGACGACGATCGAGCCAATGGTGACACCGAGGAATCCGATCAGAATCGGCTCCATAAGAGTCAGCAAGTTAGCAATAGCGGAGTCCACTTCCTGTTCATAGAAGTCAGCGATTTTACCTAGCATCGCATCAAGGGCGCCGGTTTGCTCACCGATGCCGACCATTTGCGCCACCATGTTTGGGAAAACCTCAGTGGCTTTCAGCGGATCGACAAAGTTTTCGCCGCGCTCCACTCCGGTACGCACGCTAATGATCGCTTCCTCGATAACGATGTTGCCTGCGGTGCGCGCCGTGATATCGAGCGATTGAAGAATGGGCACGCCAGAAGAAAGCAAAGTTGAGAGTGTGCGTGAGAAACGCGCTACGGCAATCTTCTGAAGAATCTTGCCGAATACAGGGAGCTTCAAGAGGATTCGGTCGATGACTTTCCGACCGCTAGGTGTCTTGTAATAGAAGCGGACGCCGACCACCGTCCCAATTATTGCAATGAGCACCGCCAAACCACCCCAGCCGGCGAGGAAATTACTTATGCCAACCACGATTCGCGTTGGCAGCGGGAGTTGTTCGCCTGGGCCAAGCAAACCAAGGAAGATATTTTGAAACTGAGGAATTACTACGACCATGATTACCGCAACTGCGGCGATCGCCAGCACGATCACTGCCACCGGATAGATCAACGCGGAAACCACATCACGCTTCAACTTAACGATTTTTTCGATGAAGGTTGATAGACGCTGCAGGATCAAGTCGAGGATACCGCCTGTTTCACCAGCTTCCACCATGTTGGAGTAAAGTTGATCAAACACGCGTGGATGACGAGCCATAGCCGCCGATAGTGTTGAGCCTTCTTCGACGTCTTGTCGAACCTGGAGCAATATCTGCTGGAAGTATTTGTTCTCCTGTTGCTGCGCCAGGATTTCCAAACACTGCACTAAGGGCAGTCCCGCGTCGATCATCACTGAAAACTGTCGCGTGAATATCGAAAGATCCTTCGCTTTGACTTTCTTGCGGCCGCCAATTTTCGGAATCCCTATCTCGCGACCCTTTTCCTTCACTGAGGTAAGGGTGACTTGCTCGCGACGAAGGATCTGTCGCAAGGCGTCGCGATTATCGGCAACACGCTCGCCGACGACAATTTCGTTTAGCCGGTTGCGGCCTTTAAATACGTAGGTAGGCATAGCTATTTAGCTCCAGAGTCTGACTATTTGTTGACCGAAGGTCTGGTTCCGATTGGCCGGCCCTGGGCATAGGGACTCGGGTGTTGTTTGTTGCCGTTGTTAGTGTTAAGGCCGGATCCACGATCGATCAGTTCCTTGAGTTCATCGGTGTTCGAAGACCGCTGCATCGCCGTGTCAAGGGTGATCTGACGTTTGTGATAGAGCGTGGCCAAGGCCTGATTGAAAGTCTGCATTCCATACTTGTCCTGGCCAGTTTGCATCATTGAATAAATCTGGTGGACCTTGTCCTCGCGAATCAGATTTCGGATAGCGCCGTTGGGTATCATGATTTCGAGCGCCATGGCCCGTCCGGTTTTCTCGGCACGGGGCAATAGCGCCTGGCACATGATTCCTTCAAGCACCAGCGAAAGCTGGGCGCGAATTTGTGACTGTTGATCGGAAGGGAAAACGTCAATGATACGGTTTATCGTCGACGCGGCGGAATTCGTGTGCAGAGTAGCGAGGGTAAGGTGGCCCGTTTCCGCAATGCGCAGCGCTGATTCAATAGTTTCCAGATCGCGCATTTCGCCAACCAGCACCACGTCTGGATCCTGGCGAAGGGCTGTACGTAAGGCTGCTGCAAACCCGTGAGTGTCCGCGTTGACCTCTCTTTGGTTTACAAGGCAGCTCTTGTGATTATGCAAAAACTCAATCGGGTCTTCGATCGTCAGGATGTGCTCATGTCGATCACGATTGATCTTATCGACCATTGCGGCAAGCGTGGTTGACTTACCGGAACCGGTTGGCCCGGTCACGAGAATCAAGCCGCGAGGTTTCTCACAGAGTTTCTTCACAACATCCGGGAGTCCAAGATCTTCGAAGGCTTTGATCTCGTAGGGAATTGCGCGGAATACACATCCCACGGCTCCCCTTTGATTGAACAAGTTTGCGCGAAAACGTGAAAGACCCTTCACGCCGAAAGAAAAATCGAGCTCGAGGTTTTCTTCGAAGCGGTGCTTCTGAGCGTCAGTGAGAACGGAATAGGCCAGTTGTTTCGTATCTGCGGCTGTCATCTGGCGATAGCCTTCGAGTGGCCGCAGATGTCCATCGACCCGCACCTGTGGGGCTGAGCCAGTAGTTATATGCAAATCGGAGCCGCCAAGTTCGGAGAGCTTTCGCAGCAGCTCCGAGAGGGACAGTTGGGTGGCGGTATCAGTTAGTGACATCGAAAAGCGCTCCTGACGGGTGAATAACTATTTGTTTGCTGGCTGAGTGCTGGTGTTGGCTTTCGCCGCTAGTGACGAGAGGAACTTCTCGCCCTCAACCGTCAGTTTGTTCGAAAACTCTAAAGGCGTGTTTAGAGTCAAGCTGTAGATCTTCCCATCGACCTCGGCGAAGTAGAAGTTCCAGGCCTTTTCAGGGGAACGACCATCGCTGGGCGTTTGGGCGATCACGACGAATACGCGCGCGCCATTAACCTGACGCTCGTAATCGTTTACCACCCAGCCACCAGCGTTGATCATCTTGTCGATGGCAATCCTCCTCAAATCTGAAAAGGAGACGCCGGAAAGCATGGTGCGCTGTTCTCTTTGCGTCAGGAAAGCGGGGTTAGGACGACTCCGGGCGACGACCGCGAGAGTACCCTG
>Ga0134126_10002851_pt1 | contig 21758 bp, 17 predicted proteins | sample KB31752_FD_96881 | JGI IMG/M metagenome (GOLD analysis project Ga0134126, IMG submission 96881) | Terrestrial soil microbial communities with excess Nitrogen fertilizer from Kellogg Biological Station, Michigan, USA - KB3-175-2 | ecosystem: Environmental > Terrestrial > Soil > Unclassified ... | reverse complement strand
TTAATTGATTTACGAACTGATAGGGTGGTTACGAAACCCACGCTGTAATGGTGTGGGTTTTCTTTTTACAATAACTTTTATTCATATTTCGTCGCCAGGTTGTACAATATTTTTTTATCACCACAGGTGAGTATGTTACTGCTATCCTGCCTTTCAAAATGCCGCTTGAATGCAATGATAGTTGCAAGGCTATCTTTAACAGAATACCCGATTATACGTAACGCTTCCAGGCTGTTGAAATTTTCAGGTAGCGAAATATTAGTCGTATCATCATACCACAAACCAAAACCATTTTGCGAGAGCAATTGCCACGGGAAGTTTACATTGGGGTCTCTTTTCCTCGTTGGAGCAATATCGGCATGGCCAATAAAATTTGCAGTTGGGATATTGTAGGTTTTTTTAAGAGTAGCCAATACCGTTAGTAAACTGCCGATTTGCGCCGGGGGAAAAGAATCAAAGCCGTTGTTATCAAGCTCAATACCAATAGAAGATGAATTGACATCTTTGTCATTTCCCCAGGAACTAACGCCAGCCTGCCATGCCCGTAAATAATCATTCAACATGTGATGGACCGTTCCATCTTTGCAGATTACATAATGGGCACTTACCTGTGATGGCTTTGACGTAAATGTTTGCAGTGTTTGCTCACAACCATTCTGAGCTGTGTGGTGGATAATTACAAAATTGGGTTTGCGAAGGCCGAAGTTGGTAGTGCCCACCCATGGAGTTGAATTGTAAATACTGTCGGTTAACGGTGCTTTACGAATGATTTTTGCAAACGATTTTACCTGGCGTTTATATACTCTGTTGGTACCTGCATATTTATTTGAGGAACACGAAAATATTATCGATATCAAAAACAGGATTAAAAATGAAAGTCTCGGCATTTTTTTAGGTAAAGATAATTAGCTGGCTAATAAACCTTTCTACTCATTTTCATTAGCAGTTATTTTCCTTTTTTATTTGCATTTCAATTCCTGAATTGCTACCTTGTTCTGTCCCCGTTGAAAGCCTGTTGCTATTTTATATTTCACCTGCATTTATTCATCATTAAAAATTTATTATGAAAAAATTGAAGTTGTTTTTTTTAGCAGCAATTGCCTTTACTTCCTGTAACAATGCTGGGACAGACACTAAGGAAGCCGTAAAAGACTCGGCAGCCATGGCACTGGCAACTCCCGCTGCAATAAATTACCCTTATACCATTGACCATCCTGACAATTGGGAGATGGGAAGCAGTGCAAATACAATGGTTGCTTTAGGCGCTCTGAAAGGATATGAAACCGTAAATATTCCTGAAGCTATGAAGTATTTCGGTGACTCAGTACACCTTCAATTTGATGGCCTGGATAAGACCCTGCCTGCTGATAGCGTTCAGGCAATGTTTACAAAATTCAGGGCCGCAATGAAAAGTTTTGACGTAAAGATGAGTGATTGGGAATCGGTTATTTCCAAGGACAAAAAAGAGGAATGGGTTACCATGTGGTATAGGCAGCACTGGGAAGATATGAAAGGCAAAAAAGATTCAGCTGATATTATAGATGATCTTAAATTAAAGGATGGCAAAATTGTAAGATTAGACGAATACACCAGGAAACTCCACTGATAATTTTGAACTGGCTAATTTTAAGACGCTGCTAATTGCAGCGTTTTTTTTACATATTTCTCCTGTATTGCCCGCCCACTTCATACAATGCATGCGTTATCTGTCCTAATGAACAATACTTTACAGTCTCCATCAATTCTTCAAAAAGATTTCCATTATTAACGGCAACTTCCTGAAGGCGTAATAACATCTTGCTACTTTCATTTTTATGTCGTTCATAAAAGGCTTTTAAATTATCTATCTGCAAATTTTTTTCTTCTGTCGTGCTGCGTATAACCTCTGCCGGTAGTATAGTAGGAGACCCGGCTTTATTTAAAAAAGTATTTACCCCAACAATCGGAAATTCTCCCGTATGCTTCAGTGTTTCATAATATAAACTCTCCTCCTGTATTTTATTACGCTGGTACATCCGCTCCATCGCACCGAGTACGCCGCCCCTTTCTGAAATACGGTTAAACTCAGCCATCACAGCATCTTCTACAAGATCTGTGAGTTCTTCAATCAAAAAACTTCCCTGGTTGGGATTTTCGTTTTTAGCCGTTCCTAACTCACGGTTTATAATTAATTGAATGGCCATTGCCCGCCTTACACTCTCTTCAGTAGGAGTTGTGATTGCTTCATCATAAGCGTTTGTGTGAAGGCTATTGCAATTATCATAAATAGCGTACAAAGCCTGCAATGTGGTTCTTATATCATTAAAATCTATTTCCTGTGCATGGAGACTCCGCCCGCTGGTTTGAATGTGGTATTTTAATTTTTGTGACCGCTCATTAGCGTGGTATTTATACTTCATTGCCTTTGCCCAGATGCGCCGGGCAACACGGCCTATCACACTGTATTCAGCATCCATACCGTTGCTGAAAAAGAAAGAGAGATTGGGTGCGAAATCATCTATGTTCATTCCACGGGCCAGGTAATATTCAACATAAGTAAAACCGTTAGAAAGCGTAAATGCAAGCTGCGTTATAGGATTAGCTCCGGCTTCGGCGATGTGATACCCGCTGATTGAAACAGAATAAAAATTTCGCACCTTCTTTTCAATAAAATATTGTTGCACATCACCCATTAATTTCAAAGCAAATTCCGTGGAGAAAATACAAGTATTTTGTGCCTGGTCTTCTTTTAAAATATCTGCCTGAACAGTGCCCCGAACTGTTGATAAAGCTTTCGCTTTTATTTGCTCATAAATTTCTTTATCTAAAACATCTTCTCCCGATAAACCTAAAAGCCTTAACCCTAAACCATCATTGCCTTTAGGAAGTTGGCCAATCATTTGTCCTTTATACGGCCGTACTTTTTCGCCATTAGTTCCTGTATATTTTGGTAACAAACCAATATCAAATTTCGACTCGATAATTGCGTTTATGCTTTCCTGTAAGTTATTTTCGATAATGTATTTTTCGCATTGCTGGTCAATGGCCGCATTTAAAAAAAATGCAAGCATCATGGGCGCCGGACCATTAATGGTCATGCTTACTGATGTTTTAGCATCACAAAGATCAAAGCCGCTATATAATTTTTTTGCATCGTCAACTGATGCCACACTCACACCGCTGTTACCAACTTTCCCGTAAATGTCGGGACGAACATCCGGATCTTCACCATAAAGTGTTACGCTGTCAAATGCAGTGCTCAGGCGCTTTGCATGTTGTCCCAAACTTACATAGTGAAACCGCCGGTTAGTTCTTTCGGGCCCACCTTCGCCTGCAAACATTCTAGTTGGATCTTCTTCCTGCCGCTTTAAAGGAAACACCCCGGCTGTATAAGGAAATTTTCCCGGGAAGTTTTCCTGGAATCGCCAACGCAAAATGTCTCCCCAATCTTTAAATCGCGGCACTGCAATTTTTGGGATTTTTGAATGTGAAAGTGATTCTGCATGTAAGGGCTGTTTAATTATTTTGCCTCTCACGTTATATTCAAAAAAGTCTTTTTTATAAGAATTTTTTAAATCTTCCCACTCATCGATTAGTTTTTTAGAAAGCGGCAATAATTTCCTTTCAATTTTTTTAGTGGCTTCATCTATCGCAAGAACACTTTGTTCGGAGCTACCACCTTTTTGTTTGTTGATAATTTTAGCTGCTCCATTTAACTGGTATAACTGTGTTGCAAGCTCAGATTGTTCTTCGGCAATCCTGTTATAATTTACAATTTCATCAGCGATCTCTGCAAGGTAACGAACTCTCTTTGCCGGTATTATCGGTTCACCAATTCCGCCACTTATTTTTGGAGCGCTATATTCTTTAAAAGTGTTACCGGTTTTCTTATCAACGATATCAATTATCTTATTAAATAATTCATTACAGCCCTTATCATTAAATAAAGAAGCAACAGTTCCTATTACCGGAAGCTCATTATCTTTTGCATTCCAGAGGCCGTGATTACGTTTATATTGTTTTTTGATATCGTGCAATGCATCTAATGCACCTGCTTTATCAAATTTATTAAGGCAAACGATATCTGCATAGTCAAGCATATTAATCTTTTCGAGTTGCGATGCAGCGCCATATTCAGGAGTCATTACATATACACTCACATCACAATAATCCAAAATGGATGCATCACTTTGTCCCACGCCGGCACTTTCCAAAATAATAAAATCGTAACCGGCAGCTTTACAAATATCAATCGCTTCCTGTACGTGATTGCTTAATGCTTTATCATTTTCGCGGGTTGCAAGAGAGCGCATATATGCCCTTGGATGATGGATGGAATTCATACGAATGCGGTCGCCCAATAGTGCACCGCCTGTTTTTTTTCTCGAGGGGTCAACAGAAATAACAGCAATGGTTTTATCGGAATAATTATTTAAAAAGCGACGAACAATTTCGTCTGTAACGGAGGACTTACCGGCGCCTCCGGTTCCGGTAATACCGAGAACTGGCGATGAGCCCACGGTTGCTGAAGAAATTCTTTTTCCATTTAATAAATGTTTAAATGGCTGTTCATTCTCTGCCAATGTAATTGATGTCGCAATTTTTTTTATATCTCTCCATTCACCCAGTGCAAATTTTTTCTGGTGGCCGTTACCGTTAGAAGGATCAATTTCATTTTTTTCTGATGACTTAGCTATTTGGCATTTATTCACCACATCTTCAATCATTCCTTCAAGTCCCATGTGCCGGCCATCATCTGGTGAATAAATTTTTGTAATACCGTATGCCTGCAGTTCTGCTATCTCAGAAGGTAAAATAGTGCCGCCACCACCACCAAAAATTTTTATATGGCCACATCCATTTTCATCAAGCAAATCTTTCATGTATTTAAAAAATTCCAGGTGGCCCCCCTGGTAGCTGGTGACTGCAATTCCTTGCGCATCTTCTTCAATGGCACATTCAACTATTTCGTGTACGCTCCTGTTATGACCCAGATGAATAATTTCTGCGCCCTTACTCTGCATAATGCGTCGCATGATATTTATGGCCGCATCATGCCCATCAAATAATGAGGCAGCCGTAACAATTCTTATAGCGCCTGTAATTTTTTCATGTGCCATACCTAAAATCTTTTGGAGAGCAAGACAATCGCTCTTGTAAAATTACAACTAAAGGAAAGGAAAAAACGGTTGCTAGTCTTTGGAGGATTTCCTTCTTATTCTTTTTTTAGCAAAGTCGGCAATAACTCCGATGGCTACATTACCCGTTCGATGCTCAACAAAGCGATGATTTAAAAGGATTGAAATCGATCCCTGTATTCTCAACTTCAGAGGAAGCTTTTTAAATCCGAAAGTATAGCTTGCTGCCGGTTCCCAGAAAAAAACAGGAGATACTGTTAAACTATCTAAGATATAATTATCCAGTTCCTGCGGTGTATAGTTGGTATGAATGTGAGTAAAAATAACTTCTGTAAAACGAGAGGCGAGCGCTCCTGAGAACTTTTTAGAAAGATTATAAATAATAGCGGGTTGAATAAAAATTTTTGTTACACTACTATTGTGGTACTTGTTCGTGTGAACCGTATTCGAAATATAATCGTCTGATATATTCGAAGAACCAAATGCAAATCCTCCAAATAACTGGAACTGCATTTTCTCATTGTACGCAACAGGCGTAAAGTAACCTGCGCCGAATTCAGTAAAATTTCTTTTGTATTTTAATAAGGAGCTATCGCTTGAGAAAAAACTATCATTGCCACCATTCTTTTCCCAACGAAAACTTTCATTTAGCATAACAGCAAAATGGTTGCTAACAGCCCATGAGCCATGTACATCTAATCCGTTAATACTATTTCCTTTTTCTTTAAATGCATTGATAGAACCTGCGTAAAAGCCTGAAAACTCCAGGTCATTTTTTTTGTGCAATAAAGGAATGTTTTGTGTTGAAGGGCTATAGACATATCTTGGTGCATAGCAGGATGACATGCCTAGTGAAATAAAAACCAGTAAAATAGCCACTTTCATAATGTTCATCAACTCATTTTAAACGTAAGCGCTGCAAATTCTTCAACACTTAAAGTTTCTGCCCGGCGATTAAATAAATCATCATCAAGAATTTCTTTTGCAAATAAACTTTTAACGCCGTTACGTAATGTCTTACGGCGTTGGTTAAACGCAGTTTTTACCAAAACCCAAAATGCTCTTTCACTCTTTACCGGTAATTGATTTTTATTTTTGGTTAACCTGATAACTCCGCTTTGAACTTTTGGCTGCGGGGCAAAACATTCATTACCTACTGAAAATAAATATTCAACATTATAGTAATATTGCAGCAGCACACTTAATACACCATATATTTTACTTCCTTCTTTCGCAGCCGCTCGTTCTGCTACTTCTTTTTGAAACATGCCAATTACAACCGGTACGTATTCTTTCCATTCTAATACCCTAAACAGAATTTGGGTAGAAATATTATATGGGAAATTACCAATTACAGTAAACGGTTCGTCAAATGGTCGTTCTATAGAAAGAAAACTTTGATGAATAAGATTATTTTGTAAAGAAGGAAATTGCTTTAAAAGGTAATTTACTTTTTCTTCGTCCAGTTCAACTGCCCTAAAGTTTATATTAGGAATTTTCACGAGATGTTTGGTAAGTGCGCCGCCACCAGGCCCCACTTCCAACAAATTCGTGAAGTTCATCTTCTGAAGTTCTTTAATTATCCTTTGCACCACTTTTTCATCTTTTAAAAAATGTTGTCCAAGTGATTTCTTTAATGTGTACATGAGCCGAAATTACAGATAAGTTTTACGATTAAAATTTATTAAGATTCAGTACATTTTTGTCACCAGGTACTTTACAACAATGTAAATCGAATATGAATTAATTTAGTTGAAAAGAACGGAACATCATTTTTACTTCATTCTCCAATGATTCACGCCACGAAAGGAATTGTACTTCGTACCATTAAATATGGTGAAACATCGGTGATTGCGTCCATTTTCACTGAGCTCTTTGGTATTCAATCTTACATCGTGAATGGCGTTCGCACGCAAACTAAAACTTCAAAAGCTCATTTTTTTCAACCATCGTCAATACTCGAAATGGAGGTGTATCACAATGAACTAAAAAATTTACAGCGTATTAAAGAACTTAAATGGAGTTATCTCTATAGAAATATTTTAAGTGATGTCATTAAAAATTCGGTGGCGCTTTACATGGTTGAACTTTTACAAAAATGCCTCAAACAACCCGAGGCGAATGCGGATTTGTTTCACTTTTGTGAAGATGCTTTTATGCAACTAGACATTGCAGAAATGGAAGTAACCGGCAATTTTCCCATTTATTTCGCCATGCAGCTTGCTCATTTTTTTGGATTGAGAATCCAGGATAATTATTCTACAGAAAGAAATTATTTCAATATTAACGAAGGAATTTTTATGAATAAACCATTAGCAAATGATAACTATTTAGAACCCGATATCAGTTATCATTTTTCACAATTATTAAAAGTGTTACACCCATCAGAGTTGAAAGAAATAAAACTGAACAAAAGTATCCGGGCAATTATTTTATTTGCGCTCGAGAACTACTATATTTTTCACGTTGCAGATTTTGGCGTGATGAAAACGCTTCCTGTACTCCGCGTTTTATTAGAATGATTATCTCATAAAATTCTTCTTGCCACAGAATGTTGAGTAAGCTTTTTACTGTCAACATTTTCTATAAGAACTATTCCAGGTTGCTTTCCCTTTTCAAAACTTCCTAACTCATCATCATTTTGTAAGGCTTTGGCGCCATTTATAGTTGCCCATTGCAATAATTTTTCAAGCGGAATACCGGGGAGATTTCCTGAGATCGTTTTTAATTCTTCAAGAATATTTAACTGATAATTAGAGGCAAGACTATCGGTTCCCACCACAATATTACATTCGTTATGCAAAAGCATTTCTACTGGTGGCAACTTTCTTTCGATATAAAAATTTGCGTTAGGACATAGGCAAAAAGATACCAGTTGATCTGGCGATTTTACGCATTTTATATAATCTATATCTTGTTGTTGGGTAAAAGTATTGTGCACTAAAATGACTGAAGAAGCTTTTTCAAAATTTGGAAAATAGGTTTGAAGGCTTCTTAATTGTGGCGCCTGGTAGAAGGAATTATCAATGTTCATCTTTCTATACATGCCCACCAACCGTCCCGAACCTTTTAAAAAAAATTCATCCTCATCGGGAGTTTCCTGGTTGTGAATAGTTACCACATTTTGGGTAAAATAGGGGGCAATTTTTCCCCACAGGTTTTGGGAAACGGAATATGGAGCATGCGGAACTAAAAAAGTTTCCTGATTTTTTTGAATAAATTCATCATAATACGATTTGCTTTTTTCGAACCGGCTAGCTGCAATTTCCGGGTGCCATCCACTGACTTCTATGAAATTTTTATAATGCAGCGTACCGTTTTCTTTTTGGCTAAGCGAAAGCGTATTGTTACAGATGTCGCCAACTGCCACTATGCCACATTGTAACATTTTTTTTTCGGCCTCATCAATTGCATCTGTAATTTCTTCCTGATCAAAATGTCTTTCCGTCACTACCTTAAATACAAATTCAACAAGGCCCGTATTTTCGGGAATACGATCTTTTAAATGCGATAGTTCCAAGTGGCAATGGGCATTGATAAAGCCAGGCGAAAGAATACCATTGAAAACCTCCACGCCCGGCCCGGCAGCGCTTTCGTCAAGAATTTCTATAATTTTACCCTTTTCATCACTCACCAGCACGCTGTGTCCGTCAAGAGAATCTTTACCTGTAAATAAATAATCTGCCTTAAATTTTCGATATTCCATCTAAAAACTAATAAGTTAATTTTGCATCCCGGAAATCAAAGATAACCTGCATTGCAGTTATAAATCGATATAAAAAATGTTAGATAAACTTGAAGGTATAAAAGCAAGGTTCGAAGAATTAGGCGTGGCGCTATCCAATCCTGCGATTGTAAACGACAATAGCAAATATAAACAGTTAAGTAAAGAATACCGCAGCCTGCAGAAGATTGTAGACGTTAGGAACGAATATGCTAAGGTGCTTGATGATATGGAGTTTAATAAAGAAATGATTAATAGCGACGATGATGAAATGAAGGAGTTGGCTAAAGAAGAAATGCCCGACTTACTGGAAAAAAAAGAGCGGTATGAAAAACAAATAAGGAACATGCTGATACCAAAAGATCCGCAGGATGAGAAAAATGCAATACTTGAAATACGTGCAGGAACCGGTGGAGACGAAGCGTCATTATTTGCGGGGAATCTTATGAGAATGTACATGAAATATTGTGAATCCAAAGGCTGGAAAACCGCCTTGCTCAGCGAAAGCGAAGGAACTGTTGGCGGCTATAAAGAAGTACAAATAGAGGTAACGGGAGAAGATGTTTATGGAACCTTAAAATTTGAAAGCGGGGTACACCGTGTACAGCGGGTGCCTGACACAGAAGCCAGCGGCCGCGTACACACAAGCGCTGCCACAGTGGCTGTTATGCCCGAAGCAGAAGAAGTAGATTTTGAATTGAAGGATAGTGATGTAAAAATGGAAACTGCCAGGAGTGGAGGCGCTGGCGGGCAAAATGTAAACAAAGTAGAAACAAAAGTAATGCTCACGCATCTTCCAACAGGCATTGTTATTATTTGCCAGACCGAGCGTAGCCAGTTGGGAAATCGAGAAAAAGCTATGCAGATGCTTCGGACTAAATTGTATGAAGAAGAAGTGCGGAAACAGGAGGAAGAGATTTCCCGTCATCGAAAAAGCCTGGTGAGTACGGGTGATCGATCGGCCAAGATAAGAACCTATAATTATCCGCAGGGACGGGTTACAGACCATCGCATAGGCTTAACGGTATATAACCTCGACAATGTGTTAAATGGAGACTTACAGGAATTTATAGACGCACTCCAGTTTGCCGAAAATTCAGAAAAATTATTACAACAATAGCAATAGGAATTTTGTCTTAACTTTACTATGCAAGGATTTATCATTTGATTACAATCATCTTATAAATTTCTTAACATAAGTGGTCTTAACTTTGGCACATGGTTTGAAACATAACCAGTATTAAGTTTAAAAGTCAATTTTCTCATAAGCAGTTAGTTTTGGTAAACGGCCCCTGTTTCTACAGGGGCCTTTCTTTTTTGAATTTTGTTAAGCACTTACTATAATTTATAAGGAAAGAATTTTGATTCATCTTACAATTATCTTTGTTCCGCAATACATCAATAACTTTCTCTACGTCAAAAGCTGTTGATTATTTATAATTAAAGCTTTCATGATTAATAGCGATACTCCCCAAATATTTCAGACCAGCAAACCTACCCGCTGGAAAAGTGTAAAATGGACAACCCGGGTACTTTTGATAATCGCTCTTTTCTTTTTTGTAGTGCTTGGGATAGCATTATATAGCGGCTCGCAACCCAGTTTGCCAAATATGCAAGCAAAGGCCAAAGAATATGAAACTTCGCTCGATCCTACCAACCCGCTCACTTTAAAAAATACCCAAAATGAGAAATATAAAGGATTTAAGGATTTCTTACTAAAAAAGGTAAGGACCGACTCCTTAAAGAAAGCAAGGAATAAGACGGCTTCAAAAGCCAATTCGCTTCCGGTAATTAGAGCCGCATTTTATACGCCATGGACTGCCAATACCTCCTATCCCGATTTGCAAAAAAATGCTGATAAGCTCAACACCATTTTCCCTGAATGGTTTTTTATTGATACCGTAACTTTTCACCTGCAAACAAGGATCGACAGTGCGGGACTGGCCCTGATGAAGCAAAAACAACTGCGGATCATGCCAATCGTTTCTAACTTTAGGTCGATATCAAAAGGCTTCGATGGAAAGCTCCTGCATAGAATTTTAAATGACTCAGTCCTGCAACGAAATTTTATACAACAGATTGCGGACACATTATCTTACTACCAGCTCAATGGCATAAATATAGACTTTGAAGAACTGGCGGAAACTAATAATGCACCGCTTACCCAATTCCAAAAAAAATTATATGAAAAATTACACGGAAGAGGAATGCTGGTAAGTATGGATGTCGAACCTAAGAATAACGACTACGACTACACGAAATTATCGGCCTATAATGATTATATTGTTCTAATGGCTTATGATGAATTTAATAACTCGACAGGCCCAGGGCCAATAAGCGGGCAAAAATGGATTGAAGATGCCGTGTCATGGACCGCCGAGCGTATTGAACCGTCCAAAATAATTCTTGGAATAGCGGGTTTTGGATACGATTGGGCCAACGGAAAACATGAACTCGATTATACATACAACGATGCTATTAATAAAGCCAAAGCATTAGATGCAAAAATTATTTACGATAACGATTCATATAACCTTCATTATAGTTATGAATCGGACGAAACTGATACAAGTGGCGATGTTGATAAAATTTCCCATGATGTTTGGTTTACGGATGCTGCTACTACTTTCAACATTCTCCGTTTCAGCGATGAATTTCCAACAGCAGGCACGGCATTATGGCGCCTTGGGAGTGAGGACCAACGCATGTGGAAATATTATAGCCGGATATTAAGCAATATTTCAGTGCAACAGCAGCCGTTTAACTTCGATTCACTAACCACAATTCCAATAACTCAAAATAATGTTGCATTCGACGGTGAAGGTGAAGTTCTTGATATTATATTCTCACCACAACCCGGAAAAATTAACTTCGAAATTGACAGCACGGAGCAACTCATTGCCGAACAGAATTATGTTCAACTTCCTTCAGGTTATGTAATAAGAAAATTTGCAGAAGATACTACCGTGGGAAAAGGACATAAGCTTATTCTCACCTTTGATGATGGGCCGAGCGAAGAGTGGACACCTAAAATTCTTACGATATTAGAACATGAAAAAGTACCCGCAACATTTTTTGTGGTTGGTATTAATGCAGAACAAAATATTCCGATTCTGCAACGGGAATTTAAAGATGGATTTGAAATTGGCAATCATACTTTCACGCATCACAATATTGCAGACATGAGTCTGCAAAGGGCAGAACTTGAAATGAAACTAACGCGACTACTAATTGAAAGTATTACAGGTCATTCCACCATTTTATTCAGAGCACCATACAACGCCGATTCCGAGCCACAAACTTACGAAGAGCTTGCTCCGATTGAAAGAAGCCGGAATGAAAATTATTTGACAGTTAATGAAAGTATTGATCCCAACGATTGGGCTCCGGGTGTAAGTGCCGACAGTATTTTTCAACGTGTGGTGAGGCAGGTACAAGATGGAAATGCCAGTATTATTTTATTGCATGATGCGGGTGGAGAAACACGCAAATCTACTGTTGAAGCGCTCCCCAGGATAATTGATTACTTTAAAAATAAAGGCTATGTTTTTACAACGGTTTCCGACCTCATGGGAAAAACCAAAGATGAAGTGATGCCAAGGGTAGCTTCCTCCCGTGACAGATGGACAAGAAGGTTTAATTTTTTCCTGGCTGAAGCAGGATACTGGAGCGGCCATATTTTATTTTCACTTTTTATCTTTGGTATCTTATTATCAGTTGGCCGAATAATATTAATGGCCGTTTTGGCAAGCATTCAAAAAAGAAAAGATTCTAAATCGAACGGAATTTCTCCTTTGCTTAGCACAAATAAAAGCAATTGGCCTTTAGTTAGTGTAATTGTTCCGGCTTATAACGAGGAAGTAAATGCAATTCGAACAGTAAAAAGCCTGCTGGCGCAGAATTACCCGCAACTCGAAATTATTTTTGTAGATGATGGAAGCAAAGATGAAACTTACACCAGGGTTGGTGAATACTTTCTTGCAAATCCAAAAGTGAGGGTTTATACAAAATCAAATGGAGGAAAAGCTTCTGCTCTTAATTTCGGGATACAAAAATCAACAGCCGATTTTGTGGTATGTATAGACGCAGATACACAACTTAAAACAGATGCTGTTACCGAACTAATGAAAAAATTTGACAATGAAAATGTTGGCGCAGTTGCCGGAAATGTAAAAGTGGGTAACGAGATAAATATGATCACGCGTTGGCAAAGTATTGAATATATAACTTCTCAAAATTTTGACCGAAGGGCATTTGATTTATTAAATTGTATTACGGTAATTCCGGGAGCTATAGGAGCTTTCCGCAAAGATGCTGTTTTATTAGCCGGGGGCTTTACAACCGATACACTTGCTGAAGATTGCGACCTTACGATGCGACTGCTGCGCCATGATTATGTTATAAGAAACTGTACTTCTGCAATTTCTTATACAGAGGCGCCGGAAACCTTCAGGCAGTTTTTGAAACAACGATTCAGGTGGAGCTTTGGCGTAATGCAATGTTTTTGGAAACACCGCGATACTATTTTTAATCCGAAGTATAAAAATTTTGGAATGATTGCCATGCCCAATATTTTAATTTACCAAATGATATTGCCTATACTTGCTCCCCTTGCAGATATTATTTTGGTTCTAAGTCTTGTAGCAGCGTCCTTCGGAGTAATTGTGGCAAGCATACCTCATATTATTTTGTATTATATTATATTTACGTTTATCGATGTTGCAGGCGCTGCTTTGGCATTTGCATATGAAAGAGAAAATCATTTCAAGCTTGTATGGATGCTGCCGCAAAGATTAATCTATCGTCAATTAATGTATTATATTCTTATAAAATCTTTCAATAAGGCTATTAAGGGAGAGTTGCAAGGTTGGGGTGTATTGAAAAGAACCGGAAGTGTAAAAGATGTAGCAGTGGTTAAATAATTGTTTTATCAAATTTTAAAATACCTTTTAATGTTAGCGATAAGCAATTCAGTATGGTTTTTGTAATATTATTTTCCATGTCTTCCCATTAAGAATTTTCGTCCTCAAATCAACTTATGAGTTTTCAAAATAAAACAGTATTTATCACAGGAGCTTCACGTGGTATCGGAAAGTCCATAGCATTAAGGCTTGCAAAAGAAGGAGCTAATATCGTGATTGCAGCCAAATCAATCGAAGAGAATCCCAAACTTGGAGGAACTATTTTTAGTGCCGCCAAAGAGGTAGAAGATGCGGGCGGCAAAGTGCTTGCGGTACAATGCGACATAAGGTTTGAAGAACAGATTCAACAGTCTGTTAATAAGGCTGTCGAAACATTTGGCGGCATTGATATCTTAATAAACAATGCTTCAGCAATTAGTTTAACCAAAATTGAACAAACCGAGTCAAAAGCATTTGGATTAATTAATGACATAAATGTAAAAGGAACTTTTTTTGTAAGTAAAGCCTGTATTCCCCATTTAAAAAATGCAACCAATGCACATATTCTGAATCTTTCTCCGCCGATAAACCTTGACACAAAATGGTTTACTAACCACCTTGCCTACACGATGAGTAAATACAATATGACAATGATTGCATTAGGGCTGTCTGGTGAGTTAAAAAAATACAACATAGCAGCAAATAGTTTATGGCCAAAAACCACCATTGCAACGGCAGCAGTTCGTAATTTGTTAGGTGGAGAAACTCTTATAAAAATGAGCCGAACGCCGGAAATAATTGCTGATGCGGCTTTTTATATTTTAAGTAAATCTTCTAAGGAATGTACGGGAAATTGCTTTATAGACGAAGATGTATTGGCAAATGAGGGTATTACCGCTTTGGAAAAATATTCGATAGAGCCCGGAGCAAAGCTGTATACCGATCTCTTCTTATAATGAGCTGCAAAATGTCTTAAGGTTTTGCTGAAATAATTTTTAACAATTGGTCCAAACCTTTACCCATTTTTTCAAATATGTTATTATATTCCGGGAGCGTACTACCGGTATAGATTATGAACACAACAAGGTTTTTTTGATTTTCTTCCAGCTTCTTGGAGATTAAAGCTTTCTGTAAACGGTACGCTTCTCTCATGAGCCTCTTTACCTGGTTTCTATCAACGGCCTTCTTGAAATTTTTGCTGCTTACGGAGAATGTTGCCTGCAGATGAGAATAATTTTTTTCAGGCTGTGCATAAATGATCCTTAGAGGGAAATGTGAGAATGATTTTCCTTCTTTAAAAAGTAGCTGAATAAGTTTACGGCTTTTTAACTTTTCATCCCTTTTAAATTTGTATCTGTGCCCTATGATTACGTTTTTATTCATTAAGAAATGGCCAAATACTAAAATAAAAAAATAGCCCCGCAAAAGGAGGCTATTCATAAAAATATTTTGGCGTATATTATTTTTTACTTCCGTGCTCATCAGAAACGGTAAGCTTATGGCGCCCTTTCTTTCTGCGGCTTGCCAATACTTTGCGCCCGTTGGCAGTTGACATGCGCTCTCTAAAGCCATGCACACTTTTACGGCGGCGCTTATGCGGCTGGTATGTACGTTTTTTTCCTGGCATTTTATTTTGTTTTTCCTTTAATAAATTTGTTCCAATTCCCAGCCGGGCACCATCCCTGCTGTTTGTGAAAGGGCTGCAAAAGTAAGAAAGTATTTTAGATTTTAGAGGAGCCGCACCATATTTTTTAACGAATTATGAAACCAAGTCTACGTGAACCGATTTTACGGGCCTACCAAAAAAAATAGCCGAATGCTTATCAAAATCTTTAACGGAGTCGGTTGTATAAAATTGAATTTGGCCACTCTTGCTGCATTTTTCTTCAATTTCAGGGTGACGATGTAAATAATCGTCAAGGCTTGCCGCTACAATTTCTCCCTGCGACATCAATTGAACATTTTCTGGAATGTATCTTTTTATTTTACCTGCAAGCAATGGATAATGTGTGCATGCGAGTAAAATGGTATCTATATCTGCAGATTTGTTTAATAATTCATCTACATCCTTTTTAATAAAATAATCTGCTCCCGGCGAAGAATATTCATTGTTTTCAACAAGTGGGACCCAAAGCGGGCAGGCATGTTGGAATACATTTATTTCTGGAAAAAATTTTTCTATCTCAAGCGGGTACGACATAGACTCCACCGTACCATTCGTTCCCAGTATGCCAATTTGATTTGTTTTGGAATATTTACCTATTACTTCTGCGCTGGGCCTTATAACTCCCAACACACGTTTATCAGGTCCTAGTGTCGGGAGATCATTTTGTTGAATGGATCGTAATGCTTTTGCGGAAGCCGTATTGCAGGCAAGAATTATCAAAGGACAACCTTTTTGCAACAGCCACTTTACTGACTGCAAAGTGTATTCATATACGGTATCAAAAGATCTGTTGCCGTAAGGTGCCCGTGCGTTATCGCCGAAATAGATATAATCGTATGAGGGCAGCTTTTCAATTATTGATTTTAAAACAGTTAACCCGCCATAGCCCGAGTCAAAAACGCCAATAGGTGAAACATTACTCATCGTACAAAAATAAACAAGCCACCCCGTTTAAAGGATGGCTTGCATCAATTATTTGAATCATTTTATTTTTTAGGAAGTGTGGGAGCCGTTGTTGTAGGTTCTTTCAATCCTAATTTTTTTCTTACCAAAGGTCCGATATCGCTGGTAGGAGGCATATAAATTAAAGCTTCCCTTGGAAAAATATAAGTATATCCATTTTCCTTGGCTACTTCTTCAATGGCAGCCTGTAATTTCTTTTGTATGGGTAAAGAAAGTTCCTGGCGTTTTTGCTCGAATTGGTTTTGAATTTTTTGATCCATACCACTCAGGTCCTGTACCTGTTTTTGCAGATCGCCTCTTTTTACTTCTTTAAGGCTGGGGCTCATAGTAGCAGAATCCTTATAAAATTTTTGAACTGCGTCATTTAAGGCGGTTTTTTGGTCATCGGCATTCTTATAAAGCGATTGCTGGTATTCATCCAACTGTTGCTGAACAGTGGCAGCTTCTGGCATTAATTGTATAATTTCATCGGCACTTATATAACCAATTTTCTGTGCGTTTACAATATTAGAAAACCCGAATAACCCTACTGAAATTAAAACGATTGAGACAAACTTTTTCATTTTTGTGTTTTGTGTTTGGTATTTGTTTTTTATAAAGTGTTTAAAATCTAAATTTTAGATGCATCATTAAAGTGCTTTCTCATTTATTTAACACCCAATTCTTTAAGAACATCATCGCTCTTATCAAGTTTTGGGTCGGCAAATATAACGGTAATTCCTTCACTTTTATCTAAAATAAAATCATATAGTTTTGCCACGGCTAATTTTTGAACGGCGTTGTAAACTCTGTCCTGTATTGGCTTTATCAATTCCTGGCGCTTTTTAAAAATATCACCTTCGTAGCCGAAACGCTTTCTTTGCAAATCTTTCAGTGCCTTGTCAGCATTAAACAATTCATCTTCCCTTTTTTTCTTCAGGTCATCACTAAGCATAACCTGTTCCGCATCATAATCCTTATACATTTTATCAAGGGCTGCAGATTTTTGATCAATCTCCTGTTGCCACTGGGCGCTAAACTGATCCAGTTTTTCCTGTGCCGCTTTATATTCGGGAAGTTTTTCAAGAATATATTTTGAATCAATAACTGCATAACGTTGCGCATATAAAGTTGAACTCAATGCTATACAAGCCAATAATAAAAAAGATATTTTTTTCATAACTGATGATTTATCAATTTGCTATTCAGGTTCCTGGCCTAGCATAAATGTAAATTTAGCTGCTCCTTTTAATCCTGTTGAAGAACCTAGCCTGTCTAATCCAACGCCGTAATCAAAGCCAAGAAGCCCAAACATCGGCAGGAAGAAGCGCATACCAACCCCAACTGATCTCCGCAATTTGAACGGATTATAATCTTTAAAACTATACCACCCGTTTGCTGCTTCAAAAAAAGTTTCTCCATAAATGGTACTACTTGCACTCGTACTGAACGGATATCTTAATTCAAGTGTGTATTTATTAAAAATGGTAAAAAAGTTACTTGCTGTGCTTATATCAGGATTAACTTTTGGGTCAGAATTATCATAAACAGGATAACCCCTGTGTGAAATAATATCGTAGCCCAACAAACCATAGTTATTACTTAAACCTGCGTCGCCCAACTGAAATCTTTCAAATGGTGAAGTAATTGTTTTATTAGTGTAACGGCCAAGAAAACCATATTTGGCAGCGGCTTTCAACACAAACTGCTTGTTTTTATCCGGTCCACGGCCTTTTCCGATAGGCACATACCATTCAGCATTGAAGCGTTCTTTATGAAATTCTACTAACTTATAAATATCTTCGGCGGCTTGATTTTTATAATAAGTAGCACTATTAAACAACGAGTACGGTGGTGTAAATTGTCCACTTAATGCAAAATTAGAACCACCTGTTGGGAAGATCGGGTTTGGTCCTGCAGAATTACGGGCTAAGGTTATTTTAAAACTAAAATTGTTTGAGATACCACTCGTTAAACCAGGGAAAATGTTATATTTTTTTAATTTGTAGCGTTGATAATCTAACTGATAAACCAGGGAAAAATAATCGTCTGGCCACTTTAACTGTTTGCCGAGTGCTACACTAAAGCCAGTAGTCTTAATATACGAAGAGTCAGCATAGCTACGGTCGTAATAGCCAAGTGGCGAATATGCGTTGGCATATTTGGTATCATAATAACTTATAGTAAACGAATTTCTCTTCTTGCCACCAAGCCATGGCTCCGTGAATGAAAAATTGTAGGACCTGAATTGCTTTCCATTGCTTTGGCCTCTCAAACTCAATTTCTGCCCATCTCCACTTGGTAAGGGATCCCAGCTTTTCTTATTAAAAATATTATAGATGGAAAAATTGTTGAAAGTAACACCGAGAGTTCCCGTCAATCCTATGCCTCCCCCGAAACCGGCTGAGAGTTCCAGTTGATCGGATGATTTTTCTTCGAGCCCCCATGTAATATCAACAGTGCCATCATCAACATTCGGCACAATACCGGGATTGATTTTTTCAGGATTAAAATAACCAAGCTGCGACAATTCTCTTTGCGTTCTGATTATGAGCTCGCGGCTGAACTTATCACCGGGAATGGTTCGTAATTCGCGGCGTATTACATAGTCTTTGGTCTTCTCGTTCCCGGTAATATTTACTTTACCTATGGTAGCTTGCGGGCCTTCTACAATTCGAATTTCATGATCGATCGTATCATTATAAACAGCGGTTTCAACAGGGTCTATTCTAAAAAATAAATAGCCATCATCCTGATAAAGACTACTGATATCACCACCTTCCGGCGATGGCTCTTTGCCTAATCTTTTATTAAGCGTTCCTGCATTATAAATATCCCCTTTCTTTATACCCAATAATAAAGTAAGCACCGAATCGGAATATTTGGTATTCCCCTTCCAGGTTATGTTTCCAAAATAATATCGGTGACCCTCCTTGAGTTTAACAGCTACATCAACGTCGCCATTATCATTATAGGTTGTATCATCCACAATTACTGCGTCTCTGAAACCTAAAGAGTTGTAATAATCCAACAGGCTTTGTTTATCCTGTTGGTACTTCTTTTCATTAAATTTTGCAGAACTTAATTTAAAACGGAAATAAGGATCGAGGAATTCTTTTGTTTTAGACGGAATTAAGTAGCTGTTGGATCGCAAATAATCATTAAATGAAATCCTGTTAGTTCTGCCCGAATCGAATACGTTACCAACCGATGTAGGAAACAAAGTAAGCCTACTCTTTTCTTTGGTGCCCTTCATCTGCTTTTTCAACTTAAGCGCACTCACTGATTCATTGCCCGTGAAAAAGATATCCTTAATACGAACCTTTGCATTCTTATCAACTACGAATACAATGTTCACTGAATTTGCGGCATTAGGGTCTTTAGTTTCAACCACTTTCACGTCCACATTTCTAAACCCTTTATCTATAAAAAATTTCTTAATTACACTAACAGCCGTAGTTTTAAGATTTTCTGTAACTCGTGTTACTTTGCCTTTAGAAAGCCCAAGTTTTGGGGTGAGGTCGTCAGCTTCTCCTTTGCTTACCCCTTTAAATTTAAAATTGGTTAGGCTCGGCCTGTCAGTTATATTAATTTCAACCGATAATTTATTACCCACAAGATTTGTAAAATAAATCTGCACATCAGAAACAAGATTTTGCTTCCACAAATTTGTAATTGCTTTGGAGAAATTATCTCCTCCCGGTAGCATCACTTTATCACCAACAGCAAGGCCCGAAATGGAAATAATCAGGTTTGGATCAAATGATTTTGTTCCTGTTACTTTAATATCAGAGATTATGTATTCCTTGGGTGATTTTGAATTGAAAATATTTTCAAGCGGAACGTTTACTGAAACTGAATCATTAACCTGTGCAGTGGCATTTGTTTTGGCAGTAACAGCTACAACTACTAAGAATAAAATCTTGTAGAACTTGAACATCAAATCATTTTTTATAAGGCGGCAAGATAAAAGCAAATAATTAAAAGTATTTGTTAAATCACCCTTTGTGAAAGGGTTTGCGGGTGATTAGTATGATGAATTGGAAATGAAAAACTTTGCACGTGAATTTCAAATTATTTACAGTTGATCGCTGGTTTTACCAAATCTTCGTTCCCTGTTTTGAAAATTGAGTATGGCTTCATATAAATTCTCCTTTCTAAAGTCGGGCCAAAGTGTATCGGTAAAATATAATTCACTATAGGCAAGCTGGTACAATAAAAAATTACTAATTCTATATTCTCCACTCGTGCGAATCATAAGTTCCGGATCCGGAAATTTTGCGGTACATAAATGCTGATTAAAAACATCATTGTTTATGTTTTCAGGATCAAGTTTGTTATTCTTAACTTCAAAAGCAATATCTCTCACAGCTTCAATGATTTCCCAACGACTGCTGTAACTTAATGCCATTATAAGATTAAGGCCTGTATTTGTTTTTGTAGCTTCACATGCTTCCTCAAGTTCTTTCTGCGCTGCTGGCGGCAACATTTTTACGTTACCTATTACGTAAAGCCTGATATTATTTTTATTAAGTGTTGATACCTCCTGCTTTATGGTTTGAACTAATAATTCCATAAGACCCGTTACTTCATCTGGTGGCCGATCCCAGTTTTCGGTACTAAAAGCATAAAGTGTGAGAAATTCAATGCCTAATTCGGCGCAACCCTCAACAATATTTCTTACGCTTTCCACCCCGCTGTAATGACCAAATAACCTGTCTTGTCCTTTTTCTTTCGCCCACCTTCCGTTGCCATCCATAATTATTGCAATATGCTTCGGCAGTTTTTTTACCTCTATTTTTTCTTTAAGACTCATATTGTTTTAAAATAACCAAGTCAGGCGAAAGGGAAGCCTGACTTGGGCGGCAAAAATAAGGAAATAGTTTAATCCGGCATTTTGTTAACCATGCTTAATTCGTAAACTAATATTCTTAAGGTAAATATCTGGTGAGACTATAAACAAAAAAGATTCTTCGAGATGGAGAATCTTTTAAAAAAATTTACTGGTAGTCTTTATAAATTACTGAGCAGATGGACAACAGTAGGAAGTGATGTTAAATGAAATGCCAAACTCAGCTATTGCATATGAATCTTTTTGCTTACTGAATCCGCGCTGACGGCCTTCTATACCAATGGGAGTTCCCAACTCGTACGACCTGTCCTGCAACTGTGCTGCATCAGAAGAAACAGGAAATTTATCTGCCCCCACGTATGTAGTACTAACGTCATCAATATAGTCTGTAGTGGTAAAACGATATGCTATTTCGAATGAAAGATTGATTTTTTAAGATACTGCATACTTAAACCCCATACCCACGGGGATACAAACAGCCATTGTACCGTATTCCTTTCTTCCTTTGTAAAAAGTTTCTCCTTCGGTATTCAACGGCCTTAAAAAATATTTTTGT
>Ga0134126_10002849_pt1 | contig 21759 bp, 18 predicted proteins | sample KB31752_FD_96881 | JGI IMG/M metagenome (GOLD analysis project Ga0134126, IMG submission 96881) | Terrestrial soil microbial communities with excess Nitrogen fertilizer from Kellogg Biological Station, Michigan, USA - KB3-175-2 | ecosystem: Environmental > Terrestrial > Soil > Unclassified ... | reverse complement strand
GTTTCACTTCACCCGATGCCCGATCGCCCGATGACCCGATCCTTCTCTCCCGGCCCAGGCTTTGGGCAGAATGGTAGTGTTGGAGAACATCGGCATTTGCGCTAATCTTGGCTTCCATTTTGTCTGGCTACAACGTTCTATGCCTGATTGAGCTGGAGGATTCAGAGCATCGATGAGATCTCTCCCCCAGGACCTTCGATTGAGAAAAGCGCTCTTATATCTTCACCTCTGGACCGGGCTCATCGCGGCGGTCTTCCTTCTTATATTAGGCGTCACCGGCGCCCTGCTTGCCTTCAAGGACGAGATCCACCACGCCCTCAACGCGAAATTTGCCTATGTCGAAGTGAAATCACAGCCGCTGACGTTCGACGCGATTACCCAGAAGCTCCTCGCGCAGTATCCCGGCCGGAAAATCGATGCGTTCGGACTTCCGCCGCGTCCCGATCTCTCGCTGCTGGTAGCTCTAACCGACGCCAAAGGCGCCGGCCGGCAGCTCTACGTGAATCCGTACACGGGTGAGATTCTCGGTAGCCTCAATGATGCGAATCAGTTCATGCGCCGCGTACACAGCTTCCATCAGCGGCTCGCAGGCGGCAACGTCAGCGACATGATCGTCGGCTGGACGGCGATCTTCCTGCTTCTGCTTTCCATTTCGGGAATCGTGCTGTGGTGGCGGTCGAAGACCTTTCGCATTCGCCGTGGGCCGGCGCTGCGCTTCACCCTTGAAGGGCACAATACCCTCGGGATTCTCTCCTCGCTTTTCCTCTTCCTTTTTGCCTGGACGGCGATCTGCATCCATTGGGAACGGAGGGTGAATGAGTTGGCGCAGCGGCTGTCGCCCGAAGTGACGTATGCTCTGCCGGCTCCTGTCGGGCGCCCGGTAAACGCCGACGAAATTCTCAATTTGGGAAGAGCCATGCTGCCAGAAGCCAAGCCGGCAGTCTTGCAGATGCCGCGCAATGCCAAAAGCCCAGCGTTCGTGGTGCTGAAGTTTCCCGAAGACCGCACTCCCGTCGGACGCAGCCGCGTGCTGATCGACGCTGCCACCGGCCAGGTGCTACACGTAGAAAGCTCGCGTCAAATGACCGCCGCGATGAAGTACGCCCGCATGTGGAACCGCGAACTCCACACCGGCGACATCTTCGGGTTGCCCACACGCATTCTCATGGCGCTGTTCAGCCTCGCCCTCCCGCTGTTGGCGATTACCGGCCCGCTGATCTGGTGGCTCCGCCGACGTATGAAATCGCAGTCGAAGGTTGCAGCCGCCTAGAGCTGTTGTGAAAGCCGTACGCCAATACGAACCAATTCCTATTTCAGGAAAAGGGGGTGACGGCCAAAGCGCAGCGCAATGCGCGACGCATCGCGGAGGGTAGGTGATTACGGAGCGAAGGGTTCGATGGTAGTTTCGATTGTTGGAGTAGGTGATAGTGCGCGTCACAATGATTGTTCTGCTCATCATCGGCGCTTACCGGCTCATTCGAGGCAACGAACATGCACAAGCCTGAGTGGAGGGTTGCGCGAATTTTTCTTTGGTGGAGCGCCGTAATAGCAACGATAGCCTCACTGCTTACCGGTAGCGGCCATTGGCGGTACGCAGCAATGAGGATGCAAGCGGCCAACGAATGACAGATGTTTGCTTGTACTACAACGGTAATCCTAAGGTTGTGTTCTCATGCACTTCACATAATGGGGATGTCACGTAGCGAGGCGCGGGAGACGAAACATGCGGAGGTCAGAAGGTCCTGAATCGGGAAAACGAATGAAGATGCTTTCCGTCTGTGCCCAACAGCTTCAGAACCCGAGGGCATTATGGCGGCCATAAGGCAGCGTCACATCGACCAGGACCAGCTAGCAAAATTCCTGAAGAGCAGCATTGAGCCTTTGAACGACAGCATTTACGGAAATCGTTATCGGGCTGCGGTGCGTCTCTTGGATGGCACCCATTTACCGTGCGTCGTTTTCCAGAGCAAGAAGTTACAGGTGGAGCTTGCTTTGCACCGGTTCAACCAACTTCAGCCCCAGCCTTCACAGTACAACATGGTCGTCGAGAGTTTTGTGGCAAAAGGATCACGTATCGCCGACTACGTGATCAGCGAAGTAGAGCCGTCGCCGTATGCTTGGCCCATAGCCGTCCTGAAGCAAATCCACGGCGAGACGGTTATGAGCTGGACAGCATTTGTAGTCGAGATGAAAGATGGAACTATGCATTCATACGGTACTTCGTTTTGTTTTGAGTTCTTTGACATGCCGACAGGTTACTCGTACACCGATATCGCAAGGATTCACAGCGGAATGCTCTATTCGCAAGAGTACGGGCTTCAGGCGTTTTCAATGGATCTGCAGAAGGAAATACAGCCATATAGAGAAAAACCTTTTTTCACCTGCTACTTAAAACAGCTCTAAATCCGTTGGCAATGATGATGCGTTCCTGGGGAACATGGGGAGACGAGGGCGTTCCTGAATCGGGAACACGAATGAGAACCTGTCCGTCTCCAACTGCTTAAACCGAACCAGCTCTAGACGAATTCCTAGCTCGAACATGAAGCCCAATGAGCCCAGCCGCACAGCCTTGCTAATCGCCCGACAACGAGCTGCTCATCAAGTGCTCGATCATGGCTCGATCCTCAATGATCCGTTTGCCATGAAGATTCTGCGCGAAGACGAAAAGGACGTGCTGCAATTTGCGAACGCACATCCCTTGGCCAGCATCGGACGTCTATTCACCGCCGCTCGAAGCCTGATTGCGGAAGATGCCTTGTCGGAAGCTATCGAAAGAGGGGTTCGGCAGATCGTCATCCTTGGCGCCGGACTCGACACTCTCGCTCTCCGACGTCCCCATGGCGCACGACAGATCCGTATCTATGAGGTGGATCATCCCGCCACGCAGGCATGGAAACGCCAGCGCCTGGCTGAAGCTCAACTCCCACTTCCCCCATGGCTCGTTTTCGTGCCGGTCGATTTCGAGCGGGACGATTTGGGCGAGACGCTTGCCGCCGCAGGCTTTCAGCAGAACTCGCCCGCGTTTTTCACCTGGCTCGGCGTTGTGCCGTATCTGACGCAGAACGCTATCGGGAGCACTCTGGACTACAGCGCGTCAATCCAACCGTCGGAGGTAGTGTTCGACTACATGGAACCCCCTCAGGCATTCTCAGAAGAGATGAAGGAACTGGTAGCGAAGCGGACCGAACAGCTCGAGAAAATGGATGAACGTTGGGCCAGCCGTTTCGAGCCGAACGGCATTGCAGCAATTCTTCGCGTGCGCGGATTTTGTGAGATCGAAGACATCAATTTCCAGGAGATCAGGTCCAGATTCGGCCGCGCCGTTCAAGGGCTCGCGGCGGGACAGGCTGGTCTTCATGTTGTCCAGGCTAAGCGCTAACCAGGTCGCCAGGAAACATGGCTGGATCGCAATTTGGAAAAAGATCAGGCAGCGTCAGCGGTTTTCTACTCGGAAAATTTCTTGGACGTTTTTGTCGAATTCCGGTCAAGCCGTCCGACGATATAGTGAACCCAAGGAAATCCACTCGAAGGCCCTTACAGGAGACTCTCGTGCCACAATATTTGGTCGCTAACTACCTCCCCGACGACTTCGATCCGTCCACCGTAACCGAAGAAATGATGGGAGATATCCACGCGCTCAACCGCGAATTGATCGCTGCCGGCGCCAGGAAGTTCGCCTGCGGCATTTCCCCGGCTGCCAACGCGAAGACGGTGCGAAAGCAGCGCGACGGCAGGGTGCTCGTCACCGACGGGCCGTACACCGAGACCAAGGAGCACATGGGCGGATTCTGGATACTGGAAGCCGCCGATCTGGATGAGGCTCTTGCTTGGGCGAAGAAGGCTGCCATTGCCTGCGATGTGCCCGGCGAGGTGCGCGAGCTTCTTTTCTACCCGGCTCCGGAACAAGAATCCGGTGCAAGCAAGTAAACGGGCGGCCCACATTTTGATTTTTTGTCGCATTCACACGACTGGGGGTCGGCCCGCTGTGCACAATAAGCATTTCCCCCCAAACTTCTTTTCATTTGCCGAAAAAAATCGAATGGATTTGAGAAAAATCAAAGTTTAAAAGGAAGCCAATGAGAAATGTAATCTTTGCGATCAACATTACCCTGGACGGCTGCTGCGACCACACTAACCAACTTGCTGATGAAGAGACACATGAATATTTCACGGGCCTTATGCGAGATGTTGACCTGCAGGTCTTCGGGCGCAAAACCTATCAATTGATGGTTCCTTATTGGCCTGAAGTTGCAAAAAAACGTTCTGAGACAAAGGCAGAGAACGAATTTGCTGACGCATTTGTCTCCATCGACAAAGTTGTTTTTTCGCGAACCTTGGACAGCGCTGAAGATAAAAATACGAGAATTGTTCGTGCGAACCTTCGCGACGAAATTCTCAAATTGAAACAGGAACAAGGCAAAAATATTTTAGTCGGCGGCGTAAGTGTCGCTTCACAACTCATCCAGCTTGGGCTGGTTGATGAATATCGTTTTGTCGTTGGCCCAATCGTTGCCGGAGAGGGAAGACGGTTGTTAGAAGGTGTTAATCTGCCGGAGAGATTACAACTAAGGCTTGTTGATTCAAAGATTTTTAAATCAGGATCTGTTGCGCTTCGTTATTTGAAACAGTGACACCAACAATCTGTGACCCCAGCCATGGAAGGAACTTGAGTCATAGAAATCGCAGGGATGAGACGAAACGTTCCTGAATCGGGAAAACAAGAGAACATCTTCCGTCTGCCCGGGTTCTTCCGATATGTGATTCGCGATGAGTGCGTCGCAAAGGAACAGTAGCACGTCTCGTTTGCGATGTTCATAGGAGTGCGAAAAGCAAGCGTCAGTACCGTCCGCGATAGCGGATGGGTGCGTTTCGCACAGGCGCAGGCACCCATTCCCTACCGGGAACGGTACCGAGCGTCTAACGGTACTGACATCTTCTGTACCGCCGGCGAAAACTTTTTCTTAGGAAGCATCGGACGGCTTCCTTCTCCAGTATTCACTTCACCATTCCGACGACCACGGCCGACGCATGTTCGGCGGAGTGGTAGACGCGTTCGGTTGCGGGCTTGAAGTCGGCGAGTTTCGCTTTGGGAATGTCGGTGAAAGTTTGTGGGTTCAAATCGACGAGAGGAAACCACGAGCTTTGAATCTGCACCATGATGCGATGGCCGCGGCGGAAGGTGTGGTTGATGTCGGGCATTTCGTAGTTCACTGCTGTGACTTGGTTGGCCGTGAGAGGCTGGGGATTGTCCCACCCGTTGCGGAACTTCGCGCGCATCGGCTCGCCGCGGACGAGCATCTGGTATCCGCCCATCTTTTCTACCGGCATCTCGATGTCGGTGGGGCGTTGGGCTTCCGGCGGAGCGGGATCGTCGAAGTCTTCCGGATACTCGTCGATCAGCTTCACTACAAAATCCGAATCGGTACCGCTGGAGGAGACCTGCAGATGAGGATTGACGGGGCCGGCTAAAGTCACGTCGTCCGGCAGCGGATCGCTCTCATAGACGAGCACGTCGGGACGCTTGGAAGCGAAGCGCTGATCGCCGACCATGTACTCTTTTGGGACTCCGACCGCCGCATAGCTGAGATACGGAACCGGATGCCGCGGATCGCTCACGTACTCGTCAAAGGCCGCTTCCCTGGCCCCCGGCGGATCGAACGAAAGCTTGCCGTTGGCATGCAGATACAACGACTTGCTCTGCGCCTCCTTTGGAGGCCACGCGGAGTACTGCCGCCAGACATTGGTGCCGGTCTCGAAGACCGTCGCTTCCGCGAGATGGGCGTCGCCGTTCCCTTTTAGATACTGTTCGAAGAAGGGCAGAATGATGTGATCGCGATAATAGTCGGCGGTATTGGAATGGAAGAGCACGCGGCCCATGCGCTGTCCGAGATAGCTCGACCAGCCGCCGTGCGTCCATGGGCCGATAGCGATGCCGTTGAAGATCCCCGGATTATTCTTCTCGATTGCGTGGTAGGTCTTGAACGGACCTTCCAGATCCTGCTCGTCAAACCATCCGCCCACGGTAAGCACCGCGCACTTCACGCCCTTCATGTGCTGCGAGACGTCGCGGGGTTTCCAAAAATCGTTGTACACCGCATTGTTGGCCTGATCGTCGAACAGCGGACTCTTGATCATCTCTTCCAGATTCTCGATCGGATAATGATGCAGGAAATATTCGTAACCGTCGGTCGTGCCGTATTCGTAAGGAGAAAACGGCTGCGCCGGAGGTAGTTCCAAATCGGTACTGCGAGGCTTGAAGCGGGCATAGAAGCCGAAATTCGCGGCCAGCATGAAGGCTCCGCCATGATAGCCGTCGTCGCCCTCGAAGAGGTTCGTCATGGGAGCCTGCGGCGAAGCCGCCTTGATTGCCGGATGCGAATTGATGATGCTCGCCGACGTGAAGAATCCCGGATAGGAAATTCCGTAGATTCCTACCTTGCCGTTGTTGTTAGGCACGTTCTTTAGCAGCCACTCGATGGTGTCGTAGGTGTCGGTGCTCTCGTCGACGTCCTTGGGCGAACTTGGACGATCGAACTGCGGAGGCATATCGACGAAGCGTCCTTCGGATTGATAACGCCCGCGGACGTCTTCGAACACAAAGATGTATCCGGCGCGCTCGAATGCCTCCGACTGCGCCAGCCGGGTTTTGTAATGGTCCTCGCCGTATGGACCGACGTTGTAAGGCGTGCGCGTCATGAGGAATGGATACGGATGCGAGGTGTCCTTGGGCACATAGACCGAGGTAAAAAGATGAACACCGTCGCGCATTGCGATTCGGTATTCGTACTTGGTGTAGTGCGCCTTCACATCGAAAGGCTCCGGCTTTTTCTCTTGCGCGAAAACTGCGAGTACCAGCAACGAAATAAACAACAAAATGGCAGATTTCATAAGTTCTCCGGGCGTAGATCGGGGCAGCGTTAAGAATTAAAAGAAGGATGAAAGTACGCGGCTTGATTGAGAACGTCAAATCCAAAAGTCCCGGGTTTAGGATTTGTTAGGGAAATCATTGGCTACCCGCCTGAGATTCTGAGGTATCTTGATTCCTGAGAATCAGGATCAGAAGGGCCGGAGTTTCCGCGTCTTCCTTGCTTAGGTTTCTGATGAAGCATTCGTTCCGATCGACGTTGCAATCCTGTCTTCGTGGGCAGAAGAAGTTGCCGCCATTCGGGGTGGCTCTTGCAATCTCCGGCATTCTCCACGTTGGCCTCTTGCAGCTGTGGTTTGCGTTTGTACATACCACTCGGATCATTCTTGTCACCGACGTGATGGTTGCGGCTTCACCTGTTTCTCACGAATCCGTGGTATTCCAGCCGCAAGCTTCCTCCGGCGCGGCGCTCCTGCCAACGCACCGCCGCATCAGACGCGTGCGTAAAGCAGTCCCGGCCAATCCCAATATGGGAACGTCTGAGTCAGCCATGGAGACGCTCCGTAAGGAGGCACAGCGCACCACTGCAAGCCTGATGAAGGAGCTGCAATTCCGGTTGAACTATGGCTTTGGGAGCAGGGACTACGAACTGCCGATTCACAAAGAGGGCGAGATTCCTTTAATCAGTGCCGCCGATCTTCCCCCGAGGTTCGAGCAATATCTGGAGATTGAAATCTTAATCGATACTACCGGCAGTGTCGCGGAAGCAAAGATCGTACATGGAGAAGCGGATCAGAAGATCGAGGACCGTCTGCTCGCGGCAGTTCGTCAGTTCAAATACATACCAGCCAAGTATCTGCAGAGACCGGTGCCGAGCCAGATGGACATCGTAGTCCACATTCCGAGCTGACTTACAACTTGCAGCAGTCACGTAGGTGGGATCAAACGGCGGGGCTCGCCGCGTTAAATTCAACGCTTTCAGAATTCCATCCCAGCGGGTATCGTTGCGGCGCTCGCACAAAATGCTGGGAGGAGGATGGAATGAGCTTTCAAAGGCGCCAATTTCTTCAAGCGCTGTCGTATGCTTTCGGGTCCAGCTTCATTTTGTCCCGGAATGGATTCGCCATAGCGACGCAGAAGGCCGCGCAGCCGGCGAGTCCTGCACCGCCTGCGCAGGCCGCTGTTAAACAGGAATCAGGAGGAACGAAAATGGAAAGAGTCGCTGGAATCGGAGGATTGTTCTTCCGCGCTCATGATCCCAAAGCATTGGGCGCCTGGTACCAGCAACACTTGGGGATCGCGCTTACACCCACCAGCGAGGGCGGAACCGTTTGGCAGCAAGAGGCCGGACCGACCGCTTTCAGTCCTTTTCCCGAAACGAGCAAATATTTTGGCGATCCCAACAAAGTCTGGATGATCAACTTTCGAGTGCATGACCTCAACAAAATGGTGGCCCAGCTACGAACGGCAGGGATTGAGGTCAAAGACCCGGAGTCTTATCCCAACATTGGGCGCTTCACTCGTCTGCACGACCCTGAGGGAAATCCCATCGAATTGTGGCAACCTGAATAAATTCGGTCGTTGCACACTCGGTGTTGCCGGAATTGCGCAGTCAATCAGCTGACGGAAAATAGAGATTGGCTACTTTGTCAGCCAGATCTTTAGGATTCAGGTCAGTGCGATTGGACAGTACGATGATGGTTAAGTTCGAATTTGGGAATCGTTCAATGACAGTTTGAAAGCCGATCGTGCCTCCCGTATGCCACATGCGCTGATGGCCTCGATAGATATCGAGGAACCAGCCGAAACCATAGCATTCATTCTCTTTGTCGGATACTGAAGCTTGTCCCGGGATTTTTGCGGGAGTGATTGCCGGCTGAAACTCTTTCTCGCTCAGTAAGCTGTGCGATCTGAGAGCATCGTCCCATTTAATCAGGTCGTCGACCGAAGAGTAGATCCCGCCATCGCCCAATGTCGCCGATGTAGGGCTTTGGTCGGTCTCCAGCCACACCCCGCTGTCGTTGGTATAGCCATACGCCCGATTTGCAACCTGATTCTTTCCATACTGAAAGACAATTGTGTTGTGCATGTTCAGCGGGATGAAGATACGATCGCTCATAAAATCCCGAAATGGTTGGCCCGAGACTTTGCGGACTATATCCGAAAGAACTACATAGCCACCGTTGCTGTATTCCCATTTCGATCCGGGAGGAAACTTTGTGCCGCTTTGTTGCTCCAGCAGAGTTAATACGCCTTCGTCATCAATCTGCGGAATCGCTTGCCACGGCCGGCCTTCATACTCCTTCATCTGCAGGTCTTCGTAGTCTTCGAGGCCGGAGGTGTGGTTAAGCAGATTTCGTATTGTGATTTGACGTCCATAGGCGGGGAATTCCGGAAAGATATCGGTGATGCGATCTTCATAATGCAGCTTGCCATCATGAACGAGCAACATGATGCCCATCGCGGTGAATTGCTTGGTAAATGACGCCAGGCGGAAGTTCGTGTGTGCATCAATCGGCAGGCTCGAACGCAGATCGCGCATTCCGTATCCCTGCTCGAAGATGGTTCGATTGTCTTTGCGAACAACAACGGCGAGACCTGGGTCTGTCTTGGAAGTGACGGCGGAGAAGATGGAATCAATCTGCTTTGCCGTTGGCGTTTGCGCGATGCCGCTTTGGCAGCAAACTAATACCAGAAGAGGTACACACAGCGAACTCACGTTGGCGATACCTTTATTCATTCGTTTGCGAGCTGTAATACGGGGCCCATCAGCTTCGTCTAACTGTGTTGCTGAGGAAGCTACTTGGGCGGACCGGACGCGTCAGCATAATAGCCGCGCCGGGAGCGCACTCTGAAGCCGCCGCGAACAGTCTGAATGCGAACCGATCGAAAGCGTCCATCGCGAATCAAGTGTGCCGGACGATATGCTACGAAATACTGAGCACGTATCGCTTCTTCCGCTCGTGACAAACCTTTCAGCACACCTCTTTTCGTGTCGGCAAGAAAGAGCTGGCCGCCGCTGAATTCGGCCAACTTGCGGAGCTCACGAGAAGGGGAGGAATACCCGGTGTAGACAACCAGCACGATGACTCCGGACCGCAAAACGGTCTCAAGCGTCTGGTTGAAGCTCGAGTGGCTGCTGTTATCTTCACCGTCGCTGATAACTACCAGCACATTGCGTCGATGCGAATTAGTACTCGCATCGACCAATCGGTTGCATGCAAATATCACGGTGTCATAGAAGGCAGTTCCGGCCGCCGGATCGTGACGGATAACTTCCAGTAAAGTTTCGCGCGCTCGTGCCCAGTCACTCACGAGATGCGGCCGAAAGTTGAAACCGACAATCCAGCCAGCATCCCCAGGGCCGATGACGCGCTTCAGAAATTGGGTAGTTACATCCAGTTCATATTTCACTCTTCCATGCACTGAGCCGCTCAGATCGATTGCCACCGCCGTATGTAGAGGAACCTCGGATTGCTGCTCGAATGCCCTCAGCTCATCTACCTGTTCACCATCGTCTGACAAGATGAAGTCTTGTCGCTCCAGCCCTGCCACAGGCTTTCCTTTTTGGTCCAGAACCGTAAAAACCTGCGTCACCTCGTTTGCCGTTGACTCAAAGCGCGGAGAAGATTCGAGCGTAGAAGAAGGAAGTTGCGCAGCGAAAAGCACCGGGATTCCCCACGCGGCCGAGAAAAGGAACTGCCGCAAGATCCCGCGTGCAGTGATCACGATCGAAGCGCGCTTCACAGGGCAGCTAATCTATACCGTTTCTGCTTTCTTTACAGCCATTCTGTTTAAAAGGCGGTCTTCGTGTGCGCATGAGTTTTGCTTCACTACTCACCGTTGACTTCCTGCAGAATGCTGGTGATCGCATCGAGTACTTTGTTGCCTGCTCGGCTCCAGACCGCGAGGTCACGTTTGGCATTCTTCGGCGCTGTACCGTACCATCGCTCCTTCAATTCATTCGGAGAATTTCTCATGGGCCTGCATATCGTTCGGCGGTTTGCGTTTATATCAATCCTGGTGTTGTCTGCCGTGTCCTTCGGGCAGCAAGCTGCGCCGGCTTCTGAAGCGCCGAAGGACACGATCACCCGCATCTTCAGTGGTGAATTCAGAGAGCGTTTGTCGGCTCCGCCGCGCTGGTTCGATGGCGGGCAATCCTACATTGAGACGGAAGCAGCGGCCGGAGAGCATGGGCATGACGTCGTACGGTACGACACGGCGACGGGCAAAAAACGCGACGTCCTGATCACGGCTGCGCAGCTCACACCTGCGGGCGCAAAACAGCCGGTAGAGATTGCCGCTCTTAGTTGGTCGAAGGACAACCAACGCGTCCTGATCTTCACGAATACTCGCCGTGTGTGGCGCACCAATTCTCGCGGAGACTACTGGTTCCTCGACCGCACGATGGGCAAGTTCAAGAAGCTGGGTGGAGATGCGCCCGAGGCCAGCTTGATGTATGCCAAATTCAATCCCGAGGCGACCAAGGCCGCCTACATCAAGAACAACGATATCTATGTCGAAGACCTCGCGAGCGGAGCGATTCAGCGACTCACTCACGATGGCTCCGCCCTTGTCATCAATGGCGGCTCCGACTGGGTGAATGAGGAAGAGTTGGCTCTGCACGACTGTTTTCGTTGGAGCCCGGACGGGAAGCGAATTGCGTTCTGGCAATTCGACTTGCATGGCGTCGGGGACTTCGCGCTCATGTACTACTTGGGCAAGGAGCGCGAGATCGTCACCGAGATTCCATATCCGCAGACCGGACCGTATCCGGTGGAGATGCAGGTTCCTTATCCACTGGCAGGAACAACAAATTCGGCCGTGCGCGTTGGCGTAGTGAATGCTGATGGTAGCGGAGGCGTGAAGTGGATGGGTGTCCCCGGGGATCCTCGCCAGAACTACATTGCGCGCATCCAGTGGGCCGATGCTGACACACTCCTCATCCAGCAACTCAATCGCCTGCAGAACACGGACAACTATCTTCTCGCCGACGCCGGCTCTGGAGCGGGCGCTGTTCAGCAGATGTGGCGCGATCACGATGATGCCTTCATCACTGTCGGCTTTGGTGGATTGCCGGAAGCACAGCCGATTCATGACGGCCGGCAGTTCCTCGTCGTGAGCGAAAAGGATGGATGGATGCACGTCTGGGCAATCGATCGTAGCGGGCATGAAACGCTGGTCACACGCGGCGCCATGGATACCGCCGGAATTGAAGGCGTCGACGAAAAGGGAGGATGGATTTACTTCATCGCGTCTCCCGATAACACGACTCAGCGCTACCTCTATCGTTCACCGCTTGACGGCTCGGCCGATCCGGTACGCGTAACTCCGGGCAACTTCGTCGGTGCAAATAGCTACACTATTTCGCCCGACGGAAAGTACGCCTTCCACAGCTTCTCCAGCATGAATGATCCTGGGCTGCGCGAACTGGTATCTCTGCCGGATCACAAGCTCGTGCGTGTGAGCAGCGATAGCACGGAATACAAGAAGAAGATTGCGCAGTTTCTCGCAACCGGAGTGGAGTTCTTCAAGGTCGATGCCGGAGATGGTGTGACGGTGGATGGCTGGATGATCAAGCCGCCCAGCTTTGATCCGTCGAACAAGTATCCGGTGCTGGTGAACATCTACGGCGAACCAGCAGGGCAGACCACGCTCGATCGCTGGGGTGGCAACGGCAATCTTTTCCACCGCTACATCGCGTCGCTTGGATACCTCGTAGTCAGCTTCGACAATTCCGGGACTCCCTCGCCACGCGGCCGCGATTGGCGGAAGGCGGTCTGTGGTGATGTCGGGTTTCTCTCGTCTAAGCAGCAAGCGCAGGCTCTTCGTTCACTTGGCAAGACGGACAGCTTCGTCGATCTGGATCGCGTGGCCGTCTGGGGCTGGAGCGGCGGCGGCACCAACACTCTCAACCTGATGTTTCGCTCGCCCGATCTTTACAAGGTCGGCATGGCGGTTGCGCCGGTCCCCGACCAGCGCCTGTATGACTCGATCTATCAGGAACGCTACATGGGTCTGCCGCAGGACAACGTGGAGGGCTACAAGCGGGGTTCGGCAATCAACTTCGCGGACGGACTAAAAGGTCATTTGCTGATTGTGCACGGATCCGGCGACGACAACGTTCATTACCAGGGAACGGTGTTGCTGGTGAATAAGCTCATCTCGCTCGGGAAATCGTTCGACTTCATGACTTATCCGGGTCGCTCACATGGCATCTTTGAAGGCCCGGGAACGACCGCACACGTGTATCACTTGCTGGCACGATATCTGACCGAACATCTCCCGGCAGGGCCACAGTGAGCTGGATTCTCGATCGCAAGCACAAGTGGTGACGGGTGACACATTGCGGGATGTCGCCCGTCCCACCACGATCAGCTTGCATCGTTCACTTGATTGCGTTCTCTCAGGCGTACTTCAGCCACTTCATAATTTCCGGCAGCGTCGGGCGCTTGCCGTACATGAGGATTCCCACTCGATAGATGCGCGAGCAGATTGCGAGCATGGCGTAGATGGTCCCGACCAGCAGCACCAGACTCAGAGCTATCTGCCATACGGGAGGCGTTTCCACGAGAATCCGGATGTACATCAGCAGCGGCGTACAGAATGGGATGAGCGATAGAACGGTCGCCATTGTGGAGTGAGGCTGCAGGATCACAGGAGTCATGAAGATTACCGAAACGATCATCGGCATCATGATGACGAACTGGAATTGCTGCGCTTCCTGCTCGGAGTTCACCGATGCTCCCAACGCTGCCGCGAGAGCCGAGTACAGGATGAATCCCAAAATGAAAAACACGCCGAAGAACACCATGTTGGCAATGCTTAAATTCAGGTGGAATTGTTCTCCGCCAATGGTGATCGCCTGTGCCGCGAACGGAGTGGCTGCGAGGGTCCAGATTGCGATCTGAGTGATTCCAACCGCTGCAGCGCCCAGAATTTTGCCTGCCATTAATTCTTTCGGCGTTGCAGCGGAGAGCAGAACCTCGAAGATGCGCGAGTTCTTTTCTTCCAGGACCGAGCGCATCACGCTCATGCTGTACATAAGAATGGTCACGTACAGCAGGATCATCAGCAGGATCACTGAGAAGAATGTTCCCATTCCACTGGACTCAGTCACTCGACCGTTCTCAATCTTCTTCGCCTGCACATCGACCGGTTGGAGGGCATCTTCTATTTCCTGAGCGCTTGCGCCATGTTTTCTCAGGGACTGCTGCAGGAACGCGCGCCGAACTGCGCTGCTCAAGGCGCCTACGGTATCGAGATCGCCGGAATTGCGGGAGCGGTAAGTAAATTTGCGGTCGGTCAATGACTCCGGCGGCGCCCAAAGATAGCCGTCGATTTCATGTGAATTGACCTTTTGCGTGAGAGCCGCTTCTTCCTGCGGACTCACATTTGTGTCAATCTGGAACTTGAAATTGCGGGCTGCTGAGTCCGAAGCTTTGCCCTGGCGCGAGGTATCCTCAGCGGCTGGCGTGCTGAATTGCTCGCGGATATCATTCGCGAACTGCGCGTCCGACGTAGCAATCACGATGTGCTGCGTCTCGCCGGAATGTTTCGACGCAATCATGCTGGGAAGCACGGTGAAGCCGAACATCATTGCGGGTAGAAGAATCGTCATCACGATGAACGACTTCTTCCGCACGGTTTCGAGATATTCGCGACGCGCGAACAGGAAAACGTTATGCATCAGTTTTCCCCACAGTATCGATGAAAATGTCCTCGAGCGACGGCTCGATCAGTTCGAATTTGTTTACGCGCGAGCGCTGCGCGACAGCCTGAAGGAGCTTTTGTGAATCGGCGCCCGGAGCCATGCGAACTTCGACGTAATTCCCGTAGTTGTTGAATGATTGAACTAATCCGTTCTCGCGCAGAAATTCGTCGGAGCCTTCGTATTCAATCTGTACGTTGCTGCGGCCATAACGTCCTTTGATTTCTTTGAGCTTTCCTTGCAGGACAGCTTCTCCGCGATTGATGAGGCAGATGGAGCTGCAGAGCTTTTCGACCTGATCCATGCGATGAGTCGAGAACAGGATCGTGCGGCCCTCCTTATTCAGATCGAGCAGCACGTTCTTTAGCAGCGTGGCATTTACGGGGTCAAGACCGGCGAACGGCTCATCCATGATGAGGAATTCGGGATCGTGCAGGAGCGTGGAAATGAACTGCATCTTCTGCTGCATGCCCTTGGAGAGTTCTTCGGTCTTCTTGTCCATCCAGCCCGCGATGTCCATGCGCTCGCACCATCGTTTGGCACGCGCCAGGGAGTCAGAAGCTGAGAGTCCACGCAATTGGCCGAAAAGCACCAACTGCTCGCTGACCTTCATCTTCTTATACAGGCCGCTGGTTTCCGGCAGATAGCCGACGCGCTTGAGATGATCGCGGCGAAACGGCTCACCGAACATCCGAACTTGTCCCGAATCGGGAACAGTGATGCCGATCATCATGCGGATGGTGCTGGTCTTGCCGGCTCCATTCGGCCCAAGCAGGCCAAAGATACTGCCTTGCTCGATCTTCAGAGAGAGGTCCTTTACCGCTACGAATTTGTCGTAGCTCTTCCGGACCTGATCCAATTCAACCGTGTACATGGTGGTATTTACGTGGAATCCAAAATTAAAGTTTAACCGCGAACACGAAGGTCACGAAGGCAACATGTGAGGTCACGGAGAGTTCTTTGTGACTTCTTCCATTGCCTTCGTGATCTTCGTGTTCGCCGTTCCTAGGCAGTAGTTTTTCGGACGGCCGAAGCGGGTGAAACTCGGTTGCGCCCGCCTTCCTTCGATGCATACAAAGCAGCGTCTGCGGCAGCCACGAGTTCATCGCGCGTGCTTCCGTTCGACGGATATTCGGCAACGCCAGCGCTAATCGTTACTTTCACTGGCACGCCAGGGAAACGATACGCAGCAACGACGCGTCGCAGCTTTTCCGCGACTTCGAGAGCATTGCTTCCGGAAGTCTGCGGTACCAAAATGGCAAATTCCTCTCCGCCATACCGGCACACGACATCAACTTTACGGAGCTGCTGGCCGAACAGGGTAGAAACCTGCCGAAGCACTTCGTCGCCGAGCAAGTGCCCAAATTCGTCGTTGAGGCGCTTGAAATTATCGATGTCGATCATGATGATCGCTAGCCGCCCGTCATAACGCGAAGCACGCTCGATTTCCGACGCGATCTGCATCTCGAAGTAACGACGGTTGTAGATGCCTGTCAGCCCATCGCGATAAGCAAGCTGTTGCGCCTGCTCGAAGTAGTGCGCGTTCTTGATGGCACCCGCGCAGATGTCGGCTACTGACTCGAGCGGCGGGACATCTTCGGCTGTAAAGTTGCCGGGAGTGGCGCTTTCGAGCATCAGCACTCCGAGCTTCTCCCCGAAAAAGATGAGCGGGACGCACATCTCAGACCGTGTCTCGACAAAGCTCGCAAGATATCTGCGCAGCGAGCGAACATCGTTTTCTACTACCGTTTTTCCCAGTTCCAGCGCGCGCATTCCCATTCCGGTACCGACCGGAAGCGCAGCGCCCTGCGGCAAGATCGGCGTCAGTTTTCCTTTGTGTGCACGGACACTCAAATGATCATCTTCGTCGAGCAGTGAAACCACAACGTGGTCCACTGCGAATTTTTCCAGGACGAGATCGCAAACCTTCGTGAGTAGTTCATCAAGGTTCAGCACTGCGGTCGTCTGGCGCGCAACAGCGTTGATAGCCTCCAATTGCTTAGCTCGCAGCTGTTCGAGCGTGTAAAGCCGGGCATTTTCGAGAGCGATGGAGGCTTGGGTAGAAAACAGGGTGAGGAGGTCGAGAGTTTCCGAATCGAATGCATCCAGCTTTTCGCTCTGGATATCGAGAACCCCGGCAACCTCATCGCGCACCATCAAGGGGATGGCCACCTCTGACCTGGTTGTCGGGAAACCGGCGATGTAGCGCGAATCCTGGCTAACATCCGGCGCATATACCGGACGCTTTAGCTCCGCAGCGCTGCCAATGATGCCTTTTCCAAGCGGAATGCTGATGTGCTCTTCTTTTTGGGGACGGCCAATCGAGGTCCGAACGAAGAACTCGCGCGTACTCGCATTCAGCATCAGCACGGCCGAGTTGGTTACGTGGAAGTAGTCCCTGACAATGCTGAGGATCTGCTCCAGAACCTCGTCCAGGTCGAAAGTAGACAGGACGGCCTGGCTGGCGTCATAAAGTAGGGCAATCTTCTGCATAGTGGCGCTACACGCAATTTTTTAAGGCCATTCCGGCCGAATCGCTGCCAGGAGAGATACCAGACCAAACCAGAAAGGACTCAAAGGAGCAAGCCCTAACGCCTCTCATTAGGCCCGATTTATGGAGGATTGACAAGACTTGTGCGCCAATTTGGGCCAATCGAAGGTGCGATTTAATGCGGCTTTAAGCTATTTGCCTCAGAAACATAGGGACGAATTAGCGGCGTTGTTCGCTGGGTGGCCGTCCGGGTTGTGGACGAAACAACAGAGCAATCAGCCCATAGAGGACGAGGCAAATCCAGAAATCAATGAACAGTCCGAGATCGGGTAGCAGTCTATTGCTGCGGTGCTGTGCCGCCGGCGGCAGATGCGGCATGATGAGGAAATAGATCAGGTTCCCCAGCACCACCGCGGCGAGAGAGATGAAAAAGTTTCTCGAAAGGCTCACTCTCTTCCATTAGACACCCGAATAAGCCGTGCAGGTTTCCAATTCGAGAGACGCTCGTTGCTGCGCGAATCCGCCAGGCTCGGGCACTAGCCTAAGCCGACGGCTTCCAAGTCTTTAGGAAGTCGACGATTACCTGCGGATCCAGACTCCGAGCGGTAGAGAATTCATGGGTCTTCTGGCTGTACAGGAGCTTACCCCGGCTGGACAGCACGGCTACTACCGGGACCCCCTCAATTGGCGTGTCGTACTTCTTCGCAATATCGAGGTTCTTGTCGCGCTGTCCGATGTCGACGTGAACGACGTGATAGTTCTGATCAACTAGCGGCTCGATGTTGGGCTGATGAAACCGATAATCCAGGGCAAAGCAGTCGAAGCACCAATTGGCTCCGAAGACGAGAAGCACGCGCTTGTGGTCTTTTGCCGCGGCCTGCAGCGCTTCAGCAATTTCCTTGTGAGCGTCAGCATTGGCGGGGTAGAGCTCGCGAAGCTTGGCGGAAACTCGATCTTGAGTAGGCGGCGCTTGCTGGGCGAGCAGCAGAGCAGAACTTAACAATGCCAATAATGTAACGGACAGCCGCACGGTTCTCATGAAACCAATATAAACCGGCCTATAGCGGTACACTCCAGCCGGCCCCACTGATTTCGGAGTCGCTCATTATGAGCGACAGTTACGAGCCTCTGTTTATACTGATCCATTCTGCACAAATTTGCAGACTATTCTGCCGTGGCCAACGACATTGGGACTACCCCTACCTCCGAACCGGGCGCCTGGACCTTGCGTTTCAAGGCGCTCCCCGCGTTCCGTAGCGGAGAGCTGTGGTACTACTTCGGCCCTGCATTTGTCGCCAGCATCGCTTATATAGACCCAGGCAACTTCGCCGCAAACATCGAAGGTGGCACCCGATTCGGATATTCCCTGCTCTGGGTGTTGCTGTGGTCGAATGCCATGGCGATTCTGATTCAATACCTCGCGGCTAAGCTTGGCATCGCCACCGGACGCACATTGCCTCAGTGCTGTCGCGAAAACTTTTCTCGTCGCATGAACCTATTTCTGTGGTTCGCGGCTGAAGGAGCAGCACTGGCAACCGACCTTGCCGAATTTCTCGGCGCTGCGCTCGGCTTTTACCTGCTGGTTGGGCCTTCGCTCGTGGCTAGGGGCTTCGATAAATCAACGGTCCTGATGTTGGCTGCTCTGGCGACGGCTGTTTGCGTGTTTCTCATTTTGGCACTCGAGCTTTACGGCTTCCGCAAGCTCGAAGTCGCCATCATGATATTCGTCTTCGGTATTGCTGCCTGCTACGCGATCGAGCTATTCCTGGCCAAGCCAAATTGGGCACAGGTCGGATTCCACATTCTCGTGCCAGAAATCAGCTCGCAGAATATCTATGTCGCCGTCGCCATGTTAGGCGCCACAGTGATGCCGCACGTTGTCTATTTGCATTCAGCCTTGGTGCAGGATCGTGCACGGCAGGCGACGGAAAGCTGTCCCACAGGCCAGCGAATCCATCGCCTGCGTCACTTGCAATTCGAACTCATCGATGTGCTGGCGGCCATGAACGGCGCATGGCTCATCAATACGGCCATGATTGTGATGGCCGCAGCCGTGTTCTTCGCATCAGGAAAGCACGTAACCTCGATCGAAGAAGCGCATCAGACGCTTGCTCCGCTGCTAGGGCGAGTTTCCGCAGGAGCATTCGCGCTCGCGCTGTTGCTCTCAGGCTTGTCCTCGTCGACAGTTGGCACGATGGCCGGCCAGGTAATCATTGAAGGCTTCCTCAACATTCGCTTCAGCGTCTTCCTCCGCCGACTCATCACGATGGTCCCCGCGCTCATCGTGATTGCCATCAAACTCGACCCACTCAAGATTCTCCTGCTCTCGCAAGTGGCCCTGAGCTTCGCCCTTCCGTTCGCTCTCGTGCCGCTAATCGCGCTGACACGCCGGACCAGTGTTATGGGTGAGCTCGCCAATGGAAAAACGACGAACATCCTTGCTTACGTAACCGTCACGGTGATCATCGGCTTGAATCTATTGTTGATTTATCAGGCCGTTGGTGGGAGCTTCTGAACCTGAGTTTGCATCCGTCGGCACAAAAGCTTCCGGAGTATCCCCCCGCAAAAATCCTCTGGACTTAGTCTCTAGACTTAGTCATAATTTAGAGTATTCAGTTAGCGGAGCAATCATGAAAGAGGTTGAAGTTAATGTGCACCAGGCGAAGACTCATCTATCCCGACTGCTGCAGCGTGTAGCCAATGGAGAGGAAATCACGATCGCGAACCGTGGGGTCGCGGTGGCTCGTCTGGTCCCAGTAGTTCCACGAGGCAAGAATCGTCCGTTGGGTCTCGATGATGGAAAGATTCGAATTGCAGATGATTTCGATGCACCCCTACCTGATTCAGTGCTCCACGGCTTCCTCGGCAATAGCCGCAGACGAAAGAGATCTCGTTGAAGTATCTGCTCGACACTTCTGTCTTTCTTTGGATGGCAGGCTTTGTCCAAAGACTGAACCCTCAAGCCCGTGAGTTGCTGGCGGAACGAAACGCGGAGGTGTATCTCTCGTCGGCGAGTTCTTGGGAAATCGCTATTAAGTCAGCGCTCGGAAAACTCGATTTACCCGAACCACCACCCCAATATGTGCTGCGCCGTCTTTCCTACTTCAGCATACGATCTCTCCCAATTACCCACGACCATTCTTTTGCCACTGGCTCCCTGCCTCATTTCCACGACGATCCATTTGATCGGATGTTGATCGCGCAGGCCAGTGTTGAAGGGATGGTTGTGCTCACCGCAGATAAAGTGTTCCGACGTTATCCCGTCGAAGTTCTCTGGGCTGGAAAATAGGTCGGCTCTGAGCCGAGAGCGAAGCCATCCCCTTTTCGTGGGACGAAGTCTCATTTTCCCGAGATGAATATGCAAATGTCGCTAGCTCGCCTAAATCCGTCATGCGATGTGCCTCCGTACATGAAGCAGCGTTAGTCAAAGGTGGGGACAAAGCCTTCGCAAGTGGCTAATTTGCTATTGCTTGCCCTGGGAGTGGCGGTTAGAATTGCCCCCCATCCGCAGAGAAGTGATTACAGTTTCTCGCAATGTGGGCCGAGATGGTTCGACCTCACGGGCGACCTGTTCCACCGCTGTGCGGAGCGGCTTCGATCTCGAGCGGCGGAGAGCTTGTCACGTTTTTCGCAGCAGGGAATCACACCCGGGTGTATTCAGCGCAGGGTCGAGAGCTAATCCTGGCCAGGCGCAGGCTCATGTTCGTGGTAGGAACCTCAATCCAGATACAAGATTAGGAGAAACTCATGACGAAGTCAGTAAAGTTGGCGATCGCAAGTGCAGCTCTGGCGGGCATGGTGGCAGGAACCAGCGCGAGCATGTTTGCGCAGGACCAGTCGGGCAGCACCAGCACCGATAAGAGTACAAAAAAGAGTACGAAAGCCTCCAAGCACGTGAAAGAAAAACATGCTTGTAAAGGCCAAAACTCCTGTAAAGGCAAGGGTGGCTGCAAGAGCAGCGACAACGGCTGCAAAGGCAAGAACTCTTGCAAGGGCAACGGTGGATGCGCCACCGACGGCTCCAAGATGCCGGAGTAGCAATCGCTCCTTAGTAGTCTCGGGGCCGAGTGCTATTCTGGGACTCGGCCCTCACTTCAGGTAGAGGTCCCAGTTTCCTAATGTCGTCTAACCGTTTTAACGCGTTCAAAGATCTCGGCGTCGGGATCGGTCTTCGCGTTCCTCATTACAATCACATCCTCAGCAACGAGCCGGTCGTCGGCTGGTTCGAGATCATCTCCGAAAACTACATGGTGGACGGCGGACGTCCGCTGCATATCCTCGATCAGATTCTCGAGCAGTACCAGGTTATCCAGCACGGCGTCTCGATGTATTTTGGATCGGCGGAGCCGTTGAATCGCGAGCATTTGAAGAGACTGAAAGCTCTCGTGCGTCGCACAAAGACACCATGGCTCTCCGACCACCTGTGCTGGGGCAGCGTCGACGGCACGTACAGCCACGATCTGCTGCCGATGCCGTACACCTTCGAAGCGGCGAAGCTGACGGCGGAAAAGATTAGAGAAGCACGCGATTTTGTCGAAGTGCCGATTGCGGTCGAGAATGTGAGCAGCTACGCCGAGTTTCACGTTTCTGAGATGACAGAATGGGAATTTCTGAACGAGGTCGTCGAGCGCGCCGACTGCGGCATTCTGCTCGACGTGAACAACATCTACGTCTCATCACAGAACCACAATT
>Ga0134126_10002848_pt1 | contig 21759 bp, 27 predicted proteins | sample KB31752_FD_96881 | JGI IMG/M metagenome (GOLD analysis project Ga0134126, IMG submission 96881) | Terrestrial soil microbial communities with excess Nitrogen fertilizer from Kellogg Biological Station, Michigan, USA - KB3-175-2 | ecosystem: Environmental > Terrestrial > Soil > Unclassified ... | reverse complement strand
GCGCCTCGCGCTGACCCGTGAGAGCGTCGTGGTGGTGGACGAGGCCGGCATGGTGGAGAACCGGCAGATGGCGGTGCTCGCGAAGCACTGCGCGGATGCCGGAGCATCGCTGGTGTTGGTGGGGGACGACCGGCAGCTACGACCGATCGGGCGCGGGGGAGCGTTCAACGCTGCGCGCGAGATGGCCGGGGAGACCGCGATCGAGTCCGTGAGACGCCAACGCCTCGAGTGGCAACGTGAGGCGTCGGTGGCTTTCGGGCGCGGCCAGGCTACGGCCGCCTTGGGCGCGTATATCGAGCAGGGGCGCGTTCAATGGGCGGCGAGCCGCGGCAGTGCGCGTACGGCGCTGGTGCGCGACTATGCCGCGGCGGTGGAGCAGGGACAGTCCACCGGCGGCCTGCTGGCGCTCGCCCATCGCCGGCGCGATGTGGCGGAACTCAATGCCGAGATCCGCGGGCGGCTCAAGGCGCAAGGACGGCTGGGTGAGGAGAAACGCTTCACCCTTCGCCAGGGCGAGCGGCGTGCCGAGATCGACCTCGCCGCTGGCGATCGGATCGTATTCACCCAGAACGACCGGCAGCTAGAGGTGAAGAACGGCTCCTTCGGTACGGTGCTTGAGCTCGGCGAGCGCGAGGTGCGCGTACGTCTCGACGATGGCGCCGAGAAACACATCGACCTTGGAGACTACGGCCATATCGAGCACGGCTATGCCGCCACCATGCACAAGAGCCAGGGGGCGACAGTGGAGCGCACGTTCGTGTTGGCGACGCCGGGGATGGACGCGCACCTGTCATACGTGGCGCTCTCCCGTCACCAAGCGGACACCGCGTTATACGCAGGGAAGGCGGACTTCGAGGACGGGAAGGAGCTCGCGACGCGGCTCGGGCGGGAGAGCGAGGCGGACTACTTCGCGGACTTCGACGAGGAGGGCGGCCGCGAGGAAGAGCTGGCTGCCGAGCGGCAGAAGGCTTTGGAGCAGGAGCGTTCGAGGGGGCTCGATCTCGATTTCTGATCCTGGGGAGGCCTCAGGCCAACGCCTCGATCCCTTTGCGCGAGAGGATGTCGAGCAGCTTCAACGACGGCCCGCTCGGGCGCTTCTCGCCGATTTCCCACTTCTGAACCGTGGAGACGCTCGTATTAAGCAGCGCCGCGAACACGGCCTGGCTCATGTGCGTGCGAGTGCGAAGGCTGCGAATCTGCCCGGGCGAGAGCTCGCGAACCGTGGGCAGGCACAGCGCATCGAACTCGCGCATGGTCTGCTTGTCGATTGCACCCGAGCGGTGCAGCGCGGTAGCGGTTTCGTGAACCTCAGTGAGTATGCGGCTTTGCCGTTTCATTACAGATCTCCGTCAGATTTCCCGAGTCTTGCTCGAGCGCCAGCTGTTTGGCGTCCAATTGCAACAGTGCGTCGGCGAGCTTCTGCAGCGCCGCGAGCTCCCGATCGTCGAGATTGGCCCGCTCGTTCTTCTCGAATCCGTACAGGAAGAACCACCGATCGCCGAGGTTCGTGCCGACGATGACACGCGCGCCGCCCCGTTTGCCCCGTCCCGGCAAGGCCACACGTTTCTTGTAAACCTTGCCTCCGAGATCGGCATCGATCAGTCCGGAGGTCATCTCGGCGACGGCTTCGCACAACGAGCCATCCGGCAGAGCCGCCTTCCGGCTCCAGCGGGCGAACGTTCGAGTCTTGAAGACACGGCGCATGAGGCACTATATCACTAGGTGATATAGTAAGCAATTGTGCCCAGTAGTAACCTGGGTAATCAGGGTAGCGGGTACCCCTCGATCGCGGGTTCTACGGCTTTCCTATGCGGCCACCGTCTCGCCGCGCGTCCCCGAAATTCATCCATGGACGCAGGAGCCATTGCATTCGGACGTACTGGAAGGGACGGGCTTGCCTCTCGTCCCATTGTCCCACGCCGTTCTCGCCGTAAAGGCCTGCGCGCGGGCCTCCCGGCCCGTGCTCGCGAGCGCCGCTACCGCGGCGGCCTTGACGGCTGCGCTGCGGCGTGGGGTTCCCAACTCGGGCAATCCCGCCCCAGGCCACGAAGCGGCGCCGGATGGTGCACCAACACCGTCCGGCGCCTGGCCACAGACGCTATCAGGAGTAGACGACCATGGTTGATACGCACTCTATCCCGGCGCCGTCGCCGGCACAGGACCGCATTTCTCGCAATTCCGCTCAGAAACCCGCTCAAACCCCGGAAATCCGGCGACACACCGTGCGCAGAGGACTGCGCGAAGTCCGGGGCCCGAACGGGCGCCCGGTGTCGGCTCCCCAGTTGCACCTGCAGGGCGCTTGGCTCCAGCGCGCCGGGTTTCATATCGGCGTCCCGGTGAAGGTACACGTGAGCCGCGGACGGCTCGTCATCGAGCCCGATCTCGATCGCGCCCCGCAGTCCGAGATTCTGGCGAGGGTGGCACAGGTCACCGAGGGCGGGCTCACCAAGCGCGACCTCGATGCACTCATCCGACGCCTGAAGCGAGATCGGATCGACTGATTCCGCGGCCGGCGGCGTCGCTCGGCGCCGCCGGCACTCGGCGGTATCGCCTCGGATATTCCCGGTTGCCAGCGCCGAGCCAAATGCATAACACTGTGACATTCCTTGGATATCTGACGTGAAAACCCTTGCTCGATACCTCGAGGTCATAGTCGATCCGACGTTCGACGAGTTTTACCGCGATCGTGGCTCGGTTCGGCTCGCTTACCTTGCTTGCGTGGCGATCTTTCACGCCGTCGATCGTGCGGCCGACGAAAGCGGCATCCGCAGTGCAAAGCTCCGTCAGAAGTGGCGTAACGAGTCTTTGGAGTTCACATTGGTGGACGTCATTGCCCACCATTTCAAGCACGTCCGGAGTTCAGACGAAAGGATACCGCCAACACGCCCCGGGATACCCATCGGCCATGCTCTCGGGTTCGATGAAACGGGCGAGAGCATGGACTTGAGAAACATCTACTACCCGATCCGAGACGCCGTGCGATTCGTTCACAAGAAGGCGGGAACGACCCACCCTAAGCTGCCATAGAAAACGCCAGGTGCCCTGCCCTCGCCTGCCCTGGCGGCGGGCATATAACGATGTAATCCTGACAAGGATAGGCCGGGCACCAGCCCGGCCCGCCTCGCGCCGCACCTCAGCGCCCCGACTTGTGCCGGGCCGGGTCCACGAGCGTATACGTGGTCCCTTTCACCGGTGCCGGAGGCAGCGGTTCTCCCTTCACGGAAGTCACCTCCGGGCCCTTGCCGCCGCGCGGTCCGATCTGCTGGTACAGGCCGGACTGCGGAACGGTATCACCGGGCTTCAATCCACTGGGTCTCTTCGCCATCGTCTATCTCACCTCCTCATGCCGTCGAGTTGGAAATCATTGCCGGGACTGCACGCGGGCGGCCGCGCGCACCGTGAGGTTTTGTGACTGGAAGCGGTTGCGGACGATTTGCGCCATCTCGTCGTAGACGCGCGCCTTCTTCTCGGGATCGGAAATCGTCACGATCAGCGAGAAGGGCTGCGGCTTGAAGGCCTCTTCGTCCTCGATGCCGTGGCGCGTCAGCAGCCGCAGCATCATGCGCCACCGTTCGCCGCGCTCGCCGTTGCCCATGTGGCCGTAGTAGGTCCGCACCGGCGCCCACTTGCGCAGCTTCTCGACCTGATAGCTCTCATAGAGCTGGCCCGCGTTCTTGTGCTCCGGCGGCACCAGGCCTACGAATTTCAGCTTGGGTTTGACCTTCCCCGTCTCGCGCTCGCGCTCCTTGCGGTAGACGCCGAAGTGCGCGTCGATGTGGGTCTCGCAGTATTCCGTGCCCCAGCGCGCGCCGCGCGCCGGCGCGAAGGCGACCGTCATCCAGATTTCCCCGAAATACTTGCCGTCCACCTTGAGCGACGGCGGATAGGGGAAGTCGTCCCACTCGAGGAAATAACCCGGCCGCAGGATGTCGTCGAAGACGAGCGTGGACGTGTACGGCGAGCATTCGAGGCAATACGGGGGCGGCGTCGGCAGTCCGAAGCCGAAGAAATTCTCATCGCCGTCCGGTACACGATTCGACGTGCGCGGATCGCGCGCGTGATGCGTGAGCAGCGCCCGGGCCAGCACCGGCGATGGCGTCGGCGTGACCTGGTGATAGATTTGCGCGAGCGTGCGCGCGACCAGCGGCGTCGCGAAGCTGGTGCCGAGGTTCTCGGCCGAGCCCGTGCCGTTGACGGAGCGGATGCCGGAGATATGCGCGAGATCGGTCGTGCAGGAGCCGCCGTAGTGGACCAGGTCGGGCTTGATGACGTGGTTAGGTCCCGCGCCGTGGCGCGAGAAGGCCGAAGGGTGATGCTCCTTTGGGCCCTTGGCCTTGTAGTCGACGTGCGAGACCGCACCGACCGTAATGCCGAGCACGCTGTCGGCCGGCGCGGTGATGCGCCCCGCCTTCAACTGCCGGGCTGTGCGCGGATAGTCGAGCAGCGGCGGCGTGTCGTAGTTGCCGGCGCTGATGACGAACGAGACCTTGTATTTCTCCTGCAGGTTGTCGAGCTCTTCCGCAAGCTTCGAGAATTCGTCGAGCGAACAGACCTCATCCGAGCCGAGCGACAGATTCCAGACCTTATAGGCGTTGGCGTGCTGCTTCAGGGAATCCTCGAGCGAAGCAAGGAACTCCTGCTCGAACAGCGGCAGCGTATCGCCCTTTCCCGGATCATCGTTCGGAATCACCTGCAGGTCGTAGACGCCGCACGGGCTCGAGTCGATGCCTGCAATGGTCGGGTTGAGCTGGCCTCCCCAGCAGATCAGGCCTGCGACAAAGGTGCCGTGATCGGTATTGCTGTAGGGAGGCGCCACTTGCGCATCGCGACCCATGACCCAGGTTTCCAGCCCGGGGATATCGGCCGCGATGCCGCTGTCCACCACGACCACGACCGGGAAATCGCCTGTCACATCCGCCTTGGTAGGCAACGCTGGCAGCGGCTGAGCCGAGAACATCTTCGGCCGGATCGTGCGGATCAGAGGCATGGGCGAGATCGAGCGCACACCCACTACGCGCGAGAGCGCTTCCACATCCTCGACCGTCTTGCACTCCGCACCGTAGGTGAAGCTCGAAGGCGAATAGCCTTTCGTGCTGAGGATGATGCCGCGGTCCTCGCACACGGCCTCCAGATCGGTCACGAGTCGCGGCTGGCCGTGGTTTGCTCCGAAGTTGAAGAGGTTCACGCGCGTGATGAAGCCCTTTTTCCCGCGCGGGCTGTTGCGCAGCACGTCGGCCGCGTGGCGGCCGGCGCGCCGGAAGTCCGGCGTCACCACCTCGATCGCCTCCACGCAGGAGAGCTCTTTCATCATGCGGTCGGTGTCGTTGTGCTCGATCGTGCGCGTCAACCGGTCGAGCCCCTCGGGCGTCGCCTTGATGAACAATTCGCCGAGGCTGCCGCCGCCCACGATCGGGCAGGATTGCGCCGAGAAGAGATTTTCCGGCCGGTGGCTTTTTGCGGCCGCCTTCGGAACCAGCTTCACGCGCACGGGCGCGGCGCCGGCCGTCTCGATCTGCGGCTCGATCGCCGTGCGGATCGCCGATACCTGGCTCGACAGCGAGGCGCGGTATTTCTTGTCTACCGGGCGGAACGGCTTCGGCGGCGAGCCGCCGCCCGGAACTTTCCGCTCCGTGCCCTGCTTGGGCATGATGACCTTGATGAGCAGGCGATCCTGCCGCGGCGGTCGCGTATTTTCGGCCATTAGCTCTTCCCTTCGCTGGCGAGACGGTGCGCCGTCGCCTTCGATACGCCGAACAGATGGCCGATAGCGGCGAGGCTGTAGAGCTTCTTGTTCCGCTCGCGCAGCACCGCCGAAATCTCGTGTTCGTCCTTGCCTCTGAGGGACGATAGGAAGCGTCTGTTCTCGCCCTCGCCCATGCTCATGTTGCGTAAGACCTCCCACGCGTCCTTCAACAAAGGAAATTGCTGCTTCGTGAGCCGCCGCCGCTGCAACCGGACGCAAACTTCGTTGATGTCGGAACCGGAAAAGCCGTCCGAGAGATCGACCAGCAGCTCGGTATCGCGGCGCGAGAAATGCAGCTCCTTCGCGAAGTGCTCCCACATCGTCCGGCGCAAGTCCGCGCTCGGGAAATCGAGCGCGAGGCGATAGCCGAAGCGCCGCCAGATCGCGGAGTCCAGCAATTCGCTATGGTTGGTCGCCGCGAGCACGATCGACTGCGTGCCGAGCGTGTCGAGGTTCTGGATGAAGCTGTTCACGACGCGCTTGAGCTCGCCGAGCTCCTGCGTGTCGCCGCGCAGCTTGGCGATCGCGTCGAATTCATCGAGGAACAACACGCACGGCGTGACGGCCGCGAAGTCGAACAGTGCCCGGATGTTCTTCGACGTGCTGCCGAGGAACGACGAGATGAGGCCGTCGAGCCGCGCGATATAAAGCTCGAGGCCCAGCTCTTTCGCGATGTAGCGCGCAAGCCGGCTTTTGCCCGTGCCGGGTGGGCCGTACATCAACAGGCTCAGTGACGACGCGCCCTGCACGTCGGCTTGCGCGTAGCTTTTCGCGATACTCAGGAACTCGTTGACCGTGTCCCATTGCTCTTGTGCGAGGACCACAGGCGGTTCGGACAGCGTCTTCAGATTGACGCGCTCGATGAGGGGGAAGCGACTGTCCGCATCCACGGGCAGCGCTTTAGCGAAGGCGGCGCCAGCCGGCCGAAGCTGGTGATCGCTCTCTTCGAGCATCTTGCGCAGCCGCTCGGCCGAGGACGTGTCGCCGTCCTTTTCGAGCTTATCCGCGAGGAAAGCCGTATAGTTACGGACCTTGTCTATGTCGAGACGAAGTGCTCCGTTTACGATACGAATAAGCTCGCTCATGAAACGAAGATCTGATTTCATGAGACGATAATGGCAAAACGTGAGACGATTGTCAATCGAGCCGACCGGCTCGTTCGTGTCCCCGGCCTACCAAGCCGCCTCGCGGCCGGATAGGTGCGGGCGCGGAGCCGTTCTTGGCGATCGGCACGCAGACCCGCGTTTTATCCGGTCATCTCAAATCTCAAACCTCGGTGTCTATAGGTCTCATCGCGCAATAACAACGCGCGAGGAGGTGATCGGAATGGATAAGCTGTTTTTGGCGGTGATGATGTTGGTGCTGACGGAAATCTTTCGGCTGCTTCGAGATCGACGCATTGAACGCTCACGCGAGGAGCGCGAGCGTCTGGAGCATCTTCGTCGGCGGTTGCGAGGTCCGAATCGAGATCGGAATCGGACCAAAGATGAGGACTGAGGCGGAGGGTATAGCGAGGTAGCGGGTCGGCGTTTCGCAAAGGGTAAGTTCCGAAACACCGCCCTGACCCACTCGAATCAAAGGCTTGCGTGTTTCATAAGTCAGTTTCATAATTGATCGCGGTTTCCGGCCTTGTTCGATGATTGCCGCCTCCCGTAGGAGATCTTTCCATGCCGACGAAGAAGATGTCCGTCACCCTGCAGGTGACCAATGAGGTGGAGGCTCGCGAGCTCCGCGAGGCATGGGAGGAGATCGTCACCGGGAAGAAGCTCGCCCGCACCGAGGCGCTTGAGCACGGCGTGGAGGCCGTGATGGAGCGGGCTCGGACGGCGCTCAAGACCATCGAGACCGCGATCCGCGAGCACCCCACCACCGGCCAGGCGGGCCGGCTCGTGCGTTTCCTCGCCGGCGTCTACAACGGGAGCGATTTCCCGTTCGATCTCACCGATCTTCGCGCTCTCGACACGGAGCTCGCGAACGCCTGTCTCGATTACCTCAACTACGACCGCTTGGGAAAGCGCGAAGTGCATCATCACCTCTCGGGCGGCGATCGCGAATTGCACCAGTGGCTCGAGGATTACGGCATCGAGCCGGCGCTGCGCCTCAGTGCGCGCCAGGAAGAGGCCTTCGCAGAACTACCGGAGAAGACCGGCCGCGACCGCTACGAGCTGCTCGATGAAGCGGTCGACGATCTCATCGACAAGTACCGTCGCAAGTCATCGACGCCGAAGCGATGAGCTCCGCCTTGCAGCAAGGCCTCTCCGAGGCCGAGACCGAGCAGCTGGCGGAGCGCCTGGCCACGAACACCAACCCCGGCGCCCTCTCCCTCGAGGCGGTCGACGGCCTTTTCTGCGCGCTTGTCGCGAGCCCGCGCATGGTCATGCCTCACGAGTATCTGCCGGTGATCCTGGGGGGAACCCTGTCCGAGGGCGGGCTGCTCGGCGACCTCGCGGGAGTGCAGGAGATGATGGCGCTCCTGATGCGCTACTGGAATGCCATCGCCCATGATTTCGAGCATGAGACCGTCCACCTGGCCTACATCGAGGAGCCCGGCGTCGATGGCATCTCAGGGCGTACCTGGGCACGGGGCTACATGCGCGGCACACGTCTGGCGCCCGATGGGTGGAGCCGGATTTTCAGTGACGACAATGAAGGACTGCTGCTCACGGTCCCGGTCGTTGCGGGCGAAGTGGATCCCGAGTGGCCGAAGGAGCCGTTGACTCCGGAGAAACACGACGAGCTCCTGCAGAACATGCTCGCCGGCGCCGCGCGTGCGTACCGGTATTTCAGGGAGGACCGCGTCGCCTATGCGCGAGCGGCCGCGCGCCCCGAGCCGTACGAGCGGGCCGGACCCAAGATCGGCCGCAATGATCCCTGTTCCTGCGGTAGCGGCAAGAAATACAAGCGCTGCTGCGGCGCCGCGGGCGCCGAAGACGCCGATCTGCACTGAGGCGGCCATGGCCAACCACTGGAGCGTCGATTTGCGCCACTTCCTGCTCCCCAACGGCCAGGTGGCGCCGCTTCCACGGCCGGCCGCGCGACTCTTCGCCTACTGGACAGAAATCGTCTCCCAAGCCACGCGGTACGACGACCCGACCACCCTCCTCTGCCGGCGCCGGCCCGGCCGGCGGCCCTGCGGAACTCTCCTCACCATCTTCTTCGACGCCGACAACAACGACGTCCTCTGGTTCTGCCCCCGATGCCACGACGACGGTCGCATCACCGGCTGGGAAAACACCTTCTGGGACAACAGCGCTCTCGAGCCCGAGAAGCTCTCGTGAAATACGGCTACGCTCGCGTCTCGACCGACGATCAGAACCCCGCCCTGCAGCTCGCCGCCTTGAAGAAGGCCGGCTGCAGGACCGTCTTCAAGGACGAGGGGATTTCCGGGGCGACGGCGCAGCGCCCTGCCCTCCTGCGCTGTCTCAAAACCCTCGAGGCCGGAGACACGCTCGTCGTGTGGAAGCTCGATCGGCTCGGGCGGAGTCTCCGAGACCTCATCCACATGCTCGATGACTTGAAGCACCGCGGTGTGAAGTTTCGCTCGCTCACCGAGGCGATCGACACCGACACCGCCACCGGGCGCGCCATGTGGCAAATGATTGGCGTGCTCGCTGAGCTCGAGCGCTCGCTCATCGCCGAGCGCACGCGCGCCGGTGTCAAGGCGGCACAGCGGCGCGGGGTGAGGTTCGGACGAAAGCCGAAGCTGTCTGCGCACCAGGTCGAGCATGCGCGCCAGCTCATCGCCGGTGGTCGGCGCGTCCAGGACGTGGCCGCACTTCTCAGCGTGGGCCGCGTGACCCTCTACAGGGCGTTGCAGCGAGTTGCGTGACGCCCATTATCCAGCGCGTGGACCTCAGATGCGACCGCGGTCCACCAACCGCCGGTAATGCTCGCCGAGCACGGTCAATTTACAGCCGGTGCTGTTCATAGCGGCGTGCCACATGTGAGGCGCATCCACCGGGACCACCAAGCCGACTCGGTTGTAGTTCTGCAGAATGGCGAACTTCGCCGTATTGTCGGGATTCGGCGGGGGAATGCTCGCCGGCTCGCCGCCATTTCGTTCCGGCTCGAATGTCGGATCCAGCTTGAATACGGAGCCGGGAGATGGGAAAAAGCCCTTGATCCTCTGAAGATCGGACAGTGCGATCGGAGCCTGCACCTTCCGGAGAGAAACGAAGCTCTTCACATTGGTCTTGAAAACCGGGCGCTGTTCCCACGGTCCCAGGGACTGGTCGATGTGCGCGTAGACGCTTCCCGGCGTGACGGCCCCTACCAGATTTCCAGCGGCTCCGCTCAACGCATCCACAAACAGCGTGGTGAAGACCCCGGAGCCGTTCTTTTCAGAGGCATACTGGTCGGCGGTCGACGCCGTCAGGATCGTCAGTCCCTCAGTGAGTTCAGACACCTGCGTCGCGGTCGGGCTGGCTCCGGCGAAGCCCGAGTGACAGCTATCGAGGACGACTACGCGATTACGGGCCTTGGATTTATTCGCGAAGGTAAGCACGTCGGCTAGCGGCAATCCGTCATCGCCAGTCCGGCAGTCGCTAGCACATAGATACCCACCAGTGGTTTCGATGTGGCCATGTCCGGCGAAATAGAACAGGGCAATTTCACTGTCATCAGCGAACAGCTCGCGAACGCTGTCTTTCAACCTTTCGCGTGTCAGAGCTTCCGCGGGTCCGGTTGCAGCGACGAGTCGCACCGCGAAATTCACCGTGCCGTCGCTGTTTCTCTCGAGCACGCTCTTGACGGAGTGCGCGTCATTCACGCATCCGTGTAGCGACGAAATCTGGGTGTAGTGGTCGATCCCGACGACGAGGGCCTTGCGCATGATTGCCCTCAGAGCCGGTTAATGAAGGCCTCGATATTGTCCCAGCTCCACACATTTATACGTCGACCACTCAGGGCTGCTGGCAGACGCGGGCGGTTGTCGTCCACCCACATGAGCATCGTCGGTATTCTTTCCTCGTCCGCACACTGAATTTCCCAGAGCTGACCGTCGGCGTGTGTGGTGTTCTTCGAAATTAGCCCGATCACACCGTCGCACCCTTTGATGCGTGTACGACAGTTGGTCTTCCATTTCTCGTCCCACGGCGACTTCGCCGACATGTCGACGAACTCGAATGGCGTTTTGGAATGCTTTGCTTGGCCGGCGAGCATCGTTCGGCAACCGGCATCTTCCACTGCAAAAGCGATGAAGATCCTCTTGGTGCGCATCTTCTCGTCCCCCGTCAGTTCCGCAAGTTTCATGGGTATCAGAATCAGACACGTGCGACAACTACAACGTTATCACTTTCCTTGGCGCAGGTCTCGTTCAGGTGCGCCGTCTGCCAGAGGAGGAGCATCCTCAAGTGGATCAAAGCGCATCTCTAGAGCCGAGGGACGCCCCGGCAGAATGCTGGCACCGGTCACGCAGGCCCTCGCCGATATCTCCAGCCGCAAGAGCACCTACCTTGCCAGCGGCTCCATGAATTACGGCTGCTGAGGAGCCGGTCGTACAGAGACCGTCACCAGCTCGTCGTGAGTCGATTCCACTCTAAGCTGGTATAGACGGCCATTCTGGCTGAAGTTGAACGGCGGACCACCGACCGCCACGGTTGGAGATACGCTTCCCCAAGAGGGACTCGCCAGCCATACCGTATCCCCCTTGGACCCACCGGCTAGGGTGACAACCCTCATGTTGAACCCCGGGACGAGCTCCACGGGAACACCAATTGCCATCTGAACCCGGCGCACCCGCAGGATTGGACCCTGGTGTGGCTTACGCGTGGATGGCACAGTGTGAATTTCCGCCCTCGGTCGGACTTGCTGAGTGGCCGCGGCATCTTTGACTGATGCGTGAGCGGCTATTGGAGCAGGATGAGACTGAGCTGTGGACCTCGGTGTAGTTGCGGCAGGTTCCTGCGCCGAGCTGGTCCGCCACCAATGCATGAATCCCCAGACGCTACCAACGAGGCTCGTAGACGCCGCCGCCACGGCAATCATCCGATGCATGTGTTCTCTGCGGCGCTCGGCGGATCCGGGGAAACCGGGGATGAATGTCTCCTTTACGTCCCTGCCGCACTCGATGATGTCTCTTGGATCGTAACCCCGTCCGGTGGAAAAGCGGACAAGAGATGTGGAGTTACGGTTGAAATCTTCGATTTCCTGCGCGGCGCGCCCATGCATTGCATCCCGCTCTACCTCATTGGATGCCGTGGTCTCCACGATGTGGATCGTGCCAATCCGCGAAAACGGAATGATCTCATTTCCGCAGGTCAGGCTCGTACCCTGGCGGTACGGCTTCACCACGTTCCTTTTCAGCTCCTTCTTTGTGAGGTCTCGGAACACCTCGCGCAGACCGTTCGGATCCTGGTCAGTCGCGATCAGCACATGATAAAAAGCCATGCCTCACCACTAAGCAATCAACGGGTGCCCAGCACGACGGCTCCCGACCTATCGGCCGAACAGTTTACGGAACAACAGCTCCGACTCCCGCAATCCCTCCTCCGTGAGCATCACCGATTTCGCCTTGCTCACCGGATCTGTGATGAGCCCCTTCTCGTGAAACCGTCCCATTGTCTCCCAGTCGAAGCTCTTCCAAGCTCTGCACCCGTCGTGCAGCCCCAGATACAGTAGTGCAAGAGTCGCCTCGTCAACCTTGTCGGTGTCGATGTCCATTACAGTATCCGGGCAAGTGAATGAGAAAACTTCCCGAGGCGCCTCGCGAGGATTTCTGGCGATTCCGCCTCACATTGCCAGAGAGTCAGCACCCGAAAGCCGAGACGGCGCAACGCCGCTCGCGCCTCGCGGTCTCGGTCGACGTTCCGTTGAAACTTGGCCGACCAGAATTCGGCATTCCTCTTCGGTGCCGTCGCCTTCGAGCAGCCAGTATGTCGGTGCCAGAAGCACCCATGCACGAAGATTGCCCACCGCCGCGAGCGGTTTGCGAGATCCGGCGAGCCAGGCAGATCCTGGTTCGAGGTCCGATAGCGCATCCCGAGACTCCGGCAAGCCTGCCTCACCAGCAGTTCGGGCTCCGTGCCACGTTGCCTGATTCGGCCCATACGGGCCGAGGTCTCGGCGTCGGTGATCGGTGGAAGAGATCCCGCGAGCCGCTTCTCCGTCCGCTTGAAGAGCTGCCGATCGGTCAAACCGACTTGAACCTCTGAGCATAGAGGGCCGATGCCCGAGCGATCATCTGGTCGTAATGCATCGAGTCCGACGGTTGGAGCGCGGGTGGATCATCCGTGACTAGGCGGCACGCGGATCCATCGTTCTTCATGTCCACTACGATGACCCCGATCGCATCGAATCCCCGTTCGCGGTCGTCGGACCGCCGGCGGAGCTGTCGGACCGTATCGATGATGCCCTGGGCGGGCTTCGGTTGCCGGCGGTGCTCGCTCACTACCACCGCCGAGCCATCGAAGTCCCCTACCCTATTGATGATCGTACTGCGGAATTCCGATGCGACGTTGACCATCACCAGCGCCGCGGCAATTGCATGCTGTGCGTGACCGTTGATGACAGAGATGCTCGAGTCCAGTTCGGAAAATAGCCGCGACTTGGCTTTGGAGAACTCCGTCATCGCGGCCTTCGCCTCGAGGGCGATGTGCACCATCCCGACAGGAACGATCGGCAGGTGTGGCAAGTCCACCAGGTCCTTCCGCTCCTTCTCGGTCAGGGGCAGCTTGAGACTCTCGCCCAATTCGACAAAGGTCCGGATCCCACTCGCGACCCCGTACTCTCCCGAGTCCGCCACCTGCAGATGAGGTCGGCAAATCACGAGATCCAGGCACTTTTCCTTGTTGTTCTGGAAATCCCTCATTTCGTGATTGATGCCGAATCCCACCTTCCCGGCAACGATGTGCTCTCGAAGCAGCGAGCAGTGCAGCAGAAGGTCGAACATCACTGCCCAGCACGAGATCGACGAGTGGACGTCGCTTCTCGAGTTGTATTGCCAGCGCCGGGCTTTCGCTCCGTAGGGGCGGATCTCCGAAATGGCGCGTGCGATCAGCCCTGGGCCGTACATGCCGCAGCCACGGAAATCTGTGAATTCGCGTACTCGAGGTGTGCAGTCATCTTCGCCTCGTGAGCTCTCACTGCTTCCAAAAAACCTGGCGGGAACCGCAGGCCACTTCGCGTGGTCCGCTCGAGGAATCCACGGGAGGCCTTCACCGACAGCGGACGTGGCTCGTGGCGGAGGAACTCGAGCAGCGGCGCGTAACGCCTTCGTACGGGCCACTCGGAGGCCTCGACCGCAGTGCGGCCGTCGCCGATATTCCACGCAGCATTGGGCCAATGCGTGCCCCGCACCGCGCTCAAAGGGTACTCCAGAATGCGTCCGGGCTTGGCCATGCGACGGCCCAACCATGCGGCAGCGGGTACGCTGACCGCGTTACCCACCAGTTTCCAACGCGTTCCGCTGCGACTCACGGTCTCGGCCGGTTTGGTCCAGTCCGCCGGGAATCCCTGGAGTCGTTCCGCATCCCTGATGTTGGGCATCACCACTTCGCCACCCGGCAGGAGAATCGCCGGTGGCGATGGAATACCTACAGTCGAGCCCCCTTTCAGAGTCGGAACGGCATCGACGGCCCAGCCCAATCCACGAATGCCTTCGGTCCAATAAAACCCACAGGCTACCGGGTGACCGTTGAGCTTTGGTTCTTCGACGTGCCCGGCATCATCGGCGAAGAGTACGGACCTGGGGTCGCCAATCAGAGAAGCGAGCAGATATACCCGCCGCCGGCGTTGCGGAAGTCCGAATGCCCGCGCATCGACTACGCGATATGCCCAGCGATAGCCGAGTGCTTCGAGGGTGGACGTGATGACGTCCATCGCGCGGCCACGGGCCAACTGCAGCATGAACGGCACGTTCTCCAGGAGAACCCATGGGGTGCGTTGCTGCTCGATCAGGCGAAAGACCTCGCCCACGAGACCCGAGCGAGATCCGGCAATGCCGGCGGTTTTGCCCGCCTGACTCAAATCCTGGCATGGGAAGCCCGCGGCCACGAGGGTCGTTCCGCGGGGAAGCGACTTCAGCGTACGTACATCCCCGTGTAGTTGGATATCAGGGAAGCGCGCCAAAAGCACCGCGGCTGCAGAGGGATCGTTTTCACAGAGGATCAGCGTCCGATGTCCTGCTCGGTGCAATCCACGCTCGAGTCCACCGACGCCGGAAAAAAGGCCGGCAATCTTGTGGGTCATTCCCTCGGCCTTCGTGGTGAGGGTGAGAGAGTTGGCGGTAGACATGCGGCTACTCCGGATATCGCATGGCGCCCTGCCCTGCCTGCCAGTTCGGCACGGCTTCGGATGGAGCAAACAGCTCTCGCTGCGCCGCTGCGCGGTTGCGAGCGATGTAGTCCCGCATGTACTCGCGCAGGACCTGGGCGGCGGTTTTCCCCTCTGCTCGGCAAACCTCGACGAATTCCTGGCGGATTTCCCGCTCGACCCGCAGCCGCAACCCGGCGTCTTTGGTTTTGAATGGCATGAGTAGAGAGAGTGTAACCTCTGGATACACGCGCGTACATCCGATATGATTCAGGCTGTACACGCGCACAAGCGTGGCTGTGTGGTAGTGTGTACACGTGGAGGCGTACACATGAAGATTGTCGCGGTGATCTCCCAGAAAGGCGGCGCGGGCAAGACCACCCTCGCCGTGAACCTCGCTGTGGCTGCGGAGCTCGAGAACGCCGCGACGGTGCTCATCGACCTCGACCCCCAGGCGAGCGCCAAGACCTGGCACGACATTCGTGAGCGCAAGGACGCTCCCTTCGTCGTGTCCTCTCAGGCAAGTCGCCTCTAGGAGGTGCTCGAGATCTCGCGGTAGAACGGCGCGGAGCTCGTGGTCATCGACACCGCGCCCCACTCCGAGTCGACCGCGCTGGCGGCGGCCCGGGCAGCCGACCTGGTGCTCATCCCCTGCCGTCCCGCGATTCTCGACCTCAAGGCTATCGGCATCTCCGCGGATCTCGCGGCGCTCGCCAAGAAGCCCGCCGCCGTGGTGCTGAACGCCGTGCCCCACCAGGGCCGGCTCGCCGAAGAGGCCGAGGAAGCCGTGCGCAGCTACGACCTCGCGATCGCGCCAGTGAAGCTGACCCAGCGCGCCGCCTACGTACACAGTCTCACGGCCGGACAAGCCGCGCAGGAGTTCGAGCCGGAGGGCAAAGCGGCAGCCGAAATCCGGGAGCTTTACAAGTGGACATGTACACGCGTCCACGCGTCTACACATGAACCTGTGAGAAAGACTGCATGAAGCCCTCCGAGGCCCTGCGGCGTCACCGCGAAGCGATCCGGCGAGTCATCGAGTCGCACCGCGCCTGCAATGCGCGGGTGTTCGGGTCCGTTCTGAGCGGCAAGGACACGGAGGAGAGCGATCTCGATCTCCTGATCGATCCGACGCCCGAGACCACGTTGTTCGACATCGGCGCAATCCGCCTCGAGCTGCGCCAGCTCCTGGGAGTTCCCGTGGAGGTGCTCACCCCGAAGGCGCTGCCAGAAAAGATGCGAGCGGCGGTGCTCGCGCAAGCACGGCCTGTATGACGGAAGAGATCCGGCCCAGGAACGACACCATGAGCAAACGAACCAATCTCGCCCAAGCGCTGCAGAACGCGACCCGGAGTACCGAGAGCGCTCCAGTCCCACCGGCCGCGAACCCGCCGTCGAGCGGCGAGATGCCGCGCTTCGTCGCGCGCACCCCCAGCCGGGTCGGCAAGAAGACCGTGGCGGCGCATTTCGACCCGGCCGTCTCCCGGCAGCTCAAGGAAATCGGCATCCCCCGCGACCGCTCGACCCAGGACCTGCTGCGGGAAGCGATCAACGATCTCTTCACGAAATACGGCAAGCCCCCGATCGCATGATCACACCCGCACAAGACGACATGCACACGTGTGGACATGTGGAGACCCAGAACCCAGCGCCCGGGAAGCGCGCGGCGTCGACTCGAAAGCCGCCCCGACCGGTGACCGCCCCCGAGGAGTGGCGAGTCAACCTCGCTCGACACACCATCACCCACATCAAGAGCGGACTCGTGTTGAAAATGCGCAAGGGCATCCGGCGCGGCGAGCAGATGGCCATCCCCACGAACCTCGAGCGCATGCCACGATGGGGGACCCGCTGGCCCAGGGCCTTGCGGGAAGCGGAAGCGCTGTATCAGGAAGCGGCGGCCACGGCGCCGCGCGCGCGAGTCCGCGAAGGGCAAGGGGAGGGTACGTGAGCAAGGCCGATCGGCGCGCGGGGCCGATACCCGCCGGCGAGATCGTCCCCACTGCTTTCAAGCCCCGGCGCGCCCAGGCGCGGCGAGCGCTCGCGGATCCCTTCCTCCTCGATGCCAACGCCGAGGGCCCGATCCTCTACCAGCACTCGGTGCTCTGCCAGACCTGCCTTCCCTACCGCAATCCGGGCGAAGTGCGGCTCTGGCAGCGCAAGAACGGCATCGCGCGCCTGGAAGTGCAGGCCGGCCGGGCCTACGACGGCACTCAGGACGCCTTCGTCGATGTCGGTTTGCCGTTCGGACCCAAACCCCGTCTCGCGCTCTATCACCTCAACGCCGAGGCGCTACGTACCCAGTCTCCGACCATCGAACTCGACGATAGCCTGACGGCGTTCGTGAAACGCACGCTCGGGTTGGATCCCAAGGGCCGGAACATCCGCACCGTGAAGGACCAACTCACCCGGCTCTCCGCGGCCGACTTCCGGTTCGGCATGGTGGGTCCCGAGGGACGCTCGATCACCGTCAAGGGATCCGTCATCGAAGGCTTCGAGCTCTGGACCGCGCGCGATCCGCGTCAGCGAGTCCTGTGGCCCACCACCGTGCAGTTCTCGCAGCGTTACTTCGAGAGCCTGATGAGACACGCCGTGCCGCTCAACGAGACGGCTGTGGGGCGCCTCTCCCACACCGCCATGGGACTCGACATCTACACCTGGCTCGCCCAGCGCCTGCATCGCGTGGAGAAGGGCAAGGGAGCGCTGATTCCCTGGACCGCGCTGCACGAGCAGTTCGGCCACGGGTATGAGCGCCTACGCGATTTTCGCCGCGTCTACCGCCACACGCTGAAGGTCGTGCACGAGAACTACCCGGACGCCAAGTTCGATCTCGGCGAGGAGGGCATGATCCTCTGGCACAGCCGCCCCCCGGTCCCGCCCCGGCCACTGTCGCTTTTGTCGTCCCAAGGGCCGTCCTGATGGCGCCGTCCCCCGGGCGCCTAGCGAGAATTCCGTTTTTTCAATGACTTGGGCACGGTCACTTTGTCGCGCCCCCTGTGCACAAAGCTGTGCGTGCGAGGACTTATCCACGGCCACTTTGTCGCGCCCTTCACGGCCACTTTGTCGCGCTTCCCGCCCCGAATCCACGGCCACTTTGTCGCGCAATCCTATAGTTAAGAACCTATAGCTTCCCGATAGCTGGCCTCGCGATCCTGTGGACGGCTCGCGGACGCGACCCGCCCACAGGTCGCGGGCCCCGCAGCTGGGATTTTTATTGGAGCTGGGCCAGGACCGGAACCGATCCCAGGCGTAGGAGCGCACCAGAGGCTCGCGAAGCCGAGATCCCCGGATAGCAGGCGGCGGGGCGGCGTTCCAGGCCACGAGCGCCTGTAGCGGATTCAGGGCCGTTTGGGTGGCATCGGCCGCGGGTCCCTCGGCAAGATCCAGGACTCGTACTTCGCCTCGTAGGCGTTGAGCGGGTAGGGCATGCAGCGCGGCCGGTCGTGGCTCTCGAGAGTGCGCCAGCCTGGCATGCTGCAGAGAGTGAACATGCGGATCCCGCCGGTCGCGGCGTTCGCTTTATCGAGCGCATAGGCCTCGCGGCCGGCGGGCGTCAGCGCCCACGCGGCGAGCGGGTTGTTCGCCGCGCTCTCGACCGGGCGATCGCTCGCCCCGTAATAAGCCCCACCGATAAACGCCATGCAGAGCGCCGTCGCGGAGAGCAGCACGGTGAGGGTGATGGCCGGCCAGGCGGTGAGTCTCGAGGAGCGGCGCGCCGCTTCCTCCGCCGCGGCCTGTCCCGCCCGGGCGAGAGTCCAGACCGCCTCATTGATGTCCTCCACGACCGATTCGCCGACCGCGCCCAGGTGCGCCTCGCCGTTCTCGGCCAGGAGTTTCACCTTGGCCGAGATGCCGGCGATCAGGGCATTGGTGACCTCATCCACCCTGCGCTCCCGCGATCTCCCGAGCGAGCCGCTCGAGGAGCGGCGCCAGTCGCTGGGCCTCGAGGATGGCGGTCAAGCGCGCGCCGGTCTCGGTGAGCTTGGCGAAGTCGCCGGCGTCCAAGTATTTCGCGGCCGCCTGCTCGAGCTTGCCGGTGTCGGTGGCGGCGAGGGCCTTCAGGTCGTAGCCGTCCGTGGCGCCGCGGCCGAACACGGCGGCATCCGGCACCAGGGTCTGGCAAAGGCTGAATCCGTGATCCCCGGCCCAGCGCGCGAGCTCCTTGAATGCGGCGATCGCCGCATCGGAATGGGTGACCCTGTTGGCGACCAGCACGCGGCGGAGCTTCCCGAGCTCGAGAGCATCGAGGGCGCCGGCGATCTTCGCGAGATGCGCAAGAGACTTCCGGTTGTCGGCGCCCGTGAGCACGACGGGAGTGACGACGGTGAGGGGAGTCTCGGCGAGTCTCGCGTGAGCATCGGCCAGCAGATCGATGACCGCATCGCAAAGGGAGGCGCCAACGTCGACGATGAGATTGCCCTGCAGGCTCGCCAGCAATACCGCGGTGAGGGCAGGGCGGCCGCCTTCCGCGGCGTCGCGGATCACCAGGGTGCGCTGGGCATGGGGATCCTCGACGCCGACCTGCTCGACCTCGACCAGGCGGGAGGCCGGGAGGTGAGGTTTCAGGACAAAACGGGCGAGGGTGGTCTTGCCGACATTGCCGTCGGAAGAGAGCGCGATGTAGATCATGGGTTACTTCCTTGGCCGTTTGAATTGGGATTGGAAGAGGGCCGAGAAGTCGGTGTCGGCTGGCGCCGCGGCGACGGAGGCCTGTGGCGCAGGGGAGGGGTTCATGCCCGGTGCCTCGGGCGTTGGGGTGCCCGGGGGAGGTGCGGCTGAGCTCGCCGGCCCGCCCGCGCCGGCCCCGGGGCCGGTCCGCGGGCGAGATCTCCGGCGGCCGACATTCTTTGCGTACCACTCCTGGAGCCAGCGCCCGGAGACCTTGGTCCCCTGGCGGGTGAGTTCCTCGGCGACCTGGCGGAAGGAGTAGCCCTCCCTCAGCCAAGCGGTGATCTCCCGCTCCCGCTGCCAGAGAGCGGAGCGTTTGAAGTGCGGCGGTTCCTGCACCGTGCAACCCTCCGGTTGGTTGTACGGTATAACATCAGGCGGAACAGGCGGTAGAGGGTTATAGGTTAGTACCGCGCGAGAGCCGCGCGGCACACCGTCTGACACACGGTACGTCGTACCGTTGTATGCGCTGCGGCCGAGATCGGAGCAAGCCATGTTTCCGCTGCGCGGAAACTGGCTTTCCGGAAGTTCGCGTGCTAACTTCAGTGTTGTTGTGAGCGACGATGCTCCCGCTGCCCGTTCTTCCCGCCGCCCTCGCCGCGGCGGCCGACCCTCTTTGCCTGCCGGCGAGCGGCGTCGCTGTCATCTCTCGATCGCCCTCACCGCCGCTGAGCGTGCCGCGCTCGAGGCGCGCGCCGCCTCGACTGGGTTGCGTCCGGCCGTGTATCTGCGCCAGGCCGCTCTTTCCGGGGCGGCCGCCGTGGACCGGCGGGTCGATTTGACCCGCCTTCACGTCGAGCTCCGCCGCATCGGCAACAATCTCAATCAGGTCGCGCACGCGGCCAACAGCGCGCTCGCCGGCGACGAGTACCCGGCGGTGCGCGCCGCCGTGGCGTCCGTCGAGAGCGCTTTGGCGGAGTTGCGCGCCGCGTTGGCCGCGATCCGTTCATCCCTGCCGTGATCGGCAAGATCATCAAAGGGAAGGGTTTTGGCGGCGCCGTCCGCTACGCCATGCAGAAGGACCTGGGCGAGGCGCGGCTCATCGGCACGAATCTCGTGGCCGACCGGAACGATGCGGACGCGCTAGCCGCGGAAATGGCCGAGCACGCCGCGATGCTCCGTCCGGACGTGAAGAAAGCCGTGCAGCATGTGTCGCTGTCGGCGGCGCCCGGGGAGCACCTCACCGATGAGCAATGGCGGCGCGTGGCCGAGGCCTACATGGAGAAGATGGGATTCAAGGACAACCAGTACGTGTTGGTGCGTCACGCCGACACCGGGCACGACCATGTGCACCTGATCCTCAATCGCGTGTCGATGAGCGGGGAGCTGGTCAGCACCCGCTTCGACTACCGGCGCCAGGAAATCGCCCTGGACCAGATCGAGCGCGAGCATAGCCTCGTGCGTACGCATGAGCAGCTGGCTGCACAGATGCGCGCGCACCCGGAGCAGGCGATCGATGCGCTGCTGCGCAACAGGACCTCCTTCACCGAGCGCGACCTCAAGCGGCATTTCGGGCGGGCGCTGCGGGACGACGCCGAGATCGAGCGTACCGTCGAGCGTGTGCTGAAGGACGAGCGGTGTCTCATCGCCGGCGAGCGCGGAGGCCTCCGGCATTTCACCAGCCGCGAAGTGCTCGCCGAGCAGGCGGCGCTCCGGGGCTCGCTCGGGGCGCTGCTACGGACGCCGGACGGAGAGCGGCGGGGTGGGTTCGCCGAGCGCTTTTCCGGCTTGACGTTGGCGCTCTCGGCCGAGCAGCGGGCCGCCGTCGAGTCAATCACGGGAGAGCGGCATTTATCGGTGGTGAGCGGTTATGCGGGGGCCGGCAAGAGCACGATGCTGCACGCGGCGAGGCTGACTTGGGAGGCGCAAGGAAAGCAGGTGTTCGGCTGTGCACTCGCCGGCAAGGCCGCCAAGGGCCTCGAGGAATCGTCCGGGATCGCCTCCGACACCCTGGCCAAGCGGATGATGGATCTGGAGAAGGGGCGCCTCGCGCTGACCCGTGAGAGCGTCGTGGTGGTGGACGAGGCCGGCATGGTGGAGAACCGGCAGATGGCGGTGCTCGCGAAGCACTGCGCGGATGCCGGAGCATCGCTGGTGTTGGTGGG
>Ga0134126_10002847_pt1 | contig 21763 bp, 19 predicted proteins | sample KB31752_FD_96881 | JGI IMG/M metagenome (GOLD analysis project Ga0134126, IMG submission 96881) | Terrestrial soil microbial communities with excess Nitrogen fertilizer from Kellogg Biological Station, Michigan, USA - KB3-175-2 | ecosystem: Environmental > Terrestrial > Soil > Unclassified ... | reverse complement strand
CTTCGATCCTCTTCTGGCGCCATTCGCTCATCTGGCTCGGCGGCCTCGCCGTCATCGTGGTGGCGATCGGAGTGATGCCCCTGCTCGGCGTGGGCGGCATGCAGCTCTCGAAGGCCGAAGCGCCCGGGCCGGTGAAGGACGAGAAGCTCGCGCCGCGCATCACGGAGACCGCCCGATCTCTCTGGCTGGTCTACGCTCTGGTAACGCTGGGCGGCGTGTTGGCGCTGAGGCTTTGCGGCATGACCTGGTTCGATGCGATCTGCCACGCCTTCTCGGCCGTCGCCCTCGGCGGGTTTTCGACCCATGACGCCAGCGTAGGGTATTTCCACTCGCCGGCCATCGAGCTCGTGCTGGTCGTCCTGATGCTGATTGCGTCAGTCAACTTCGCGCGGCACTTCGCGGCGCTGCGGCGGCTGTCGCTGAAGCCATACCGCCACGACCCGGAGCTCAAAGCGGCCGCCGTCCTGGTCGGTGCCAGCATCGTCTTCATCGCGGGACTGCTGACGTGGCATGGCGTGTATCCGACGTTCGGCACCTCCTTTCGCTACGCTCTCTTCAACGTGGTGTCTCTCGCGACCACCACAGGCTGGACGACGGTCGGCGCCACGGGCTTCACCACCTGGCCGGTGTTCGCGCCCATCTGGCTGCTCTTTCTCTCCGGCATCGCCTGCTCCACGGGATCGACGGGCAGCGGCATCAAGATGTTCCGCACGCTGGTGCTGGCGCGTCAGGCCGGCAGGGAGCTCAAGCTCCTGGTGCACCCCAGCGCCATGGCGCCGGTGCGTGTCGGCGGCCGGCCCGTGCCGGAGCGCGCGGCCGATGCCGTCCTGGCGTTCATCTTCCTCTACTTCATGACGGTATCCCTCCTCACCTTCGCGATGCTCCTCACGGGGATGACTTTCGATTGGGCCTTCCGCGTCGTGGTCGCCTCCATCAACAACACGGCATTCGGCCTGCCCGGCCCGGGAGCCTGGAATCTGCACTCGCTCACGCCGCTGCAGACCTGGATCTGCACGGCCGCGATGCTCCTCGGGCGGCTGGAGATCTTCAGCGTGATCGTGCTGTTTACGCGGACGTTCTGGCGGAAGTAGCGCCATGCATGGCCGCGGCGCGTCGCCAGTCACGCCACGAGACCATGCTCAATGCTCCTGACTGTCAGCTGTGAATGTAACTCTCCAGCTGCTCGATCGTCTGCTGCTGCTCCTCGATGACCGCCTTGACGAGATCGCCGATCGAGATCATGGCGATGACGCCGCCCTGCTCCACCACGGGCAGATGGCGGATGCGCCGCTCCGTCATGAGGCGCATGCAATCCCCGATGGAGCTGTCGAGGGACACCGTGACGACCGGCGAGGACATGATCTGCCACACCGGGGTCTCGGCGGAGGAGCGGCCGAGCAGGACGACTTTGCGGGCGTAGTCGCGCTCCGACACGATGCCGGCCAGCTCGCTGCCCCGCATCACGAGCAGCGCGCCGACGTGGCGATCGGCCATCATCCGGATCGCTTCGAGGACGGGGTCCTCAGGCTCGATGCTGAAGAGCGCCCGATCCTTGCGATCGAGCAGGTGACGCACGGTAGTCATGTCTACCTCCGATATTACGGCGCGCGCGCCGCACCCGGTCGCAGACAGACTAGCGCTTGGCGGGGGCAACTTCCACCGTCAAGGTGACGGTGGCACTGACGTCTATCGTGCCCGCTTCTACCGGCGTGGCAGGCGCGGCAGCTGCCTCAACGCTCATTCTTTGGGCATAGAGCGGCATCGGCCGGACCTCGGGCGCCTCCTCGCTTACCGTCAATACCCGGACGACCTTGAGGCTGAGCGCTCCGGCCAAGGCCTCGGCGTCCCGTTGCGCGTTCTGAGCCGCTTCCCGCAGCGCCTCGGCCCGCGGTATTTCCTCATCGCGCAGGCCGAAGCGGATGTCCTGCACATGGTTCGACCCTGCCTGCGTCGCCGCGTCGATGACCCGCCCTACCCGCGCCAGGTCATCGAGCCTGACCTGGACCACGTTGCTCGCGGTGTACCCGGTGATGGTGGGGGTGCCGCCGCCGCGAGGATAGTTGTAGTTGGGACCGACGGAATATTGCGTCGTGGTGAGCTGAACATCCGCGCCCGCCGCTCGCTTCACGGCCGCGATGACTGTCGAGACGCGTGCTGCATTCTGCTCGGTGGCAGTCTCGGATTTCCGCGCCTGGGTCGTCACGCCGATGTCGATGTAGACTCGGTCCGGCGCTTCGGAGACCTTTGCCTGCCCCGTCACTTCTATGGTGGCCGGCCTGGGCGGCGGTGAGCCCGGAGGCGGCTGGGCCATCGCCCACGAAGATGCGGCGGCCAGCGCAAGAGCGACGAGTACTTTCATGCAGCCATTCTACACGCCAGGATCGTGATGCCTGGACGCAACGCGACGCTTCCGGGTCCCCTCCGCGTGGCCCTGGAGGCGGTGATCGGCGAGCCCGTATCCCACGTGCGCATCATCGAGCATTCACTCTACGCACGGCTCCATCATCGCGCCATCGCCACCACCCGCCGGCGGCGCATCTATCTGCGCGGCTCGGCGGACGACTTCTTCGATGACCCGTGGCTCATGTTGCATGAGTACTGTCACGTGCTGAAGCAGTGGGAGCCCGGCGATCTGACCATCGCGAGTTACTGCCGGGAATGGCTGCGCAACGGGTACTGGAACAACCGCTTCGAGGTCGAGGCGCGCGCTTTCGCGGACCGATACGTCCATGCCCTTCGCATGGCTCACCCCAGCAACGCCTCGCGGCGATAGAGGCGCCCGGCGGCAAAGACCAGCAGCGCGCCCAACGCCAGCGTCGAGCCGACGGACAGCGCCACATACCCCGCCGGCAGCGGCTGCATTCTGATGAGGCTGAGGATGATGAAGTGCTGGCCCAGGGAAGGGACCGCCATGAGCCCGGCCCGCGGTTGCAGGCCGAGGATCGCGGCGAAGACGAGCGGCAGCGTCGGAATCAGGAGCACCAGTCCGACATAGGTCTGGGCCTCGCGATAGCTGCGGGTAAAGGCGGCCACCAGGGTCATGAGGGCCGCCCCCAGCGGCACGAAGGGCAGACAGGCCAACACGATGCCCACGGCGACCCGCGGTCCCAGGTCGGCGCTCATGCCGAACCGCTCGAGCCCGATGAACCGCAGCACGACCGCAAAGGCCGTCACGGTCAATATGAGCGACAGTGTCATGTAGGCGCAGGCCGCCAGGATCTTGCCGTAGATCAGATGCTCGCGGCGCACGGGCACGGTGAGCAAGGGCTCGAGCGAGCCGCGCTCGCGCTCGCCCGCCGTGGCGTCGATGGCCAGATACATGCCCCCCATCAGCATCGTGAGCAGCACCAGGTAACTCAACGTCCCGAGTGCCAGCGCCGAGCGGCCGGCCGGCGTCGAGATGTCGATGGGATGCAGCACTATGGGTACGCTGAGCAGAGGATCCAGCCCACGCGCGACCAGGCGCAGGCGCGCAATCGTCGCGCCGTACTGGTTGATGATGCCCGCGATCCGCTCGACGCTTCGTGCGCTCTCGGTGTTGGATTCGTCCGCGAACAGCAATAACGGCGAGGGCTGTCCGGCCGCGAGCCGAGACCCGAAGTCGTCCGGCACGAGCAGCACTTCCTCGCCGCTGTGCGCCTCGACCTCGCGCCGGGCCCCGGCCTGGTCCTGCGCGGCCGTCGTGATCCTGACACCGTACTGGCGCAGATACGCGAGCAGGTCCGGCGCGCGCTCCGCATGTGACACGGTCAGGTGGAGCGGTCGATCGCTCTGCGTCCCCGCCCCGCGAAAACTCAGTGACAGTGCGCTGGCGAACAGCACCGGACCGAAAAGGGGACCGAAGATCAACGCGGAGATGAGCGTGCGCCGATCGCGCAGATTCTCACGGAGCTCCTTGAGGAAGACACGCCAGATCGTCCTCATCGGCCCGGTTCCCCGGTCTGCGCCGTCTCGCCCGCGGCCCCGACCAGGCGCACGAACGCCTCTTCCAGCGACTCCGTTCCTGCACGGCCGCGCAGGTCTGCAGGCGTGCCCTGCGCAACGACGCGGCCATGGGCGATGACGACCACGTCATCGCACAGTGCCGCGATCTCCTGCATCACATGGCTGGAGAAGAGGATGCAGTGGCCCTGCTCGCGCAATTGCTGCAGCAGCCCGCGCAGCGTGCGCACGGCCATGATATCGAGGCCGTTGGTCGGCTCGTCGAGGAGGATGTTACGCGGCCGGTGAACGAGCGAGCGAGCGAGCGCAGTCTTGATCCGCTGCCCCTGCGAGAAACCCCGTGCCGGCCGGTCCGCGAATTCCTCCATCTCGAGCTGGCGGATGAGCTGCGCCGTGCGTTCGCGCCGCTCGGCGCCGGCAAGCCCGTGCAGGGCACCGAAGTAGAGGATGTTCTCGCGCGCGGTCAGGTTGGGATACAGGCCCGCGCCGTGGGGCAGCACCCCCATGCGATGACGGGCGGCCAACGGATCGCCCACGACACTGATGCCATCGATGCGGGCGTCACCGGAATCCGGCGGCAGAACGGTGTAGAGAATGCGCAGCGTCGTCGATTTCCCGGCGCCATTGGGCCCCAGGAGTCCGGTGATCCGTCCGTCGGGTGCGCGCAGACTCACGCCGCTCACCGCCGCGATCGTGCCGAATCGCTTGCTGAGGCCTTCGGCTTCGATCAAGGCGTCGGTCCATTTCGGGTCAGGAAAAACGGCAGGGGCGACAGATGGCGCGTGCAGGTCGTGTCGAGACCGGAGACCGACGCGCTGCGCACGAATTGCGCCATCACGCCCGCCACGCAGGGATCGGTGAGCTGGCCGTGGCCGAAGCCGGGCATCACCAGGCTCAGGCCGTGGGCGAACCCCCGGACCGCCTGCGCGGCGTAACGTGGCGGGGTCACCGGATCGTTGCTGCCCGAGAGGAGCAGCGCCGGCACGTCCGAGTGCAACGGCTGATGGAAATCGGGATCGACCGGCCCGCGCGGCCAGACCCGACAGATCGCCTCGAGCCCATCGAGTTGCGACGTGCCGAGGAACGTCTTGGCGAGCTCCGCGCGCTGCTGCGCGTCGACGCGATAGAAGGGAACATCCTCCGAGCACACTACGGTGTCATTCATGCCCTCCGCGATGGAGTCTCCGTACACACGATCGATGAGCAGGAACTGCCCTGCCAGCGGCGTGAAGTCGGCCGAGGCACCGGCCTCGTGCAGGTCGAGGGGCAGGAGCGCCGCAAGCTCCGGCGTGTAGCTCGCGAGGCGCAGCACCATCGAGAGGTGGGAGGTCGTGAACTGCAGGCGATAAGGCTCACCGCTCGTCGGGTCGGTCAGATCGACCCACACGGGGTGGCCGGCGAGCTGATCGCGCACCTGCCGGTAGGCTGCCGCCGGGTCGCCGAAGCGGGAGTGGCAGGCCGGCTGGCTCACGCAGCGCGAGAAGATACTCGACAACGCCGCCTGCGCATCGAGCGCACCCGTGGCCCCGAGCGCGAGTTGTGGCGGCACGACGCCGTCCAGGATCACGCTGCGGACACGGTTGGGAAAGCGGCGCAGATAGTGTTGCGCGACGATCGTGCCGTACGACGAGCCATAGAGATTGATCCGGTCGTACCCCAGCGCCACGCGCACGCGGTCGAGGTCCTGCACGGCGAGGCTGGTGGTATAAAAGCGTACGTCGGCATGCTCGCTCAACATCCGCAGACACCGCTCCGTCTCGGCCACGATCTCCGCGGTCGTGCTCTGATAGAGGTCCTCATCGCTCGACTCGCAGCCGAGGGCGTTGGAGCCGCCGGTGCCGCGCTGGTCGATGAGGACGATGTCGCGGTCGCGATGGATGCGCTCGAACACCGGCGCGACGCTGGTGTAGAAGGAGGCCGCGCCCATCCCCGGCCCTCCGGCCAGAACGAACAGGGGATCGGGCAGTTTGCGCGTGCTGATGGCGGGCACCACCGCGACCTGCAGTTCGATCTGCCGTCCCTGCGGCGCTGCCGGATTCTCGGCAACGGCCAGTCGGCCGCATTGCGCCTGGACCAGCGTCAGATCGAGCGCCTGGTGCAGCTCGCATCCTGACAGCGCCAGCGCCCGCGCGGGGGCAGCGTGACAGGCGCCGGATCCGACGAGGGCGCCGGCCGACAGCCCGGCGGCGAGACAGAAAGACAGCAGTACGGTGCGCAGGCTCACTCGGGCGAGAGGATAAGGCATCGGCACCGGCGTCGACATGGCCCTTGTTCACGCGCCGGTGGCCTCTACAATGTTCACCATGCGCTTTTCGCAACCCTTCGACGTGATCGTCATCGGCGGCGGCCATGCCGGCACGGAAGCCGCGCTTGCCGCCGCGCGCATGGGCGCGCGTACGCTGCTTCTGACCCAGAGCATCGAGACCCTGGGACAGATGAGCTGCAATCCCGCGGTGGGGGGCATCGGCAAGGGACACCTGGTTCGGGAAATCGACGCGCTGGGTGGGGCCATGGCGCGGGCGACGGATCGCGCCGGAATCCAATTTCGGACGTTGAACGCGAGCAAGGGTCCAGCCGTACGGGCGACCCGGGCCCAGGCGGATCGCCAGCTCTACCGCAAGGCCGTCCGCTCGCTGATCGAGGGCGAGCGCCGGCTGTCGGTCTTCCAGCAGGAGGCGGCGGATCTGCTCCTCGAGGGCGAAAGGGTGCGGGGCGTGGTCACGGTGACGGGCATGACCTTCGAGGCGCCCGCCGTGGTACTCACCGTCGGGACCTTCCTCGGCGGTCGGATTCACGTGGGACTCGATCATTACCAGGGCGGACGGGCGGGCGATCCGCCTTCCAACCGGCTGGCGAGCCGGCTGCGGGAATTGCCGCTGCGCGTCGGCCGGCTCAAGACGGGAACTCCGCCGCGGCTCGATGGGCGCACCCTCGATTTCTCGGCCATGACCCGCCAGGCCAGCGACCAGCCTCTGCCGGTCTTCTCGTTTCTTGGGCGAGTCGAAGAGCATCCGAAGCAGGTTGATTGTTTCATTACAGGCACGAATGAGCGGACGCACTACATCATCCGTCGCGCGGTGGACCGATCGCCGATGTTCACGGGCGTCATCGAGGGCATCGGGCCGCGGTACTGTCCCTCCGTCGAGGACAAGGTCTTCCGCTTCGCCGACAAGGCCTCGCATCAGATCTTCGTGGAGCCGGAGGGCCTCGACACGCACGAGATCTACCCCAACGGCATCTCCACCAGCCTGCCCTTCGACGTGCAGTGCGAGCTCGTGCGCACCATCCCTGGATTCGAAGCCGCGCACCTCACGAGGCCGGGCTACGCGATCGAGTACGACTACTTCGATCCACGGGATCTGCACCCCTCACTGGAGACGCGCGCGCTCGCGGGCCTTTTCTTCGCCGGGCAGATCAACGGCACGACGGGGTATGAGGAAGCCGCGGCGCAGGGCATCGTCGCCGGCATCAACGCGGCCCGCGCCGTCCAGCAGCGTGACGCCTGGGTGCCCAAGCGCAGCGAGGCCTATCTCGGCGTGCTGATCGATGACCTGGTGACGAGGGGGACGCGCGAGCCGTACCGCATGTTCACCAGCCGGGCCGAGCATCGCCTGTTGCTGCGCGAGGACAACGCCGACCTGCGCCTGACGCCGCTCGGCCGCGAGCTCGGCCTCGTGGACGACGCGCGCTGGCGGCTCTTCGAAGCGAGGCAGCGGCTGTCGGAGGCGGAAACGGCTCGCCTGCAAGCCGTGCGCGTTCATCCCGATAGAGTGCCCGAGGAATGGAGCCAGCGGGTACTCTCCGGGCCGCTGACGCGTGATGCTTCGGCTTTCGAGCTGCTGCGCCGCCCGGAAGTCAGCTACGGCACCCTTCTCGAGGTCGCGGGCGCTCCGGACTGGGACGCCATGGATGGCCAGGGGCAGCGCGTCGATGACCGCGTGCCGCCGCAGGTGCGTGTCGAGGTTGAGGCCCGTGCCAAGTACGCCGGCTATATCGAGCGCCAGCGCGAAGAGATCGAGCGCCAGCGGCGCAACGAGGAAACGAAGCTGCCCGAAGACCTCGACTACGGTCAGGTCGCGGGACTCTCACACGAAGTGCGCAGCCGCCTGGCGGAGTATCGCCCGGCCACGATCGGGCAGGCCGGCCGCGTGCCGGGTGTGACACCGGCCGCTGTCACGCTGCTGCTGGTTCACCTCAAGAAGCGCAGCCTGGCTGCGGAGCGGGCCCGCGTCGCATGACTGACTTTCTGACACGGCTCGCGGCCTGCTGGTCCCGAAGCGACTCGCTGGTCTGCGTGGGGCTCGACCCGGAGATCGAGCGCTTTCCGCGGCAGATCGCCGATCAGCCCTCGCCGATCTTCCAGTTCAACAAGGCCATCATCGACGCCACCGCGGACCTGGTCTGCGCCTACAAGCCGCAGTTCGCCCACTACGCGGCCTATGAGGCGGAGGACCAGCTCGAGCGCACCATCGAGTACATCCACCGCGCCTACCCCGGTGTGCCGGTGATTCTCGATTCCAAGCGCGGCGACATCGGCAACACCGCGGAGCGCTACGCTATCGAGGCTTTCGAGCGCTACGGCGCCGACGCAGTCACGGTGAATCCCTACCTCGGGGGCGACTCGCTCGAGCCCTTCCTGCGGCGTGAGGACCGCGGCGTGGTGGTGCTCTGCCGCACTTCCAACCCGGGGGCGCGCGACCTGCAGGATCTGACGATCGGCGACGGTGGCCGGCGGCTCTACCACGCCGTGGCGGAGCTGGCGGCGACCCGCTGGAACACACGGGGCAACTGCATGCTGGTCGTGGGCGCCACTTACCCGCAGGAGCTGGCGCAGATCCGCGGGATCGTCGGCCAGATGCCGCTTCTCGTGCCGGGCGTCGGCGCACAGGGAGGCGATGTCGCGCAGGTGGTGCGGAACGGGCAGACCGTCGCCGGGACGGGCCTCATGGTCAGCTCCTCCCGGGGCATTCTCTATGCGTCCACCGGGGATGATTTCGCCTCCGCCGCCAGGGCCGCGGCTCTCTCGTTGCGGGAGCAGATCAATGCCCATCGCCTGGGCCGCGCGTAGTACCCGGCCCTGATGCGCAGCGCCGGCCGCGCACTCATCATCCCGGTGCTGGCGCTCGCGGCGCTCTGCGGCTGCTCGCGCTCTCCGAGCCGGGGGCCCACGGCGCACGCCTCTGCGATTCTCCTGCGCGGCCTCGGCGCGGAGCCCGACTCCCTCGATCCGCAGAAGGCGCGCGCGGATGAGGCGCAGCGGGTGCTGCGGGATCTCTGCGAGGGACTCACCACGCTCGATGCGTCAGGTGGCGTGGCTCCCGGTATTGCCGAGAAATGGCAGGTCAGTCCCGACGGCAAGACCTACACCTTTACCCTCCGGCATGACGCACGCTGGTCGGGCGGCCAGCCCGTGGTCGCGGCGGATTTCGTGGCGGGCCTGCGCCGTCTGGTCGATCCCGAAACCGCTTCGCAGTACGCGCAGGTCGTAGATGTCATCGCCAACGCCGGCGATATCGTCGCCGGGCGCAAGCATCCGGAGAGCCTCGGAGTCTCCGCGCCCGATCCTTATACGGTCATCGTGCAGCTGAGCACGCCTGCGCCGTATCTGCCGTCGCTGCTCTCGCATCCCAGCACCTGCCCCGTGAACCCCGTTACCCTGGTCAACGAGCGGGATGCCTACGCCCGGCCTGGCCACCTGCCCTCGGACGGCGCGTTCGTGCTGTCGCAATGGGTCCACGGCTCGTACATCTATCTGACCCGCAATCGCTACTACTGGAACAACGCCGCCACCCATCTCGATGCGGTGAAGTATCTGATCACGCCCGACGAGAACGCGGAGTTGACCCTGTATCGTGCTGATCAGCTCGATGTCACCGACGTCATCCCCAGGAGTCAGTACGGCTGGATCCGATCGCATCTCGGCGATCAGCTCCACATCGCGCCGGAGCTCGGCGTCTATTTCTACGGCTTCAATCTCCAACGCGCCCCGTTCGCCGGCGACGTGAAGCTGCGTCGCGCGCTCGCAATGGTGATCGATCGCGAGAAACTCGCCCGGCTCGTGGTGCGCTCCGGAGAGTTGCCGGCGTACGGCTGGACACCGCCGGGCGTGGACGGCTACACGTCGCAGTCGCCGGACTACCGCTCGCTGTCGATGGCGCAGCGAATCGCCGAAGCCCGCAGACTGTATGCCGCAGCAGGTTACTCCGCTGCGCGGCCGCTGCGCTTCGAGCTGCGCTACAACACCGAGGAGATCCACACGCAGCTTGCCATCGCCATTGCCTCGATGTGGCAGCAGACGCTCGGCGCCCAGGTGACTCTCCGGGCGGAGGAGTTCCGCTCGCTGATGCAGGACATCGATCGGGGCGATGTGCAGATGTTCCGCTCCAGCTGGATCGGCGACTACAACGACGCCTACACGTTCGCCCAGTACTTCAAGAGCGACTTCGGCGTCAACCTCACGCATTATCACAACCCGGCTTATGACGCTCTTCTCGTCCGCGCCGCGGGCGAGGTCGATCCCGCAAAGCGCCGCGCGCTGCTCGAGCAGGCGGAGCAGATCATGCTGGCCGACCAGCCGGTGATCCCGATCTACTTCTATGTGAGCAAGCACCTCGTCAAGCCGCGCGTCACGGGGTGGTACGGCAACATCATGAATGTCACGTACAGCAAGGACCTGGGGTTGCGGGGAACACCCGGTACTTCAGCGCGATAGGATCGCACCCACGACGGCGGCCCCGAGGACCACGGCCGCCGAAATCGTAGTGTAGAGCTGCTTCGAGAGCCTCTTCTCGAGACTCGAGAATCTCTTGTCGAGTTTGCCCTCCAGGGCCTCGAGCCTGCGATCGAAGTTCCCGTCAAGGACATCGAGCTTGTGGTCGAGCTTCCCGTCGAGAGCATCCAGCTTGCGCTCGAGCTTCCCTTCGAAAGCATCCCCCTTGTGGTCGAGCTTCCCGTCGAGAGCATCCAGCTTGCGCTCGAGCTTCCCATCCATGGCATCGAATTTCTGGTCCGCCGACTTGCGCAAGTCACGCAGGTCGGTCTCCACGTTGGCGAGACTCGATCGAATGTGAGTCACATCGGACTCGATCCTCGCGACCCGCGATTCGAGGCGCGCTACACCGTCTTCCATCAGATGCTCCTCTTTTCTGGCCAACATGGGTGCCCGACCTCCCGTCCAGCGCACCGGCGCATCAGGATCGAAACATTAGAGCACAGTGCTTCGCCTCAGGGGAACGCGCATATCTGTACAGAAACGCCGATTTCAACGCGAAAACTGTCGATTTCAGCGTTAGTCGACGCATCTGACCTAACGTCGTCATTTACCGTCGTCGGTCAGCGTGTTTTATTGTACGGTGGGGCTCCCCGGCAGAAGCTCACATCTCCGCCACCGTCGAATGCTCCCCGCTCGGGACGCCCGCCCGTCCCGTGAACACGACGAGCAGCGGGATCACCGCCAGGGTCGCGATCATCAGGAACTTGTAGTCATCGACGTAAGCGATCACCTGCGCCTGCTGAGTGATCAGCGCGTCGAGCGCCGCGCGCCCGGAGGCGGTCAGGGGGCTCAGCGTCTGTGCGGCGGCCGGGTTGCCGAACTGGCGGTTGACCGCGGTGACGTACTGGGCGATGTCCGCATGGTTGGCCTGCGTGGCGCGAGCCAACAGCGCACCGACGATGGAAATGCCGATGCTGGAGCCGACGTTGCGCGCCAGGTTGTAAAATCCGGCGCCCTCGGGCCGGACCCCCGGCGGCAGTGTCGAAAGTGACACGACACTGAGCGGGGTGAAGAGGAACCCCAGCCCCACGCCCTGGATCACGCCGACCCAGACGACGGCCCAACTCGACACATCCGGCGTCCACCCCGTCATCAGATAGAAGGACCATGCGGAGAGGCCGAGCCCCACCCCGAGCAGCAGCCGCGTGTCCGTCCGGTTCATGAGCTTGCCGACGATCATCATGGCGGCCATGGTGCCGATGCCGCGCGGCCCCATCACGAAACCCGCGGTGATGACGGGATAGTTCATCAGATCCTGCAGATAGGGCGGCTGCAGGGCCAGCGAAGCGTAGAAAGTCAGGCCGACGATCGCGACGAAGATGACGCCCGCGGTGAAGTTGCGGTCGCGAAACAGCGCCGGGCGCAGGAATGGCTCTCGTGCGGTGAAGGTATGCACCAGGAAGACATAGAACGCCGCGGCGGCCACGATCAATTCCGCGACGATCTCCTTGGAGCCCAGCCAGTCGAGCTCCTGCCCCCGATCGAGCATGACCTGCAGCGCCGCGATCGCGATGCTCAGGCTCGCGAAGCCGATCCAGTCGAGCCGCGCCTCGCTGCGGCGGCGGGCCTGGGGAAGGAAGACGATCATGCCGATGAAAGTGATCACTCCGATCGGGAGATTGATGTAGAACACCCACCGCCAGCTGTAGTCCTCGGTCAGCCAGCCGCCGAGCACCGGGCCCAGGACGGGTGCCGCCATCACCGCCATTCCCCAGGCCGCCATCGCCGAGCCCTGCCGCTGCGGCGGGTTGATGTTGAGCAGCACGGTCTGCGAGAGCGGCACCAGGGCGGCGCCGAAAAGCCCCTGCAGCCAACGGAAGAGCACGATCTCGGCCACCGATTGCGCCATGCCGCACAGCATGGACGCTACCGTGAAGCCGATGACCGATACGATGAAGAGGCGCTTGAGACCGAGCCGCGCGGTGAGAAAGCCGGTGAGCGGCGTCGCGATGGCCGCGGCCACGATGTAGGAGGTCAGGACCCAGTTGATCTGGTCCTGGCTCGCCGCCAGGTTTCCCTGCATGTGGGGCAGCGCCACGTTGGCGATCGTCGTGTCCAGCGACTGCATGAGGGTCGCCAGCATCACGCAGAGCGTGATACCGCCGCGATTGGGCGTGGTCGGGCTCAGCTCCTCGGCCATCGCCGTTCCCTCGTCACAGGATGGACCAGCCGCGCGCGTGCCCGGTTCTGATGCTGATCTCCACGCTCATCCCGGCGCGCAGCGGCGGCATGTTCCGGTCGGTCGTGTCCACGGCGATGCGCACGGGTATGCGTTGCACGACCTTCACCCAGTTGCCGCTCGTGTTCTGTGCCGGCAGCAGCGAGAACTGCTGCGCGGCGGCCGGACTGATGCTCGCGACCGTGCCGTGCCAGCTCCTGCCGGGATAGGTGTCGACCGTTACCGTGACTGCCTGTCCGGGACGAACGTAGGTCAGCTCGGTCTCCTTCGGGTCCGCGTGCACCCACACGTGATCGGTGTCCACCAGATAGAAAGCGGTGACCGCGGCCGCAAGATAACGGCCCGGCTGGATCGAGGGCACGCTGGTCACGATGCCATCGAACGGAGCGCGGACGATGGTATGAGCCAGCTCACGCGCAGCCTCGTTGCGCGCGGCCATGGCACTGAGGTATTGCGGGTACTGCTCCACCGGTCCGGTCGGATGACCGTTGAGGTTGGCCGCTATGGCGGCGAGCTGCTCATCGAGGGACGCGAGCGCCTGCTGCGCGCTCGACAGGTCGCGATGCGCGGTGTCATAGCCGGTCTTGGAGACGATGTGCGCGCGGGAGAGGTTCTGCGCGCGCTTGAATTGCACCTGGCTGTAGCCGAGATCGTAGTGCGCCTGCGCGATCTTCGCCTGCATCTCCCGATAGCTCGCCTGTTGCGCGAGCAGACTGTCGCGCACGGTGACGAGCTGCGCGTTGGCGCGGTCCAGCGCGAAGCGATACTGCTGGTCGCGCAGGCTGTAGAGGATCTGACCGCGTGTGACCGGCTCGTTCTCCTTCACGTACACCTGGCCCACGATGCCCGACACGTCGGAGGAAACACCGACCGTGTTGGCCTCCACGTACGCGTTGTCGGTCGATATCGTGCCGCCACCCAGGGCGTAGAAGACGAGTGCGATGATCAGGGCGACAGGCAACAGCAGAAACAGCGCGACCCGCAGCCGCCGGGTCCTGGTCGACGGCGGAGCGTGCGCCGGCGCAGGCGTTGCAGAGGGCGCGTGCACCACGGGGCCCGGCGTGGCCGGTGAGCCCGTGTCGGCGCTGGCGGGGGCCGCTGCAGGCTGCGCGAGCAGGCTCGCGAAGTGCTGATCGTCGATCACATTGCGGCAGACCAACAGGCTGCAGCGGATGTGATCGCTCAGATACGCGCCGCTCGCGCCGGACCACCAGCGCCCGATCGCGCTCTGGCGCCGATGTCCGACCACGACCAGGTCGGCTTTCACCTGCTCGGCGTAGGCGGCAATCTCGCGCGCCGGCTCGCCGATGGCCAGCTTGCCCCAGGCCTGGAAGCCGAGCGCCGCGAGCCGCGCCATGCCGTCCTGCAGCACACGCTCGTATTCCTCCCGCTGCTGGGCAACGCCGCCGCCGCCGACACCTTCGCCGAGCTTGGTGCCCGCCGCCTCCCGGATGACCGAGAGCACGAACACCTGCGCCCCGTACCGGCGCGCCAACAGCGCCCCTTCGCGCAGCGCAGTGCGCCCCTCGATCGAGCCGTCGTAGGCGAGGAGAATCCGCTGGTACACGGTCATTACCTTTCTTGCGCGAGCCATCCGCCAAGGCACAAGGATGTGCCCCGCCGCCGCAGGTGGCGAAGTCTCGAGCAAAAACCACAAATTTACTCGGGACGGCGCTGGGCCGGGCAGGAGCCCCGATCCAGCGCTGCAACGAATATGCCTGCGTTACTTGCCGATGCAGAAGCTGCCGAAGATCCTGCCGAGGAGGTCCTCGCTGGTGAACTCTCCGGTGATCTCGTTGAGCGCCTGCTGCGCGCCGCGCAGCTCCTCGGCCACCAGCTCACCGGCGCGGCTGTCCCGCAGCCGCCGCTCGGCCTCGGCCACCTGCCGCTTGGCGCGGTCGAGCGCATCGAGATGCCGCTGCCTGGCGGAGACGGTGCCGGCTTCCAGCGTCTGGTAGCCCATGCAGGCCTTCAGGTGCGCGCGCAACGTGTCGAGCCCTTCGCCCGTGAGGGCGGAGACCGCTACCCGCGGCGGCCCCGTAATGGTGTCGGCAACCGGGATGCCCGTCCCGAGGTCGCATTTGTTCAGGACCAACGTCACCGGAACATCGACGGGCAAGCGGCTGCGCTCCTCGCCATAGGCGGCCGCCCCGGGGTCATCGACGGCATCGATCACGAAGAGCACCCGATCCGCGCGCCGCATCTCCGCATGGGCACGTCTAATCCCCTCGGCTTCCACGATGTCCGCATCCTCACGCAGGCCCGCCGTGTCGAGAACATGAAGGGGCATGCCGTCGATGTCGATGCGCTCACGGACGATGTCGCGGGTGGTGCCTGGGATCGGGGTCACGATCGCCGCGTCATATCCGGCCAGCCGATTGAGCAGGCTCGACTTGCCTGCATTGGGCCGGCCCGCGATCACGACCGTCATGCCCTCGCGCAGCAGCCGGCCCTGCCGCGCGCTCTGTTCGACCCCATTGAAGTGGTCATGTACCGTCTGGAAGCGCTCCTCGAGCTCCCGATCGGCCAGGAAATCGATCTCCTCCTCCGGAAAGTCGATTGCGGCCTCGACGTAGGTGCGCAGGTCGATCACCGCGTCCGTGAGCCCCCGCACCATGGCGGAGAACTCCCCCTGGAGCGACCGCATCGCCGCACGTGCCGCTTCGCGCGAGCCGGCATCGATCAGGTCGGCGATCGCCTCCGCCTGCGCCAGGTCCAGCTTATTGTTGAGGAAGGCGCGCTGGGTGAACTCTCCCGGCAACGCGCGGCGCGCGCCGATCTCGGCCACGCGGGCCACCACGGCCTCGAGCACCAGCGGCCCGCCGTGGCCATGCAACTCGAGGACGTGCTCGCCGGTGTAGGAGTGCGGTCCGGGAAAAAAAAGCGCGAGGCCGGCGTCGATCGGCTCCTGCGCGGCGTCGAGGAAGCGGGCGAAGCCCGCGCGGCGGGGTAGCGGCAGCTCACCGAGCAGCACGGCGGCGATCTCGGGTACCCGCGGTCCCGAGACGCGTACGATCCCGATCCCGCCCCTTCCGGGCGGAGTGGCCGCCGCCACGATGGTATCCGTGCGGCTCATGCGAGTGAGGCTACCGCCGCTCCCGGTCCGGTTGAAGAGCGGCTCGTCGCGCGTTCCGACATCTCTGCCGCAAGCGGCTCAACCGTTCCGCCGATGGAGCAGCCACGTCTGGAGTTGGACTGGATCCGGGTCAGGCCTTCTGGGGTGCCGTACCCACGCCCAGCCGGCGGTTGATGTTCCACTGCTGCGCCACCCCCAAAATGGTGTTCGTGACGTAGTAGAGCACCAGCCCCGCGGGGAAGAAGGCGAACATGGCCGACATCGCGATCGGCATGATCATCATGATCTTCGCCTGCGTGGGGTCGGGCGAGGTGGGATTGAGCTTGTACTGCACGAACATGGCGATGGCCATGATGGCGGGCAGGATGAAGAAGGGATCACGCGCGGACAGGTCCTGGATCCAGAACGCGAATGGCGCCTGGCGCATCTCCGCGCTGTAGAGCAACACCCAGTAGAAGGCGAGGAACACCGGGATCTGCACGACCATGGGCAGGCAACCCGAGACCGGGTTCACCTTCTCGCGCTTGTAGATGTCCATCATCGCCCGTCCGAGCTTCTCCTTGTCGTCCTTGTAGGTCTCCTGGATGTTCTTGATGCGGGGGCCCAGTGCCTTCATCTTGGCCATCGAGCGGCCGCTGGCCTCGGAGAGCGGATAGAGCACCAGCTTGAGGAGGAACGTGACCAGGATGATGGCGACGCCCCAGTTGCCGGTGATCGCGTGCACTTTGTCGAGCAGCCAGAAAAGGGGCCCGGCGAGGATGGTCAGGTAGCCGTAGCCGACGACGTAGTCCAGGTTCGGATCGATCTTCGCCAGCTGCGCGTGCAGCATCGGACCGACGAAGAGCGTCTGGTGAATGGTAGCCGTCGCGCCGGGGGTGACGATGTGGTCGGGGCCCAGCGCCGTCAGCAGGTACTCGGAGCCGGACTCCGAAACCTCCGAGGTGAAGCGGTAAGGCACGTGCTTCGGCGGCACGATCGCGCTCACGAAATCGTTCTGGGTCGCGGCGATCCAGCCGTCGGTCACCGACTGCGAGTAATGCTGGTTCTCGGTCTTGGAAGGATCCAGCCGCTCGTATTTGCCCTGCCACACGGCCGGCCCGTGATAGGCATAGCTGTTGGGATTGAAGTAGCTGCTCTTGGTGCGCGGATCGTTGCGGTAGATCTGCGTGTAGGGTGCGGCCTGCCACGGGGCGGCGCTCTGATTCCGGATGGTGTACTCGAGGCCGATCCCGTAGGAGCCTTTGGTGAAGACGTAGGTCTTCGTCACCGTGACGCCGCCGCTGCTCCAGGTGAGCGGCACACGAAGCTGCCGCGCGTCGCCCAGCTCATAGCTCTGCTGCAGTGCGGTGAATGTCGCGGCGTGGTTGGGGTACGCAGTCCCTGCCGAGCCCGTGAGGCCGCTCTGCAACAGATAGACGGTCTGCGGGCTGCCGTCGTTCTCGAGCTGCACGCGAGCCGCCTGCCCTTTGATTTCAGCGTATCCGAGCAGATGCACCGTCTCCAGCGTACCTCCACGGGTGCTGATGTCGATGTCATAGACGTCTGTGTGCACGTGAATGAGCGGCGCGTTCCGGGCTGCCGCAGGCTTTACGGCAGGAATGCCCGCCGCGGCCGCCGCGGGCGGAGGCGGTGGCGGCGTGGGAGTGGTGGCCGCCGGTGCGGGGACAGCCGTCCCCGACGGCTGCGTCTGCGGAACGCTGTCGGCCAGTGAGCTCGGCTGTTTGGCGGGCGCCGTCTGACCGGAAGGCGTCTGGCTCGTGGGATGCGGCGGGTAGTCGTGTTGCCAGGTCGTGTAGTTGAGCCACAGAACCAGTGCGAGCGCGAGCCAGAGGTAGAAGCGCGGGTTGTTACTCATGAATGTGGCGGTAGACTTGGGCCGGCGGGCACCGGGTCGAAGCCACCGGGGTGCCAGGGATGGCAGCGCGCAATGCGCCTCACGCCGAGCCAACCGCCGCGCAGCAGGCCGAAGCGGCCTATGGCCTCGAGGGTGTACTGGGAGCACGAGGGATGGAATCGGCAGCAGGGACCGAGGAAGGGGCTGACGACCCACTGATAACAGCGGATCAGGCACATTGCGAGCAGGCGCGCCACGCGGCTCATCCTGGGCCTGCGCCCGTCGGGCCCGGCGCTGTCCGCCGTCCGAAATCGCTCCCGGCGATTTTGTGCTCGATGACCTTCTTCCACAATCCCGCCAGGCTTGCGTGCAGCTGCGCACCCGGCGTTGCGCGTGCCTGCGGACGCGCGCTCACGACGAGATCGACGGCCGGAAGAGAATGCTGGTGCAACCGGAATGATTCCCGAATGACGCGGCGGATGCGGTTACGCTCCACCGCGTTACCGGCGGTGCGCACGGCAACCGCCATGCCGAGCCGCGCACCCTGCTTGTCATTGCTGGTCACTGTCACAGCGAAGAATCCGTTGCCAAAGCGCCGGCCGCGCGCATACGCGGCGTCGAACTCCGACTTGCGCCGCAGCCGCTTGTGCGGCGGGAAAGTGAGCCGGTGCATATCTTCGCCGCACCCACCGGCCCATCCGCGAGTTCGGACGGGCGTGGCAACCTTGAAATCGGAGCGCTTCTTCGGAGCCCGTTTAAGGGATCAGCTTCCGGCGCCCCTTGGCGCGCCGGCGGGCCAGCACCTTGCGGCCGTTCTGGGTGGCCATGCGTGCCCGGAACCCGTGCGTGCGCTTGCGGCGCACTTTGCTAGGCTGATAGGTACGCTTCATAGATTCCTCGTACGAACGGCAATCGCTTCAGGCACAAAACCCCGCCCTGCTCGATGCTGGCGCTCGGGTTCAAAAAAGGGGCGGCAAGGCTAAGCCGTTGAGCGCCAAGGTGTCAATCTTTTTGAGTCGCGCAAAACCTTCAGCGCTGGCGCTCAAGGGTATAGACTCCGCAACCCTTTCCCCGTTGAAGTGGTCGCGGAGGCAACGCGCGTGGAAGCGTCGCTTTGGGCTCGGTGCAAATGCGCCTTGGAGGCCGAGCTCCCGGAGCAGCAATTCAATACCTGGGTGCGGCCGCTGCAGGCGCTGGAGGGCGCCGGCGCGCTCAAGCTGCTTGCGCCCAACCGCTTCGCAGTGGAGTGGATCAACGAGAATCTGCTGCCGCGCATAGGGGAGCTGCTGCGCGACGGGGGCACCGGGGATGCACCCATCATTACCGTGGAGGTCGGCTCGCGCAGCTCGCCCATGCGGGCCGCCGTGGTACCGGCCGCGCTGCCGGTACCCTCCCAGCGCCCCCGCAGAGCGGAGGGCCTCGTGGTCGGTGCACGCCTCAACGCCGACTTCACCTTCGATACGTTCGTCGAGGGCAAGAGCAACCAGCTCGCGAAGGCCGCTTCGCTGCAAGTGGCGGAGAACCCCGGCCGCGCCTACAACCCGCTCTTCCTGTATGGCGGCGTGGGACTCGGCAAGACGCATCTGATGCATGCTGTCGCGCACCTGATCAAGCAGCGGGATGGTGAGGCACGCATTGCCTACGTGCATTCGGAGCGGTTCGTCGGCGATATGGTCCGTGCGTTGCAGCACAACTCCATGAACGAGTTCAAGACCGCGTACCGCTCGCTGGATGCGCTCCTCATCGACGACATTCAGTTCTTTGCCGGCAAGGACCGCTCGCAGGAAGAGTTCTTCCATACCTTCAACGAGCTGCTCGAGGGTCAGCACCAGGTCATCCTGAGCTGCGATCGCTATCCCAAGGAGGTCGCAGGGCTGGAGGAGCGCCTGAAATCGCGCTTCGGCTGGGGACTCACGGTTGCCGTCGAGCCACCGGAGCTCGAGACCTGCGTCGCCATTCTCATGACGAAAGCGCAGCACGCAGGTGCGCTCCTGCCGGAAGAAGTCGCGTTCTTCATCGCCAAGCGCATCCGCTCCAACGTGCGCGAGCTGGAAGGCGCGCTGCGACGGGTGATCGCCAACTCGCGCTTCACCGGCCATGCGATCACGCTCGACTTCACCCGCGAGGCACTCAAGGATCTGTTGTCCCTGCAGGCGAAGCTGGTCACCGTCGAGAACATCCAGAAAACCGTCGCCGACTACTACAAAGTCCGCATGGCGGATCTGCTTTCCAAGCGCCGCAGCCGCTCCGTGGCCCGGCCGCGGCAGGTTGCGATGGCGCTCGCCAAGGAGCTCACCAGTCACAGCCTGCCGGAAATCGGCGATGCTTTTGGAGGTCGCGACCACACCACGGTGCTGCACGCGTGCAAGCGCATCAAGGAGCTGCGCAGCTCCGAGGTTCGGATGAGCGAGGACTACTCAAACCTGTTGAGAACCCTGACGGGCTGATGGGACAGGCCTGTGGATTTTCTGTGGGCGCCGGAGGGGATAAAGTTACGCACAGGCCGCCCACAGCCGGCACGCAGGTCGTACCGCAAGGCTTCGGGCAGAGTAGACGGGCCAAGTCGTTGATCCTGTGGGATGGAGAGGGTTGTCCCCACTATCCCCAGGCTCTATGACTACTACAATCTGATCTTAAGATCCTAAAGAAAGAATAGATTATGAAGCTGACAGCGACGCGCGAGGATCTTCTCGCTCCCCTCCAAAGCGTGATCGGCGTGGTCGAGCGGCGGCAGACGATGCCGGTGCTCGCGAACGTGCTGCTGTCGGCACGCGACGGTCGGCTGGCGATCACAGGGACGGATCTCGAGGTGGAGCTGGTTGCCGCCACTAAGGTGGGACTGGAGCAGCCAGGTGACATCACCGTACCGGGCCGCAAGCTCCTCGACATTTTCCGCGCCCTGCCCGAAGGGGTCAGTATCACGTTGAGCACGGAAGGGGAGCGCGTCAGCGTGCGTGCCGGACGCAGCCGCTTCACTCTCTCGAGCCTGCCGGCGGCGGAGTTTCCGGTCGTCGAGGAGATCAACGCGGCACAGACACTCTCCGTGCCGCAGGGGGAATTCCGGCGGCTCATCGACAAGACCCATTTCTCGATGGCGCAACAGGATGTGCGCTACTACCTCAACGGACTCCTGCTGGAGACGCAGGAGAGCGCGCTACGCGCCGTGGCAACGGACGGGCACCGGCTTGCACTCTGCGAAATGGCGCTTCCGTCGCCGGCCAAGGCCGGACAGGTCATTGTGCCGCGCAAGGGCGTCCTGGAGCTACAGCGCATTCTCGGTACCGAAGGTAACGTCGAGCTGGCCATTGGAACGAATCATGTTCGCGCCCAGATCGGCGATATTAGCTTCACTTCGAAGCTGATCGATGGGAGATTCCCGGAGTACGGGCGGGTCATCCCGGCCACTCCTGCGAAGCTGGTGCAGGCGGATCGGGAGCTTCTGCGGCAGGCGCTGCAGCGGACGGCGATTCTCTCGAACGAGAAGTATCGGGGGATCCGGCTGGCCATGCGGACGGATCTGCTGACGATCCAGGCGCACAATCCGGAACAGGAGGAGGCGGAGGATCAGGTCGAGGTGGTGTACGCGGGAGATGAGGTTGAGATCGGGTTCAATGTCAACTACTTGCTGGATGCTTTGAGCGCGATCGAGGGAGATAAGGTGGAGATCGGGCTTACTGATTCGAATAGCAGCTGTTTGATACACGCACCTGGACTGATTCAGACTCGGTACGTAGTTATGCCTATGAGGCTTTGAGTTGAGATGGGGAAATTCGGCGGGAGTTTTAATACGTCGGTGAGGGAGCGAGGTACGCAATAGGACTTCGCGGGGGACGCCGTGAATCCGGGCTCGCAGCCTCCCGGCCGCTCGCCTCATCCCTGGAGGCTCCCTTCCGCCATCCCTGGCTCCAGAGGCCCCCGCGAAGTCCTATTGCGCACCTCGCTCCCACTCGCCTTCAGACG